>ERZ1292625.162-Hain-H41-01um-R1-162-length-112550-cov-30_pt1 | contig 112550 bp, 114 predicted proteins | sample MGYA00564400_ERZ1292625 | MGnify/ENA primary metagenome ERZ1292625 (study PRJEB36523, sample SAMEA6512639) | groundwater metagenome | collected 2019-01-08 | study: AquaDiva: Metagenomics assemblies of 32 groundwater samples
CCCGGTAGCTCAGCGGTAGAGCGGATCCCTGTTAAGGATAAGGTCGTAGGTTCGATCCCTACCCGGGGAGCCAGATTGTATGTTGCGAGTTTGTTGCCTCGGCGCTTCGCGCCTCGGCAGGCAGATTGTATAGTATTTGCCAAGATTTTTTGGGTTCAATCGCCACCTTTTGCGAAAGCAAAACGCGGTTCGAGCCAATTCTTTTGAGAAAATCCCGTCCCGCGACGGGATTTTCTTGCAAAGCGATAATTTTGGCTTGTTGAGCCGCTAAAATGAATTGTCGGGCCGGTTCGAGCCAATGATTGCCGTTTCGCTCAAAATCCTTTGATTTTTCGGAAAGCTCGCTTTTTTCGTTGATAATTTTTTCTTTTTTAGCGGTGTATTCCTCGCGGGAAATTGTGCCGTCCAAATGTGTGTCCAAAAGTATGTCGAGCTTTCCTTCAAGCTCTTTTATTTTGTCTTTTAGATTTTGAGCGAAAACGGCTCCGCTTTGGGCGGCTTCCGCTTCTTCTTTGTTGATTTCGGCTAACATCCACTCCGCCCAAGCGGAAGACAAGGAAACTTTTTGAAGCTCGTTTGCGACTTCTTGCGCCAAAACTTCCTCGCGGATATATTTTTGCGAACATTTTTTATCCCGCTTTTTGGTGCAACGATAATAGTTGTGTCCTTTTTGCGTTTCGGAAGTTATGGCGCAACCGCACTCTCCGCAAACGAGCATATTTCTAAACGGATATTCTTTTTGGCTCGGCTTTTTCGGGCGCGAACGATCCGCCATCACTTTTTGGCACGCTTCAAAAAGTTTCTTTGCAATCATTGGCTCATGCTTTCCGTCATACATTTCGCCGTTATATTTGAATACGCCGTAATAAAAAGAATTGGAAAGTATGCTTTGGATATTGGAGACGGAAAGCATATTTTTCTTTCGGCTCAACAAGCCGGCGGAAGTTATCAACTTCCGCAAATCTTTCAGAGAATAATTGCCGGTTGCGTAAAGTTCAAAAAGTTTGCGAACGAGGCGAAATCTCTCTGGGTCTTTATGTATTGTGTGTTTTAGCAAGTCGTTCAAATATCCAAGCGGAGCATAGCCGGGCAATTCGCCTCGGCGCAACTTTTGACGCAACCCTCTTTTAGTATTCTCTGAAAGATTATCAACAAAGTATTTTGATTGCCCAAAGGCGATATTCAACATGAATTTGCCTTGCGGGGTCGGCTCAAACCAAAATATCGGGGATTTTAGCGCTTTAATTTTTTCGGTATCAATCAAGAAAATTATCCGTCCGCCGTCTATGCTGTTTCTCGCCAACCTGTCGGGGTGCCACGCTAAAATCCCTTCGGCTTCTCCGTTTTCCATTCGTTTGAGCATATCGTTGAAAATTGGTCTGCCCGGCTCTTTGGCAGTTTGCGATTCGCGGAATGTCGCGGCGATCAAAAGATTTTCCCGCAAGGCAAATTCTTTCAATTCCGTTTCTTGGGCTTCCAACGACAAAACTTGTCTGTCGTCTTCGTCGGTTGATTTTCTAATGTATAAAAAATATTTCATATCGCTTTTGGGCTATTAAAAATTATCGCTTTGCTTTCCGCCTTCGGCGGAATAAAAAGGATTGGCTCATAAACTTCGTTTATCCGTTGCTTCGCAACGGCGAACCGCGTTTTGCTTTCGCAAAAGGTGGCGATTGAACCCAAAAAATCTTGGCAAATACTATACAATCTGCCTGCCGAGGCGCGAAGCGCCGAGGCAACAAACTCGCAACATACAATCTGGCTCCGAACGCTGAACGAAATCCGAACTTTTTTTAGCGAAAATCCGAACGCTGAATTTTGACGCTCCGCCCCGCCGCCGCTCGCTGATGCTCGCTCCGCCAAAGAAAAGTTTTGTTCACGATTTTTTATTTGCGCGCCACCGATTTTTTCTTCTAAAAGGAAAAGAAAACTTTTTTGCTGGGTTCTGCTCTCTCCGAGCAGGGCGGCGGGACTGGCCTCTATCTTTTGCAAGAACACGGCGGAATTCCCCCCACACCCAACTTCCGCCGTGTTCTTGCGGGGACGGACGGAATTTTTGGCGGCATCAATTTGAGAAAAGATAAAATTCATGTTAGTATAATGATGAGGGTTAGTTTCAACGCTCATACTTATACTATCATACTATGGAAAGCAAACATAATAAAGAAATTGGGGATAAAATAAAAGTCTTTCGAGCAAAGCAAGGATTGACGCAGGACGCTCTTGCGAGAAAATGCGATATTCCCTATACAACACTGACCAAGATTGAATCAAATGTGATAACGAAGCCGTCAATCCAAACAGTGACAAAGATTGCCGAAGGATTGGGAATAAGTATTGATGATTTGATTAAATAAGAATATGAAGGATAAAATCAGACCAATTTATAGTGAATTGCAAGGGTATCTTTCTCAAGCCCCAGAAGCAACTTCTGGTCGAGAAAGAATCTATGACGATACCTCTCTTGTTGATCAATTAAATTCTTCTATTCAAGAACTGGAACAAGTTTCTCAAAAAGAATATTCCCGTTATAAGGAGAGAATCCAAACAACTCCGTGGAATAATAACAGTGCACGGCGATATTTTGATCTATTGAGTTACAGATCAAAATTAGGTGGTCTTATTTCTCGTCTCTATGGTGAGTATTTTTCAGACGAACCAGCTCCGTTTAGCGGAATGCCGAGTACTGTTATCAACCAACATCAGTCGCAAAATCAAACAACCCATGTGCAAATTTTGCTTGATTTTCAAAGCAAAATCGATGAAAAGATAAAAGAACACGCGGACGGCTCGAAAGAAAAAACATTTTTAGAGAAAATAAAAGGAGCTTTATCGAAAGTCGGGAATGTCACAGAATTATTTACTTTGATTTTGCGAACAGGTAAAGATATGGGACTGACATTGAATGACATTTTTAAACTATTTTCTTAGATAATATGGACCTAAAATCAACTTACAATAAAATCGCAAAAGATTGGATGAAAGATCACCATGGAGATACGTGGTGGATTGAGGGAACAGATAAATACTTGTCATTTTTCGCACCAAACGCGTCTTTACTGGATGTTGGTTGTGGTGCTGGAGAAAAATCAAAGTATCTAGTTAAAAAGGGATTTGACGTTGTCGGAATAGATTTTTCTGATGAAATGATTAAATTAGCTAAGGAACAAGTTTCGGCTGGTAGATTTTTTGTAAAGGACATAAAACAACCGCTGGGATTTGAAAATTTATTTGATGGTGTTTTTGCCCAAGCCGTATTATTACACATTCCAAAAAATGAAGTCGTGGAAGTTTTAAAAAATATCATTGAACCGCTAAAATCTGGAGGATATTTTTATGTGGCAGTAAAGGAAATACGCCCCGGAAATGAAGATGAGGAAATTGTAAAAGAAAACGACTACGGTTACGAATACGAAAGATTTTTTAGCTACTTTTCATTAGACGAGTTGAAAGATTATATTAAGAAAATTGGCTTGCAGGTTGTTTATGAGAACATTTCCTCATCTGGAAAAACAAACTGGATTCAAGTAGTGGCTAAAAAAATAAATTTATGAAAAAGAAATCATCAAATAAAAGCTTGCGTAAGGCAGATGGTGTGAAAAATGACGAGTTTTACACTCATTTTGATGACATTCAAGCAGAATTGAATTTTTACAAAGACCAGTTGAAAGATAAGGTGATTTATTGTAATTGCGACGACCCGGCTGAAAGTGCTTTTACCGATTTTTTCAAGTTGAATTTTGACTATTTAGGTATTAAAAAATTGATTTGCACCCGTTATCAAAAATCTAATTTATTTACTTATGCCGACCCGGTAAGGCGAAGCGGTTATAGGTTAGAAATAACAGCAAAAAATAAAAACGACAAAAAGCCAGTTAAAATAAATTTGAAAGGAGACGGCGATTTTCGTTCGCCCGAATGTATCGAACTTCTCAAACAAGCAGATATTGTGGTAACTAATCCGCCGTTTTCGTTGTTTCGTGAATATGTTGACCAATTAGTTAAACACAACAAAAAATTTTTGATAATTGGAAATAAAAACGCTATTACCTACAAAGAGATTTTTAAACTAATCAAGGAAAATAAATTATGGCTTGGCTATACATCTCCCGATGATTTTACAGGACCTGACGGTAATCCGACGGGAAATATGCAAGGGTTAACTCGTTGGTTTACTAATTTAGACGTAAAAAAACGACACGAGGATTTAATTCTTTTTAAAACATACAAGGGCAATAAAAGCGATTATCCTAAATACGACCACTATGATGCTATAAATGTGGATAGAACAAAAGATATTCCTGTGGAGTATAAAGGGGCAATGGGTGTGCCAATCACTTTTTTAGACAAACACAACCCTGAACAATTTGAAATTATTGATGGACTTAACCGTTACAGTATTTTGTCTGGACCGACAAAAAAAACCAAAGGCAAATATCTATCACAAGTAAATGGCAAAGCAATTTATGTTAGAATTGTCATTAAAAGTAAAAAACCTATAAAATAATATGAAAACGATACATCAAAGGATAAAAGTAAAAGATGTTTTTAACGGCTACCAAGACAAAAATTGGGACGGCGTTGTTGGCTATGGCGGAAAATTAGATATTCGTCCAATTTATCAGCGCGAGTTTATTTACAATCCAGAAAATGAGCGAGCAGTAATAGACACAATATTGAAAGAGCATCCGCTCAATTTGATGTATTGGGTAAAAAATGGCAACAATTTTGAAGTGTTGGACGGTCAACAGCGAACATTGTCAATTTGCCGTTTTCTCGACCACAAATATCACATTGAACTCAATGGCGAAAAACGATATTGCGATACGTTATTGAACGAATATTTGGATAAAATAAAAAATTATGAATTAGATGTTTATATTTGCGAAGGAACGGAAAGGGAAATTTTGGATTGGTTTAAGACGATAAACATCAAAGGTAAAGAATTAAACAATCAAGAATTATTAAACGCCACTCACACGGGAACTTGGCTTACCGACGCAAAAAAATATTTTAGCAAGCCAAATTGCGCCGCCAAAGGTTTGGGAGAGGATTATATTAGCGCCAGTGTGGAACGACAGGAATTTCTTGAAACCGCTTTGAATTGGATAAATAACGGAGATATACAAGGTTATATGGCGCTTCATAGAAACGACGCAAACGCAAAAGAATTGCAAGATTATTTTGCTAATGTAATTAAATGGATTGGAAAAACTTTTTCTACTTATCGTAGAGAAATGAAAAATGTAAATTGGGGCGAGTTGTATAATCAATTTAAGGACACAAGGCTTGATGCCGTCAAATTAGAAAAGGAAATTGTTAAACTAATGGAAGACGAAGAAGTTGGCAACCAAAAAGGAATTTATGATTATGTTTTAACAGGAAACGAGCGAAGTTTGAATTTGCGAACTTTTGACGATAAAACCAAACGCCGATTTTACGAAAAGCAAAAAGGAATTTGTCCGGATTGCAAAGGCGAAAATAAGAAAAAGAAATGGAAATTTGAAGAAATGGAAGCAGATCATATTACACCTTGGCACGAAGGCGGAAAAACTATTGCTGAAAATTGCCAAATGTTATGCAAACAAGATAATCGAATCAAATCTGGAAACTAAAAATTATGCTACCAAAAAAAGATTTAGAAGCTGTTCATAGACAAGATATAAAAGCCCTTCTTGAAAATTGGGGTTTACTTGCCGATTTTGAAGCCGGAAAAATAAAATGTCGATTTTGTGGTGATGTCATGTCAGAGCATAACTTCGGAGCGGTCTTTTCAGAAAACAAGCAAGTCTTTTTCTCATGTTCAAAATTAGATTGTTTAGCAAAATTGTCGCCACCAAAATAACATGACGTTACTTTTTTCCATTGCAACTTTTGGTCTCACAGCGGGATTTTTTATTTGGCTTATTATCTATCTGTTTGTTCTTCATCAAGAAAAAGGTGAGAAATTTGTTGGTTGGTTAGCGGGATTTGTTGCTTGGGCAAGTAAGAAAGCGGAACGAACGGCTACTGCAAACAATATTCAAGGTAAAGTTGATAGTTTTATAGTTTCGGTTAATACCGAAGTCGAGGGATTATTACCTTTCGGTTTGAAAGTGAAGTGGATTTCTCCCGACTTAAGCAAGGAAGCATTTATTGAGAATGATCGTGTTGTGGTAATGCTTAGCTACCACGGCAATCAAGATGAAAATTTGGCAAAAGCAACAATGCTCTACATGAATAAGGCGGTTATTCCGGAAGCGCGGCCTCATATTGACCAAAAACTTGGTCAAGCGATTGATCTCATGATGACGAAGAAAGCCCTTTTTAGTTTTATCGAAGCCAGAAGTTCAATGAGCCATTTTATTGATACTGTTTTGAGACCGCAAACTGACAGAGATACAGAATTAAAAGAAACGTGTGGAGTGATAGATGCGATTGACGAGCGAGGTTTATTTACGAGAGTTTTCTTGAAAGAGTTGATGGAGTTAGGTATTCGACGTGCAGGCATAACTGAAACTGGGGACACTGTTTTTGAAGCTAGAGAGTTTACTAAGTTATTGAAAAATATTGCGAATAAAGAACGAGGAGTGAATGTTGAATGCGACTTTATTAAAAATAATATAAAAATGGCTGTTGTTATGGTGGCTAGACCTGAAAATATCGATACTGGTCCAGGAATTTACTTGCGTAAAATTGAAGAGTTGATGAAAAAATCAGTACGCACCTTTTATATTTTTGCCAGAGGGAGTAGAAATATCGAATTTGCTAAAGAGGTAGTTTCAGCATGCGCGGAAAAATTTACTGAGCTTGCCAAAGGACATGAGGAGGAGTTTCCAACTAAACATCAAGACGGTACTGTTATGCACGTGTATTGCGCAATTTTTCATAATCGGAAAGCGGTTTAATAGTTCCGGAAAATCCCGCCCCGAATTTCGCCAAAACAAAAAGAGGAGCAAATGGAAAATTCCTCCCCAAACCCCTCCTTTTCCATTTGCGACATCCGAATTCAAAAACAAATGAGCCGAAGTTTTGCAAAATCCTTTCCCCAAAAAATAGTTTTTGCAAAACTTCGTCCGCATTGTTCCGCCACCTGCCCGAGACCTTGAGGGCAGAACACCAAAGAAAAATGTCCTTTCCTTTTTCAAGAAAAATTTCACCCCCGCCAAATCAACAAAGCAAGGGACATTTTTCTTTGGTGTTGCCGAGTGAAGCGAGGCAGTGGCGGAACGACTCATTCCACATCGGGATTTTGTTAGAAAAAAGTTCGGATTTCGTTCAGCGTTCGGAGCCAAATTGTATGTTGCCAGTTTATTGCCTCGGCGCTTCTTATAAGAAGCGATTTTTGTTATTATTGATAATGCTATATGGACATTATTTCTCACGGATTATGGGGCGGTGTTGCTTTTGGCCGTAAACGCAAAAGTTTATATTGGTGGGCGTTTGGTTTAGGCGTTATGCCGGACTTGTTATCTTTCGGTATTTATACGATAGCCGATGTGTTGGGATTGGTTTCCGGACCTGATTGGGGGCAAAAATTACCCAATCCGACCGCGTTCCCTCAATTCGTCCATACGCTTTACCATCTTACTCACAGTTTTATAATTTTTATATTTGTATTTAGTTTATTATGGTTTTTACGCAGAAAATTATTTCTTCCGCTGCTGGCCTGGGGTTTGCATATTTTAATTGATATTCCAACTCACTCTGCCGCTTTTTTCCCCGACTCCTTTCTTGTGGCCAGTATCAAATTTTACAATTAACGGCATTAACTGGGGCCAACCTATTATTTTTTATCCTGATGTAATTCTTTTGATAATTTGCTATTTAATTTGGCTGATAAATAGAAGGAAAATAACTCAATTGCCGTAAATTGCTATTTAATTATAACAATGATATAATATAGGAGATGAAAATGACGAAAAAAGCAAAAAGTGATTTAAATAAAAAATTCCAAAAAGTAATAAAAACGCCCGCTGGCTTTGATTTTTTTGTGACAATTCATGATTTCATTAAATATATCGAATCGAATTCGTCTCTTTCCGACATTCTTTCACGCCGCATAAAATCAAACCGAGACCTGAATATACCCAATAAATACGAATATTTAAAACAAATTTATCAAGGCATAGAAGACGCTAATACTAAATCAGACATTGATTTAGGGCATCAAAGATATATAGCGCTTCGGGACTTAAATTTAATTAGAAATAAAAATTTTTCAGAAGGCAATCCTTTCTGGAAAAAACGAGAATTATCCAGAAAATTAATAGGAGAGATTTATGAAAGATTGAGCCCAAATTCAGCATAAATAAAGATGGTATTGACAAAATTTTATTTCTTTGATACAATTGGAACGTAAGCTTAAAACAACAAAGAGACATAGTCGAGTTTCTAGGAAAAAAATAAACATAAAAATAAACAAATGAACGGAACTATCAAAACGCTCACGGACAGAGGATTTGGATTCATCTCCCGTGAAGGCGAAGATAAAGATCTTTTCTTTCACTCTAAAGAATTAAATGGAGTGACATTTGACGAACTTAAGGTCGGCGACGCCGTTACCTTCGAAGTCGTTCAAAGCGATAAAGGTCCGGCTGCCACAAACGTATCACGCGCTTAAGCAGCTAACAAAAAAATCGCTCCATATTGGAGCGGTTTTTTTGTGTTGTAATTACTTATTTTTATAATTCTTTTTCTATGTCCTCCAAAATCTTTTTTGCTTTATCGTTGAGTTTTTTCGGGGTCTTAATTTTGAATTCCACTATTAAATTGCCTCTGCCAAAACTACCTAAATGAGGCATTCCCTCGCCGGGTATTATTAAATCCTGCTTCAAATCAAACCCAGTCGGAATCTCCACTCCAACCTTATGCCCAGAAATTGTCGGTATTTCTATTTTCTTTCCCAATAAAATATCTATAATGTTTATTTCTTTTTTGATTCGTAAATCGTTGCCATGTCGTTCAAAAACCGAATGCGGTTTAATTTTAATCCTTACGTATAAATCGCCTTCTCCGGCTCCCCTTTCGCCGACTTCGCCGGCTCCTTTGATTTTAATAATCTGATTGTCTCCGATGCCCTGATGGATTTCCAATTTTACCTGTTTTTCTCCGTGAATTTTTCCAATACCGCGACAAGCGTCGCAAATTTTATCCGGAACTTGGCCGCTGCCGAAACATTTAGCGCATTTTTTAACCTGAACAAAACTTCCAAAAAAAGTATTGCGTGTTTCTTTTATTTCTCCCTGGCCCGCGCAAGCGGAACATTGATTGAGTTTTGATTTTTCGTCATAGCCCAAACCGCGGCATTTTAAACACCGAACCGCGATTTTGTATCCAATGTTTTTTTCAACGCCTTTAAACGCCTCTTCTAAAGTAATTTCTTGGATTATTTCAACATCAGAACCGCGATGATATGTTTTACGCTTTTGCTTGAAACCGATTCCTTCAAAAAAAATATCGAAAATATCGCCCATATCAGAGCCGTCAAACATTCTTGGGTCAAAATCAAAACCTTGTCCGCCACTGCTGGAAAATCCGCTGAAGTCGAAACCGCCAAAAGGCCCGCCCTGAGCAGAGCCGTGAGCAGAACCAGAAGCGCCATCGAACACTCTACCAAACCGGTCAAATTGCGCGCGTTTTTCTTTGTTGGATAAAACCTGATACGCTTCGTTAATCTCCTTAAACTTCTTGTCATCTCCTCCGCTCTTGTCCGGATGATATTTATGCGCCAATTGTCTGTAAGCTTTTTTAATTTCGCCTTCGGAAGCGCTTTTATTAACGCCGAGAGTTTTGTAATAATCCATATAAAATTTATTTTATTCTTTTTTTCAAAAAAAACAAGACCTTGAATTTAAAAATCCAAGGTCTTTTAATTAGAATCCGTTAATCCGTTAAAGAGCGCCCGAAAGAGCTAAGAGCACATAAAAACATTTTTCGCAATCGACATTAAAAACTTCGCAATACTTTCTGCGCTCGTCTGAATCTTCTGGAAATTTACATATTATTACTTCCGCTTCCGCTATCGGCATAGTTACCTCCTTTTTTCTTTGTTTTAAATTATTAAATTGCTGTTTAAATTTTCAAGAATATAAAAAATCCCTTGAAAATGGACTATATTATGATAACGATACAGTTAATAAATAGTTACTTAATTTATTTAAGTATCACTATCTCCCGACTTTTCTTTTCTAAAACAATTGTGGCGAATCCGGCCGCCAGCAAAATTTCATAAACCAGCCAAGCCAAGACGGAAACCAGCCAACGAATCGGCCAAGCGATTCCTTCAATAGTCAAGAAAATCAACGCCGCTATTCCTATTAAAATGATGTTTTTTATATTTTTCGGCATTTTATTAAACTTATCAACCATTGCCTTGTAAAGCATTTCGCTTATTGTTGACTTTGATTCCGTAGGCACTCCGAAAAAATCCGATATTTGCGTCTCAATTTCTTTCGTCGCTTTGACAATCAACTGATTTCTCATCGCCTGCGGAAGTGTTTGAAACTGGGAATTTTCTTCAATTTGTTTTTTAGCCATATCTTTTACCAAGTCCCCGATTGGCAAAGAAAAATCGATTTCCGGGGAAATATTCAATTTATTAACAATGCCGGCTGTGGGCAAAATAATTTTTTCAAAAGACGATTGGGAAATGAAAAACTCTTGATTTTTTCCCGTTGAAGCGAAATCACCTAAACCGGATAAATCGTAGTAAGCGACGCTGGCGAATAAAGCCAAACCCATAATCGCCTTTGGAAAAACAATTCTACTGATTTGAAAAAATCTTATTTTAAGCGTATTTTGGAATTCCCGACGACCGCTGTAATTCGCCCAAAGCAGAATCAAAAAAACAGCTAAAACGGCGAGCAATAAAGTTGAAGAAATTTTATCGTAAAAGCCGACTGCTAATCCCAATGATTCCAAAGAAATTATCAAATTAATCCATTGCGATGTCTTAATAAAAAATATTTGAAAGAAAAAAATGATCAAAAATACAATCGCCGCCACAGCTAAAAAAATAAAAGAATCCCCTGCTTTTTCAAGAATAAAAAGTTTCAGAAAAAAGCCGAATAAAAAGAAAGAAATTACGCCGACAGCAGCCAAAGCGCCGATTTTAACCATTGACCGATCAACTTCAGCTTCGTTGGAAGAAACCTTATCAAGTAATGAATCCATAAATTTAGGATTTAGGATTTAGGATTTAGGATTTTCGTTCTGTATCTTGGTCTTGCTGCGGATTTTCGTTTTGAGGAGGAGGATTTTGTTCTTGTTGTCCTTGATTTTGATTATACATTGACTGCCCGATTTTTTGGAGTTCGGCCGAAAGTTCGGCAAGAGCTGATTTGATTGCTTCAACATTATCGCCGTCTTTTGCCAATTTTAGCGCTTCAATTTTTTGATTAACCGCGTCTTTAATTTCCTGCGGAATTTCTTTTTTCCCTTCTCCTTTTTCGCTTGCCTCTCTTAAAGATTTTTCCGCTAAATAAATTATCTGCTCTGCCTGATTGCGCGCCTCGACTAATTCCTTTTTATTTTTATCCTCTTCAGCGTGAGTCGCGGCTTCTTGTTTTAATTTTGCAATTTCCTCTTTTGAAAGATGAGTGGTCGCCTCTATTTTTACTGACTGGCTTTTATTAGTTGCTTTGTCTTTGGCTGAAACGTTTAAAATGCCGTTGGCGTCAATATCAAAAGAAACCTCTACTTGAGGAACGCTTCTTGGCGATGGCGGAATGCCGTCAAGAATAAATCTCGCCAGGGTCTTGTTATCGGAAGCCATTGCTCGTTCGCCCTGAAGAATATGAATTTCAACCGATGTTTGGTTGTCAGCGGCCGTGGAAAAAACCTGTGTCTTAGCGGTTGGAATAGTAGTATTTTTTTCAATCAACTGGGTAAATACGCCGCCTAATGTCTCAATGCCGAATGATAACGGGATAACATCCAATAATAAAATATCCTTAACATCGCCTTGGAAAATTCCCGCTTGAACCGCGGCGCCGATGGCCACCACTTCGTCAGGGTTTATTCCCTTATGCGGCTCTTTATTAAAAAGTTTTTTAACCGCGTCATGGATTGCCGGCATTCTTGTCTGACCGCCAACTAAAATCACTTCATTGATATCCGAGATTTTCAAACCTGCTTCGGAAACGGTTTTCTCAACCAGTTTAATTGATTTATCAATGTCTTTGCCAACCAAGTCCTCCAATTTCGCTCTGGTTAATTTAAATAGAAAATGTTTTGGACCGGAAGCGTCGGAAGAAATATAAGGAAGATTAATTTCCGTTTCAGCGGTAGTAGAGAGTTCATGCTTAGCGCGTTCAGCTCCTTCTTTAAGTCGTTGCAAAGCCAATGGGTCCTTACCAATATCAATGCCTTCTTGTTTTTTATATTCCCCTACCAGATAATCAATGATTTTTTTGTCGAAATCGTCGCCTCCCAAATGAGTGTCGCCGCCAGTTGATTTTACCTCCACATGCGGTTCTTTTTTGCCATCACCCATGTCAACCTCACCAACTTCTAAAACAGAAATATCAAAAGTGCCCCCGCCAAAATCATATACCACAATTTTTTCCTCTTTGCTCTTATTTAAACCATAAGCTAAAGCCGCGGCCGTCGGCTCGTTGATAATCCGGCGAACTTTTAATCCCGCGATTTCACCGGCGTTTTTGGTCGCCTGCCTTTGAGAATCGTCAAAATAAGCCGGCACCGTGATAACCGCTTCTTCTATTTTCTCGCCCAACTTAGCTTCAGCGTCAGCTTTAAGCTTTCCTAATATCATTGCTGAAATTTCTTCCGGCTTATACCACCTATCAGACATTTTAATTTCTACTCCGTCACTGCTTGATTTCTGCAAATCAAAAGGCAGAACAGCTTTATCATGCTGAACTTCTTGGTCGCTGAACTTTCTTCCAATTAAACGTTTGACCGAAGAAATCGTGTTTTTCGGATTAACAACCGATTGACGCTTAGCCAAAAGACCAACCAAACGTTCATTGGTTTTACTTATAGCGACTACCGAAGGAGTGGTTCTGTTGCCTTCGTGATTTTCCAAAATTTTCGGCTCTCCTCCTTCAATTATCGCCATAGCCGAGTTGGTTGTTCCTAAATCTATACCAAGTATTTTTGCCATAATGTTTTATAAAAATTAATTATTTAGCCACTTTTACTCTTACTGGACGAATCAACTTACTATTAAGTAAGTATCCTCTTTCTATTTCTTCAATAATGGAACCGCTTGGTTTATCCGATTCAATTTCGGCGATTGCTTCGTGCAAAGCCGGGTCAAACGACTGGCCAACTGAAACCGCTATTCTTTCCAGTCCCCTTTTTCGCAAAACATCCTCCATTTGAGAACGGATTAAATACATTCCCTTTTCCGCCTTTCCGTCTTTTTCTAAAACCGCTAAACCCAAATCAAAACTATCTAAAATGGAAATCATCTCTACGATTAAATCCTCACTGGCGAATTTCGCCATTTCCATAAAACGTTTGGATTCTTCTTTCTTATAATTAATCAAATCCGCTTTTGCCCGCTTCCAGCCGTCAAGATATTCGTCGCGCTCTTTTTGGCACTTTATCGGTTCATCAGTCGCCGTTGGCTCTTCTTTGACTTCTTCTTTATTTTTATCTTCTGGATTATCGGACATTCTATAATTATATTGAAAAATTTTTAGGTGTCAATACTATAATTTAACATCTTGACATAAGTATATTTATATACTATCTTAATAAATAGCAATTTTAATAATGCGTTAAATAAATAAATTTAGAAAGGAGGCAAAGATGAATATCCTAAATTTTCAGTTAGTGAAAGGATTGACGCTAAAAGTAGAAATTACCCCTCATAGAATATACGCAATCCCCCGACCTCCGATAACCACAAAAGCGCCAACCCATATTGGAGTCTACAGTGGAAAATACAGATATTATGATTCTTCGTATCCCGCTGATTTTAAAGGGTCTTGTAAAAAAAGTAAAAGTTTTTACAAAATTCCAAAAGACAAAACTCATTTCGTCTTTCAGGAATGTAAAAACCATCCGGGTAACCCAAGCGGTTTTATACCGGGAAAACCGACTTTTGTTTCTTCGTCTACAATACCAGCAACACCTCAATCCGAATTTCGTTTATTCCAGTTATTCCAGTGGTGGAGCGATTGGTGATAATTCAACAATATCAATACGCAACCAAAGGCCAGTATAACGCTGGCCTTTTTTATTTAATATAGACAAATTAATGAATAATTTTTATAATCAAAACAATGCTCAAAATCTTCAACACCTTTACCGCCAAAAAAGAAATTCTTAAATCTCCGCGTCGGGGTTATTTAAAATTATTTGTCTGCGGACCCACGGTTTACGATTATTCTCATATCGGCCATGCTAGAACTTATATAGCTTTTGATATTATCGTTAAATATCTTCGCTCCCAAAAGCGCAAAGTTTTTTATCTTCAAAATATTACTGATATTGACGATAAAATAATCAATCGGGCAAAAGAGAAAAAAATTTCTTGGAAAAAATTAGGTAGAGGTTTTGAAAAAGAATATCTAAAAGATATGAAAGCCATAGAAATAACCAGCGTAACCAAATACGCCAAAGCAACCGCTCACATCAAAGAAGTAATAAATCAGGTTAAAAAATTAATGGAAAAGGGCTTTGCTTATGAAATAAGCGACGGCGTTTACTATGAAATTTCAAAATTTAAGAACTACGGAAAATTATCCAGAAGAACTGCCTTGCAAGCCGAAGACGCGGTTTCAAGAATAGACGACACGAAAGAAAAAAGGAATAAAGGTGATTTCTGTTTATGGAAACTTTCTAAGTCAGATGAACCAAAATGGAAAAGTCCTTTCGGCGATGGCAGACCGGGCTGGCACATTGAAGACACGGCAATCAGCGAAAAATATTTCGGCCCTCAATATGACCTTCACGGAGGCGCGGTTGATTTGAAATTCCCGCATCATGAATCGGAAATAGCCCAACAAGAAGCGGCTTCCGGCAAAAAACCCTTTGTTAAAATATGGCTTCATACCGGTTTTCTTTTAGTTAACGGAGAGAAAATGTCCAAGAGTTTAGGCAATTTTATCACTATTAAGGATTTTCTGAAAAAATATCCAGCAGAGATTTTAAGGTTTATTATTCTTTCACACCACTATCGTTCCCCTGTTAATTATAATGAGACACTCGCTAATAATGCCGTAAAATCAATTGAAACCATAAGAGAGTTTTTGGAAAAACTTGAATTAGTATTAAAGGCCAAGCAGAAAACATCAAGTATAAAAATAAATATTAAAAACTACAATAAATTATTCAATCAAGCAATGGATGACGATTTTAACACTCCGAAAGCACTGGCAGTGGTTTTTGATTTAATCGCTTCGCTTCAAAATAAAATATGGCGAATTAATCCCGCTCAAGTTAAAGTCGTAAACCGATTTATTAACGAAAAATTGGATATTTTCGGCATCAAAATAAAACCGGTAAAAATCCCGCAAAAAATAAGATCTTTAGCGAACCAACGCGAGAAATTAAGGATTAATAAACAGTTTATCCCCTCTGACCGCTTGAGAAAAGAAATAGAGTCGTTAGGATATAAAGTAGAAGACACTTCGTATGGACCTAAAATTACCGCCACAAGATATTGATGCCGAACGCTCGGTTTTAGGAGCGTTGATGCTGGACAAAAATTCCATTATCCAAGTGGCTGATTTAATCACGTCTGAAGATTTTTATAAACCAGTCCACGAAAAAATTTTTGAAACAATAATCGACCTTTTCAGCAAAAGCGAACCTATCGATATTTTAAGCGTTACCAGCCGATTGAAAGAAAACCAGCGTCTTTCTGAAATCGGCGGCTCAAGTTATCTTACCGATTTAATAAATTCCGTTCCCACGGCTTCCCATATTCAGCATTATGCGAAAATTATCAGAGACAAACGGGTATTGCGCAACCTTATTCATACCTCGGCGGAAATTACAGAACACGCGTTTAACACTTCGGAAAGCACAGAAGACCTACTTGATGAAATCGAAAGAAAGGTTTTCGCTATTTCCCAAACATCACGAACCCAAAATTTTGTGCCGGTAAAAGACGAACTTAAAGAAGCTTATGAAAGGATTGAAAAACTCCATCAAGGGGAAAAAGGTTTGCGAGGCATTACCACTGGATTTGATGAGATTGACCATTATCTTTCCGGCCTCCAACGTTCGGATTTGATTGTTTTGGGAGCCAGGCCTTCGCTTGGAAAAACAACTTTTGCTTTGGATATCGCCCGCCAAGCTGCCACAAAAGCGCAAGTTCCGGTTGGCATATTCTCTTTAGAAATGTCCAGAGAGCAAGTAATAGACCGACTAATCGCGTCTGAAGCCCAAGTCCCTCTTTGGAGATTACGAACAGGCCGGCTTACCGATGAACTTGATTTTGAAATGATTCGTGATGCGCTGGATCGCTTGTCAAGAATACCTATTTTTATTGATGACACTCCTTCGCCGAATATTATTCAAATGCGTTCAATGGCGCGCCGTTTGCAAGCCGAGCACGGATTGGGACTTTTAATCGTTGATTATGTCCAATTAATTCAGCCACGCACTAATTCAGAAAATATAGTCCAACAATTCACGGAAATCAGCCACGGATTAAAGGCGATTGCCCGTGAGCTTAATATCCCGGTTCTAGCGGTTTCACAGCTTTCGCGCGGAGTTGAACAAAGAGAAAGAAAAATTCCTCGGCTTTCGGACCTTCGCGAGACAGGTTCTTGGGAACAAGACGCTGACGTGGTTATGTTCATTTACAGGAAAGACAGAGATAGAATAGAACCTTTGCCGGAAGAAGAAAACACTGCGGAAATAATTATTGCCAAACACCGCAACGGACCATTGGCAACAGTTCAATTAAAATTTGACCCGGAAAAAGTAAGTTTTAAGTCAATAGATAAGATACATTAATGTTGCCTGACCCAATTAAAAATTTTATCGCGATTTTCTCAAAACTTCCTTCCATCGGCCTCCGCCAAGCAACGCGACTGGCTTTTTTTATGATAAGCAAAGGTAAGAATCAGATAGAAGAAACCGCCAAAGCTATTTCTGATTTAAAATTATTAAAAATTTGTTCAATGTGTTTCTTTATACATTCCAATAAAGATGATCTTTGCGATATTTGTCGCGACTCTCAACGCCAAAAAAATATCTTTATGGTTATTGAAAAAGAAACCGACTTAATATCAATTGAACGAACCAAAAAATTCAAAGGAAGATATTTAGTGCTCGGCGAATTAGCAAAAAGCGGAAATTTGGAAACCAGCCAAAAACTGCGATTAAATCATTTAAAAAATATTATTAAAAAAGAATTGGGAACGAAATCTGAAGAAATTATTATTGCCACTAACCCAACTACTTACGGAGATCTTAACGCGATGATAATTACGAAAGAACTCAAGGACTTTACCAAAAAAATAACCCGCTTGGGACGCGGAATTCCGACTGGAGGAGAAATTGAGTTCGCAGACGAGGAAACTTTGGGGCAGGCGTTGGAACGAAGAATTTAGGATTTAGGATTTAGGATTTCCACCTCAGTATAACTCTGCCTATGCCCCTTTTTCTTACTGCGCCTTGTTTTTGAATGATAACGAAAAACTATTTTCTTTCTGTCTCTCCCCTGTTTTAAAATTTTCGCTTCAACTTTGGCGCCTTCAACATAGGGGCTACCGATTTTAACATTATCGCCGTCAGCCGTTAATAAAACTTTATCAAAACTTAAAACAGCGTCTTTATCGCCCGTTAATTTTTCTACTTTAATTTTTTGCCCGGAAGAAACTTTGTATTGTTTGCCGCCGGTTTGAATGATTGCGAATTTCATATGCTTAATTCACATTAATAATAACCGATACCGCTATTAAAATCAAGATGGCGAGCCCTAAACTGACAAATCCGAAAATATATGATAGAAATCTCTCACGATTATAAAAAGAATTAGCCAAAAGTAAATTTATAAAAATCATCGCCAAGGCCGAAAGCAAAATACCGAATGCCTCTGTTCGACCTCCTAAAAAATCAATGCCTTTGTAAACGTCAAAATGAAGAATCAACGGCCCTGTGTTTTCGCCGAGTTTCAAATAAGCGACGCAAGAAATCAAAAGCAAGACCAAAAAACTCAACCCAAAAACCACGCGAAGATATTTGTCTTTAAGAATATATTTCATACAGTATCAATAGCCCCAACGGGAGTCGCCGCTCCGATAATATATCGGAGCGAGCCTCGCCCAGCTATGCTGGGCGGGAACCCCTGTTTTACGATTATTTTTTGGTGCCGTCACCGGGATTTGAACCCGGGTTACTAGGATGAGAACCTAGCGTCCTAGACCGGACTAGACGATAACGGCAATTTCCTCCACCACCTTATCTAACCCAATTCCCCTTGACGCTTTCACTAATATTATATCACCTTTTTTAATGATGTTTTTAATAGTTTTAGCGGCTTCTTCGGCTGTGTTAAAGCTTAAAATTTTATCTTTTGCCAAACCATTAAGGACGGCTGTTTCCGCAATAATCTTCCCCTCTTCTCCCACGACAATTAAAAAATCAACAATTCCAGCGGATAATTTGCCGATGGACTTATGGGCTTTTGACGAATATTCTCCCAATTCCAGCATATCGCCTAAAACCGCTATTTTTCTCGCTTCGCTTCCTGTTTTTATATCAGCCAATGTTTCCAAGGCAGCTTTCATTGAAATCGGCGAAGCATTATAACTATCGTCAATCACCCAACTGCCATTAACGCCGGCGAATATATTCATTCTATGTTTTGCCGGATGATAATTAGAAGACAATGCTTCGCAAATTCTCACTAAATTTAACCCGTAAATTAATCCAACGCAAGCCGCGGCGCCGGCGGCGTAAGCGTTAGGCCTACCAAAAGTATTTTTTATTTTTATAGGTACGACATTACCATTATGTTCAATTTTAAAACTTACGCCTGTTAATTCATTTGCCGTTCCAAAATAATTTTCAAAATTAATTATTTTTATTTTCGCGCCTTCGTTAAAACCAAAGGTCATTGTCTTTGCCCGAGTTTTTTCTTTTATCTCCGTTACCGATTCGTCGTCAAAATTCAAAACCGCGAAATCATTAACTGACATATTTTCAACTAATTTCGCCTTTTCCCTGATTACCGCTTCTAAACCGCTATAAAATTCAATATGGACCGGAATTTCTCCAACAGCGGTAACAACCCCAATTTTCGGCTTGGCAATTTCCAAAAGTTTTTTAATATCTCCGGACCTGTCAGCGCCATATTCCAATATTAATATTTTCGGATAAAAATATTTCGGTAAAAAGATAACGCGGAGAAAAGAAAACAAAATAACTTTCAGCCAAAAGAATAATTTCCTTATTTTTTTCTTGCCAGCCGGTTGCCATAAACTGACCATTTCCAAGTCCTTCTCAGACCAATTGCCGAGAATCGTCAATGACACGCCTAATTCATTGTTCAAATTGCCGCCTGATTTTCTTGCGCGTCTTCCAGAAACGGATAAAACCGCATAAATCGCCTCTTTAGTTGAGGTTTTTCCAACACTGCCGGTAATAGCGATAATATCCGGCTTATAACGCCAAAGAGTTAATTTGGCAAGATTTTTTAATATATATTTCAAAATATTTATCATAATTCATCCGGCGCTATATTATAGTAATTTAAAATAAATTGCGCCAGTTCGCGAAACGCCGGAACCACCGTCATACCAGCTAAAGGCGCGCCAGCCGGCTTATCTATTTTGATTAAAATTATAAATTTTGGAGCAGAAGCGGGCCGCCCCGATGAATCGGGGCGAGCCTCGCCCTGATTTATCAGGGCGGGAGCAAAACCGATATAAGTGTTTATCACATCATCGGTATAACCGCCTTTTTCAAAATCAGGAACAAAAGCGGTTCCGGTTTTACCGGCAACGGAATAATTAGGAATATCGGCAATGACATTTTTTTTAACCGCCGAAACCATCATCTTGGCGACAGCTTTGGATGTTTCAACTGAAATTATTCTTTGGATTGTTTTCGGAGAACCGTCGGCTAAAATATATGGTTTCATTAAGACACCTCCGTTGGCAATGGCAGACATAGTATTAATCAATTCGATCGGCGTCACTGAAACGCCTTGGCCGAAAGAAGCGGTGGCAAAATTTATATCACGGCCGTTTTTCAAATTCTCAATACTGCCTTTTACTTCTCCCGGCAAATCAATGCCAGTGAATTCGTTTAATTTAAACTTTATCAAATAATTATAAAAAATATCGTGGCCGGTTTTTCGTTCGGCGAAAACCGCTCCGGTATTTATGGAGTTTTCAATAACTTCTGTCATAGTCCTGGTCCCGTAAGCTTTCAAATCCCAGTTTTGAATTGTTCTGCCGTTGAAAGTTACTAAACCGCTGTCATAATAAGTAGTTTCCGGAGTAATCTTCCCGCTATCAATCCCAGCCGCCATCGTGAAAAGCTTAAAAACAGAACCAGGCTCATAAACCGACTGAACCGCCGGATTAAGAAAATCGCCTATTTCAGACGCCGAATAATTATTCGGGTCAAAATTGGGAAAACTTCCCATTGCCAAAATTTTTCCGGTTGCCGGTTCCTGAACAATTACCGTGCCTCCGATGGCGCTGTATTTCTTAATAAGATTATTTAGTGTTTCTTCGGCCTGCGCCTGGATGCTTCTGTCAATAGTTAAAACCAAATTTTTGCCGTCTTCCGGCTTTATCAAAGTATCTCCTTTGGCTTGGCCTGATTTCCCTGCCAATAAATCATTAAAATAGAGTTCTATTCCATAGCGACCGGCCAATTCATCTTTGTCAGCCATGGGACCTATAAAACCCAAAACATGAGAGGCCAAATTTCCTGCGGGATAAAATCTAAGAAGCTGATTCTTTATATAAATGCCCTTAAGATTTAATTCTTTTATTCGGTTAACTTGTTCCGGCTCCGCTTTTTGAACAAGCAATTCATAAAGGTCGTTTGGCTTTCTGAATTTTTTATCCAGCTCTTCAACCGAGATATTTATAATTGGAGATAATCTTTCTGCGTATTCTTTATTATTATTATTCCCTTGTATTTCTTTCGGCACAGCGTAAATCTCCGGATATTCTTTATTTAAAACAGCTGGAATTAAATTATTGTTTTTATCCGTAAAATAAATATTGCCTCTGATGGATTCTAATTCTCCGCCGGCACGCTGTTGAGCTTCGGCCCGTTCTGAATAATAATCACCATTCTTCAATTGAAGATTATAAATTTTAAAAATTAGAAGCGCGTACAGGCCTCCGAAGAAAAATAATAAAAATATAAAACGCCATCGCATATTAATCTCATTTTAACATTAATTTAGCGTTAATTTTAGATATTTGGGATTTTTTTCCAATATCAATGTCTGGCTTTCAACCGAAGATTTAAAAATTTCAGCGTCTGTCATTCCATAAAATCTGTTTTTTAATTCTGCGTTAGCAACCTCAATTTGACGGATAAAAACTTCCTGATTCTGATTTTCATGTCGAAGATTAACTATTCTATTATAAAGAAAAATACTCCAGACGGCTGAAATAACTAAAATAACCACGGAACCAGAAATTATAAGATTTATTTTATTGTTATTTTTATTAGGTTGAATAATGGTCATATATTTAAAATAATTGCTCTTAATTTAGCGGAACGCGACCTTGGATTGATTTGAATTTCTTCAAATGTCGGTCTTATTGGTTTTTTTGTCAAAATTTCCGCTTTCCCCTGTTTTGCCATGTCTCGAAAATAGTTTTTTATTAATCTATCTTCCAAAGAATGAAAAGAAATTATTGCTACGCGACCTTTAGGTTTTATAATGTTGTATAAATTTTTTAGTAATGTTTCTAAATTCTCCAGTTCTTTATTGACGTAAATCCGCAAGGCCTGGAACGTTTTAGTGGCTGGATTTAGTCGCCCACGTCCAGGAACGGCCCTATTGACGATTTCAGCCAGCTCAAAAGTCGTTATTATCCGTTTTTTTCTTCTTTCTTCAACTATTTTTTTGGCAATTCTTCTGCTAAATCTTTCTTCGCCATATTTATAAATAATATCCGCCAAGTCCTTTTCGCTGAAACTATTTACTACTTCCGCCGCTGTTATGCCATTGTCATCGTCATTGTCATTGTTTGCGCTGTATCTCATATCCAAAATCTCATCTTTCTGAAAACTGAACCCTCTTCCTCCGCCAGCTGGCGGATCCAATTGCTCCGAAGAAAAACCTAAATCAATCAGTAGCCCATCGGCTTTCCCAAATTTTTCATTTTTTAAAATTTCCGGTAAATTGGCATAGTTATTATTTTTTAAAATTAGTTTAGAAATTAGAAATTGAAAATTAGAAATTGCCGAAATTTTCTGTCGAACATTTTCAATCATCGCCTTATCCCAATCAATGCCGAGTAGCATGCCATTTGGTGAAATTCTTTTAAAAATTTCGGCCGCATGTCCCCCGCTGCCGATTGTCCCGTCAATGAAGAATTCTCCAGGTTGCGGATTTAAAATTTCTATTGTTTCGTTTAAAAGAACTGGCGTGTGCATTTTATATCCCCAATTCCGATAATTTTTCCGCGATCTCATCAGATGACGCTTCGGTCTTTGTCTTATATTGTTTCCACGCTTCGCTGTCCCAAATTTCAATCCTGTTATAAAGTCCGGCAACCGTTGCCTGTTTTTTTAATCCGGCGTATTCCCTTAAATAATCCGGAATTAAAATTCTACCCTGCTTATCAACTTCAACGTCCATCGCGCCGGCTAACATCAAACGGACAAAAGCTCGGGAGTTCGCTTGAGCCAGAGGCAAAGCGATTAATTTCTGCGCCAAAATTTCCCATTCTTTATTGCTGAATATAAAAAGACAATGGTCCAGGCCGCGCGTAATAATCGCTCCTCCGCTTAATTTATTTCTAAACTTCGCCGGCACCGCGATTCTTCCTTTGATATCTAAATTGTGTTGAAATTCTCCGATGAACATAAATTATAAAATTCGAAAATAACTTGTTTCGCTAAAAGTTATCCACCACTTTAGGCACTTATCCCCATAGTTATCCACATTTCCCCACTTACAATTCATTTTGCTCCACTTGCCTATTTAAGTCAATAAATAAAAACTATTAAAATCTTTGCCCTGAAAATCAAAAAACCCTTTATTTATAAGGTTTTTTATAAATTACTCGCTAATTTGTCCACAGGTTATTCACATTAAAAGAAATACATAGATTTATTCTACTAATTCTTGCTTTAATTCTTTAATTGCCAAATCCATAAATTTTATCTTTTCCCCCGCTAATTTTTTACTTTTATCTAAAACTAAATTTTTATAACAATCTTTTCTGAATTTCTCGAATACGCCGACAAATTCCTTAAGAGAAGATTTTTCCATCCAATCCCACGCTCCAATAGATAATCTTACAATACCAGTTGCGCCCAAGAAATCTATTAAATCAGCGTCATGCAATAAAATCGCTTCCTTGGATTTCGGTTTGCCATTTGGGAGATGCTCTCGTATGGCTTCTTTAACAATTTTTATTTTTTTGTTTTGGAAATTTATGCTTGGCAAAAATTTTCCTGCAATTCTTTCCGCAACGATATTATGCTCCTCGTTGCTTTCATCAAATAAATCATGCAGAAAACAAGCCGCGTGTAAAATTTCTTCATCGTAATTAATATTTTCCAATTTCGCCAATTTTTTGGCAATTACAAAATCTCTCTTAAAATGGTCTATCCCTGCCGCAACTTCATTACCTAATTGTTCTTTTGCGAAATTTTCTATTTTTTTATTCATACTCCCATTATACTAAAAAACCTCCGATTTGTAAATTATTGATTACAAACCATAAAATAAAAAGTTCACTTTCGCATTCTGTCTGTCCAGTCAACTGGACAGCTACTAATGGACAGCCACTAAAACAACTATACTAAAAAACAATACTAACAAACAATATTAAAACAACAAACTTATTCTCACTGTCCAGTTAACTGGACAGTGAGAACGACAATCTCATCCCGTTAAATTTCGGCAATGGGCGCAATAGGAATCGAACCTATACTCTTCGCAATGTGAATGCGACATTTTGCCATTAAACTATGCGCCCTTATGCCTTTTTATTATAAAACAAAAAAGCCGATAAATTCAATCGGCTTCTTTAGTTGGACTTACTGTAGCTCCACCACAGCGCCAACTGCTTCTAATTTCGCTTTCAATTCTTCGGCTTCGTCTTTTTTAAGTCCTTCTTTGATAGCTTTCGGCGCTTTATCAACCAAGTCCTTGGCTTCTTTTAATCCCAAGCCAGTCGCTTCTTTGACGGCCTTGATAACATTTATTTTCTGGTCTCCGGTCGCTTTAAGAATAACGTTAAAAGATGTTTTTTCTTCGGCAGCGGCGGCTCCAGCAGAAGGTCCGGCAGTAGCCACGGCTGACGCTGAAACGCCGAACTTTTCCTCTAAGGTTTTTACCAATTCAGCCAATTCAACTACTGTTAATTTTTCTATTTGTTCAATTATATCTTTAAATTTTTCCATAAATTTTTAAATTATGATTTATTTTCGACCGTTTGTTCTGATTTTTGCTTTAATACGCTTAAAAACATTTTCATAGGCGTCGCAATCATACCTACCAACTGACCGAGTAAAATTTCTCTAGACGGCAATTTACCGATGAATTTCACTTTTTCCGCGTCCATAAAATTCTTGCCTGCCAAATCATAACCGCCTAAAATCTGAATATTAGATTTATAAACCGTGCTTGCGATTTCAAAAATTTCTTTTGGCGCGAAAACCGTTCCCATTTGTAATTCAAACTGCTCCGGATTGAAATCAATCCCCTCTTTTTCAAAAACAACTCTCATAAGCCGCTTTTTGATTACTTTGAATTTGGCGCCTATTTCTTTTAATGTTTTCCGCAAAGCGCTTAAATCATCAACTCCTTTCCCGCTAAAATCAACGAAAATCAAACTCTTACTTTCTTTTAAAAGTTTTTGACCTTGTTCAACTTGTTGAATTTTTTGCTGTTTGGTTAACATATATTAACTTTTAGCTGTTAGTTTTTAACTTTTAGTTATAAATAAAAACGGCCATTCAAAGCCGCAAACAAATCTCTAAAAGCTAACAGCTAAAAACTAAAAGCTATTAAAAATTCCTCAAGAGGACTTATTTCGTCGGTTGACGACTGCCTCTTATCTGCGGCCTATTTAATAATAATATATTATATATTTTTCTTGTCAAGGGCTGCTTCGCCTTTTATCAACGGCACGAAACTGAATCCAAAATGCTCTTTTTGCTCGTATTCATCTTTATTAATTTTATCAATAACAACAATGCTGTTCCCCACCGGCGCCACGATTCTTCCGCCGATTTTCAACTGTTCTTTCCAAACGTTTGGAATTTCTGTTTGAGCCGCGGCTCCTGCGATAATTTTGTCATAAGGCGCTTCTTCCACGTATCCATTTGAGCCATCGCCTAAAATCACTTCCACTGTTTTTTCTTGTAAAAATCCGCATTTGGAAATATTTTTTTCCGCCATTTCTTTAAGTTCGGGAATTCGTTCTATGCCGATAACTTTGCCTCCGCCAGTCGGTGGATTACCAGCTATTTTCGCCAAAAGAGCGGTTTTCCATCCAGAGCCGGCGCCTACATCCAAAATTTTTTCCCCTGCTTTCGGTTCCAATAGTTCCAACATAAAAGCCACAACCAACGGCTGGGAAATTGTTTGATTAAAACCAATCGGCAGAGGCGCGTTCACGTAAGCGTCTGCTTTATACTCTTCCGGCACAAAATCAGCGCGGTCAATTTGCTTAAACGCCTCAATAATTTCCGGCGTTTTTAGGTAGCCGTCTTCGATTAAAGAATTTATAAGATTTTCGTATTGAGGGTTCATTTATAATGCGGGAGCTGAGGGAATTGAACCCCCGACCGCGGTTTTGGAGACCGCTATTATACCACTTAACTAAGCTCCCAAAAGAAGCTTATTTTTTAGCTTCTTTATGGATAGTGTGCTTCCTGCACCATTTACAAAATTTTTTATACTCTAATTTTCTCTCAACTTTTTTCTTGTTTTTGCGAGTATAATAATTATTCTGTTTGCAAACAGAGCACCTCATTTTTATTAAATTTTCGCTGAATTTTGATTTTGCCATATTCGTGAGCCGATGGTGGGAATTGAACCCACGGCCTACTCCTTACCAAGGAGTTGCTCTGCCGCTGAGCTACATCGGCATAATATCTTTGCAAGCCGGAGAGAGGAATTGTCCGCCTTCGGCGGATCCGCCACAGGCGGAAACCCCCTCAATCCCTCACATTTTGCCGATAAGCCGAGAGTGGGACTTGAACCCACGACCTTCACTTTACAAAAGTGTTGCTCTGCCACTGAGCTATCTCGGCAAAAGGTGATGGACTATTATTGAGCCCCGACGCGCTTTGCGGTCGGGACCCGACTTCACGTCGGGGCTACTCCGGCAAACTCTTTAAACTCTAATCTTTTATCGTTAATTTTTCAAGCCCGTCTAACATTTCTTTCGGCTCGCCCTTACTGAAATACTCTCTTGTCGGTTCAAGTAATTTAATTAAATAATCCGCGACAAAATTTTTTAAATCTTCCGGGTGTAAATCGCCTTTTTTGAATAAACCTTTCAGCTCTACCATGCCGTTGATTTCCAAATTGCCGCCGTGTTCTTTTTCTCTATTTATTATAATTTTTTTCTCGCGGGCAAATATAAGATGCTCCATCCAATCAATAATCGGATTAAATTCAATCTCTTTTTCCGGACAAAACGCCTTTTTTATTTTTCTTTTTATTTCATCCGCCGAATCGTGGATAAAAATCGCGCTGTCCGATTTTGACTTACTCATCTTCATTGAAGACCAAATTTCTTGTTTGTCGGCTGATTCCGAAATTGGCCAAACAGACGGTTTATTCAAACCTAAAAGAAGATGATGATGGACAGCCACCGGCTTGGGAAATATTTTCAGTTTATCGGCGACCTGACGGGCGATAACATGGGCTTTTCTTTGATCGCTGCCTGCGTGGATTAAATTGATTTGCTGGCTAAAAATATCAGCCACCTGCATTACCGGATAAATCAATTTGGCAAAATCAACATCCTCTCCTTCTTCACGACCAAGAATAGTGATGCTTCTTTTCATCCGCGATAAAGTCGTATGTTTGCTTACTTCCAGAACCGTTTCCCAATATTTATCGTTGTTATGATAAAAATCCGAAGCCAATACAAAATTTAGGTCTCTCGGATTGCCACCAATGCATTTATAAGCGATACTTAGGCCCTCTTTAAAATAACCGACAGCCGTTTTTTTGATTATTTCCAAGTCGCCACCCAATTTATCGTTCAGCCAGCTGTGATAATCCGCCAAAAGAATGTTGACCGATGCACCCGCGTCAGCAAAATCCTTGACTTTCTGCATGCAAACTAATCCGGTGCCAAGATGAATTTTCCCGGAAATCTCAAAACCAATATAATGCTTCAATGGGATATTTTTTAACAATAAAAACTCCAAGTCCTCCGGAGTTAAAATTTCTTCGGTAAATCGGGAGATCAGTTGGATTTTTTGGTTGAACGTCATAAAGTGTCCGGCGGGTAGGAGTTGAACCTACCTAGAACGGTTTTACAGACCGTCGCTTAAGCCGCTCAGCCACCGCCGGATAAGTTTAATCAATTTTCTCATCTTGAGTATTTTTTTCTTCAGAAGTTAAATTCTCCGAGAACAAACTCGGCTTTTTCTCGCCGTTGCTTTTTCCGTTGCCGTTTGTTTTTTTAATTTTTTCCAGATGACTGCTAACAAAATTGTCCAACTTCATCAGGGATAATTTTGATTTTCTCAAAAATTTTTCAAAGTATTCGCTAATCAATAAATCGATTTTTTCCATCGGCAAACGAGCGACCAACTTATCGAATCGACTCTTTTGATGCGCGGATGGGTTTTCTTCAGCGACATCATTAACCCGCGCCACTCCGCGGCTAACCATATAAATCATCGCGGCTAAACTTGCCATTAAAGAAATTTGGAGAATAAAGTTGTACATATTTAAATTTCGTACCTGCAAAACCTTTCCACTTTTATATTCTCTCCTATCTTAGAAATTGACTGTTTTATTAACGCATCAACAACCATTGATTCATCTTTAATATAGGGAGAGTTTAACAATTCTTCAATACTTTCCGGATTCATCGCCGCTATATGCATCGCTAAATTATGAGCCAAGTCCTTAAACAAAGGATTTCTAGCAACAAAATCGGTTTCACAGCGAAGTTCGAGCAAAACCCCGACCCGCTCATTATGTACGTATGATTCTAACAAGCCGGCTCCGGTGGCTCTACCGCCTTTTTTTTCAGCCCTTACCAACCCCTGCTCATGGATTATGGTAATCGCTTTGTCAAAATCGCCGCCAGCTTTTCCTAACGCTTTTTTACATTCCATTACGCCGGCGCCAGTTGCTTCTCTTAGTTTTTGAATATTATTAATCATGAATTAGATTGCTAATTGCTAATTGTTAATTGCTAATTTAAAAATTAGATCTTCCAATTTTTTAATCTATCAATCTTTTCCGCCTCTGGCGGATCCGTCTTCGGCGGACAATTTTTCAATAATTCTATTAACCACCCACTCAATGCCCATTTTAGAATGGTCATTCGCCGGAATTGGATAATCAATCAAGTCGGGATTATCATCGCTGTCAATAATTCCGACAATCGGAATTTTTATTATTTTAGCTTCCCGAATAGCTGTCTTATGGCCTTTTAACGAAGAATCTATCACGAACAAAACATCTGGAAGTTTAGTTAGGTCCTCCAAACCGATAAACATCTTTTTCATCCTTTCAATATTTCTATTAATCACCGCCCGCTCTTTTTTGGTGTATTTTTCGAATTTGCCTTGTTCCCAATTGCTTTGTGTCTCTTTAAAATACTCTATCCGCTTGGACAAAACTTTAAAATTAGTCAATAAACCTCCAATCCAATGGTCGTTTATACGAGAAAAATTAAATCCGTCTGCGAAATTCTTAATCGCTTCTTTGGCAGGCGGCTGAATCGCCACTAAAAGAATTTTTTTGTTCTCTTTTATTTGGCTCTTTAAAAATTCAACCGCTTTATCCAAGGCCGTTAAGGTCTGCGGCAAATCAATAATTTCCAAGCCGTTTCTTGTGGTATTGATATAAGATTTAAATTTCGGATTCGTCTTTGATTTTTTATGGCCATACATCACTCCCGCCTTCATCATTTCCCGCAGAATATCCAAATCAACGCCGGATTCATCGCCTACTTCTTGCTCTTCAGACATTTCTTCGTTCGCCTGAATGTCTGTTTCCGCGTTTGTTTCAGTTTTTACGCTTGATTTTTCCATTTGATAAAGTATATATAACTATTTTAAGAATTGCAACCCAGTAATTAGTTGTTAGTTGTTGGTTGTTAGTCCATTTCTTACGCCATTCCTCCCGCCTTTATGGCGAGGCTCGCCGGCGAACTTTTATTGTTCGCCAGGCGGCTATCTTTTTGTGATTGCCGGACAATAAAATTTTCGGGACTTTGTATTTTTTACCTTTCCATTTAAAAACTTCCGGTCTTGTATAAACCTGCATACCTACGCCAAACCTATTTTCTTCAAGCGATTCGTTCTTTCCCAGCACTCCCGTAATTTGGCGGGAAACCGCGTCAATTAAAACCATTGCCGGCAGTTCACCGCCGGTTAATACATAAGGACCAATTGAAATTTTCTCCGCCGGCTGGCGGATTAAATTTTTAATTACTTTTTCCGTCCTTGCGTCAATTCCCTCGTAGCGGCCGGCTATTAAGATTAAATTATCGTAATTTTTCGCCAATTGAACGGCTGTTTTATTATTAAATTGTTTTCCGGCCGGAGTGAATAATATTATTTTTGATTTTTGATTTTTGCCGCTCAATTTCATTGAGCGAGCCTCGCCCCTTTGGGGCGGGATTTTTGATTTTACAAATTCAACCGCCTTAATAATCGGTTGAATTTGCATTACCATCCCCGGTCCTCCACCAAACGGTCTATCATCTACCTTACGATGTTTATCTTCCGTAAAATCTCTTAGATTATGAACCGCGATTTCAACCAAACCCTTTTTCCGGGCTCGTTTAATTATTGATTCGTTTAAATAAGAATCAAAAATCTTAGGGAAGATAGTGATAATGTCAAATTTCATAATATCTAATTTTACCGCATTTTTTTAGCTTTTCAAAACAAAAATCCCGAAGAATTTCGGGATTTTTGTTTTTATTCGCCCACTAATCACTAATGATTAGTGGCTAATTGCTAATTTACAACCTAAGGTCTTCCACCGCTCTGTCTACCGAACTTCTGTCAGCCGAGCTACCCATTCCCCTGGTCGAACCTTCAGGTTCAACGATTTTTAGATTAACTCGGGCATTATTTTTAATCCCGACTATTCGAAGCAGAGACCTGATGGATTTCGCGGTAGCGCCCATTCTTCCAACAACTTGACCCATATCTTTCTGGTCAACTTGAAGAGAAAGCAACACTCCCATTTCGTCAACTTTGCGATCAACCTTCACTGCCTCGGGATGATCAACGATGGACTTAATGAGAAATTCAAGAAATTCCTGGTCTGTCTTATTTCCTGTCATATCTAATTTTTACTTTATCCTATCTTTCCGACCTTTTTACTTGTTTGTATTATACTCTTTTAAGCGTTTTTGTCAACCCCGCACCTTTTGCAGCAACGATTGCGGTAATGCCTCTTTTTGGAGGCGAAGCCGCCTTACGGCTCTGATTAATTGCTAATACTAAATCTTTGCCACAAAAGGTGCGGGGTCAACCTCTTCAACATTCTCTTGGGTCTTAACGGCTTCTTGCGTCTTTTTTGATTTTTTATGCACCGGTTTTTTGGGTTCGTTGATTATTTTAGCGCGGACTAAAAGATTATGAATAGAATCTGTCGGTTGAGCGCCGTTTTTCATCCAATAATCAACCCTTTTTTTATTAAGGTTGAATTCTTTATTTTGCGGATTATACCAGCCCAAATCCTCTATAAATTTGCCAACTAATTTTGAACGCTTTTCTGTGGTTATAATCCGAAATGACGCCTGATGTTTTTTGCCTATTCTTTTTAGTTTAATAGATAACATAATGTTATGACTTAGTATATTAGTATCACATTTTAGAGTCAAGTTTCAAAGACAAAACTTTTGACACTCCGTCCTCTTCCATTGTTATTCCATAAAGAACTCCGGCCGCTTCCATTGTCGCTCGATTATGCGTTACAACGATAAACTGCGTCTTGTGGACGAATTCTTTGATAAGATTGGAAAATCTCCTGGAGTTTTGTTCGTCCAAAGCCGCGTCAACTTCATCAAGCACAAGAAACGGCGGAGGGCTGACGGATATTAAAGCAAAAAGCGCGGCAATCGACACCAAGCTTCTTTCACCGCCCGAAAGCGCGTCCATACCAGTAATCCGTTTTTTCGGCAAATCCAAATCAATATTTACTCCTGTTGATAATTCTTCATTTTCTTCTTCATTATTAATTTCTGTTTTGTTTTCGGATTTAAGATTTTCTTCTTCTAAACTTTTCACTTTCCTCTTTTCTCTTTCCACTTTTAGTTTCGCGTGCCCTCCGCCAAACATCAACCGGAAAAACTTGTTGAATTCTTCGTTAATCGCCTTAAGCGAATTGTTAAATTCAAAATGAATTTTTTCGCTCAACTCATTGATAAGATTTTTTAAATCAATCAACGCCTTTTCAAGGTCTTTTGACTGATTGGTTAAAAAATTATAATGCGTTTCTGTCGCGGTCGCTTCTTTTATTAATGACTCGTCTATCTCGCCGATAGCGGCTAAATCAGCTCTAAGTTTGAACATTCGACGCTCGATATCGGAAAGCTCGCCTTGGTTAATTGAAAATTGTCCGCCAGCTGGCGGATTAAAAATTGAAAATTCTTTAATACTTCTTCCTATCTGTTGTAATTGGCTCTCCAAATCCTGAAGTTTTAAATTTAATTTTTCTTTCTCAAAAAGAACTTTGTTTTTCCGGCTTTCCAAATCGTTGATTTCTTCTTTTTTGGCTTCTTTGATTTCAAAGGCCTTCTGAAAATTCTTGTTAAAACTTTCTAAATTATTTGTAATTTCTTGCTCGGCTTTTGCCAATTGCTCCAAATCCTTTTCAATTAAAACGAGGTTTTTCGTTAAATCGGTTTTTAATTTCTCTAATTCGCTTAATTCTTCTTTCCCTGAATCGGTATCGCGGTTTAAAAACATCTCAATTTTTGCGATTAAATCTTCCACCACTTTCTTTAATTTCTCAAAATCAGAATTATTTAAACCGATTTCCAAAGATTTTTTCACGCCATCGATTAAATTAACCGCTTCTTCGACTTTGAAATCTCGGTTCCCGCTTTTTAAAGCGCTTAACAATTCTATTTTCGCTTCCAATCGACCGAATTCTCTTTGAATTTCCGAACGCCGAGAAAACAATTCGTCCTGTTGAAGTTTTATCGGTTTAATATTCTCCTGTTTTTGGCTTTTCGGTTCAAGTTTTTTAATTTCATCTTCCAAACCGCGCAATTCTTTCTGCTTCTCAATTATTTGTTTTGATAATTGAGCAAACTCCGGGTCAAAACTATCCAACGATTTTTTAATTTCGCTTATTTTAAAAGAAAAATATTTATCTTCTAATTCTTTCAGTTCTTTTTCCGTTTCCGCGCGTTTTTCCCATTTAGATGTCTGGCGCTTCAACATTCTAAGATGCGGAGTGATTTCGCCTATCATCGCCTTAACTTTGTCTAAATTAATGGCAGTGTTTTTAAGTTTGCGTTCAGCTTCAGTTTTTTTAATTTGATATTCTCTTAACCCTAAAACCTCTTCAATCATTATCCGTCGTTCTTCGGAAGAAACCCTGACAAAAAGGTCGCTGCCTCCCTGACTAATAATAGTCAAACCTTTAGTGCCAAGACGAGAACGAGCAAAAAAATCAATTACATCTTTAAGACGCACTTCCGATTTATTTAAAAAATATTGGGAATTGCCGTCTCTGTTCACCCGACGCGTTACCAAAACCTCTTTAAAATCCAAAGGAAAAAAACCGCTGTTGTTATCAAAATGCAAACTGGCCTGCGCGACCGAAACCCTCGGTTTTTTTGGAGTGCCGGCGAAAATTAAATCCTCGGCTTTCGCGCCTCTTAAATTCTTTGCTTCCCGTTCTCCTAAAATCCATCTGATAGCGTCAATAATATTGCTTTTCCCCGAACCGTTTGGTCCCACGATTGCCGTAATTCCGGCTGGAAATTCTAAAATCGTCTTTTGGGAAAAAGATTTGAAACCATTGAGTTCTAAACTCTTTAAAAACAAAATATTTAGGTGTTAAGTGTTAGGTGTTAGGTGTTAGTTATCCGTCAGCTGGCGGACTAAAACCTAAAAACTAAAACCTAAAAACTCTTTAAAGCATTCTTCGCGGCTTCCACTTCCGCCTCTTGTTTTGAAGCGCCTTCGCCTTCAGCGGCAAGCTTGTCGTTAAAAAATACGCCCACTTTGAAAATTTTCTGATGGTCTGGTCCGTGTTCATCTAAAACCTGATAATTAGGAGTAAGTTTAAGTTTCTCCTGAATAATTTCCTGAAGCAAACTTTTGGGGTCTCTATATAATTCTTTCTCAAAAACCTCCGGGAGATTAACGATAACGGCTTTTTCAATAAATAATTTAACTGTTGAATAACCCCCGTCTAAATAAACAGCGCCGAGTAAGGACTCAAAAGCGTTGGCTAAAATTACCTCTCTGGCTTTGCCATTATCTTTGGCTTCGCCACGGGAAAGTAAAATAAATTTACCCAATTCTATGTCTCCGGCAACCTTAGCCAACATCTGGTAATTAACCAACGCCGCCCTGATACTGGTGAGCTTGCCTTCATCGTAATCCGGATATTTTTGAAAAAGCTCTTCCGAAACCGCTAATTCCAAAACCGCGTCTCCTAAAAATTCCAACCGTTCGTTATGAGGAATGCCCCACGAAGGATTTTCGTTCAAATAAGAGCGATGAGTAAGAGCTTCTTTGAGCAGGTTTTTATTTTTAAATTGATGTCCTGTTATTTTTTCTAATTTTGATAAATCCAATAAAGTTTTAGGTTTTAGGATTTAGGATTTAGGATTTAGGAAAAATCTATCCCTAAATTCTAAATCCTATATTCTAACCCCTCTATTTATTTTCCATTTCCTTATATACCGTTCCCAGCACGCCGTTTATGAATTTTCCGGAACTAGAACCGCCGTAATTTTTCGCTAATTCAATCGCCTCATTAATCGCCACCTTTGCCGGAACTTCATTTCTGTCGGCGTAAAGCAATTCGTACAAACCGATACGCAAAACATTTCTGTCAATAATGGCGATTTGATTCAATGGCCATTCCGGCGCCGCTTTCTCAATAATCTCATTCAAACGAGAAAGATGCTCTATCACTCCTTTGATTATTTTCCAGACGAATTCCGGCTCGTCAATACCGGGCCCGAATTCGTTTATATTCCGCTCAACCACCTTTGTTAAGTCCTCTTTCTGATTATAAAAATCCCACTCGTAAAGGGATTGGAGAACTATTGAACGCGCAAGATGTCTGGTAGCCAATTTAGGACTTAGGACTTAGGATTTAGGATTTAGGGAATTTTTATCCCTAAATTCTATATTCTAAATTCTATATTCTTATTTTTTTATCTTAAGCTTCTGCTCCTTCACCGCTTTTCCTTTATAAAATCCGCATTTGGCGCAATAGCGGTGCGGCAAAATAGGATGCTGGCAATTAGGGCAAACAAAAAGAGCCGCCGGCTTTAAAGCGAGATGCGCTCGCCTTCGACCAACTTTTGACTTTGTATGATGTTTTACTGGTACGCCACCCATAAATTAGAATATAGAATTTAGGATATAGAATTTAGGAGAGAAAGTCAATGTATCTTAAAACTTTTCCGATGAATCAACGAAATGCCGTGTTTTTTTATCGCTTTAATATGCTTTTTTGTGCCGTATCCTTTATGTTGTGCAAAACCATATCGCGGATATTTTTTATGATATTCCGCCATTTTTTTGTCTCGGACAACTTTCGCGACAATTGAAGCTAAAGCAATTGCGGGAATTTTCTCGTCGCCTTTGATAATAGTACGAGAATTTAGAATATAGGATTTAGAATTTAGGGATTTCGATAAATATAACCCGCCGTCCAAAAAAATCTTGCAATTAGCAATCTTGTAATTAGCAATTATTTTTTTAAACGCTCTATTGGCGGCTAAATTGGCAGCGTTGGAAATATTTATTCTATCAATTACACTTGGATAAACCGAAGCGATTGAGTAATGTAAGTTTTCCTTAATCCACTTGAACCAAATTTCCCGCTGTTTGGGCGATAATTTTTTGGAATCTCGTAATTTAGTTTTAAATTTTTCAGCCAAAGGTTGACCCGCCTTTGGCGGGAAATTTTTAATTTTGAATTTTAAATTATTTGGAGCGGCCAACGCCGCGACAACAACTGGCCCCGCCAGCGGCCCCCGCCCCACCTCATCGATACCAATAATATAGTGGGGCGAGGCTCGCCTCTTTGAGGCGGCCCTGCCGACTTCATCTATGCCGATAATGTAATTAGCTTTTAGTTTTAAGCTTTTTCCGCCTTTGGCGGATCCGCCTCTGGCGGAAGTTTTTAGTTCAAACATAAACTTATTTTAACATTATTAAAATAAGAAATACCCGTTCCTTTTTAGAGTTATCCTAAAAAAGAACGGGTTAAAATGGAGAATTGGAGAAAACTTCAAAAACAATATATCCTTTCCTTTTGTCTATTCTTTTTATCCTCATTTCAATATCACCAACTCTTGTATGAGGATTCGGCAAAACTAAATTTCTCAATCGACGTTCTTCGGTTTCTTTTTGGTCCCAGTCAGATAAATCAGCTATAGCATCAACTATATCATTATAAAGATAACGAAATTTTTTTTCTTCTGAAAAAAACTCCAGCATATCTTCAATAACATAGTTGGGCTGACTATGAAGTAGCTTGCTTAGATTTTCTCGCGATTTTCTTTTTTTCTTCTTACAATAAAGCAACTTTACGCTTAATTCACAAAGCCACTTCAGAAATCTTTTTCTGACTTCGTTGTTTGTCGATGCCCACAAAATATCGCTGGTTAAATAAACGTCTCTAAACGAAGCCGAAAAACATATACCCGCTCTAGCATGTAAAAGCTCTTCTTCGCTCCGCCCTTGCGTTTGAAAACCCTTTTTTCTTCTTAAAAATGGCTCTCTTCCCCAATTGTTTATCCGAGTTGAAGCTTCATGCTGCAGCCACTGAAAGAGAAAAGGAGCAATTCGACAATATTGAACATCTGAAAGAAAAAACCATTTTCGTCTTGGCGGGACATACAAAACACCGTTCTTTCTTTCCTTATCACAACCCGCGCGATATGGCTTTCCTTTCCGTAAGCCAATCTCAAGTAAGAGAAATTTTTCTTGATCCAATTTCTCTAAAAGTCCCTTCTTCAACAAGGTGTCTTTTATCACGTTATCAATTGTCCCAATAGGACCGATAACCGCCAAGACATAGATTTTCCCTTGAGGATTGCTTTTAATCTGCACAATATCGTCATTTCCATTTACTTCCATAAAAAACCTTGCTTCTTTCTTTATTCTTTCGACATCTTCCTTCGCTAATCTTAATATTCTTTCAGCTGAAACCTTATTCATCGTTTATTTTCACCTCCTTCCTTATTTAATTTAAAATTTGTAATTTACTAATTTTAAGCTAATATATTTTAAAATTTTTGTCAAAGTTGAAAATAAAAAGAGGCGGCATTGAAGTGTTTAATTTCAACGCGCGCCTCATCTTCTCATTGACCTCTTTGGAGTTAAAAAATCTCCCCAATCTACCCCTCGAAGAACTTGCTGTGGATGAGAAACCCTCTTACCTATTCTTGTCAATAAGCCCCATTTATAATATGGAGCAGCCGGAAAACTCCATTTGCAAAACTCCTCTATCGGACAGGAACCGCATGGCTCTCTGTACTTCTTAGACGAAAATTTTTCTATCTCCGTTTCATTAAACTTACTCCCATTACTGCGCGAGGCATTCTGGACATGCTTAGCGCATAATTCTCTGCTCAAAACCCACACCGCGGGGTTGACATACATATAGGATAAGTTTGACTTATAAAGAAATTTCTGCGTCCATTTAGCCGCTGTGTCCATAAACTTTTCCGAGATACGGATTGTTAATTTCCCCGCGAGAGCTTCCGGATGCTTACTGTTTTTTCGGATAAACGGCTTTGCCGTTTTTTTGAAATCAATAATATCCGTACTGCACATTATCCTCAATGCGTGAAAATCAACGGGTATTGGACCTGGGAAAATCGGTATTAAATTTTTTTCCTGCAACCAAATTGTTAATAAGGAAAAAATCTTCCGACGCATTCCTTTGAAACCGGCCTTTGTGCGATAATAATCCACTCGCCTAAAGGCCTCTTCGAAATCAATGCATCCCCAATACACATTGCGAAGGTCTCCTCCCCAGTACTTACTCAAGACAACGGAATTTTCATACCAGGCGCGAGCATGTTCGTCCATCTTATAGCTCAACGCGCCGCCTCCATTCTTCCCTTTCCCGTTGCCATTTATAATCCCCGAAGTGACGTTCTTAAACGCATCTAATATTTTTTCAGCGTTCCATTTCACACTCACTTCAACCGGATTAAATATCTCCGGATTTGCCTTATATAAAGCAAATAACCACTTCATTGGGTCTTCACTAATCAATCCTCCCCTCATCGGCAACGCGGAATAGAAAAACCAGTTTGCCATATCTCTGTTGTTTTTAAATTTAGGCAGATAAATGTCTTGCGGTAAAACAACTTTGCTAAAAATTCCTTTCTTCTTATGCCATATCTCCGCGAGAATCCCAAAAACTCTAACAGCTATTTTTTCGTTGAATTTTATCATCCCTATCTTTTTTCTCCTTTCTCCGACTGATTTTTGACAAAAATCCGCCAAAAAATGACAACATCGGCAACATCAAGTATCCGTCAGGCGACAATATTACAATAATACTCCTGATAACATTCATAACATATTTCATTATCCCCTCTCTTTCTATATTAAATTGTTATTATTTGCTGTTTATAAATTACAAAATTTTTATGAAGATGTCAACCTTTCTTGTTTTAAAAATTTCAAGGACTATAATATTTATATATTATGAAATTCGTCCACCTCCACACTCACTCCCACTATTCTCTACTCGACGGCTTAGCAAAAATTGACGATTTAATCGCCTATACTAAAGAATTGGGAATGAAAGCGTTAGCGTTAACAGACCATGGCAATTTGTATGGAGCGATAGAATTTTATAAAAAATGTTTCAAAGAAGAAATCAAGCCGATTCTCGGAATGGAGGCGTATGTCGCTCCCCGTTCCCGTTTTGACAAAGAAACAAAAATTGACGATAAAAATTTTCATCTTACTTTGCTGGCGGAAAACCAAACCGGCTGGCAAAATTTAATCCAGCTGGCGACAAAAGCAAGTTTGGAGGGATTTTATTACAAGCCGCGCGTTGATAAAGAATTATTGAAAGAATTTTCAAGCGGAATTATTTGCCTTTCCGGATGCACGAGCGGAGAAATTTCAAGATTACTCGCGAATGGAAAATTCACGGAAGCGGAAATCGTCGTCAAGCAATATCAAGAAATTTTTGGCGCTGAAAATTTCTTTTTGGAAATCGGCCATCACCCGAATGTCCCGAATATCGCTAAAATCAACGACGGATTGGTAAAAATTTCTCAAAGCGCCAACATTCCTTTGGTTGCCACCCAAGACATTCATTATTTAAAATCCGAAGACGCGGAATATCAGGATATTCTTTTAGCTGTTCAAACCGGCAATAAAATCGGAGACGAAGATCGGCTATCTATGAAAACCGATGATTTTTCAATGCGTTCAGCGGAACAGATGATTGAATTTTTTCCCGACTTGCCGGAAGCGATTGAAAACACCGTAAAAATAGCTGGACGATGCAATGTAAATATCCAACTCCATCAAATTCTCCTACCAACATTTTCTTTGCCAGAAGATAAAAACGCCAATCAATATCTCCGCGAACTGATAAACGAAAAGCTGCCTCAACGCTTTTCTAAAATAACCGAACAAATAAAAGAACGACTTGATTACGAGCTGGGTGTTATCGAAAAAACCGGTTTTGCCGATTATTTCTTGATTGTTCAAGATATTGTCAATTGGGCGAAAGAAAGAGGAATCGTGGTGGGCCCGGGCCGCGGCTCTGCAGCCGGCAGTTTAATTTCTTATATTCTAAATATTACAGACATTGACCCGCTTAAATACGACTTGCTGTTTGAAAGGTTTTTGAATCCGGACAGAATAGCAATGCCGGACATTGACATTGACTTTACGGATATCAGACGAGACGAAATTATGAGTTATGTCCGGCAAAAATACGGCGACGAACACGTGGCGCAAATCATCACTTTCGGAACAATGGCCGCCAGAGCCGCGATTCGCGACGCCGGCCGCGCTTTAGGAATGGCTTACAGCTTATGCGACCAATTATCGAAAATGATTCCGTTTAATATGAAACTTAATGAAGCGATTGAAAACGTAAAAGAACTGAACGAACTTTGTAAAAACAATCCTGACGCCAAAAAAATAATTAACGCGGCGAAACATCTGGAAGGAGTTGCTCGTCACGCTTCGGTTCACGCCTGCGGAGTCGTTATCTCAAAAGAACCGATCACAAAATACGCGCCGCTTCAAAAAGCGCCTCAAAATTCGGATATCATCATCACTCAATTTGAAATGCACAGCATCGAGGACTTGGGACTTTTAAAAATGGATTTTCTCGGCTTGAAAAATCTCACCATTATTGAAGAAACAATCCGTTTGATTAAAGAAATAAAAGATGAAGATATTGATATTTCCAAAATCCCGCTTGACGACCAAAAAACATTTAAACTTTTAAGGGACGGAGACACAACAGCGGTTTTTCAGCTGGAAAGTTCCGGAATGCGGCGGTACTTGAAACAATTAAAGCCGACTGAATTTGAAGACATTATCGCGATGGTTTCTCTTTACCGCCCCGGGCCTATGGAACTTATTCCCCAGTACATAAAAAGAAAACACAAACTGGAAAAAGTTTCTTATCTACATAAAAAACTTGAGCCGATTCTTAAAAACACTTATGGTATAGGCGTTTATCAGGAACAAATGATGAAAATCGCCCGCGACCTCGCCGGTTTCACTCTGGCGGAAGCCGACACGCTCCGAAAAGCCATAGGCAAAAAAATAAAATCACTGCTGGATTCTCAAAAAGAAAAACTGATAGACGGAATGCTAAAAAATGGATTTGATAAAATAACAGCTGAAAAGGTCTGGGAACTTTTCCCGCCATTCGCCCGCTACGGATTTAACAGAAGCCACGGGGCTTGCTACGCCCTTATCGGCTATCAAACCGCTTATTTAAAAGCCCATTATCCGATTGAATTCGCCACCAGCTTGCTTAACTCCGATTCCGGAGATATTGAAAGAATGTCTTTTCTTATTTCGGAAATGAAGAAATCGAAAATAGACGTTTTGCCCCCGGACATCAACAGAAGCTTTGCCGATTTCACGCCTGAAGGGAAAAAAATCCGCTTTGGATTGTTGGCTATTAAAAATGTCGGAGTTGCCATAGTTGACGCGATTATCCAAGAAAGACAAAGAGGCGGGCCGTTTGAGGAAATCTTAAATTTTATTAATCGCATCAAACACAAAGACCTAAATAAAAAATCTCTTGAAAGTTTAACAAAAGCTGGCGTTTTTGATTCGTTCGGCATAGACAGAAACTCGCTTCTGGCAAGCATAGAAGAAATTTTATCGTTTATCCAAAATATGAAAAAATCGCAGATGTCTTTGCAGTCCGGACTTTTCGGCGCTAATTTCAGCAACGGCTCGCTAAAATTGAAAGATGCTCCATTGGCGACCAATAAAGAAAAACTTTTATGGGAAAAAGAATTATTAGGACTTTATTTGTCAGACCATCCTCTTAATGAACACCTAAAAAGAATCCAGCGCAATAAAGTAAGGCCGATAAAAGAAATTCTTGAAGAAAATTCCGACGGAAAAAAATCAAATAATCGTTTTCGTATAGCCGGCGTTATTTCCAAAACCCAACGTATTATCACAAAATCCGGCCAGCCGATGCTGTTTGCCACGCTTGAGGATTTCAATGATAGTTTAGAGACAATTGTCTTTGCCGACGCTTTGGCAAAAAATCCCGCGATTTGGCGGGAAAACAATTCTTTGATAGTGCAAGGGCGATTGTCCTGGCGCGATAACGAACCGAAATTTATATGCGAGCACGCGGTAGAGTTGTAAAAAATCAAAATGAAAAAATAAAAATTCAAAATTACAATTCAAAATTCAAAATTAAATCAAAATATGGTATTATATTTCTATGAAAAACAATCTTGAAAAAATCCGCCATTCACTTGCTCATTTAATGGCAATGGCGGTTTTGGAAAAATTTCCTAAAGCAAAATTAGGTATTGGGCCGATAATAGAAAACGGCTTCTACTACGATTTTGATAAAATAAAAATCAGCGACGCCGATATATTAGAAATGGAAAAGCGAATGCGAGAATTAATTAAAAAAGACCTAAAATTTCAAAAAGAGATTATTTCTTTCGCCGAAGCAAAAAAACTTTTCGCAAACCAACCGTATAAACTGGAACTCATCAAAGAACTCCAAAAATCCAAAAAACCGATTACTATTTATAAAACTTTTGAAGGATTATCTAAAACCCAAAACCTAAAACCCAAAACCTTATTTGTAGATTTATGCGCCGGTCCACATATCAACTCCACCAAGGAAATTAACCCCGACTCTTTTAAACTCACCAAAATCGCCGGCGCGTATTGGAAGGGTTCAGAAAAAAATCCAATGCTTACCCGAATTTACGGCGTGGCTTTTGAAATCAAAAAAGAATTGGACGATTATCTAAAAATGATGGAAGAAGCGGAAAAAAGAGACCATAGAAAACTTGGAAAAGATTTGGATTTGTTTGTTTTCTCGGATATTGTCGGCAAAGGGCTTCCTTTATGGACAGAAAAAGGAGCAATAATAAAAAGAGAATTAGAAAGATTTATAATTGATGAAGAAATTAAAAGAGGATATAAACACGTATGCACTCCGGATATCGCCAAAGTGGATTTATATAAAAAGTCCGGTCATTATCCGTATTATAAAGATTCAATGTACGCGCCCATGAAGGTGGACGAAGAAGAATTGATTTTGCGGCCGATGACTTGCCCTCACCATTTTGAACTTTATTTAAGCAAACCCCGAAGCTATAAAGAATTGCCGATGAGGATAGCCGAACTCGCGAAACTTTACAGATACGAACAATCAGGAGAATTGACCGGCCTGATAAGATTAAGGGGGTTTTGCTTGGCCGACGCGCATATTATTTGCAAGGATTCAAAACAAGCCGGTGAAGAAATCTACGGAGCGTTGGATTTAATTGAATACGCCGCCACCCTTTTTGGTTTTAAAATAGGAGAGAATTATTCATACAGATTGTCTTTGGGCGACAGAAAAAATAAAGAAAAATATTACAAAGACGACAAAGCCTGGAACGAAGCCGAAGGAATTTTAAGGAAAATTTTAAGAAATAGAAAAAGCCGATTCATAGAAGCAAAAGATGAAGCGACTTTTTATGGCCCAAAGATAGATATCCAGATGAAAAACGCGCGAGGCAAAGAAGACACCGTATTTACCGTGCAATACGACTTTGTAATGCCGAAAAGATTTAAATTAAATTATGTGGACGAAAAAGGGAAAGAAAAAGAAGCCATTGTGATCCATCGCTCTTCCATCGGGGCAATTGAAAGAACAATAGCTTTTCTTTTGGAGCATACTGCCGGTAAATTGCCTCTCTGGCTATCCCCTGTTCAAACAATAATAATTCCCGTATCGGATAAATTTAACGACTACGGAAATAAAATACTTCAAGAATTAAAAAATAACGGCATTCGCGCCGAGATTGACGACAATAATGAAACCTTGGGAAAGAGAATTCGCAACGCCGAACTCCAAAAAATTCCATATATTTTGGTAGTCGGCGACAAAGAAGTTCAAAATCAAACCATTAATGTCCGCCACTATAAACGCGGTCAAGAAGGCGAAGTTAAAATTGAAAAACTCATTGAAAAAATCACAAACGAAGTAAAAAATAAAACTCTTTAATCCTTAAAAAAGGTGTTATAGTTAACTATAACAGCGGAATGGATGTGATTTTACTGAGTGGAATGGACGCAATTTTAAAAAAACAACAAATAAAAAATGCCGCTCTGCGTTGATTTGCAGGCGGCATATTTGGGCGGGCGGCGTGGCCAAGAAAAGGAATTCTCACTTATTTTTTCTTGCCGGGATAGAAACCTGTCAGTAAAAGCGTTTCTATGTCATACCCTAAGGGCTGAAGCGCCTCAACAACCATATCTATTTCTTTTTTGTCAGTGTCATAGACACGAATAAAAGGTTGTAAACACCCACGCAGATCATAACAATATACAGAACTTAAATCTGTGATAACGATATCATCTTGAAATGTTAGGTTGCGCATAGCATCTGTTACTTTTACATACATTTTGCTTCTTGCATGGTCATCCGGTTGACCATATATTTCTATATTCGGCATTTTCTCCCCCTCCTTCTCTCTTTTATTTTATTTTTAAAATTGATTTAATGCTAAATTTAATGTAGCATATCTTATAAAATATGTCAATCCCCTATAAAATTATCGTTATTTTCGGACCAACGGCTTCCGGAAAATCGGAATTGGCGGTAAAACTTGCTAAAAAATTTAACGGCGAAATTATTTCCGCTGACTCACGCCAGATTTATAAAGGTTTGGATATAGGCGCGGGAAAAGTTCCCCGCGACAAAAATCCTAAATCCAAAATCCTAAATTCTAAACAAATCAAAAATCCAAAATTCCAAGTTCAAAAACAGCCGTATTTTTACAAAGGCATTAAACATCATCTTTTAGATGTTATTTCTCCGAAACAGATTTTTACGGTTTCCCAATACCAAAAATTAGCAAAAAAAGCGCTTAACAATATCATCAAACGCGGGAAAACTCCTATTATTTGCGGAGGAACAGGACTTTATATCAACTCTCTGATTTACGATTATCAATTTCCGAAAGTGCCGCCGCAACCGAAATTAAGAAAAGAACTGGAGAAAAAATCCACTGAAAAACTTTTCCGACAGCTTAAAAAATTAGACCCTCGCCGAGCGAAAAATATTGATAAAAACAACCGACGGCGATTGATTCGGGCGCTGGAAATTTGTATAACAACCGGAGAACCTGTGCCACCATTAAATAATATCCGCGTCAATCCGCTTCTACAAATAAAATCCCTGCCTGCCGGCAGGCAGGCGCGTCAATCCGCTTCTATATTAAAAATAGGTATTGAAAAATCGTCTGAAGAATTGAAAAAAGGAATAAAAAAACGAGTTAATTTAATGATAAAACTTGGTCTTATTAATGAGACCAAGCAATTGATAAAAAAATATTCTTTGGACGCGCCGGCTTTCGCTTCCATCGGCTACAAAGAAATTATTGTTTATTTGCAAAATAAAATTTCTCTCAAGGAAACGATTAAATTAATAGAAAAAAATACGTGGCAATACGCAAAACGCCAAATGACTTGGTTTAAAAGAGATAAAAATATTCATTTGATTAAAAATGACGCAGAAGCGAAAAGATTGGTAAAAAAGTTTTTGAGATAAAAAAAGAGAAAGTTTTTTAGGCCTTCTCTTGGGAACTTCTGTAAAATTATTTTTCTTTGTAGAAAGAAATAAGATTATCGTTTACTCCTTTCACAAAAATACCTTGGTGAGAAGTATGAACAACCTCTCCTACAACATATCCCTGCTCAACAAAATATCTTAACAGAGATTTTTTGACATAATCGAATCCATTTTTTCTTGTTAAAACTCTTATCATCCCTTTTCCACTTCCTTTCTTTTTTTTATTTTTTAAAAAATATATGTATATTTTTACTATTATATAGTATAGCAGATTATTTTATTTCTGTCAATGCCTTTAATAATAATTTATTTATAACCTCCGGACTGCCTTGGCCTTTTAACTTACCCATCGCTTGACCGAAAAGAAATTGCAAAACAGTTTCTTTGCCTTTTTTATAATCTTCCGTTGCTTTAGGATTTTCACTTATAACTTCTTGAATGATTTTCTTAATAACTTCTTCGTCGGAAATATGGCTTAATCCTTTATTTTGAATAATTTGATGGGGGTTTAATCCGCTTAACGACATTTCTCTTAAAATATCCTTAGCAATACGACTGTTAATTTCTCCTCTTCCAACCAACACTATCAAATCCGCGAAATTTTCGGGCGCGATATTTACTTCTTTAACACTAATGCCTTTCTCGTTAGCTATCCCTTTGATATCGCTCGTTAGATAGTTAAATAATAACGTTATTGCTTTTCCCTTTTCCCCTTCCTCTTTCCTCTCCGACAATTCTTCTAATAACTCCGATACTGATTCCTCGAAATATTTAGCTATTAACGGCTCACTAACCAAACCATCTGCTTGCTCCAGAGACAAATTATATTCCTTAATAAATCTTTGTCGTTTATCAACTGGTAATTCCGGACGTTCGATTTTAAATCGCTCTAAGTCAAATCTTGTTAAATCCAACAGTGGTAGGTCGGGTTCGGGGAAATAGCGATAATCGTGCGCTTCTTCTTTGGCGCGCTGGCTGAAAGTCGCTTTTTTATTTTCGTCCCAGCCACGCGTTTCATGAATAATTTTTCCGCCGCCTTCTAAAATTTCCGTTTGCCGTTTTATCTCATAATCAACCGCTTCGCCGACTGATCGAAAAGAATTAAGATTTTTAATCTCCACTTTAGTGCCCAATTTTCCGTCTTTAGCTGCGCTTATATTCGCTTCAACGCGCATCTGTCCTTTTTCCATATCCGCGTCGGAAATTCCCAAATAACGCATAATTAACTGAAGTTCTTTTGCAAAAACTACCGCTTCTTCGCCATTTTTAATTACCGGTTCGGTTACTAATTCCATTAACGGAACGCCTGCTCTGTTAAAGTCAACCAATGATGATTTACCGTCCGGAGAGTGAACAAGCCGCGCGGTGTCTTCTTCCAAATGAACACGAGTGATTTTTACGCCATTAAGTTCGCCTCCTACAACTAACGGCTTGTCATATTGAGAAATTTGGTAACCTTTTGGTAAATCAGGATAAAAATAATTCTTCCGGTCGAATTTCGATGTTTCGGGAATTTCCGCGTTCAACGCCAATCCCAACTTTAAAACCGCTTCAACGGCTTTTTTATTGATTACCGGCAAAACACCCGGATGCGCCAAACATATCGGACAAATATTAATATTCGGCTGTTTTTCGTCCAGAGCATTAAGACAACCGCAAAACATTTTAGTTTGGGTCTTTAATTCAGTATGAATTTCAAGACCGATTGTGGGCGTATAAGTCATGCCATAATTATATAAATTTTTAAGCAGAAGCGCAAAAAAAAGAGGGTAGTTTGCGACCACCCCCAAGATTCTTATTTTCTATACCTCCTTTATAACTTTACATAGCGGATATTAATTCCCGCTTCTTTAAGAATGTTTATGCCATTTGTCGGATAAACTCCATCCAGTAGAACAATCGTTTCAATGCCAGTGCCAGTGATGATTTTAGCGCAAATTTCGCATGGTTCGGCATTTACATACATAGTTGCTTCTTTGGCTTTATCTTTATCGCAATTTGCCAAAGCCCACCATTCAGCATGCACCGCTCGACACTTTTCTAATTGGGTGCCTGAAGGAATGCCTAACTCTTCCCTTAAACAACCGACTTCAGAACATTTTGACGAACCGACATATTGGTCATTGAATCCCTGAGCGATAATATTGTCATTTTTGACTATTACGCAACCGAATTTCCTTGTTTGCCCAACTAAATCACCTTTTGCGTCTCTCTCATATTTTCCATCAACCTTTTTAACTCCTCTAACGCAAAGAGAGCGTTTAGCCACCGCTAAAGTCACCTCCATATAATAACTATCCATCTTCTTAACCATTTCGTCGTATTCGCCAGTTCCCAATCCAACACCAAAAAGTCCAGTTGAACCAAAACCAGATACTCCTCTCCTAGTTAATGGCAACTCTTTTGCTTCTTCTAATATCGGTATTTCAACCTTCGAAAAAATCAACTGGGCTACTCTCATGTTCTTTTCCACTATGAAAGATTTTTCTGTGTTTCTGTTTCTTAATAATACTCCTGCCTCGCCGCGAAAATCAGGGTCAATGGTGCCCGGTGAATTAGAAAGTTCAATATCGTATTTAGTGGCAATGCCGCTCCGTGGTCTTACCTCGCATTGACATAGCCAAGGAACCGCCATCTGAACCCCAATACCGATAAGAATACTTTTCTGGGGAGGAATTTCAGCCGGTAAATCTTGAATTACTTCTTTGGTGTGTTTGTCCAACACCCGCGATGCAAAAACATCATATCCTACTGCTCCATCGGACGCTCTTATGGGAATTTTTGCATCTTCTCTAATCTTTCTTACTTTAATATTCATTTTTCCCCTCCTTGTTTATTTTTATTGTTTTTTCTAATATTTATTTTTCAAAACTGCTGCTATAAAAATAACTGATAATCGCAATTTTGTCAACCCCGCACCTTTTGTAGTAAAGATTAAATAGTATTACCCAACCAGAGCCGTAAAGCGGCTTCGCCTCTATGAATTCTGAAATACCGCAATCTTCTGAGCAAAAGGTGCGGGGTCAACAAAAAGACGGCTCCCGCCGCCTATTTATATTAATAATTAGCCACTAGCCACTAGCCACTAGTGGTTATTCAACTTCGATGCCCATAGAACGGGCCGTGCCTTCAATCACCTTCATTGCCGCCTCAATATCATTGGCGTTTAAATCAACCATTTTCTTTTCTGCAATTTCTTTAATTTGCGCTTTAGTGACTTTGCCTACTTTATTTTTCAACGGGTCGCCGGAACCTTTTTCAATGCCGGCCGCCCCGACTCCTTCGGGGCGAGCCTCGCCCCCGATGGGGCGGGCCGCTTTTCTTAATAAATCCGATGCCGGCGGGGTTTTTAATTTAAATTCAAAAGTCCGGTCTTCGTAAATCGTAATTTCCGCCGGAATAATATTGCCCGTTTTGTCTTTTGTCGCCTCATTAAACTGCTGGCAGAATTGCTGGATATTGACTCCATGCTGACCTAAAGCAGGACCCACAGGAGGAGCAGGGTTAGCGGCACCGGCCGGAATTTGAAGTTTTATAATTGTTTTTATTTTTTTTGCCATATTTTTATATTTTTTGAATTTGAAGCGAATCTAGTTCTACGGCGGTTTCTCTCCCGAAAATCGGCACCATTACTTTAACTCTTCCATGCTCTTCGTCAATGCTGGAAATCTTGCCGTCGCAATCTTTAAAAGGTCCGTCTATTATTTTAACGGTCTCATCCACTTTAAATTCAATTTTAAATTTCGGTTCTTCACCGCTTATTCGCGACATCAATGTTTCAATTTCTTCATCAGAAAGCGGTGTCGGTTCGGTACCGTCGGAGCCGACAAATCCGGTCACACGCGGCGTGTTGCGAACAACATACCAAGAATCCTCGTCCATAAGCATATCAACCAACACATAGCCGGGATAAATCTTTTCTTCTATGGTTTTCCGTTTGCCGTTTTTTATTTTGACTTTCTTCTCTTTGGGGACAATAACATTAAAAATCTTATCATTCATCGCCAAAGAATCAACCCTTTGCTTGAGATAGCGGGTCACGGCGTCTTCGTAACCGGCGTAAGTATGGACAGCATACCAATGACGTTCGCCGCTTTTTTGCGATTTATTTTCTGATTTCATATTATATTATATAAAAAATTTCTCCAATAAATACGTAAACAAGAAATCCAAGACACCCAAAAAAACCGCGACAATCAACGAAAAAACAATCACGACCAAAGTTAAACGGATTGTCTCTTTCCGAGTCGGCCAATTAACGCGGCGAAATTCCTGCCGCGATTCTTGGAGATAAGATTTTAATCTATTTAGCATACAATTGATTTTTTATTGTCTCATTATTTTACTTATACGTCAAGATTTTTTACCATTGCCGCCCTGCTCTGGATAAAATGACGGCGCGGTTCAACTTGTTCGCCCATTAAAACGTCAAACATCCTATCGGCTTCTTGAGCGTCTTCAATGGTAATTAATTTCAACATCCTATTTTCCGGATCCATAGTTGTTTCCCAAAGCTGGTCTGGATTCATTTCTCCAAGACCCTTATAGCGCTGGATATTAACCGTTGAGTGCGTTTTAGTTGTTTCTTTGGTTATTTTCTCTTTCTCTGAATCGGAATACGCGTATTTTACATCCTTGCCCGATTGAATTCTATACAACGGCGGTTGGGCGACATAAACATATCCACCTTCAATCACCTGGACGAAATGACGATAAAATAAAGTAAGCAATAAAGTTCTGATGTGCGAACCGTCAACATCGGCATCGGTCATTAAAATAATTTTATGATAGCGAAGTTTTTCTAAATTAAATTCATTGCCGATAGCCGTGCCAATGGCGATTACCAAAGAGCGGACTTCTTTATTGGCAAGCATTTTATCAATCCGTGATTTTTCGACATTAAGAATTTTCCCGCGCAAAGGTAAAATTGCCTGAGTTCGGCGGTCGCGCGCCATCTTGCTCGAGCCGCCGGCCGAATCGCCTTCCACGATGAATAATTCCGATTCTGAAGCGTCTCTACTTGAACAATCGGCTAATTTTCCGGGCAAAGTCAGACCGTCTAAAACACCTTTTCGCAGAACCGTATCTTTTGCCGCTTTTGCGGCTTTTCTGGCTTTGGCCGCAAGCAAACATTTATCAATAATTCCTCTGGCGTCGTTTGAATGCTTTTCTAAAAATTCTTTTAATAATTCATTAACCACTGACTCTACCGCTGTTCTGGCCCCGGGATTTCCCAATCGCGCCTTAGTCTGACCCTCAAATTGCGGTTCTCCAAGCCTAACTGAAACAATCGCCACAAGTCCTTCTCGAATATCGTCTCCAATCAAATTTTCGTCCGATTCCTTAAGATAATTGTTTGCCCTGGCGTAATCGTTTAAAGTCCTAGTCAACGCCGAACGAAAACCAGTAATGTGAGTTCCGCCGTCGGGTGTATAAATATTATTGGCAAAACCCAATTCCTGCGTCTCAATTTCTTGGTTATAAACAAAAGCGCTTTCAATCTCAATGCCTTCGTAATTTTTATGAGCGTAAAAAAAATCTTTCTGAACTGGCTGATTAAAACGATTTAAATATCCGATAAAAGATAAAATTCCTCCTTCAAAATAAAAAGCGTTGTAAAAAGGCACTGCTCCCCTTTCATCAATAATTTCAATTTTTATACCCTTAGTCAGAAACGCTTGCTGACGCAAATGGTCCAAAATCTTTTTCTGGTTGAATTCAATGTCTGGAAAAATCTGTGGGTCAGCATCAAAAATAACTTTAGTTCCGTTCTGCTGACACTTTCCTTCTTTTCTAACTTTGTATTTCGGCTTGCCGCGTTCGTATTCTTGGCTGTAAAGATTGCCATCGCGACAAACTTCAACTCGCACCCATTTTGACAAAGCATTGACGACCGAGACGCCGACGCCGTGAAGCCCGCCCGAGACCTTATACGACTCTCCGCCGAATTTTCCTCCGGCGTGCAAAGTGCACATTACGGTTTCTAGGGCAGATTTTTTGGTTTGCGGATGAATATCAACCGGAATACCACGACCATCATCTGTCACCGCTACCCGATTGTTTTTTAATAATTCAACTTTAATATTTTTGGCAAATCCTCCCATTGCCTCGTCAATTGAATTATCCACGCATTCCCAAACCAAATGGTGCAAACCATCAACACCGGTGGTCCCGATATACATTCCAGGCCTTTTCCTTACCGGCTCCAAACCCTCCAAAACATAAATATCTTTAGCGTTGTAAGAAACGTTATTTTCGAGTTTTTCTGCTGTTTTTTTGGACATATTTAAATTAAAATACCCATCAGGGTATTTATATTATATCAAAAAATAATCATTAAAACAAGTGTTTTACCTTATTTCCGCCTTGAATTGCGTGGCTGTTTTAGAATATATTTCTTTCTGAATCTTATCAACCTCGTTTGATAACAATGTCCTGTCGTTGCTTCTGTAAATTATGCGGTAAGTGTAGCTAATTTTATTTTCGCCGAATTTTTCTGGATTTTCATATTTATCAATCAATTTTACTTCTTCAACTAAAATTCCGCCGATATCTCTTATTAAGTCAAAATAATTATTGGGAATAAAATCGCTGTTAACCACAAAAGACACGTCTCTGGTAATCGCCGGATATTTGCTTACCGCGATATATTTATTGCCCAAAACAAGCTGTTTTTTAATTTTTGAATTCTTTGACCAAAACAAACGGATGTCTGGAATACTCATGCTGATTATCGCCAATCTTTCCAAACCAAAACCAAAAGCCCAACCGTTATATTCATCGGGATTAACCCCTAAATTTTTAAGAACGGACGGATGGACAACGCCGGAGCCCAAAACTTCCACCCACCGGTCGCCTATTTTTATTTCCATTTCGCAACTCGGATCGGTATATGGAAATTTATCTATATTAAACCTAAATTTTATATTTACGCCGAAAATAGCTCTTGCTATCTCGGTCAAGACAATTTTTAAATCGTTAATCGTTATGATTTGTTTTGATTTCGGAGAAAGATACCAGCCGTCTATTTGATGAAACACATTCATATGGTTTCGGTCTATTTCGTCTTTACGGTAAACTTTCCCCCAGGAGAGCGCGCCCGTTGACAGATTGTTTTTAATTCTTTGTTTAATGACCTCTTGCTCCAAATAGTAGTACCACATTATTGTTGTGTGAGTTCTTAAAATGTGATTGTCATCAATATAATAAGTGTCAGAACGGCTTCTAGCCGGATGTTCCGATGGGAAATTAAATAAATCAAAACTGACATCGGCTCGCACAATTTCCGGCGCCTTAATTTCGTCAAAATCGGAAAAATGTTTAATATCTTTAATGCGCCGAACAAGCTCAAATAATGGACTACTTTTATCGCGCGACAAATCGGGAAAATCAAGAAAACGAAGCATCCGTTTTGCTTCTGCGTCGTTTCTTTTTTTAAGCGTCTTTTTTAATTTCTCTTCCTCTTGAGATTTAATTTCTATATGTTGTTTCTTTTCGTTCATTGTAATTGTGTGGCTCTGGGTGGAGTCGGACCACCTTCTGAGCGTTATGAGTGCTCCGTTCTAACCGTTGAACTACAGAGCCAAAAATTCTGGCGAATGTTGCGGGGGTGGGAATTGAACCCACTGCCTCGAGATTATGAGCCTCGCGAGCAACCGTTACTCCTCCCCGCTTATAAATAATAACAAATAACTTGACAATAGTAAAGATTTAGAATAAAAATAATACAGCGTCTTTGAATAAATTTATTATAAGGAGGATTTATGGCAAAGAAAGAGAGAGAGGAAAGAGTTGAAAAGCTTATAGGAGTCGCCAGAAGTTTAATTGGCGCGCCGTACAAATATGGCGCCTGCGCTGAAGAATATAAATATATAAATGGCAAAATGTTTTTTGATTGCTCGCTATTTATCCAGTATATTTTCAAACAAATCGGCGTTGAACTTCCACGCTCAACCATTCTTCAGGCAGCGGCGCCAGGAAAAGAAATCAGTGGTAAAAGAGGAGACGAGGTAGCAATTGGAGATGTTGCATTCTACGAAGGCGAACGTGGTCATTACCGACACGACCTGTTCCCGGATAAAAAGATTTATATTGGTCATGCCGTGATTTGCACCGATGCCTCCGGAATAATTCATGCCTGCAATAATTCAATTTATTCAGGTGTGGTAGAACACTCCATAATACACCTTCCCGATTATTATAACCCGATCGTACTGATAAAAAGATTCATCGTATAAGATTGCGGTCCCGAATTTTATTTTTCGGGACCGATTTTTTTTTGATAAACCCCGCACCAATTATTGCAAATTAACGCTTTTTAGACTTAAAATTAATATTAAGCGCGACTCGCAATATAATTGGTGCGGGGTAAAATACTTATTATGAAAAAAATCGCCATTCTCGGCTTCGGCCTTGAAGGAAAATCATTATTAAAATTTCTGAAAAAATCTTCTTTATATAAAAAAGCGGATATTTCTGTTTTAGACAAAAAATTAAACAAGGATTATTTAAAAAATCTTAAAAAATTTGATGTTATTTTCCGCTCGCCGGGAGTGCCGTATAATCTGCCGGAAATACAAAACGCGCTCAAAAAAGGAGTAAAAATATCCAGCGGCACAGAATTATTTTTTGAACAATTGCGCGGGCTTAAAAATATAAAAGTCATCGGTATCACCGGCACAAAAGGCAAAGGCACGACTTCAACTTTGATTTATAAAATTCTAAAAGCCGCAAGCAAAAAAGTGTGGTTAGCCGGCAATATCGGCAAACCGGCGCTAGAAATTTTGCCGAAATTAAAAAAAAATTCCATCGTAATCTTGGAATTATCAAGCTTTCAACTCCAAAATTTAAAGTATTCCTCCGACATCGCGATTGTTTTGGATATTTTTCCCGACCATATGGACGCTCATAAAAATTTCAGGGAATACATTGATGCCAAATTAAACATCGCCAAATGGCAATCAAAAAATGATAAAATTTTCTATTTCAACGATAATAAATACGCAAAATGGATTGCCGAAAAAAGCCGCGCTAAAAAAATTACCGTGGATTTATCATTCTCTAATTCGCCCAGCCTCGCGTCGACGAACAACGCGAGTCGAAGCGGGCGCGAATGGTTTCATAGAATAAAATTGGTTATAAAAATGCCGGGCTCGCATAATATCAAAAATGCCGTGATGGCGGCAACCGTCGCGAAAAATATCGGCGTTCCGGATAAAATCATCTTAAAAACAATAAAAAAATTCCGCGGATTGGAACACCGATTGGAATTCGTCCGCGTAATAAATAAAATTAAATTCTACAACGACTCCGCCTCAACCAACCCTCAAACCGCGGCCGCGGCAATCAAGGCCTTCCCGAATAAGCTGAAAACCAGAGCACTCAAAGCGTTGAGTGCTCGGCCGAGCACTAAACGCAATGCGTTTAGTGCTCTGGTTTTAATCGTCGGTGGCAAAGATAAAAACCTAAACTTCTCCCCTCTCGCTCAAGCTCTAAAAAATTCCAACACAAAATTAGTCGTTCTTTTCGGCGAAAATAAAAATAAGATTCGAAAAACAATCAGTAAACGTGGACTAGTAATCAGGGAAGTTGAAAATTTAAAATCAGCGGTCAATTTTGCCTACAAAACCGCCAAATCCCTAGTGGCTAATGGCTATTCGCTAAACCCCATAATCGTATTCTCCCCCGCTTCCGCCAGTTTTGATATGTTTAAGGATTACAAAGATAGAGGTAAAAAGTTTAAGGAAATTGTGTTAAAATTAAAATAAATGCCGATTTATAAAACGAAAAATGAAAATTTTTTCAAAAAATGGACGCCGGATATGGCTTATGTTTTAGGATTTTTTACTGCTGACGGAAATATGATAAAAAATAAAAGAGGCGCGCATTTTTTAGAGATACAATCCACCGACAAAGAGATAGTTTATAAAATACGAAAAGCGCTTCAATCCGATCTTATTATTGGCGAATATCAATCAAAACATAAAAACTATAAAAAAAGATACAGATTACAAATAGGTTCTAAGGAAATTTTTAATGATTTACTAAAATTAGGAATTACTCCTAAAAAGAGCAAAACGATAAAATTACCAAACATTCCAAATAAATATTTCTCTCATTTTTTAAGAGGCTATTTTGATGGTGATGGCAATGTTACGATTGCAAAATACAAACGAAAAAATCGAGATAATAAAATTAGCACTACGATATTATCGGGTTTCATTTCTGGTAGTGAAATTTTTCTTAAACAACTACTCGCTAAAATCAAAGAATTTGGTAATGTTTTGGGTGGAACATTATATTACTCTAATAGAGGTTATAGGCTATACTATTCCGTAAATGATAGCTTTAAATTATATAAATTTATGTATAAAAATTCCGCTGAAGATTTATTTTTAAGTCGCAAAAGAAAAGTATTTGAAAAATATTTCAAAATAAGATAATCTTATAATAAATGGGCCGGCAGAACAGCATGGAGTGTTCGCCTCCCTGTCACGGAGGAGATCACGGGTTCAAGTCCCGTCCGGCCCGCAAAATCAAAAAATCTTGCGATTTTACCGCAAGATTTTTTGATTTATCCTTTTTTCAAAAATAAATTACCGCGTCAAAATCTATCGAAAAGCCGGCTGAAATTTTGTGAATACGCCGGAGTGAAGAAGCCAAGGAAGCACAACAAGGGCGTTAAAAATACCCCAAACAATTGAAAAACCGATAATAATTAATCCTTCGTTGCGATGTTCTTTTTCGAGCGTCAAAGCAATGCCGTAAATCAAACCGCCTACCACATTGAAAAAAGCAACGGCTATGCCGACCCAAAACCATTTCTTGTTGAGTTTAAATTTATCCATTAAAGTTGAAGTTGATGAAAATTGTTCGTCCATAATTTTAGAATTGAGAATATAGGATTTAGAATTTAGGTAATTTCGACCTTGTTATTTTTTAGTTATCTCGGTGGCACTTCAATTATCGTGGGCCGGCTGACATTAACGGTGGCGGTTGAAAAAGATTTATCACCATCGGAGTTTTCGCAAGTAAAGACGAATGTAGTGGTTTTATCTACTGTAACCGGCGTTGTATCACCTGTCTCACAAGCGGTTTGATTATTGCAAACATCGCCAACTTCGGAAATTGAACAAGAAACGGCTCCTTGACAACTCCAAAGTAAATTTGAGTTAGTGGCGGGATAAACAAGATTTTCAGGATTGGCCGAAAAATCACAATCAGGGATACAAGACGTTGAAGATGAAATCGGTCCGTATGTTTGAATCAAATTAGTTCCGCTTCTTACGTCAATTGTATAAGAATAGCTCGCGCCCTTGCTTAAGCCTGCGTCTTTATAAATCGTTTGAGGAATAGGAACTTGAGAAGCAATCTGTTTCCCATCTCTATAAACATCGTAATTAGCCGCTTCCGACCCGGGAGTTGGAGTAATGCTAAATTCAATATAATCGCAACCTCTTTTATTTATTTCAACCGTAGCCATTGGCTTTTCGTCCGATGGCGATGTGCAAGACGGAGTGGTAACTGGAATTGGAGTAGGAGAAATATCGCCTGTAGCGCACCAAGCATTACAGTCAGTTTTACCGCAACTGCAACATGCGGTTGGAACACCAGACGGCGCGTGGAATGTATAAATATAATTTGAATCCGGCAACGCTGTTTTATCCACGTAAGTAATCCAAGGAGTACTATCTATTGGGTTAAACCACTCTCCGTAATCGGCCGCGCTAAAACTATCTATTTGTGTTCCATCACGGTCAAGAAGCCATGGACCGTAGTCGCTTATTCTAAAACTTGCGCCAACATGATGTCCGTTACATGAACCGTTAACCGTGTAATATACAGGTAAATCAAAAGGAACGCCGAATAAACAACCATATGCCCCAATATCAATCGTTGTGGGTCCGCCAGAACCGCTACCGCCTACCCAATCATCGCAATTTCCTACCGGTCCCCCAAGACCGCACCAAAGAAGCGCTAATGGCGCTAAGGGAAGTATGGCGCCTATTGTAAGAACAATAGTATCCATCGCCCACGCGGCCACAAAACTTATCACATCACCAGCCTGAGTAATTTTCGGCAAAGCGACAAAAGTAACAGCTAAGATTAAAAAAAAGATAAAAAGCTTGTTTTGGAAGATTTTCATTATTTTTATTATAGCATATTAAAAAAACAACGCCTGTGGATAACTTTGTTTCACTCTGATAAGATTAATTTATGTTTTTGTTGCTTCCAATTTTATCGGCGATTTTGGGGATTCTGGCGTTTTTATCATATAATTTATGGTTTTTAGGATTTATTTTTCTGGTTCCGCTTTTTATATTTTTTATAAAAGAAAACCGGTTTTGGCGATTGATTCTCGGCGCTTTTATTTTTAGGTTTATTCTTATGCTAGGAACGGTTTATTACACTTTGGAGCCGATTGCCTGGCTTTCTTCAATCGGAATTTTTTTGGGTTTTCCGATTTCTATTTTCGTAATTAAAAAAGGATTAAACCATCAGAAAACCAGCCAATTCATCCCCTTAATTCTTAATTCTCAATCCTTAATTCTTTTTTTGCCATTCCTCTGGACATTCTTTGACCATCTTGCGGCGCGTTATTCTCTTTTGCCTGGCTACATTATTACGGCTGGCAATATTTTTGGTTCTTCGCCATTTTTGGGGCTGGCAACAATCGACGGATTAATGTTTCTCACTTTTTTTGCGACGTTGATTAACGTCTTAATTGCCGTTTTTATTTTAAAAATCAAATCCCTGAATTCTTCCGCCGAAGGCGGATCCGCCTCCCGCCGAAGGCGAGGCTCGCCTCTGGCGGCTAGCGGAAAATCCTCTATTCTAAATCCTTTAATAATAGTTATTATAGTCCTTGCCGGCTGGCAAATTTCAAATTCCCAACTCCAAAAAAACGCGATAAATTATAATAATCTTAAAAATTCCATTAAAATTGCCGTTATTTCCGCTAATGAAAAATTTAACTGGCTGTCGTTTAATGAAATTAAGAATAAACTAAACGGCGAAAAAATTGATTTTATTATCTTCCCCGAAGACATTTTCAATAATAACATCATAAACAGCGAAAAAGTTTATCAGGATTTAGCCAAGAATTTAGATGTTGATTTAGTCGCCGCTTTTGACACAATTCAAAATAATAAAAAATATAATTCTACGGTTTTATTTAATAATAAAGGAGAGATTATTGACGCCCGCGGAAAAAATCGCCTGACTTTTGCCGGAGAGTATTGGCCCTTCGGAAATTGGCGGCTTTTTTACTTTGATTGGCTCGCAAAAGACAGACCGACAATAAAAAATTACGCGGTTTTTAATCCGCAATCCCAATATTCTCGGGGAGAAAAAAACCTCTTAACAATTCAACAATTTAATAATGGAACAATTTTATTCGCCTCCCCTATTTGTTCCGAAATCCAATACCAAAACGACCTTAAAGAATACAAAAAAAATGGCGCAAAGTTCATCGTAAACCCCGCGAGCAACCGCTGGATAGAAATAGGAACAAAACACTTTCTTTATCTGAATAATAATCTAAAAAAAATAGAAGCGGTTTGGCTGAAGACGCCGATTATTTCCAGCGGAGTTAAAGATTTTGCCGGAATTACAACGCCTGACGGCAAAACCGATTTGGTTGATGGAATCTTTTTTGGAGAAATAAGATATTAAAAATCAAGGGTTAATTATTAATCTGGGGCTGATGGTGGTTTGGATATCGGTTGAAACACCTTTAACGTCTCTTTCATCTTTGGGGCTGATTGACAAACTTACGGTGATTTTTGGTTGAAGACTATCGCCGGAATCATTGCCGACAAGAATAATTTTGAAATTATTGACTTTAATGTTGTCAGCCGTAATTTTTTTGTCTTCGGAAACTCCAAGAATGCTTTTTTTCTTCCAAATCGCTTCGCTTTCAAAGCGATAACTGACTTCCTCGTTATGAGCATTGATAAAAGCCATTTCGTCAGCGGCCAGGCTATCGCAATGACCGATATAAATAGGGTCTAAATTTAAAATCGGGGCGCTGGCGGTGCAAAATCTGTATCCGGTCCTGATTTCCCGCGCCATCTGTTCCAAGACTAAACTGGTATTGTCATTGGCTTCCATCAAGGCGGATATTGAGCGTTGAGTCCGGAGCGCCTGTATAAAACTGGCACTGACAATAGATATGACAATCACAAAAATGCCCATAGCTACTAATAATTCAATTAGCGTAAAAGCATTCGCATCACGAGAATTTAGAATATAGGATTTAGAATTTAGGGATTTAATCATATTGCGATAATTTAGAATATAAAATTTAGAATTTAGGGATTGTTGGTTTTTAATTCACCCTAAATCCTATATTCTAAATCCTAAATCCTAATTACGGACACAGCCAGTTAAAAAAATGGTCTTCTAAATTTATTGAATGCGGACCGCCGCCGCGGGTTGTCCATTTAACAATTGAATTTACTTGAATTTCGTTAATTTCATCATTTGCGTCTATTGGCGTAATTTGAACGGTTCTGAGAAATCGAGTTGGAACGCCGCTATCATAGTTATATGTTTTGTTGGCGGAATCAAATAAAAGATAATGAGTACTCCCATCGGGACAACTGGTCGGGTTTGAATTAAGGCCAGTAATCTTATCCGCTTGATAATCAATTTCGCGACATTTAGAACCGCTGCTAAAACCTCCTTTGTTCCAAGCCCCCTTTTTGTCAAGACACTCAATAACATTTGCGTCAATAATATTTTTCACTATCTCAATCCCTTCCATCGCCAGATAATTAGCCGTAAACTGATCGCTTACAACCCGATTGACGCTTAATGTTCTTGAAATGAATCCAGCGATGCTCAAAACCCCGATCGTCGCAATCGTAATGGCTATCATTAGTTCAACCATCAGATACCCACTATTAGCTTTTAGCTTTAAGCTTTTAGCTTTTAGTTCTAAACTTCTAATCATCGCGCCGAGCATTTTCTGGACTTCCTCTAATAATTTATCAGTTTTTAAATAATCTAAATTGGGATACAATCTTTTTGAAATTACTATTTGAGTTTCCAGTTCCGCGGAAGAAGCATCCGCTATTCTTAAAAACTGCAAAAATTCGGGTAGGTTTTTTCTTCTTTGTCCTTCGGCAATATTAGATGGAATAGAAATGGCCGCTCTTCTTTTTTGAATGGATAGGCTGTAAGTTTCTTCTTTCGGTAATTTATCCGTCAAAATATAAATATCCTCTACTAAATCAATAGATTTCTGCCAAACTTTTAATTCTTTATAAGATTGTAAATACATATTAACTAATCGCTAACAGCTAAAAACTAAAAGCTATTGAGTAGTAATCATTCCCAGTTTATTAACTTTAATTATAACAGGTGGCTGGGTACTGCCAATGATTTTTAATCCAATGATTGCTTCGTCTTGAAAACCCGGCGAAATAATCACAGTTGGTTCAGGCGGGTAAAAAATAATATCTTCAAAAGCCATAACCCCGACAAAATCAACTGACTTACTTAAAATAAATTTTTCTTTATTGGGATCACTTACGTCAAAATTCTCCAAAGCATCAGTATACTTTAAATCCATATTCGAACAATCCTGTTTGGAGGCTTGTTCTTTAAAAATGCGAAAACTGTTATCTGATTCGTCAAAATGAACGCCAAAACCGCAAGGAACATCCGGCTGATTAAAAGTGTTAATACTTAAAGATTTTGCCCTGGAAAGAGCGTTGAGAACTTTCATTTGCTCTTGGAATAGAGTTATTTGGCGTTCGCCGGTATGGCTGTAAACAATCGCCATTAAAGAAAGAACGGTTATTATGCCGATAACAATAATGATTTCAGTTAATGTAAATCCTTTCATAAATTGAAAAGTTTAAAATACGCGTCAATTATCTGGTATCCGAAAAAGAAAGTTAGACCTGAACCAATGACCAAAAATGGGCCGAAAGGCACAGCGTCTTTCATTTTCTTCCTCCCTTTTATTAAAAGAACTGCGCAGAAAATTCCGCCGACCAAAAAAGACGATATTAATACCATTATAACATCAGGCCAGCCAAAAATTAAGCCCAAGGCGCCAACCAGTTTGAAGTCGCCCCAGCCCATTGCCTTGCCTTTGCTTAAAAAAATAATAAGCCAGAAAAATAACATTCCAAACAAGGTGGCGGCAAGATGACTGACAACCACTGACCATTGGTTATTAATTATTGACAACGACCAAAAATTAAAAAGCGAAGAATAATGACCAAGAAAAGAATTTGATAATTGAAAATTAGAAATTGAAAATTGATTAGAAATTAGAAATTGAAAATTGAAAATTATCAGTACTATTCCCAAAATCGCCAATGACAAATTTATTGAATCGGGAATAATGTAATGACGGAAATCAATTATTGAAAGCAAGAGAAATAAAAGAAAAATCAGCACCCAAATCGCGGCAATTAATAATTGAAAATTAGAAATTGATTGAAAATTAGAAATTAGAAATTGAAAATTGTTGAAATGCCAAGGAACAGCAACAAAAATTATACCACTAAGTATTTCAACTAATGGGTATTGCCAAAAAAGCCGTTTTCCGCATGAACGGCAACGGCCTTTCTGAACAATAAAACTCAAAATCGGGATTAACTCGTACCAAGCCAGCGTTTTTCCGCAATTCACGCAATGAGAACGACCGCTGATGATTTTCAAATCCAAAATTTTGTCAGTAGGCCGGTATCTCAAAGAAACCACATTGAGAAAACTCCCGATAGCGAGACCAAAAATAAATAAAAAGAAATACCACAAGTTAGTTGTTAGTAATTAGAATGACACGCAATAAATTGGATCAGCGCAATTAACTCCGTTAACTGTCCCGTCAACATCATCATTAAGCGCTTTGTGAGCAGTGTCTTCCAGACGCGCGCTTAACGTATAATTTTGATATGCGGGGGTACCACCAGCATCAACACCGTAATTGTAATAAAAATTAGTATCATTCAACGGGTCTTTAGGAATTGATTTAACCCCTATACTGGCGCCAGTCAAAGATGTTTCTAAAGCGCCACCACAAGTGGTTCCAGGACAACCTGCTGGATTGCTATACGCCTGATTAACTTGGTAATAAAGCTCAAGCGCTTGTTGAGTAGTTCTTAAGTCCGCTATCCTTCGAGCGTCCCGAGCCGCGCCTCTTCGACTGCCCAAACCGACTATGATTATTCCCGCCAAAATTCCGATGATAGCAAGAACAATCAACATTTCTATTAAAGTAAAACCTTTTGATTTCATTTAGGATTTAGGATTTAGGATTTATGATTTAGGGGATAATAATTTTCGACCCTATATTCTATATTCTATATCCTATATTCTTGTATTATTTTCGACCTTTCTAAAATCCACTCATTAAATTATATATCGGAATCAAAATTGCCGCAAATAGCAAACCCACAAAAACGCCAACAATAACTATCATAATCGGTTGAATCAATTCCAGCAAGTTATCAAGAACGTCATTAACCTCGCGCGTGTAAAAAGACGATATTTTCGTCAATATCTCGTCAAGCCGGCCCGTACTTTCTCCGATAGCAACCATTTGATTCACCAACGGAGGAAAATAATATTCATTCTGAGATAAAAGATTAGACAATAATTCTCCCCGACGAACGCCCTCGCCGATTTCGTGCAGAATATCGCGATAAATGAGATTGCCAACGGTATGGCTGGTAATTTCCAACGATTGGGCTATCGGTACCCCGCCTTTAATCAAAACACTGGTTGACTCGGCGAAACGAACAACATAAATTTTTTTGAATAAGTTTCCAAAAATCGGTATTCTGATTATTAATTCATTAAACAGAACCTTACCTTCGGGACTTCGAAAATAATCTATCAATACAAAAACAAAAAGAACAAGCATTAAAAGAACGGCCCACCACCATGCAAAAACGAAATTACCCGCTCCCAAGAAAATTTTAGTTATAAAAGGCAAAGCGATATCGGATTCTTGAAAAATCGGCTCAAGTTGAGGAAACACGAAAGTAAACATTACGCCGCAAACAATTAAAAATAAAATCCCGATAACAGCCGGATAAATTAAAGCGTTTTTAAGCCGACTGCGCCAAATCGTTTCTTTTTCCAGATAATCTGCCAAAAAAATCATCGACTCCTCTAAACGGCCTGTGATTTCGGCCGAACGAATCATACTGATATAAAAACCGAAAAAAATATGACTCTGCCGTTCCAACGCTTGAGACAAAGACAAACCGGCGTCAATATCCGAAGAAAGCTCAAAAATTGTTTCTTTTAAGGCGGGATTTTTCGTCTGACGGTAAAGTGAACGAATAGAGTCGCCGATTGGGACTTTTGATTCCAATAAAGTGGCGAATTGGCGCGTAAAAATCATCAAATCCTTGATTTTCGCTCGTTCAAAAAATTTAAATAATTTATGATACCAATAAACTTTTTCAGCGCTTTCTATACTAAGAACAAAAAGCTCGTGTCCGGTTAAAACATTCAAAGCCGCCTCGCGATTAACAGATTCCACAAATCCGGTCTGCAATTCCCCTTCTTTAGTTCTGGCTTGGTATTTATACTTCACAAGGATTTAGGATTTAGGATTTAGGATTTAGGATTTAGGATTTTTTATTTTCCCTAAATTCTATATTCTAAATTCTATATTCTAACTACGTTCCAAAAGTATCCTCAACTCGCTTGAATTCAACGAATACAGTTCCGCGTTTTCCAAAGATATTTCTTTTTTCTTGACTAAGTTTTTCAAAGAATGGTTAAGAGTAATCATCCCTCCCTGCATACTGGTTTCTATAACCAAATCAATCTGATACGCTTTACGTTCACGAATAAGATTTCGAATCGCCGAATTGGTAATCATCACTTCGCAAGCCGGCAGACGACCGCCGTCAATTCTAGGAATTAAACGTTCTGAAACAACACCTACCAAAACAGCGGCCAATTGAGAAGAAATTTGCCCTTGTTGTTCAGCCGGGAAACTGTCAATAATTCGGTCAATTGTTTGAGCGGCTGAATTAGTATGAAGAGTTGAAAAAACAAGATGACCTGTTTCAGCAGCAGTCAAAGCCGTGGCAATAGAGTCCTTATCGCGCATTTCGCCAATCATAATTACGTCCGGGTCTTGCCTAAGAATTGAACGCAGAGCCCGATGAAAACTTTGGCTGTCAACCCCCACTTCCCTCTGAGAAATAGTGCTTTTATCCTGCGAAAAAACATATTCAATCGGGTCTTCAACCGTAATAATGTGGTCAGTTCGTTTATGATTTATCTCGTCAAGAAGAGCGGCTAAAGTGGTTGATTTGCCGTGACCGGCCGGACCAACCAATAAAACGAATCCTTGAGAAAGACGGGTAAAATCGTGAATAACCGGAGGCAAACTTAATTCCTCAATAGTTTTTATTTGAGCCGTAATTAAACGCAGGGCCGCCGCCGCAAATCCTCTCTGATGAAAAACATTAACCCTAAATCTGGCTTTATCTTCAAGAGCATAAGAAAAATCGATTTCTTTTTCTTTAATAAATGTTTCTTTTTGCTCGGGAGTTAATAAGGCGAATACCAGATTTTCGGTTATTTCCGGAGTTAAAATCGGCTCCTTTTGAAGCGGAATTAAAACGCCGTCAATTCTAAGAGTCGGGTGCCGACCAACAGCTAAATGCAAATCTGAAGCGCTTTGACGAGCCGTTGTTAATAATAGATCTTTTAGTTTTTGATTGTAGTCTGCCATAATTGTTGAAATTTTCGAGCTCGTATTGTAGCGAAGAAAATTTCACTACAATTATGAGCACCCCGCCCTTTCTTAATTAGTAATAATATTAATCTTATTATAAATCATTTATTAAATCAAATTACTTAATTCATAGAGAAAAAGAAAGGGCGGGGTAAAGGTTTTGTATTTAAAATTTCTTCGCCTGCGGCTTGAAATTTTAAACAAAGCCCTTTACACTTATGTTGTTTCTCTCAATACCACCTCCATAGATAACAAGCCCTGAAGAGCTTTTAAAATTCCGTCTTGGCGCAGAGTTATCATTTTTTGCCGCTTTGATTCCTCTAAAACGCGGTGTTCAGTTAATCCACTGTTAATTATTTCTTCAAGCTCCGACGTCATTTTTAAAATTTCAAAAATCGCGAGCCGATCGCTTACGCCTTTATTTTTGCAGACCTTGCAACCCGGGGAATGATAGATATTAAAAGTTCCAAAGTTTAAAAGTTTAAAAGTTTCAATTATTTCCTTAGGTAATTTTTCCAATTCTTTTTTTATAATTTCTTGAATTTCAGGCGGCGCGGTTTCTGCCTTTTTGCACTGCTGGCACAATTTCGGAATCAAACGCTGAGCCATCATTAAATTTAAAGAAGAAGGCAATAAAAACGGTTCAACTTTCATATCAATCAACCGAGAAACAACTCCTAAAGCGTTATTAGTGTGAAGAGTGGAAAGAACGATGTGGCCGGTGAGAGCCGAGTGAACCGCTAAAGCGGCGGTTTCGTTGTCTCGAATCTCGCCTATCATTATCACGTCAGGGTCTTGTCTGAGAATCTGCCTCAAACCAGAAGCGAAATCATAACCGATTTCTGGCCTTACCTGCGATTGATTCAAACCGTCCATAAAATATTCCACCGGGTCCTCTAAACTGACGATATTAATATTGTCTTTGTTAAGCAATTGCATTATCGCGTATAAAGTCGTTGTTTTGCCAGAACCAGTTGGACCGGTAATCAAAATCATTCCGTACGGTTTTTCTATCCCATCTTCAACTAATTTAAGGTCACTGCCCATCAATCCCAATTCCTTTAAGCCCTTGAGTCCAACTTGAGGATCAAGAACCCTGATAGCGGCTTTTTCGCCAACCGGAGTGGGAAAAGTTGAAATCCTAAAATCAATATCTCGTCCAAGAATAATACTGCGGAAACGGCCGTCTTGAGGAATTCTGGTCTCGTCAATTTTCAAGTTTGAAAGAATTTTAACCCGTGAAACAATCGGCTGATGAAGTTCAATCGGCATAGAAGACACTTCTTGCAGTTCGCCGTCAATTCTAAAACGAATTCTTAAACGGCTTCTTTGCGGCTCAATATGAATATCAGACGCTTTAGACCAAACCGCCTCTTTAAGAACAGAAGCGACTATTTTTATAATCGGAGCTTCTTCTGAAACGGACACACCCTCCTCCAATTGAATAATTTTTTGTCCGGAAACTAACCCCTGACCTGGCTGAAAATTCAGCGACTTAACCGCTTGCTCGACTTCGCTTTTGAAAGGAGAATAACGCCTTAAAATTATTTCCCAAATCGACGGAATAATTAAATAGACACCGAGATTGACTTTGAGCTGTTTAGCGATGAATTTTAAAACTTCCTGCGCCTTGGAATTATCCGGGTCAAGCATCCCGACCACTAAAAGCTCATCTGAACGGCTGATTGGAATCACTTTGTAATTACGAACGGTTTCCTCTGAAATAATTTTTAAAATCTCATCGCTGATATCTTCTGATTTTATTTTTTTGTAAGGAACGCCCAACAGCTTACTTTTGATAGCGGCAACGGCTTCTTCGTTTGCCAGCCGTCGTTCGTATATTAATATTTCGGCGTTTTGTCGAGTCAAAGACGACTCTTGAAGAATTTTTTGGGCTAAATCCTCGTTAAGCAGCCCCTGCTTTGTCAATTCGTTAATTAAAGTTTTATTGTCCACAAAAATAAAGGATTTAGGATTTAGAATATAGAATTTAGGGATTTATTCTATATAAATTTACCACTAAATTCTTACGGCGTAAATGGATTTATTCTAATAGTTGTCGTACTCACGCTTAAAGAAGGAATAAACTGTTTAAGAGCACCGTAAATAGGATTACTGAAAATCTTCTGTGGATTAAATTCTATTTGAGCTAATTCGCTCAATGATTGGACGCGTATTGGAATCACCGTTTCAATCAAAGGCGGAGAAATAAAAAATAAATAATAAATCGTAGTACCGATAAAAGCGACGAGAAAAATAGTCACCACTATGACAAACCAATTTATTTTACTTTTTTCTTCTTTTATAATTATGGCCACTTATTTTAGCTGTTAGTTATTAGCTGTTAGCTTTTAGTTATCCGCCTGTTGGCGAACTAAAAGCTAAAAACTAAACGCTAAAAGCTTATTCAATTCGTCTGATAATACGTATCAACCGTTACCGTATATAAAAATATATCTTTTCCTGGCGCGCCAACCGGGTCAACTTTCAAACTAACCAAATCCATCAACCGAATATTATTCTCTAATTGCCCTACAAACGCTTTAAGCGATTTATAATCCCCGATTAAACGGACATCAAATCTTAATGTCCCCAGCCCCCTAATCAAATTAGAGTCGCCTGATGGCTTAATCGCCAAATATTGCGAAGTAAGCGATTGAATTGATAAAGAATTATTCTCCGCCAAACCCGTAATTTGAGCAACGGCCTGTGGCATTGCTTGTTCGTTTGGTAAAATCACGGAAACCGTCTCACGCACAAGACCGATATCTTGATATTGAGCAAGCAAATTTTGAATTTGCTCCGCTGCGGTTCTAAGCTGTTTTTCTATCGCTCGTTGAGACGACAATTCGGCGCGCTTCGCTTTAATATCTTCGTAAACCGGCTTAATAAAAGAACCGTAGACAACCAACGCGCTGATGAATAAAAGCGCGACTATGGCAATGCTTACTAATCTTTTGGTTGATGATTTCATGATAATTAATTTTTATAACGACAATACCCCCGATTTTAAAATCAGATTAATCGTAAAGCTAACTGCCCCTTCTCTTAATTGGGAATTCTTTAAATAAATTTGTTCTATTTTAGGATTTAATCGAAATAATTCCAATTGTTCAGCTAAAATTTTATAAGAAGAAGCTATACCATCAAGCCGGACTTCTTTTTCCTTGACGGATAAATTCATTGAAGCGAAGAAAACTCCCTTATTGGTATTTTCTTCTAAAAGACCGAAAACATTGGAAGACAAAATATGAGAATTAAATAATCTTTGGATATTTGTTAATTGAGAATAAAATTCGGTTAAATTATTTTGCTGTTCTTCGCCAACTTTTTCGCTAAGAATTGAAATTTCCGAATCAACTTTTTTCAACTGGGAATTAAGATACGGTTTATAACCTAACAACATACCAAAATAAATAAAAACTGTGGCGCCAAAAACAATAATTGCTAAAAGTAAAATTCGCCACGGTAAACCCAGCGACAATTTTTCAGCTCTTAATTCTTGTTCAAGAGGAGATTGATTATATTGAGGCACTTAATTTTAGCTGTTAGTTGTTAGCTGTTAGCTTTTAGTTATTTGTCGATTGACAAACTAAAAGCTATAAACTAAACGCTAAAAGCTTTTAAATAAACTCTCTGATTCCTAGTCCAATGGCTACGGAAAAAAGCGGACCTAATTCTCTGATAATCGGCTCGATTTCCGGAGAATAATCAACTCGCGAAAAAGGATTGCCGATAACCGTTGTCAAGCCAATCTCTTTTTCAAAATATTGAGCAATACCCAATAGGTTGGCGCCGCCGCCGGCTAAAATAACTCGTTCAATCTTGGAACCGGAATTTTTTTCGTAATTATCTTTCGCCCGCTTTACTTCAGTAATTATAGCATCTAAAAATGGAATAGTTAATGTGGATAACTCATAATCTCCTCCAATGCCAATAAGACCTTTCCGCTTTTTAAGATCTTCTGCCCGCAGAACGTTGATATTCAAGCTGCTAGCAATAGCTTGAGTCAAAGAGCCGCCGGCAAAATCCGTCTGACCGTTAAATCTTAAATAACCCTTGTCGGCAATGACGATATTAGTGGAACGAGCGCCAATGTCAACAACCGCCGTTGGCGTCGGGTCATTAACGATTAAAGCCCTGATTAAGGCCAAGCTTTCAACTTCCAAAGCCCGAAGGTTAAGACCGGCTAATTTAAAAATATTTTGATATTTCCGAATTTGCTCATTTGGTACGGAAACCAAAACAATCTGTTGTTTATTCACTCCATGTTCATCTTGTCTCTTTCCAGCCGGCAACCAATCAATAGTCACTTCCGAAGCAGGCAATGGAATATATTGTCGGATTTGATACTTCATTGTTTCAGTGATTTCCGACGCAGGCATTTCAGGAATTTCCAAAAGCGTGATAAAAGCCGAAAAAGATGGAATGGAAGCGACAACATCCCGCGTCTTGCAATTTAACTGCCGCAAAAGAATCTTCAAAAATCTGGCGGCTTCCTGATCCATTATTTTTAAAGAACTGGTTTGAAGAGCGTCATTCAAACGCTCCAAATGTCCGTAGCTTTCCAAAAAACCGTAAGTGTTGAGTTTAGGTTTCGAGGACGTCTTAATGATTTCAACCGCCTTGATGGAAGTCGTGCCGATATCAATGCCGAGATATGAGTTGGTGCCAAAAATTGGCTTTAGAAAATTAAACATAGTATAGAAATTTTATTGTATAATTATTATACAATGCTTACCTTTTTAATCAAACTAAAAAATATCACTTTAGACATCCTCTTCCCTCCGTTCTGCGTGAATTGCCAACAACACTTAGATAATCGCGATAAGTTAATATGCGATAATTGCTATGCCTCAATTAAATTAAATAATACCCTCTTTTGTCCGGTTTGCCGAACCCGTTTAGCTGAAAATAAACAAATCTGCCATTTTGCTTCTTATTTGCTGGCGTCAGCCGGAAATTACGACGACCCGGTTCTGCAAAATTTAATCCGCTTTTTTAAATTTAAATCCCTTGAGAATTTATCTCCAATTTTAGGAAAAATTCTAATTAAGTATTTAAATTCCCTAAATCCTATCCGCCAGCTGGCGGACTATATTCTAAATCCTAAATCCTTTATTATAATCCCAATCCCTCTCCATCCTCAGCGAAAACGAGAACGAGGTTTTAATCAAGCGGAATTATTGGCGAAATTCGTATCAGACAATCTAAATTTGGAAATGATTGATGGATTAAAACGGATTAAAAACACGGAACCGCAAAGCAAATCGAAAAATCGGGAATCGCGGCTCAAAAATATTTCTGGTTGTTTTAAAATTAACCCTCTCGCCGAAATTAACGTAAAAAATAAAAATATTATTTTAGTTGACGATGTTTTCACTTCCGGCGCCACAATGAACGAAGCGATAAAAATTTTGAAATCTAACGGCGCCAAAAAAATTATCGCTTTGGTTTTGGCTAAGACATAATCGGCATTTCCACATAAAACACAGACCCCTTGCCCGTTCCTTCGCTTTCCGCCCACACTCTTCCGTTATGCGCTTTTATGATTGAGGCGGCGATAAACAGGCCGATTCCTCTGCCTGTGGTGTAGAGTTTTTGCGCTTGCTCGCCTCGCTCAAAGTATTTGGTAAATAATGTAGGGATTTCTTCTGGATTGACTCCGATGCCGTTGTCTTTGATGGAAATCTGGAAATTGGAATTGATTTGCTTGCCTTGAATTATGATTTCTCCTTTGGGGGCTTGCCCCGCACCGAGCTTGCTCTGGTGCGGGGTGTATTTGACAGCATTATCAATCAAATTAGACAAGGCGATTTTGAGTTTTTCAAGGTCAGCGGGGATAAGAGGCCAGTCCTGTTTGTTTGTTGGAATGAGCTTGATATTGAGGTTCTTGGTTTGGATTTCCTGTTGAAATTCGTTGAGGATTTCATCAATAATATCTCTGATATTGATTGGATGTATATTCAACGGCTGTTTGCCAACCTGAAGCTGGGAAATATCCAATAGTTCATTGACCAGTTTGACGAGACGGTCGGTGGAAACAGAAACCCTGAAAAGGCGGTCTTTGGTCTGTGTTTGTAATGTTTTGTCTTTGTCGAGAATGGCTGACAGATAACCTTTCATAATGGTAAGAGGAGTTCTCAGATGATGCTGGGTTGCCAAGATGAATTGGTCTTTGACTTCTGAAAGATGAAGCAGTTCCTTGTGAGCTTGTTTTTCAATGATATACGCCCTTTCCACTTGTTTGGATTTGCGCCAGAACAGATTGCCAAGCCAAAATGTGAGAATGGCCGCGATCAAGGGAATTGTCCAGAATTTGAAGCCGGGAATGTTTGCCACGAACCAATAACTCAAGAATGTGATTGTTGTGATGAAACCGCCGACAAGACCAACGCCGATTGAATAAAAGAAGGCCTTTTTGATGATTAACTTGATGTCCATGAGTTGGTATCTTGTAATTGCGTAAGCGATAGTAAAAACATAAATAGGCGCGAGATATGTCCCGAACGGATGCATTACTGGGATATAAACGTTATATACCAATAAAAAATTTGAAGCTCCGCCTAAATAACCAAATAATGAACCCCAAAATAAATATGCCAACTGGTTATGTTTTGCCCCGCTTGAGGTCCGGTAAGCTTTATATAATTTAAACAAACCGTAAAAAGTATAAATAAAGAAAAAAGATGTAGCTATATAATAAATTACTCCGCCTGCGCTTGCTGTTACCCAATATTTTAAAAAAAATCTATGAGTAACATCGGCGGCAGTAATACTAAAAGAAGGGATTAGCAACACGCCGCTAAAAAAACCGCTTAAAATATAACCTATTATTAAAAAAATATTTTTATTATTTATGTTTAAAAACGAAAACACAAAATGCACAAAAAATGCCGGAATAAACCAAGCCCCTATCATGGTTACAACCGACCAAAAAGCGCTCATTTGTTGAGTATCAGCTAAATTAGCAAAAGCCTGAAAGAACGCCCACCAAGCGATGCTAAATGAATAAAAAGCGAAAATTTTATTAGTTTTATTTCCTTTGCTTTTTGATAAAACAAATATGCCGATTATTAAAATTGTTAAAGCCGTAAATAAAAGCGCGACAATAAGATTTAATAAAAGAAAATTCATAATCAAAATATTATCTAGCTAATCACGAATAAAACATAAACGCCGATTCAATCAGATTATTTTAATCGCTTTGATATTTCAGAAATTGATTCCTCTATTTTTTCAAGATTAGTTAAAACAATTTCTATCTCTTTTTCGGTCTTAAGATTTATTTCGTAATCGTTTTCAGCCCGGAGTTCGGCATGGCGATTTTGAAGATTCTGACCGACCATAATCAAAGGCAAAAAGAAAAGCTGAAACATATTGGAAATAAAGAGCCATAAAACGAAAGCCGGAAACGGGTCAAAACGAAATTCTAAAGGAGAGAAAATATTCCACATCAGCCAAAGTATTGTCCAGATTAAAACAATAAAAAAGAATCCCATTGTGCCGATTCGTTCGGTAATCAAAACCGCGAATTTTTCAAGACGGGTGAAACTCTCTTTATGCTTAAGATTGACGTTTTCCATAAGTTTACCGAGTTTTTTAAAGCTCTTGAATTTTAACCATCTTTTTTATTTGTAAGAATCAATAGTGTTATTTATATTATATAGCCAGCGGCTTTATTTTCGAAAAGACGCGGTCAATTTCCCCAGCGAGGAAATCGCCGCTTGACTCTCGGCCTCGCTCCCCTCGCTACGCTCGGAACCTTGCCCGCTCGGCCTGCGAGACACTTTTCTCAAACAAAGCCGCTGGCTTATAGATAGATAGAGGAACGGATACCTGTCGTGGGGAATGTCTCGGAGCTCTGCTGAGCTTGGTCTCCTCACAAAGTGAGGAGTCAGCAGAGCGAGAGTCAAGCTGTGGCGAGCCGCTGGAGCGAGCCAACAGCGTTTCCCTCAGACAGGTATCCGCTCCTCTGTGATGTAAACAACATTCGGAAATCTTACATTTTTTATTATATAATAATTTTTTAATCTTTTCCAAATCTATATCCATATCAGCGACTATTTTTTCAGGTAATCATAAATATTCAAAACCGCTTTGATGCCGTCGCCGATAGCAATATTGATTTGCTTATATAAAACATCCGTGATGTCGCCGGCTGCCCAAATCCCTTCTTGCGAGGTCTGCTGGGTCTGATGATTAATAATAATCTGTTTATGTTTATCTAAATTAACCAAGTCCTTTACTAAATCGCTGTTCGGCTCATATCCGATTGAAACAAAAACTCCTTCTAATTTAAGCTCTTTGATATCTCCGCTCCGGAGGTCTTTATATTTAAGGCCGCTTACAAAATTATTGCCAATAATCTCCTGAACCGCTGCCATAGTGATTATTTCAACCTTAGATTCTTTTCTTATTTTTTCCTGAAGAATCATATCGCCTTTTAATGATTCCGCGTATTCAATAAGATATATCTTTGAAGCGTAAAGAAGAGAATCAATAACTGTCGCTAAGCCGGCATTGCCACTACCTATAACTGCCGTTATTTTATTCTTAAAAATCGGGGCGTCACAAATAGAACAATAAGACACTCCTTTGCCTTCAAATTCTTTTTCGCCCGGGATATTAAGCCGACGATAATGGCTGCCAACGGCAATCAATAAGGTCTTTGATTCAAATTTTTCGTTGTTATCTGTTGTGGCGATAAAAACACCATTATTTTTTTCTATATTGGAAACGAAAACACCGCTTTTAATTTCAACCCCTTCTTGCGCGCGCAAATGATCTTCCATCGATTCCGCCAGTTTAACTCCAGAAATTGATTTTACGCCGATGAAATTATTAATTTCGCCGGCGGCAATTGACTGACCTCCAAAATTTTTAGCAAGCAATAAAGTTTTTATTTTTTTCCGGGAAGCGTAAATGCCGGCCGCCACGCCAGCGGGCCCGCCGCCCACTACTATTAAATCATAAATCATGATATTGAAGTGGGCGAGCCTCGCTCTTTTGGAGCGGACCGCCGACAATAATTAAATCATATGCCATTATTATAATTATACTCTATTAAATAAAAAAAATCCCGCCCTTTTGCTGGGCGGGACAACGAAGATTTCTAACGTGATTTACTCATCAGAGATTTTTTCTTCTTTTTCATCGAAAGAATCATCATCTGACTGCTCTTTAATCATTGAAGCGCCGCAACATTCTTCTTTCTCGTCTGAAATATTGCCGCATTGATCGCATTTGTAAGCCATAAAAATAAATATTTTTGATTTAATTTAAAGTAATGTTGAACGACCTTTTACCCCGCACCTTTTGCAGTAACGATTGAATATGCCTCTTTTTAGAGGCGAAGCCGCCTTACGGCTCTGATTGGGCGCTAATACCAAATCTCTGCCACAAAAGGTGCGGGGTTTATGTTGTCCCTAACGCTTTCTCAATTTCGGGACGATTAAATCCTACTATAATCGCGCCGTTAATATCAAGCACTGGCACGCCGAGCTGATGGGACTTGCTAATCATTTCTTGCCGCGCTTTATCGTCTTCGGCGACATTAAATTCCTCATAAGCAACGTTTTTCTTCTTTAAAAACTCTTTTACCATTTCGCAATAAGGACAAGTTGAAGTTGTGTATATTCTGACCATAGGTTTTTCCGCCTGAGGCGGATCCGCCTTCGGCGGAAGGTGTTAGACATTAGGTGTTATTGATTTCCCTCCAAACAACTCCCACAGCGATAATATTATAATTAACACGCCAGCTATAACATTACTCCACAAAGCCATACTGTTGCCGTAAAAACCGAGCAGCCAAGGCGAAATCACCACCCAAAGACCTAAAATTAATTGAAGCCAACTAAAATTCATATTTTAATTTAATTATTTTTTTAACGCTTCGTCAATGGCTTTAGCAAAAGTATCGTACGGATAAGCTCCCTGAATCATTTTACCGTTGATAAAAATCGTTGGCGTTGAGATTTTCTGACCCATTGCCGCTTTGGCCTCGCTAATGTCTTTTTCAACTTCATCGGCGTATTTTTTGGAATCAAAACAACTAAGAAATTCTTCGACATTCATTCCTAATCCGGAAGCAATTTTTTGAAATGTCTCTCGATTAAGATTCCCAGTATTCTCGCTGTTACCCTTTTCTTTAGATTCTTTGAGTTCTATTTCAAATAATTCGTCGTGATATTGCCAATATTTCCCCTGGTCTTTTGCGCATTCAGCTGCTTGAGAGGCATCTTTGGATTCTTGACCAAGAAAAGCCAAATCTTTATGAACCAACTTTACTTTCCCGGTTTCAACATAATTTTTCCGAATTAACGATTCCGTCTCTTTATAATGCCTCGCGCAAAAAGGACATTGATAATCGCTAAACACAATCAAAGTCACCGGCGCATTCGGGTCGCCCAAAACAACATCATCGTCAATTTGCGGCTCGGATAAATTAACCGCGGCTTTCTCAATATTGGCCGCCTGTTCATTATTATTAACCTTCTTTAATCCGGCGCTATAAATCAACGCGCCGGCAATCAAAACCGCGGCGATTAAAATGCTTATTGATAAAAATTTATCAGACCCTTTTTGTTGTTCGATATTTTGATTTTCCATAACGATAGTATAAAATAAGTATATATTAATTTCAATTATTGATCCTAATTAAATAAATGTCAAGTCATTCATGCTACTAAGAGTCAAAACAATAATAATACTATTGAGCGATATAACCATTCTTTATGGAGCATTGGCCATTACTTTGCTGTTACGCTATGAATCTTCTTATTTTAAAGAATCATTCTCAACGCACCTTAAACCGTTTTCGCTGATTTTCATTATTTGGCTCCTAACATTTTATCTCGCCGACCTGTACCAGAATAAAACGCTCAAAAATAAATTTTCGTTGGCCCGCGCTCTTATCCCGGCTATTATCGTCAGCGCCACCATCTCAATTGTTTTATTCTATCTCTTTACTCCGTTTTTTAATCTTACCCCAAAAACCAATCTTTTGATATTCGCTTTTGTTTTCGGAATTTTAGATTTCGGCTGGAGAATGCTGATGATTAGAATTTTAATCAAAAGCGGATGGCGCAGCCGCTTATTACTCATCGGCGATTCGGAAACTACAACTTCAACCGTCTCAAAATTAAAATCAAATCCTCAATTCGGATACGACGTAAATTATTGGTTCAAAAACGATTTAAACGATGAAAATTTAAAAAATCTGGAAAAAATAGCGTCTAGCGGAGAAATTGACATAATTATTATTCCGCCTCGCACCATCAAAGAAAACACTCCTGTCGTTAAATTTATTTATAAATTATTGCCTTTAAAAATCGGGGTGATGGATCTGGCGAGTTTTTACGAATCCGTCTTTCAAAAAGTGCCAATTGACGAACTTGAAGAAAGCTGGTTCATTGAAAAAATAACCGCTCGACGGCATTTCTATGATGCCATGAAAAGAATTGCTGATACGATTTTCGCGTCCGCGCTAAGCGTAATTTTACTGCCTATATTTATAATTATCGCTCTTTTAATTAAAATCTCTTCTCGAGGACCGATAATTTACAAACAAGAAAGAACCGGTAAAAATGGGAAGTCATTCATTCTTTACAAATTCCGAACAATGATAAACAACCATCAAGGCCCGCTTTGGACGGTTAAAGACGACAAACGTCTCACTTTTATAGGAAAAATTCTCCGCTACACTCACCTAGACGAATTCCCTCAACTTTACAACATTATCAAAAACGATATTTCTTTTATCGGTCCCAGAGCAGAGCGTTCCAAACTTGTTGAACAGTATCAAAAACTTCCTTATTATGAAACGCGCCACATCATTAAACCAGGACTTACCGGCTGGGCGCAGATTAATTATCAGCCAAGCGCTTCTTTGGAAGAAGCGTTCGAAAAACTCAAATACGACATTTATTACATCAAAAATCGTTCGCTAATTTTGGATTTTTTGATAATTTTAAAAACGATAAAATATTTCTTCACGTCTAACTAAATTTAAATTATGGTTAACAGACTTAAAAGCTTGCTTTTTCAAAACCGCGGCACGCGCCAAACAATCGTTAAAAATGTCTTTTGGCTGAGTATTAGCCAGGTAGGCAGCCGCCTAATCCGGGCTGTAATTATTATTTACGCGGCGCGTGTCTTAGGCGCGGCTGAATACGGTATTTTTTCTTATGTTTTAGGTTTAGCCGGATTCTTTACGATTTTTGCCGACATGGGCGTCAACGCCATTCTAACCAAAGACGCCGCTGGTCATCCGGAACGGCGCGGTGAATCATTCTCAACAAGTTTCTGGATTAAAATGTTTTTGTTTTTAATTACGGCGCTGTTAGTTGTCTTAGTCGCTCCTCATTTCTCAAAAATTGAACAAGCCGCCGTCCTGATTCCTTTGGTCGCTTTTTTGATTGTTTTTGACGGCATCAAAGATTTCTTTGTTGCTTTCTTAAGGGGATTAGAAAAAATGGAATGGGAATCGTTTATTGTAACTGCCATGAATATAATGATTATGGTGGCTGGTTTTATTATTTTAAGCTTCTCGCATACCGCCAAAGCGCTGATTATTTCTTATATTGCCAGTGTCGGGTTTTCGGCTATCTTGGGAATTATTGTTTTAAAAAAATGGTTTGCTAAAATTTTTTATTTCAGCAAAGTCCTAGCTCGCCAAATTATCAACACCGCCTGGCCCCTTGCTTTTTCCGCCGCTTTAGGGGCCTTTATGTTAAATACCGACATTATAATGCTCGGCTGGTGGCGAACCGCCGAAGAAATCGGTTATTACTCCGCGGCCCAGCGCATTATCGGGATTCTTTACACCTTGCCGGCTATTTTTGCCAGCGCCGTCTTCCCCGCTCTTTCCCGATTTACCCGGCAAAATGAACAACGAAAAACAAAAGAACTAAACGAAAAATCAATGACTATTATTTTTTTGATAGCAATCCCTTTAATAGTTGGCGGCTTCATCTTGAGCCAGCCGATTATTAATCTTATTTTTGGCCAAGAATATTTGCCAGCCGCGTCAGCCCTTAACATTTTAATTACTACCCTTATTTTTGCGTTTCCTGGCGCGCTTTTATTTAATTTCGTTATAGCTTACGACCAGCAAAAAAAAATGGTGTATTATGTGGCTGTCGGTGCTTTAGGCAATATTATTTTAAATATTTTATTAATACCTATTTACGGCATTATTGGTTCGGCAATCGCCACTTTTATAGCCCAATTTCTTTATTACGGCCTGACATGGCTAAGAATCAAAAAAATAACAAATATTCAAATATTTCCTTATCTCAAAAAAATAATCGTCAGCGCGATTATTATGGGAATTTTCTGTTTTATTTTCGATAAATTAAAATTGAACGCGGTTGTCAATATTATCGTTTCCGCCGGAATTTATTTGGGAACGCTTTATTTAATGAAAGAAGAAATCTTAAAAGAAATAATTTCTTTATTCAAAAATCGGTCAATTATTAATTAATAAATAAAATATATGTGCGGAATTACTGGTGTTTTTCACTGCGACAATTCAAAAATAACAGGAGAGAATATAGTTAAGATAATGAGAGACGCCTTGATTCATAGAGGTCCAGACAGCGCCGGAATTTACGTTTCTTCAGATAAAAAAATCGGCTTAGGACACCGCCGGCTGGCGATTATTGACCTTTCCGAAGCCGCCAATCAACCAATGGCAAACGAAGATAAAACCGTCTGGATTGTTTATAATGGCGAAATATATAATTTCTGCGAATTACGACCGGAACTTGAAAAAAAAGGTCATATCTTTAAATCAAAAAGCGATACCGAAGTTGTTATCCACGCTTACGAAGAATACGGATTTGATTGCGTAAAAAAATTCAATGGAATGTTCGCCTTCACTTTATGGGATGAAAAAAGAAAAATTCTTTTTGCCGCAAGAGACCATCTTGGGATAAAGCCGTTCTATTATGCCGTTCAAAACAACACGTTCTATTTCGGCTCGGAAATTAAAGCGATTCTGGCGCATCCGAATTTTAAAAAGGACTTGGACGAGCAAAACATTTCACTTTATTTAACTTTCGCTTCTTTGCCGACTCCGTTCACTTTATTTAAAGACATAAAAAAACTGCCGGCCGCCCATTGTTTGACAATTAAGCCGAACGGCGAAATAACGGAAAAAGAATATTGGAACCCTATCGCTGACGCTCAAAATCAAAAATCCCCGCCTGTGGCGATGCTTCAGCGAACAGGAAAAATCAAAAATCAAAATGGATTAGAACAATATTTTATTAACGAAACAAAACGCCTACTTAAAGATTCTATTAAATCCCAAATGGTTTCCGACGTTCCTTTCGGTTGTTTTTTGTCCGGCGGCGTTGACTCTTCCACAAACGCCGCTTTGATGACTGAATCGCTCGGCAAGCCAGTTGAGACATTTTCGGTCGCCGCGAAAGAATTCAATCAATACAATGAATTTGAATATTCGCGAAAGATGGCAAAGCTGCTCAACGCCAAAACCCATGAATTGCTCATAACGGAAAATAACCTGTTTGATTTTCTTCGAGAGTATCCTTATTACGCCGACGATCCTAATGGCGACCAAATTTGCTTTTTAATCTTTTATCTTTCTAAATTAATTAAGGACAACGGGGTAATCGTGGCTCAAGTCGGCGAAGGCGCTGATGAAATTTTTGCGGGTTATCCTTCTTATTATCTATCGACAAAACTTTTCCACCGATTCTGGAAACCATTAAAAAAACTGCCAAATTCCATTAAAAAAATTCTGTGCCAACTTGTAAGTTTTTCTAAAAATCCAAAGCTGGAATTTTACCAAGAATACCTGCGTCGACTGGTTAATAATGAGGAACCGTTTTGGGGTAATGCCATTGCTTTTTCAGAATTGCAAAAAAAGCGGCTTCTAACAAAAAAATTTCAAGAGACTCTTTCTCCGAATTATAGTTATGAAATTATTAAAAAATATTATCAAGAGATTGACGAAATTAATCCTTCGGCCGATTTCTTAAAACGGCTTACTTATCTTGAAATAAAAGTGCGTTTACCGGAATTGCTTCTGGCGCGAGTGGATAAAATGACAATGGCGCATTCTGTTGAAGCGCGCGTCCCCTATCTTGATTACCGGCTGGTAGAACTGGCTTTGAATATTCCTGAAAAACTAAAATTCAAAAATAACGAGACAAAATATATTTTAAAAAAAGCCGTCGAAAACATCATTCCTAAAGAAATCATCCAGCGCAAAAAACAGGGCTTTGCCGCTCCGCTCGCTGAATGGCTTAAAAACTCGACAACCGCCGAGCCGTTTATTAAAATAATTAAAAATTCCAAACTCCGGGAAAGAAATATATTAGATTATGAATACATCGACGAAATCGTCAGCGCCCACCAAAAAGGAAAAGTTGACAATAATTTCCGCATCTGGAATTTAATCACTCTTTCGCTTTGGTATGATTATTGGTTTAAGTAATTTCAAATATTGTTCCGCTAAAATTTCCGAGGAAAAATTATTTTTTGCGAATTTATAGCCGTTTTCGCCTAATTTTTTGAGTTTTGAATTATTATTGTAAAATTCAATAATCGCCTTTTGAAATGATACGGCGTTAGCCGGCTCAATGCAGATTCCGCACTTGGCTTTTTGGCAAACCAAATCCACGCTCACACCTTCCATTGCCAGTATAATCGGCTTCTGATGCGCCATATAGTCAAAAAGTTTGCTGGCGTAAACGTATTTCAAAAGCCGCATTTTTTTAAGCAAAGCAACGCAAACATCAGATGCCTCAATAAAATAACCGACTTTGTTTTTGGGGACAGTATCCAAAAATCTAACGTTCTTGATTTTCTCTTGATTGATTTTTTTAATCAAAGCGGGTTTTTGACGACCATCGCCGATTAAAACGAATAAAATATTTTTATTGCTTTCCAGTTTTTTTGCCGTTTCAATCAAAGGACTGAAATCATAAACAAAACTGTGGCTGCCGCTGTATAAAACAACGAATTTGTTTTTCCACCCCAACGCCTCCCTGAATAATTCAACTTCTTTCTTTTTCCGCGCAACCGTGCCGTCAAAATCAACGGGGTTTGAGACAACGCCGATTTTATCGGTATTAATTCTTTTTTCTTCAATTAAAAATTCTTTGAAGCCCGGCGAATTAACGACAATCAATTCCGCCAGGCCGTAAAGGAATTTCTCAATAAGATAACTTACTTGAATGATAAATTTGTTTTCCACGTATCCCAACTCAATTGCCTCGTCCGGCCAAAGGTCACGCAATTCTAAAACAAAAGGCACGCGTTTTGAAATACTGAGCAGATAGCCAACAATGCCGAGAAAAATCGGCGGCGAAGAAACGATAATTATGTCCGGCTTAGCGGAAAACAAACCCGCCCAAAAAGAAAAAAATAAAAAAGAAACATAAGACAATATTCTCCCCAAAAAAGTCCGGTATCCTATGGCTGAATCAAAAACCCTGATAATTTCAATTTCCCCGTCTTTTTCTTTTATAAAAACCTTTCTTTTATATTCTTCTTTTTTTCTGCCGGTTTGGTAATTTATCATACCGACGATGACTTTTGTTTCAACGCCCTCTTTTTGCCAATGTTTCGCGAAAAGATTAAACCGACTGATGCCCGGCTCATTAAGCCGAGTGTAAAATTGATGGAAAATTAAAATCTTCATTGTATTAACCTAATGATATTATACATACGTTTAAAAATAAAAAATCTTAAAAACCGCTTTGTAAATTAAGGAAATAAATCTGTAAAATCCGTTTTTCTTATAATTTTCGAACTTTTTATAGTATGATTCAAAAACTGGCTCGTTAGTCAGAACAAACGTTATTTTCAGCTGGACGATATGAAGCGAATGGTAAAAATGGCTAGCAATCATTTTTAGAAATTGTTTTGATAAGTCGTAAAGCGACCAAAAACCGATGTCGTATTTAGATAAGTTTTTCTTTAATGTCTCAACGCAATCATTCCAAAGTTTTAACGCTTTTTTATCTTCTGTTAATAAATAATAATCCCACACTCCCCACAATGCCCACAAAAAGCCGTTTAAGATATGAGTTGGCGGAGCAATAATATATTCTTCAAGCCAAGTATCGTTGTTTTCATCAATAAATTTAACTCCGCCATTGTTTATTGTCGTATCCATTGATAAAAACGCTTTTCTCGCGGCTTCAAGATATTTATTATCTTTCGTCTCCTGATAAATTCTCGCCAACAAAGAAATACCTGTTCCTTGCGAATGCGCCGAATACCAACCCGGCTCCAAATATTTTTTGTAATGCCAGCGAAAATTATGCTTCCAAACCGGCAAATTAAACTGATTATTCTCCAAATTTTTAACCAACCAATCAGCCTGAATTTTGGCGGCTTCTAAATTTTTTATATCTCCGGTTTTTAAAAAAAGATTGTAATGGCCAAGACCATACTGCGCAACTGCCAATGGATTATATTGCCTGCCAATGTCAAAAAAATAATCAAACAGAATCACGCCGTTTTCGTCTTTGGGCCCGACGTAATTCGCCTTGTCTTCAAAAGTCATATAATAAACGCCGAGTTTTTCCGCCGTTATATTATCGCTTACCGCCGGTTTTTCGTGCCAAAAAACAAGATAGCTCGATTTTTTACTGAAATAAACTTTGAAAATGCGGCGGAAATAATTTAATCGGTCTGATATAAAATTCATAATTCAACGACTTTCCCGCTCTTCATTGATTCAACGATTTTGAAAGTGGTCAGATGAACATCGTAGATTTCTTCAAGCGAGAATGGCGACGGCTTTCCGGTTTTTATGGCGTCAATAAAAATTTCCAATTCCCGCGTATAACCCTTATCCTGATGCCAGAGCGAAAGATTTTTCGCTTTGTTGGGATAAATAATTTTTGCGTTTTTGAAATTATCTATCGTCATCGCTTTCCAGCCGCCGTAAATTTCAATGTATTCTTTGGGCAAACGAAAACTGCCTAAGGCGCTGTAAAATATCACGCCCAAAGAATTGTTTTGATATTCTATATTAATCGCCACATTTTCTTCGTGGCTAACGGCTCCGCCAACCGGAATAACGCTGGTAAAAATCCGGCGCGGTTTTGAACCGATTAAATACTGAAGCGCGTCAACAAAATGACAATCCTCGCCGATAAGCCGGCCGCCTTCTTTTAAGTCGTAACTCCAATGATCTTTTTCAAAAAAAGGATAATTTACTCTGTACATAATCATCATCGGCGAAACGCCTGAAAATTCTTCTTTGGCTTTAAGAAAGTGCGTTGAGAATCTGCGGTTGAATCCCGTAAAAAGCCGTCCTTTTGATTTCTCCGCCGATTTAATCACTTCTTTCAATCCTTCTTCGTTAAGCGCCACAGGTTTTTCCATGTAAATATTTTTATCAAGTAAAAGCGCCTCACTTGCGATTTTAGCGTGCGAACTGTGACGTGTGGAACAAATAATCAAATCAATATTTTTATCGTCAATAATTTTTCTATAATCATTGGTAATATATTCTGAACCCCATTTCTCGCCGATTTCTTTGGCTTTTTTTCCGGTTGAATCGCAAACCGCGTAAATCCGAAAATCTTTATCTTTTATGTCTTTAAGATGAGGAATAATAGTTGAAGTCGCAAAAGAGCCAAGACCGATAATGCCGATATTAACTGATTTTTTCGTAGCCGCCGCTATTGATTCTTTCGAGCTATCAATAATTAAAGTGTCAGACAAAGATTCTTTCTGAGGATAAGAAAGTAAAATACCATAAACCGAACCCTTGGGCTTAAAAACCATTTCATACGCTTTTTCCGCCTGCTCAATGGGAAAAATTCCGCTAGTCAAGTCCTTTACGCTGATTTTTTTATCAGCCAATAGACGCAAAAATTCCTCCATATTTCGCTTTTCAGTCCAACGAACATAACTAAAAGGATAATCTTTGCCACCTTCTTCATAATTATGGTCGTATCTGCCAGGGCCATAAGAGCAGGAAGCGCGGTAATCAAGTTCTTTTTTGTAAAAATCGCGCCATGGGATATTAGTTAAGATATTGCCGATTTGAACTACTCTTCCTTTTTCTCGGGAAATTTCCACTGCCAATTTTAAGGGAGCGTTGCTCTTCGCGCTGGCGTAAATCAAAACCGCGTCAACGCCTTTTCCCCCGCTGAATTTTTCAACGGCATTTTGATAATTTTCTTTATTTAAAACTATTCCGACATCAACGCCGTTTTCTTTGGCGCGGCTAACTTTTTCAGCGTCAATATCAAAAGCGATTGCTGGATGACCATACGCCTTAAGCATCTTTATTGACAATTGACCAAGTAATCCTAGACCGACAACCGCGATTTTTTCGCCTGAAGAAAGTTCGGCGCGCCTGATGCCTTGCATGGCAATGGCGCCGAGAGTCACGAAAGCCGCTTCTTCGTCGCTGACGGATTGCGGAATCTTAACGCACAAATTTTTGGGGACAAAAATAATTTCTGCGTGAGAAGCGTAATTCTGGCCAGCGCAAGCGACTCTGTCGTCATTCTTGAATTCTTCAACGTCTTTGCCAACTTCAATGACTTTACCGCTGGTACTATAACCCAAGGCGATATCACTTTCTAATTTTGACTTCGCCACCTGCCAAGCAGCCATAATTCCTTTTGTTTTCGCCAGCATAAAAAATTTAGCGACATAATCGGGTCGTTCTTTGGCTTTTTGCAGAATCCCTTTTTTAGAAAGTTCGATAATTCCACGTTCAGTGCCGGGACTAATTAATGAGAAACGATTCCTGACTAAAACTCCGCACGCCTTAAGTTTCGGCGAAGTAATTTCTTCTATTTTCGTTTTTCCTGTTTTTGGATTTTGGAAGATTTGTTTCATATATTATCTTTTATTCTGCGATGTTTATATATTTTAACATCTATTAAAAACTGATGCCAGTCCTCCTGTAAAAATTAAAAATAAATAAAATCGTTCGGTTGCAATCCGTAATTTTTGTTATTTTGAACCAGTAATCACTTTAAAAAATCCGAATCTTGAAGGAATTAAATGTTGGAAGAAATTCGGCAAATAACGATTACGGGTTATCCGAACATCATAAGGAGTTACAATATTCTTAATTTTAATTCCTTTAAATCCTTGAAAAAGAATTATAGCTTTCCTATCGGTAAAAGCTTTGGTCCCGGGACTTTCATGATGCTCGGCAAAAAGTTTTTTCCAAGAAATAAAAGGTCTAAGCCGAAGTATTCCATATATGGCATAAAGCTGAAGTCCAACTAAGGAATTAAGATTATAAAGCATAATCCAAAAATGGCCACTGGATTTTAATACACGATAAATCTCGGATAAAGATTTTGAAATATTTGGTGTGTGATGCAACACTCCGCAAGAATAAATAAAATCAAAAGTATTATCAGAAAAAGGTAGATTCTCGGCATCAGCCAGAAGAATATTCTCAGAAGAAAATCCAGAGAGCTCAAAGTTTGTTTTTGCTAATTTAACTGATTTTTCTGATATATCTATACCAGTATAATCAGCGCCAGCTTTTACAAACTCTAAACCATCAGTTCCTATACCGCAGCCGATCTCAAGCACTTTCTTACCTTTAAGTGAATCAAATTTAATTTCTTTTTTAATAAAAGGAATAATTTTGTAACGCCTGATGGTAATTTGTTTAAAATAATCCAAATCTAAAGTATCGTGGATAAAACCGAAAGTTCCACATGGATTTTGGTTCCAAAATTCTGCTATTTCATTTTTTGCAACACCGGCTATCTGTTTTTTAATCACCGTTTCATAAATTTTAGTATCAATCAAAAACCGATGCCAAAATCCTTGAATAAAATGAAAAATTAATCCTTCTTTGCCGTCAAGAAAGCCCAAACGGAAAAAATACCGGTAAATAAAATAAAAAAATGCACGGTAAAAAAGCGGCAAACGGTAATAAAAATTTTCTTTGAACCATCTTTTTCGTAAAACTTGCTCCCCAAAGATACCGGGCTTAAATCTTATGTCATGTATATTTCTTAAACGCTCTCTTGCCTCCCTGGTAGAAAAAATATTAAGCTTAAAAATCCATGCCTCAATGTTTTTTTTATTATCATCAATGAAATAGTTTTGCAATTTACCCTCTTTCCCCTCTAAAAGGATAGTGTGTTCGTCTACTTCCCGTTCCTCAACGCGTCCTTTATCTTTGCGCCACAATCGCAAAAACCAGCTCGGATAATAGTCGCCGTGTTTAATCCAACGGCCCTCAAAATAGACCCGTCTTTTAATATAAAAACCATTTATTTCGTTTGGCGTCTTTGGTAAAACCTCGACAATTTCCCGCCAAAGCTCCTTAGTCATCAGCTCATCAGCATCTAATCGTAAAATCCAGTCATTTTTGATTTTAATATTATCCAAAGCCCAATTAAACTGGTCTGACTGATTTTTAAACGGATGCTGGATTATTTTCGCGCCGTAACGCTTTGCGATTTGCGCTGTACTGTCAGTACTATAAGAATCAATAATAAAAACCTCATCTACCCAATCGGTAATGCTCTTTAAACAATTTCCGATATTTAATTCTTCATTATAAGTTAAAATTATGATGCTAATTGGAAGTTTCATATTATTGAATAATCCTGTCTTAATTTTTTAACAATATTTAGCAAAATTTTCAAGACATAATCAATGTCGCTTTTTGTCGTTCTTCTGCCTATGGTTAATCTTAAACTGCCGCGGGCTAATTCGGATTGAACGCCGATTGCCGCGAGAACATGCGACGAGAGAGCGCCAAGAGAAGCGCAAGCCGAACCGGTAGAAGCCGAGATGCCATATTTATCCAACATCAGCACTAATGCTTCGCCTTCAACTCCGGCAATGGAAACATTAATATTATTCGGCAATCTTTTCACGGGATAACCGTTGAGCCGGGATGAGGGAATTGATTTCAAAAGATTTTTAATAAAATAGTCGCGCAAATCCCGCAATCGTTGGCTCTCTTTGTTTTTAAGTTTTTCCGCTAATTTCAGCGCCTCGGCAAATCCGACTATTAAAGCGGTGTTTTCGGTTCCAGCCCTGAAGCCATTTTCCTGTCCGCCACCAACGATTATTGGTTCTAATTTAACATATTCGGCTTTATATAAACAACCGACTCCTTTTGGTCCGTAAATTTTTGAACCATTCAATGTTATCAAATCAACACCTAATTTTTTAATATCCAAAGAAAGATAATTAGCGGCCTGGCAAGCGTCGGTGTGAAAAATCGGAAAGGATATAGGATTTAGAATATAGGATTTAGGTTTTTTCTCGCCCCTAAATTCTAAATTCTTAATTCTAAATTCTCGAATAATTTTTGATATTTCCTCAATCGGCTGAATTGTTCCGATTTCATTATTAGCGTACATTATTGAGACCAAAATTGTGTCAGGTCTCAATGCTTTTTTAAATTCGGAGATTTTGATTATACCCTTTGAATCAACGTTTAAATAAGTAATTTCAAAGCCGTCTTTTTCTAATTTCTTTGTGGCTTCAAGGACGGCCTTATGCTCTATTTTTGAAACAATAATATGCTTGCCGTATTTTTTGTAAGCCCGGGCAACGCCGAAAAGCGCCAAGTTATCCGACTCGGTGCCTGAACCGGTAAAAATTATTTCTTCCGGATTGGCATCCAATATCCCAGCTACGTCTTTTCTGGCGTTCTCAATCGCCGCTTTTGCTTCCCGACCAAGCGAATACAAAGCAGAAGGATTGCCGAATTTTTTGGTCAAATATGGCAACATTTTCTTAAAAACCCGCGGGTCAATATGGGTTGCGGCCGCGCAATCAAGATAGATACTTTTCATATTAATTCATTATAGGCCTTTATAAATCTTTCGGCTACGCTTTGGCAAGAAAATTCTTCTTCAACTAATCTCTTCCCTCGCTCGCCCATTTCTTTCCCTAATTCCAAGTTTTGTAAAATTCTTAAAATCGCCCCGCTTAATTGCCTTTCGTCTTTTTCTACAACAATGCCGGCGCTAACTTTTTCAACACTCGGTGAAATACCGACATTTTTAGTGATAACAACCGGCAAACCAAAATACATCGCCTCAAGCGCCGCCATTCCAAAACTTTCCGAGTACGACGGCAAAACAAAAATATCGCTTTCTTGAAAAGCCGCAATCTTATCCTCGCCCGTCAGTATGTCCGTAAACATAACTTTATCTTTTAATTTAAAATTAGAAATTAGAAATTCGACATTCTTTTTATGTCCTTTTTCGTCTCCGCCAACCAACGCAAGAACCGTATCCGGATTTTTTTTAATTACTTCGGCGAAAGCCGGTATAAGCGCGTCAAATCCCTTAATCCAGCTTAAACGCCCCATAAATAAAACAATTTTTTTATTATCGCCGATTTTGAATTTTTTTCTAAAAAATTTCAAGGGGGGCCTTTTACTAAATTCTTCCAAGTCAAGACCATTGGGGATTACCACCCCTTTTTTCAACGGTAAGCCGGCTTTTAAATATTCATCCTTTTCCGCCTCAACTGTGAAATGAATAAGAGAAGCGGCCGCCAAATTCCTCTTTTCAATCAAAAATAAATATATTTTCTTTTTTAATAAACCTCCGCTTAACGGCTCTTTCATTAAATTTCCGCGCGGGGAGATAATGTACGGCTTATTAAATTTCTTGGAATAATAAGCTCCCAAAGTTGAAGCCGCGAGAAAAGTTGAAGTAATATGAACTGCGTCAAAATTTCTTAAATTCTTTTTTAATGCCCGATGAAGAGAATACGAATACTGCCAAGGCCGAAACGTTGCGGGAAAATAATAAACTTTTACGCCGTCAATATCGATTAACCGATTAAGAGCAACATCTAAAACGCCTAAACCGTCAATATTCGTCGTATAAACCGTAACATCAACTCCTTTCTTGACTAACCATTTATTGAGATAATGAACGCTTGAAATGGGTCCGCCTTGATGGCACGCCGGGAAATAAGTTGGCGCAATATGAAGTATTCTCATAGCTCTTTTTTAGATTTCCAAGTTAAAAAGAAATGGATTATCAACAGAATAATTAAAAATTTTGCCAAACCGGCATAAACTGAAACAATTTCATTTTCTATTCCTTTAACAACCTGGACAAATACAACGCTGTATATAAAAACGCCGGAAAGCGACAATACCGTTCCTTTTATTAGATATTCATAAAAAATCCTCCATAAAAAGCCCATAAAAAACATTCCAAAAATAATCCCGACTACTCCAAAATTCCAGTACCAATCCCCCACAATAGTCGGCCCCACGCTTGTCATTGAATCGCCGGGAGATAATATATTAATAAGATGCCCAAACGCATTGCCATCAATATTAATAGTCGGTTTATTTTCCCAAAGAGGTCGCGGTATAAAACTAATAAAAAATTTTAATAAAGGTTTACCGCGCAAAGATGGCAACTCCGCCTCTACAAGTTTTAAAAAAAGAACAGATTGGTCCATACGAGCAATAAAAGTATCAGATATAAATACGGGAATCTTTTTAATATTGACTATACGATTATCTGCTATATCCGATACGACCCTTACATCTTCTATATCTTCCACTACCGAATAAGTTTCCAAAGTCTCGGGGCTTCTACATACTATTCCAAAAGGAAATAATACAATTGAAAGTCCTAAACCGATTAAAATAATTTTCCACCAGGGGATATTTAAAAAATAAAACTTCACAATAAGATAAAGAATGACGGGTACTATAATTTCGAGTCTACCGCACATCGGAAAAGCATACAGCATTTCCAACGCGAAAGTCCCCCATGCTACAACGCGCCACTGACGATAACGCTTATCGCCATTTTTCTTTAAATGAAAATAACTTATAAAAGCAATAACTAAAGCAAAATAAAAGAACCAATCTAAATAGCCGACCACTCCATACCAAGAACTTGTCGTTAACCAAGGGGTGCGAACAAGATGATAATAAGCGCCGCCGAAAATCCTTAAAAATTTTGCTCCTATTCCTATAATGAAGACGCCACCAAACACCCAAGGCACCATTTTAAAATTCCATTCTGTTTTTAAAATATTCGGCAGCCGTTTTATGGAAAATTTTGGTAAGGGGCTAAAATAACCTGCCACCATAGACACAAAACCGATTGCTAAATAAAAAAGCGCCTGATAGTTAATCTTATAAACCGTCAAACCGGAATAACGATATTCTATTGGAAAACCAAGAAACACCAAAAATGGCGTTAAATAAAAAGTCACTAAATAATATAGTACGGCAAAATTACCAAGCGCAAAAAAATCAAAATTTTTTACTCCTTCTTTAATTTTTTTCCACAATAATGATATATTCATTTTTGCATCATATAAATAATACTATATTTACTAACTTTATGGAATAAAGTAAAATAATATCTGTAAAATGCGCCCCAACAAAAATATAAAAAAGATTTTAGTTATTGGCAATCTTTATCCTGATTCTTTTCCGGAAAACATTGCCGTTACCTTAAAAAATATGGGTTATTTGACGGCTGTCTTCTCTTTAGACCCGTTTATAAACACATCCAACGCTTACTTTAGAATATTAAGCGGATACGCGAAAAGAGTATCTCCATTGATAGAAAATTATTTTTCGAAAAAACTTGTAAGAAAAGCAATTGATTTCAATCCTGACCTTATTATTTCCACCGAACCGATGATTCCGCCGAACGCGATAATAGAAATTAAAAAACAAACCGGCGCCGCGACGGTGTGTTGGTTTACAGATTCCATCGCAAATTTAGATAGACAATACATACTCGCTTCTCCTTACGACATTATCTTTACAAAAGAGCCGTTTATGGCGGAATTTTTCGAAAAAAAACTCGGTAAAAACGCTTTTTATCTTCCAGAGGCCTGCAATCCCATCTGGCATAAGCTCACCGATTTAAACGATGAAGAAAAAAAACATTTTGGCTGCGACATAAACATTACCGGAAATATGTATTATTACAGAGCTTTAATTCTGGAAAATTTTATGGATTATAATATCAAAATTTGGGGACCGGTTTTCCCGAAATGGCTTAATTCAACGACGCGAAAATTTTTCCAAAATGAATACGTAATGAAAGAAAAAAAAGCTAAGGCGTTTAAAGCGGCAAAAATCAATTTAAATTTAATACACTATACGGAAATCCGTGGCGTAAACTGCCGCGCGTTTGAAATCGCCGGTTGCGACGGATTTCAAATCGCCGATTCAAAACCGACGATGAAAGACCTTTTTGAAATAGGCAAAGAAATAGTGGTTTTTGAAACCTTAAAAGAATTAAAAGAAAAAGTCGCTTATTATCTTTCTCACGAAAAAGAAAGAAACGAAATCGCTTTAATGGGTTATGAACGAGCGCATAAAGACCACACTTACGAACAGCGGCTAAAAACCCTTATTAAAGAAGTTAATAATCTTCAATCTCGATAAGCCGCAAGATAGCCCACGCTCATATTTTGGCGATTTTTTTCACGTTCCGGTCTTAAAGCGCCAAATGGCTTGGTATACTTAACGCGAAAATCAGCCCCCTCTAATTTAGCTTTTAAATTTTCGAATCCATAATGGTATTCCATTAAAATACAACCAAAGCGTTTTAAGACCTCATCGGTAGTATTTAAAATTATTTCATATTCGCAACCCTCGCAGTCAATTTTTAAAATAGCGTTGCTTATTTTGAATTTATTGACGATGTCTTGAAGAACGATAATTTGAGTTGCTTCTTTCTGAATTGCTTCTTTATTTTTATATTCTTTAATTTTACTCCCGTACATATATTCAAAATTCATATTCTTAGAACAAGCCATATTTTTTTCTTTCCCCACTCCGGCGTTGAAAACATGGCATATATTTTCTAATTTATTTATTTTTATGTTTTCTTCGGCAAGCCGACATAATTCCGGCAATGGTTCAAAGGCATAAACCTTTTTGGCGCCTTGAACAGCGAAATAGATTGCGGTATCGCCAAGAGCCGCGCCTATGTCAACCACAGATTTATCTCTTGCGTCAAAATCGCCTAAAAACGACTTATAGGCCTCCCAGCCGAAAACTTCGCTTAAAAAATTTGGGTTTAACTTTCCAACATTGAAAATTAAATTTTTTGATTTATATTTTATTTTTACTCGAGAATCATTAATCTCTCCTGACGGAAAATACCTGAAAAAGCTGACGTAATTCATAAATTCCGGCCATATTTTTCGGCTAACCTTAAACCGATAACCACTTCTAAAAACGGCTAGAACTTCTTGCTGAAGCAAAAAAACCGTTAATAAAATATTAAACCAATTCTTTGTGGCTAATACTATTACAAGAAATGTTTTAAATTTTCCCGGTAAAATTTTCTTAATTTGTCTGAGCATATTTAAAAATAAGCTAAAAATTCTCCGGCCCTTTCAATATTTTCTCCTCCAATTGCTTTTAGTTTATATCCTAATAGTTCCAAAAAATTAAGACAATTTTTATGGTTTTCTTCGTCGTGGGTAGCCAAAAATATGACTGGTCGGTATTTTTCTAAAATTCCTGTCGCTCCCTTTAATACCGCGAATTCGCCTCCTTCAATGTCAATTTTAATAATATTAGGCAAAGGCAACTTTTCACTGACAACCAAATCGTCTAAAGCGACTGTTTTAACATTAAACCCGCCTTCTCTCAAACCAATACGGCCTCCTGAAAAATTATCTTTTTGCAAGTTAAATAAAGCCGTCCCGCTTTTTTCAGAAACCGCCGCTTCAAAAACCATGATGTTTTTGAAATTATTTAAAGCGATATGTTTTCTAAGATAAAAAATATTTCGCGGGTTCGGTTCGAAAGAAAAAACTTTGCCTTTTCCGCCAACAAGTTCGGACGCTAAAAGCGTATAAAACCAAACGTGAGCGCCAATGTCGTAAACAATATCGTCATTTTTGACGATTTTCCCAAAAAGCCGCTGTTTTTCTATTTCATAAGTCCCCAACCAATAACTTAAAACCCCTGAACCGATTATCCATTTCTTGCTTTTGAGTCGTCCTTGTAAAATCGGCAAAACAGAATTTCTGGGGATAATTTTCAATATCCCCCTTAAAATCTTTCCTATTAAACTTTTTTGAGAAATTTTAGAAAAATCAATCATTGTTTTAAAGCCGTTAAAATCCCATCAATATCTTTTTCGTAATTGTAATCTTGAATAATTTCAAAAGATTTTTCGCCGAATTTTTTTCTTTTTTCGGGATTTTTAATTAAATCCGCTAAACGTTTTGTTAATTTTCTAATATCGCCAACCGGAAAGATATAACCATTTTCGTTATTTTTAATTAAATCCGGCCCGCAACCGACGATATTAGAAACAATAACGGGTAAACCAAAACACATCGCCTCATTAACTACCAACCCCCATGTCTCGCCTATTCCGGACGGCAAAACAAAAATATCGGCCATAGCATAATGTTCCGGAAGTTCTGTTTGGTTTTTGAAACCGGCAAAATGAACGTTTTTAAGATCGCGCTCTTTTACATAATTCTCAAGTTGTGGACGCAGGATACCATCGCCGACAAAAGTCAAATGAGCATTATGTATTAAGTATTTAGTATTAAGCATTTTATACGCTTTTAATAAATCAAACGGCCGTTTTTTTTCTATTAGTTTACCGGCAAAAAGAATGGTAATTTGATTAGCTTTTAGTTCTAAGTTTTTAGTTTTTAGTTTTTTCGCTTCATTAATGAAGCGAAAGTTGTCCACAGAATACGGACAAAAAAACAATTTTTCTTCCGGTACTCCATAAAATTGATAAAATTTTTTATTTTTCTCGCCAATATACAAAAAGACGCTAATTCGTTTAAAAAGCCAGCTTAAAATAAATTTTTTAACTCGTATTTTCCATCTTGGCTTTAATAATTCCTGGTTCAAAGGACTCTCGCTGTGTAAAAAAACAGGAATATTTCTGATAAAAGACGCTAAAAAAGCCAACCAATTAGTGAAACAATTCCAACCGTGGATTAATACGGCGTCATATTTTTCTTTTTTTAACTGGCTAAAAATGCTAAAACTATTTTCCAGAAAAATATAATTATATCCCTCAAGCAAAGGAATGTCCCATTTTATTTTCCTGCCGAAACCCGGGTCGTCAATCGCCTCTTTCACTCCTTCGTCGCTGCGGAATAAAACCGTTAAATCAATCTCCGGATGTTCGGCTATTTTCTTAAAAAGCGGTGCTTGATATTGAATCGGGTTGGCTGTTAATATAGCTAATTTATACATTTTGTTGTTAATTTTTGACATTATATCAAACTATTGCAAAATTTAACATAATATTGTATATTTTATTTAGGTTTTAAAATCTTTAATAATTTAAAAAGGAGGTAAAAATGGCTGTCAAAGTTGACCAAAAGCATGATTTTACTGCAAAACTGCGGCAGCCGTCAGTGCTGTCGCGACTCAAAGAATACGTTGAATGGCAGAAAACCGTCAGGAAAGGCATTAAAAAAGTTGAGACACCGAATCTGACGCCGATATCCATTAATCTGGACCTTACGACCACTTGTAATTTTCGTTGCGACCATTGCATAGACATTAATGTGATTAATTCAAAAATTAAACATGATCACGGAAATCTACTGTCATCGCTGAAAAATATGATTGAACGTGGATTGCGTTCGGTTATTCTCATCGGCGGAGGCGAGCCGACTCTTTATCCGAGATTCGTTGAGATTATTCAATTTTTGAAAGAAAACAGCGTTCAGATTGCGGTTTCCAGTAATGGTTCTCGCGGCGCAATTCTCTGCGATGCCGCAGAATTTCTTAAAGCGAAAGATAAAGATTGGATGAGATTGTCTATGGACGCAGGCGCAAACGACACTTGGCAAAAAATACACAAACCAAAGCCAAAAATCGCCTTAGAAGAAATATGCGCCTGGGTGCCAAAAATTCGCAACCAAAACTCTCAAATTCCAATCGGTTTTTCCTTTATTATCACGTGGAAAAACGCGGAGAATGAGAATGGGAGTAAAATCGTTACTAATATTAACGAGATTGGAACTGCAACCAAGCTGGCTCGCGAATACGGATTCAACTACATCTCATTCAAGCCGTTTTTAACGAGATTCGGGCCCGACAGTGTTGAAGCTATTGATCTGTCTGGAACAAAAAAATCCACGATTGCTCACATCCGCGAAGAAATTGACAAGGCAAAACAGCATGAGACCGAAAATTTTAAGGTTATTGAAAGCGCTAATCTTAAAGTCCTTGAGAATGGCAGTTGGCGCGATTTCACACGTCAACCAAAAACATGCCATATGGCGGTTTTTCGTCAGGTATTATCGCCGATAGGACTTTTCCATTGTCCAGGATTTAGGGGCATAAAAAAGTCATATATCAGCGACAAAAACGCTTACTGCGACGAAAATATAAGCCAAACTCAAAAAGCAGTGGCGAATATTCTTGTTGAATTTGACGCCAGCAAAGAATGCGTTGATTGCACCTGCCTTTTCAATCAAACCAATTGGTGGATTGAGAAACTTGTGACTGGCGAAACGGACATTGCAAATGTCCAAGCCGCAGAAGAACAACACGATTACTACTTTTAATCGCAGTACAACAGACAACTGTTTACTGCGATTTTTTTATTTCATTTTTTACTTCCTCCGCGCTCACGTCGTTAATCCGTTTATGACAATTAAAAGTTTTTTTGTAATAATTTTTGTAATAATATCCATCGCATTCCGGCGCTTCCCTTTTTATCACAACCCTTGAATTCTCGCCGTAAGGAAACCATTTTCCGTTAAGTTCTGCTGGAGAAAAAATGGCAATTACTTTTATCCCAGCCAAAGCCGCCATATGCATCAAACCGGTATTGTTTGAAACCAATAAGGTTAATTTGTTTATAACAAAAGCGGTTTCCAATAACGACGCTTTACCGCATAAATTAATAACCCTGTTGCCGCCTATTTTATCCTTGATATATTCGCCTTTATCTTTGTCGTCCGGACCGCCAAAAATAATAATCTGGCAGTTTTTATATTGACGCAAAATGAATTTTCCGACTTCAGCAAAATTATCCGGCAACCACTGATTATCCTCATAACTCGCTCCTGGCATAATTCCGAAAAGAAAATCCGCTTTTATTTTACAATCATTGACAATTCTTAAAGCGGAATCTTGAACGTTCTTCGGAATCGGCAAATCATAACGGACTTCGTCGCCGGTCAAAACGCCCCATCTTTTCAGAAGACCCGTTAATCTGTCGGTTTCATTGTCAAATTCATAAATCTTTGATTGCTCCCTAGCCCAGAATTTAATGGTGCTGATTTCAAAACCAACGGCTTTTTTGACTCCGCAAAATTTTGTAAAAAAAAGATTCCTGATTAACGGCGTAAAAGTGATTAATTCCTGCGGAAAATAAATCCATAAATCAAACGATTCAGCGCGTAATTTTCTTATAAAATTAAAAATATTTTTTAATCCCTTAATGTCTTCGGAATAATAAACCTTTAATTCGTCTATAAACCATGCCTCTTTTAGCAGTTGTTCGGCGCCCGGCCTGCTTTTGTGGCCCGGAGACGTCAATAATGTGATGCGACTATCAGGATAAGATTTACGGACGGCAATCATCGCCGGAATCGCGCAAATTATATCCCCGATATTTCCAATTCTATAAATACAAATTTTTTTAGGCGATTTTTTTAATCTTCCAGGCCAAAAAACATACGAAAAAATCCTTAATAAAAAGTTAGAAACGTCGTAACAAAAACCGATTAAACGCGCCTTTATTTCCACAAAAAAACCCGCATCGCTTTTATTTATAATTTTACGTCCGATCATTTTTGTTTTAAGGATTTTTGAACTTCCGAAATCGTTTCCGATAAAATTCTTACTATTCCATCGATTTCTTTTTTGGTTACATTAAAAGGCGGGGCTATCATTACCGCGTCTCCGTTAGCGCCGTCAACAAATCCAATGCAAAAATACAAAATTAATCCTTTTTTCTGGGCGGTTTGAAGAATTTTTTCCGACAGCTGAATTTTGCGAGGAAACGGCGTCTTGGTTTTTTTGTTTTTGACAAATTCCACCGCGGTCATCAATCCTTTGCCTCGCGCGTCGCCTACAATTTCAAATTGCTTTAACGCCTTAAGTTTAGATAAAAGATATTCTCCTTTTTTAGCGCATTCATTAATTAAATCGTTCTTTATTAAATATTCCAGCACCGCTTTGCCCACGCCGGTCGTAAATTGGTTATTAACAAAAGTGAATCCGTGTAAAAAGCTTCCGCTTCCTTGTTTGATTGCTTGGTATATTTTATTTTTACAAAACACCGCGGACAACGGAACAAATCCTCCAGCAATTCCTTTGCCGGCGACTAAAATATCCGGAACTAAATTATAATGTTGGCAAGCGAACCATTTTCCGGTTCGTCCGAAACCGGTCATAATCTCGTCGGCGATTAACAATACATTATATTTATCGCAAATCTTACGAATGATAGAGAAATATCCAGGTGGAGGCAAAACTGCTCCGGCCGAAGCCCCAACGATTGGCTCAATAATAAACGCGGCTATGGAGCTAGGGTTATTTTTTTTTATTGTTTTTTCCAATTCATACGCGCATTCAACCACGCAACACTGATTTATTTTTTTATGCGGACAACGATAAGATGAATATCCGTTAAAACAAGGAAATTTGAGTAGATACGGTTCGGCTATTTTACGAAAAGAACTTTTCCCCGTCACTGAAAGCGCTCCGATAGTGGCGCCATGATAACTTGGACGGGTATAAATTATTTTATATTTCTTTTTATTCCCCGAATCATAATGATATTGTCTTGCCAATTTTATGGCTGTTTCAACGGCATCTGAACCGCCTAAAGTAAAATACACTCTGTTTAATCCCTTCGGAGTGAGCTGACAAAGTTTCTTGGCATATTCTTCCATATGCCGCGTGGTGAACTGCGCCGCGTGAAGAAAGCTTGTTTTTCGAGCCAGCTTCTCAATGTGAGTGGCGATTTCTTTAATTCCATGCCCTAAATTAGCAACTAAAGCGCCTCCGACTCCATCAATATATTTATTGCCTTGCTCGTCATAAAGATAGATTCCTTTGCCGTGAGTAATAACCGGATATTGATAATTCAACCGTCTGTGAAAAACAGAACTTTTTGAAATATCAAACAATGTATTTTTTTCCTTTTGCGTTTTCATAATAATTATTTTTCCGCTTTCGCGATAAGATTTTGCGTAAAAATTCCCTTATCGGAACCGGTTTCAATTAAAATATAAAAACGCAATTTTAATTCAATAATCCTCCATAATATAAAACGAATTAATGATTTTATCCCGTGAACTATCGGATATGTTCCGCAAACTACGACATTTTTAAATCCAGAAACCAATAATGCCTGTCTAACACTGCTTTCGGTAAAACTAATCTCATGAGTAAAATCGCCATAACGCAAACGTCCGCTAAACGGACTTTCGGCGTTTGGGGTCTGAATAATTAAAACGCCTCTGTCTTTTAACGCTTTATGGATTTTTTCCAAAAGAGCCATAATTTCATCTTTATTAAAATGCTCCAAAACATCTTTCATAAAAACAATATCGTATTTATCAACCGCATCAATATCTTTTAATTGATAAATATTTTTTATGCCTAACTTTTTGGCAACCTCAACTTGTTCCCCGCTTGCATCTATTCCTTCGACGTTCTGATAGCCAATTTTCTGAAGCCAATAAACAAATCCGCCGTTGCCACAGCCGAAATCAAGAATTTTTGCGTTTTTATCTTTTGGCAAAAATCTGCCGAAGTATTTACGCCAAACCGGAAATTGCTTTTTAATATCATCTAAATTAACCTCGCCGTAAAGATGAGAAGTCTGCGTAGAAACGTATTTTGAATAAAATTTATCGCGATAGTTCATATAAATAGTATATAAAATTACTGCTTATTAGATACTGGGGCAACAGATTTTAAAATTTGTAAATCATCCGGCCAATATTTCAAAATAGTTTCACCAATTTCTTTCATTCCTTCTTTGTCGCCCTTAAATTGATAAAGATTAAAAAGCCCGTAAAGGAACATCTGCCGATTGGGACTATGTTTTAAGCCGAGCCGAAACGTTTCAACGCCTTTTTGATAATAAATGTCGTCATTAAATTTAATCGCCGAAACCGCGTAAATCGCCGCCAGATTATAAATATTCTGGCTGAAATTAAACCCTTTTTCTTTTTCTAAAATTGGCGCAGTTCTGGCTTCAGCCTGTTTAACTAAAATATCGATTAGTTCCTTATTGGATTGCTGGCTTGTTAAACTAATTAATGTCTGTAAATAACCGGAGACCACTTCGTCCTGACCGACCGGCGAATAAAAACCCAGAGCCGGATCAAATAAATTGTTAAAGTCGTCCAATGAACGGACGCCCCGTAGACCAGTTTGAGCGTTAATATAAAATTGGGATTTTCGGAACGGTAAATAAGAGCCGCAGTATATCCCGGATAAAACAATGATTATGACGATAACTATGACTAATTTTTTAATCAATGGATTCATATTTTTGATTAAAAATAAAATTACTAAAAGCTAAAAACAAAAACAAATTGATATAAATCGGCAAAACGTCAAAAAGCACCAAACCTTGAATAAGATAAGCGATTGGCAAGGTAAATAATAAGGCGTTGCTGACTAACGACCCACGACCCACAACTAACGACTTTTGTTTAAAGAATTGCCAATAATAAACAACGAAAATACTGATAAAACTCAACAACCCCATAACGCCGGAAAAAACCAGATAGTCAAAAAAGATATTGTGCGCTCTGTCGTACCAAACCTTGAAAAACGGGTCGTAATGTTTTTCAAAAGCCGGCGCGAAATTTTCCGGTCCCCAGCCAAGAATCGGTCTTTCCTTAAATATCTTTATCGACTGTTCCCAAAGAGCCAACCTAGTTTGAAAACTGTCCGCGGAAACAGATAAATCTAAAATTTGACTGCCTTGACCGCCATTCCCCGCGCAAAAGGGCATTAAGTTGATTGATTTCCGGAAAACAACCGCCGAGGCGCCACCGATAACGGCGAACACAATTAAGCTTCCGATAATGACGCGAAGCCGAATCGAAGAAAATTTAAACAATAGATAAGATAATCCGGCTAAAACTCCTATTCCTAATCCTAAAAAAGCGCCTCTGGTCTGGGTTAACAAAAGGAAAACTAAAAATGCCGTTATCAAAAATCCTAATATAATTTTTTTAAAAAGACGATGACGCTGTTCGATTATTATTAAATAAGCGGCGTAAAATAAAGCAAAAATAAGATATGTGCCGGTATAAGCGGGATTTCCCAATGAACCGGCAAAACGTGAACAAAGATTGTCGCCGATAAAACCGCGAATACCAAAAGCCGCGAAAACTCCGTAAAGAATCACTGCAACTCCCGCTATCAGGGAAATTTTGAAAAGCCGATGCCAATCATCTTGTTTCTTGAAAAGCAAAGATAAAAGAATAAAAAAAATAAAAAGGCACAATATTTGGAGTCCTCCTTCGCCGCGTTCAAAATTAGACCAAAAAGAAGCCGAGGGATTGTAGCTGAATAAACAAGCGAGTAAAAATATGGCTGTAAATACCGCAACCGCAATCACCAACGGCGATTTCAATAATTGAAAATTAAAAATTGAAAATTGAAAATTTTTCTGAAACAACCAGCCAATTAAATAAAATAACAATGCCAACCCAACCGCTGTCCTAAAAAAAACGTACTTCCCAACGATAAAAGGAAAAAGCGTTCCCGTAGAAACAATAATAACGCTGAATGGGACTAAATAAAGAAAGAATTTGGAAATTTTAAAATAATTCATAACTTGTCTTTATTTTATTGCTTCAATAAATAAACAGCGATTTTTATAATGTTCTTCTTGAGGCGCGATTCTTGCGTAAATTTCTTTCGCCATCAAGGATTGACCGTAAGATTTTTTATAAATGTTCTTGGACGAGAAACCGACGGCTGCCAACAATTCCTTTATAAAATTAAAATCAAAAGCCGTTTTATGCTGGCTGTCGCAAAAAATTAAATTCACAAATCTACCGCCGATACTTTTGAAATTTCTCGGGAAATCGGAAAAAAACTGACTGTCTTTTTGAATATAAGAGGATATTGATTTTTCCAAGTCGGGAACGACGATTCTTAAAATTCCGCCTGGCCGCATAATTCTGCGAAATTCTTTAAGTATATTCGCTAATTCGTCTAAATAAAAATGCTCCAAAATATTGGAAACGTAAATAATCGTGGCTGAATCATCGCTAAATGGCAATTTTAATCTGACATCGTACAACAGTATTTTTGGTCTCAAAGGATTGGCGTCTATATTTATAAAACCCGATATCCCTTTTTCTCCGCAACCGACATTAATATAAAAATTTTTTGAGTTTCTGAATTTAATCCTCAAAAAAGGGCGCGCCAAAAAAGAATAAAAACCGATGCCGTAAAAAACAATATCTTTAAATCTTTGATGGAGCATATTATATTGATTATAATCCTACGGATTCAAAAATCGGGCGCACTTTTTCGTATTGTACCATATTTTTGAAATCTGGTTTTTGTTTTAGAAATTCAACAAAAACCGCCCGCGCCAAATCACTCTGGTTATTATAAAAATAAACTATGCCGAGTTTAAGCAATGATTCTAAATCGTTGATATTCCAACTGACGGCTGTTAAATATAAAGAAATGGCTTTCTCGTAATCGCCGGCGTCGCCGTAATAATTGGCAAGCACCCTTGTTTCTTCCCAGTTTTGCGGCTCCCGGCCCATTGCTTTGGCTTTGTTTATTTCGTCAAAACCGAGCTTCTGGTCGCCGGCTTCAAGCGCTGTTAAGCCATAATAAAAATGAGGGTCGGGCGACTTAGGGTCTAATTCCATAGCTTTTTTCATAAAGTCAAAAGCCGCGGCTTTGTCGCCCTGAATAACTTTTATTTTCGCCAACGCGTAATAAACCTCCTGACGTTGAGGGCTTAATTTCAAGGCCTGCTCGGCTTGTTCCTCGCCAGCCCGCAAATAAGCCGAATTAAAAACATAGAAAATCGCGCTTATGTTGGCGAAATTCAAACGGAGGAGATAATTATTCGGCTGTCGGTTAATTGCCGCCGCCATTTCAGACATCGCTTTTACCGAGACATTCTCAATGTCGGGAATATCCATCCCTTGAGCGTAGGTCTGCGAAAGCGAGGCGCTAAAATCGCTTCTGGCGTCGTTAATATAAGGATTTGGATTGACGGTTAATGACTGCGCGTAAGCGTCAAGGGCTAATTCCGGCATCCGGTTTAAAAAATAATTCAAGCCCCAGTATTGTCGGTTATTGGCGTGTAAGATTTTATAATTGATGAAATAAATCGGGAGACAGAATAAAATGAGCAGAAAAATAATTAAAACATTGGCGAACCGCGGCAACTGTTTCGCCGTTGTTAAACCAGCGTCCGTTTTCTCCTCGCCGAAATAACGCGAACCGATGAAAGCTAAAATAATGAACAACGTTAAATACGAACCAAAAGTGTCAAAAAGAAAAAAGTTTTGGACTAAATAAGCGACCAAAAGTCCCGCTAAAAATGGCGCGTCCAGATTCCGACTATTATCGCGTTTTTTAAAAAGAATATAAAAAGCCGTTGCGAAAATTCCCATAAAAGCCAGAAAACCGAGAATGCCGGCGTTAACCAAATACTCCAAAAAAACATTGTGTGGTTTGTCAAAAAATGTCGCGCCAAAACTGAAACGCAAAAGTTTCGGGTCATAGTAGCGGTCAAAAGGATACCGGAAATTTTCAAAACCGAATCCTAAGGTCGGCCGCTCCAAAAATGAGTGCCAGGAAATTACCCATGTAATAGGACGCGGTTCTATGTCGCCTAAATTAGCGGGCGTAGCGCGCCTTAAACCGGGAACTTGACTCCAAAAATCATTATTGCGGGTAAGCCAAAAAATGCCGCTAAAAATTATCATTAAAATTAATAAACCGATGGATAATTTTTTAATTAATCCGTTTTTGCCAACTGAAAAATATATCAACAAGGCAAGCAGCCCGGCCGCCAGTCCCAAAATCGCGCCCCTTGTTTCAGTTAAAAAAACCGCCGCAATGTTCAAAAGAACGCCGACAGCCAGTAAGATATTTAGAATAAAATTTCTTTTAGCGCTTAAAAAGTCAAACAACAACCACATCCCAATAAAAATATTTGAAAGAAGATAAGAGGCCGTAAAAGAGGGATTTCCGAAAAAAGTGCCGGGCCGGATATGTCCTGTTAAAAAAATATAAGGGTCTATTATTTGCATCGCTACCGCTATCGTAGCCAAAGATATAATAGAACCGACGCAAAAAGAAAAAGTAAAATATCTTTCCCAGTCCAACTGCCTGCCTATGCTTGATAAAATAAGAAACAGCGCTCCGAAATGGAAAAGCGAAACAAGACCGATTGCCCGGCTTTGGGTTGACCATAAACTTCGCTCAAAATCAATTCCGAAAATCGAGGAAACAACAAGGAGAATAAAAAAAATCGCGATTGCCGCGGACAAAAAATTAAAACGAGGACGATATTCTTTATGAAAAATAGCCAACCCGAACCATAAAGCGAAAATAATTTCTATCAAAGAATTGAAAATAAAAACTTTTAGCGTCACAAAAGGGAAAAGCAAGCTGCGGCTAAAAACCAAGGGTGTAAGTAAAACTAAATAAAGACCGATTTTAATAAACTGAAGCAAATTCTTTTCCGTTCTCATAAAATAAGAATAACTGATTGCCAGAATAATTTCAAACCAAAAAGAGCCCCGAAGGGCTCTTTTTGTTTTACAAACAAACCCTCAAGGATGGTTTATTCGTAGCTTACGTTAACAATCGTGAACGGAACCACGCTTGTTTCCAAGCTGATGCCGTTGGTCGCGCCATCGCTCCACAACACATCGCCTACCGCGTTGACAAGCACTGAAAGTGAGTCAGCGCTGCTGGCGGCGTTGTAGAAGCTGGAAGAATTAGCCCTTACCTTGGTTGCCTGGGTGTCGCCTTTGGAAATCACGTATTGAGGACCAAAAGTTACGCTGCAGGAATTGCCCGCGCCAGGCGTACAGGTCTGTTGGGTTGCGCTTCCGAGCGCCGCACCATCGCCCTTTAACAAGTCAACTGTAAAGTTGCTGGAACCGTTAGAAACAGCTGTTCCATTGAATTTAATGGTAACTGTGCCTAAGGTGGCGTTTCCGGCCGCAGACGCTGCCCAGTTTATGGTTGCCAAATCATCGGACGAAGCCCGGGTTCGATTCCCGGAAGCTCCTACTGGGAGTATGCTTGAAGTCAAACTGATTTTGGTTATATAAACCGTGATAGCGTTGCCGCCCGGGGTGCCGCTGATTGTCGCGGCTGTGTTGGAATCCTTTCCAAGGGCTGTAACATCAGTGATTGCCGCAATGCTCCAGGTGTGTCCTGAATTTGAAACAGAACCGCCTGAATCAAAGCTCGCCACATCGCCTTTCAAGACCAAGGTCTTGGAGTCGCTCTTAGCAACAGTAATCGGCGTGGTTAAACTGAACAACACTGTTGACGATGCCGTGGCAGTGACAGTCGGAGTTAATGGTCCGGCTACCACAGTCGTTCCGTCGTAAAGCTTCATATTCATAAATGAAGCGATTCCCGCTGTGTTGTTGGTAATCGTGTCTCGTAACCTGATATCAGTGACTTTAATATCTTCAACAGCGCTTGCCGTCAGACGGATGGCAAAAAGAGAATTGTCGGTTGAAGACATTACAACCTGTTTGGCTGACGGATTCGTTGAATCAGCCGCCAAAGTCAAAGTTGAACCGGACGAAATAGTCACGGTCTGACCGCTAACCGCGCCCGAGAAAGTAATGGCGCTGTTGGAAACCAATCCTGTGGCTGTCCAACTGGTCATGTCAATAGCGTTGGCTTCGGTTGCGGCGCCGGTAAGAATATCGGCGTAAACATCAACCGTCTGGGAACCGCCGGCGTTAACCGTCAGGTTGCCCGAGAATTGCATCGCTGTTTCCGCGGCGGTCGTGCTGACTATGGCTTTGGTTGAGCCGTATTGAGCGCTGCCAACCATTATCTTCAAACTCTGAATGTCAAGGGTGGCAAGGTCTTTGTCAAAAGTCAAAGTCGTAACCTTCGCGCCTTCAGCTGAAGAAGCGGTCAAGGTGAATGACGCTATCTTCTTTGCGGTGGCTCCCGCGACATAAGTCGGAGCGCCGAAAGCCGTGTTCAAAGCCGCTGTCAAAGGACTAGTGACAACAGTCAAGGTGCTGCCAGTGGCTGCGCCGCTGGTAGCGGTCTGGAATGAGGTCTGTCCTTCTAAGTTGCTGGCGTTGCCGGGCAAAGAACCTTGCAACGAGGTGCTGTCATTAGTAGATACAATATCGGTCTTTAATGAAAGCACTCTTGTGGTATTTGCCGGAACAGTATAGTTAATCGGCGAAGAACTGGTTCCTAAATGACAGGTAATTGTAGTCGCTGCTAAAGTGCATGTGCCATTAGTGGTGCCGGAAGCAACCGTGCTGATGGTGTTGCCCACCTGATTGCCCGCGTCATCAACTAATTTGACGTTTTGAACGTCTTCAGTGACATTGGCCAAGGTAGCCCAAGTGTCGCTAGTCGCATCTTTGGTAATTACCACGTCAATGAATTTCACTTTTACAGCTTCGCCGGCGGCATACAAAGTGAATTTCGCCAATGTGACATTGGAAGCTCCTGTCGGAACATTGCCTGTTGGCGTGTCCGAAGCTAAAGATACGGTGATTTGTCCTTGGTTGATAGTAATCGCGCCGGAATTGGTGTCAGTGAATGAACCGGCGATACCGGTATTGTATTGGCTGTCAATCAAGTAAGCGTCATAAGGCCTCAAAATGTGCCAGGTCATATTCCTGTTCGGACTGCCCATTACGTCAACTGTCACGTCCAAAGTGGAATTGCCGGTTGGCAATTTAACCTCTGTGGCTGACAAGTCAAACACGACAGAGCCGTCGGAACCGATAGCACTTACGGTTGAACCGATTTGAGTGCCGTTCAATTTCAACTGAACATTCTTTAAATCGCTCATACTAACTGAACCAACAACCGTGTATTTAATGGATTTAAGAACAACCGCGCTGCTGCCGACTGTGACAGTGGCGTTGCTTACGTTAACGCCAGTGGTGCCGGCGTCAACAGTTGAACCAACGCTCTGATGGTCAAAAGCGGCTGTTGCCAAACTCGGATTGCTTACCGTGGTAACGGTCAAAGTGTTGCTGGTAACCGGCAAACCGCTGAATGCGGCTGTTCCGGCAGTTGCTGAAGTCAAAGTCCAGGCAATGGTGTTGCCCGCGCTTGCGCTGGTGGACAAATCCATTCTCAAGAAAATAGTCCGAGTAGCGCCGGCGCTTACATCAAACAATTTTGTGGCAGAAAAAGTCGCCACTCCGCCTGACAGAGAATTGTACTGGGCGATAACCGCTCCGGTCTCGTCTGCCAAATAAAGATTGTTGATGTTGGCGTCGCTGACCACGCCTACTTTGGTGAATTTCAATTCTGTTACGGTAACCGCGTCTTTTGCCGCAAAAGCGTATTTAGCGACATCCATATTGCCGGCTCCGCCAATTACGCTGCCGGTCGCTGAACCAGACGCCAAAGAAACTTTTGTTTCGGTGGCTACCGGTGTGGTTGGTGTGGTTGGTGTGGTTGGTGTGGTTGGAACTCCCGCTGCCAAAGAATTGATATAACTCCTTGTTGAAGAACCGAAATATCCTGTGCCCGCGCTAATACCCAATGGTGTCAAAACCTGGGCTGCGTGCAAGTCCTGATATTTGGCAACTGCCGCTTTGGTTAAAGAACCAAAGTATTCGGATTCATTGCCGGGCGAACCCGCGCCTGAAGCCGCTACTTGGGCTCCGTTGGCGTTCAAAAATTGCTGCAATGCTTTTACGTCAGCGCCGGTATCACCCACAGTGAGGCTGCGAGTAAAGGTTACTGACGGAGCTGCCGCGCCCTGCAAGGTAGCTAATTGAGTGTTCAAGCTGGCGATTGAAGCCAATAAGGCCTGAATCTGGACTTGAAGTTCCTCAACGGTAGCTCCTTGTACAGCTATCGGCATCAACATTGACGCGCCTGAAAGCCAGACAGCGGTTGTGATTGATAAGCTGATAGCTGAAAATTTATTTATTGTTTTACTCATTTTTAAATTTATATTTATTAATTAATTATTTTTCTGGGAAGTTATTGCTTTCAATTATCGACCCGCCGCTAGCTTATGCCGCCCCGATTAATCGGGGCGAGCCTCGCCACCTTGTGAGGTTGGCGGGAGGTAGCTCGCGAATTTAATCAAAGAAATAACTGTGGTTTTAAAATTAAGTTTTTAACGAAAACTCGCCTGCAATATCTGCACTTGCTCTTCTAATCGTCCAATGCGTTTACGATGGTCTTCTAATAAAATAATTTCAATTTTAGTAAGCCGTTCATCAATTTTATTTATTTTTTTACTCATTAAAGAAACCTCAAGATATAACGCATCTATTTTATTATCTAACCCGTCCATTCTTTTTTCAACCTTATCAAATCTCTTATCAACTTCATTAAATCTTTTATCGACTTCGTCAAATTTTTTATCAACGCCTAAAAAGCCGCGTTGAATCATTCCGGCTAAATTATCAAGAGTGATATTTTTCTTTGCTGTTTTTTTCATTAAAAAACTCGCTTGAGAGCGAGGCAATTCTGACAAACGACTAACGACCTACGACAAACAACGCCCTACAATAAGTCATTGGTTGTTAGTCATTAGTCGTTGGTCACAACAGGATTTGGCCTCACTCCAAATCTTTTTCAATTATAAATAATATCTAAAAAAAAACAAATATCCGAATTGTGGATAACTGATTATACAATAAATATAACGACTATTTTGATTCTTTGTTACTAACGACTCGTGGCTAGTGGCTAATAAATTTATAATAACTGTGCGGGCCGCCTCCGCCAATTCGTTCAACGATTCCTTCGTCGCAAAGCCGCTGTATGTCGTTTCTAACGGTTCTTTCGCAAATATCCGGCAAAATCTCAATTAAATCCTTAAATTGAAGATTTTTTGACGATTCTTGAATAGCTTTTAGAATAAGCGGCTTTCTTTCTAAATATAATTTGCCGCTTTCCGTTTGCTCTTGCCGTTTGCCGTTTGGATTGCCGTTTGCCGTTTGCCGTTTAGATTCATTATCTATAATCATTGGAGGTTTTGAAAAGATAGATTCTATCTCAACGCCTTGAGTTGCCGTTTGCCGTTTGCCGTTTGCCGTTTGGATTGTGATTTGTAAATTCTCCATTTCCCTATAAAGCACTTTGGCATTTATAGGGTTGATTTCGTTGATTGCCTCCGCCAATTTCACCAATCCCTCTAAAATTTCAATTGAACGACATCGCAAGTCGTTCAATTGAGACAAAAAATCAATTGCGGTGTTTTCCAACTCAATTTTAAGTTTTGGATGCCGAACCAAAGCCGCCACCCGGAAAACCGCCCAAGCAATTTCAAAAGAACGCTGTTTGATGAAATTTTTGGAGTTGTCGCTCATAAGATATTAAGAATAAAAAATAAAGCATGAGTTGTCAACTCCTGCCTCATAAAAAAATAACGACTTATGAAGTCGTTATTTATAATTTATCCCGCACCTTTTCCAGCAACACATAAATGTATTTCACGATAAGCAGAGGCGAAGCCGACTTGTGTCTCTGATTGGGCGCTATTACTTATCTCTACTATAAAAGGTGCGGGATGAATTGAATAATCTCATCCTCTTTTCAACCGCTTTTTTAATTTCTTCAACAGCCGCGGGTAAAATTTTGTACGGAACAATTTCTTCCGGCTTTTCTTTTAACCCTTTTTCTATTCCCTGCCGCCAAGCCAAACGAAGCTCGGTGTTAATATGAATAGTCGAAATTCCGGCTTCAATGGCTGCCAAAAAATCTTCGTCGCGGATGCCTGAACCGCCGTGTAAAACCAAAGGAACACCAGCTGCTTTTCTGACCGCCTTAATCCGCTCGATATTTAAATCGGGATTCGGTCTATCCTTAAACATCCCGTGAAGATTGCCCACGGCCGGAGCCAATAAATCAACTCCTGTTTCTTGTACAAATCGGGCGGCTTGTTCCGGCTTTGTCAAATCTTCTTCGTTAATTGACGCGTCTTTGGGAATTTCTTTTAAAATAACGGAGCTGCCTCCTAAATATCCCAATTCGCCCTCAACTAAAATATCAGGATTAACGCTTTTTACGTAATTAACAACTTCTTTTGTTTTTTTGATATTTTCTTCAAAGGGCAATTTGCCGCCGTCAAACAGAACAGCGTCAAATCCCGCCTCAACCGCTTGTTTTATTTTTTCCAACGAATGAGTATGGTCGGAATTTAGAAAAATCGGATAATCGTATTCTTCTCTTAGGCTCTTAACCAAAACGGCAACCTGTCGCATCCCAATAAATCCGCTCTCCCCTTCGGAAACGCCTATAATAACCGGTAAATTCAACCCTTGAGCAACCTCAAAAATCGCTTTTAAACCAGCGAGGTCAGAGATATTAAAGTGACCGATGGCTATTTTATTTTTTTCGGCTTCTTGTATTATTTGACGCAATGTTTTCATATTTCAAAATATCCTTTAATAATATTCTCTTTAATCATCTCCTCTATTTTTTCCTCGCCGAAATATTCAATAAAAATCTTGTTCCAAAGCGATTCCTGATGATGATAAAGATATTTTACCAAATTCTTTTCTTTTACTAAAGACATTGCCGTATCAACCAAATTAAAACTCACTAAGGCGTCGATACCGGTGTCTGTTTTAAAATAATCTCCGACCCAATTAAGATCACTCCAAAAAGACAAATCAGTTGAAAAACCATCTAAGACCTCTCCGCATTTTACAAGCATTCTTTCGGCTCGTTCCCAATGAAAAGCTTCTGGATTGATATGGGGCTCAAACAACCGCCAATCATTTTCATCGTCTTTTGCTAAATATCTCTGGATAACCATCCATTGAGTTTTGTTTTGTCCGCCGGCTGGCAAGGGCAAACGATTATCAATAACATCGCCACGCAACAAAGAAATCAAGTTTTTAGCGAAATTATCAGATTGCTTGCCAAATCTTTCAAAAAGTTCTGAATAAAATCTAATTTCATTAAAATAATGAAGAATCAAAGCGAAATTCCTTAATGTTTCTCCGGAAATTTCCAAAGACAGAGGAATAACGTAAATCACTCCTAATTCTTTCAAATGGCTGATATTGTGATGTTTATGTTTGATAAAATCCCGTGCGATTTCAACCCATTTTTCCGACAATGCCCGAACTTCTATTCCCCTTTCCTCAAAATCGGTCGGTAAAAGATTTTTGTATTGCTTGAAAAAAACGTTATTCAACCATTCATTCCCTTCCACGAATCTCAAGGCGCTGAAAATTTCAAAAATATCTTCTTTTTGAAACATTTCATCAACGCTTTTATAATTCAAAATCCGAAGAATATTCAACGGTGGCTGATTTTTCAAAAATTCAATTGCTTTTTCTTTTTTAAGAAAAAATCCTTTTGGCTTGCCAGCGATATTTTTGACGACTTCCAAAACCCTCTGCCAATCTTTGGAAACCGTTGCCGAAGGCGAACCTAACGCCTTAAACAACTTATTGTCATCTGCTTCAATTTTGCTGATTAAAGCGCTGTAAACTTCTTTGGCTAAAACTTGCCTGCCCAATCCCAAAAAATCAAGACGCTTTCTGATTTGCGTCTCGTTTTCTTCAACTATCTTACCTATTGCGCCTATTTTCCCAGTTATGACGCCTAATTTTTCTCCGAGAATTCTGATAGTATCTTTGTCGACGCGAAGTATTTTAGCGATTTTTTGGTAAGATTCCATAAATAATAATTTTTAATCTCTATCTTAATTTTACTACTTTAATTGGTAATTTCCCCCATATTTTATTTTTTTCAAACTCACTTTTAGTTAAAATTCCTTCCTTAGCTCCGATGTATTCCACCACAGAAGCGGCGTTAGCTGAACCTAAACGAATCGCGTATTCTATATTATCAATTTGACAAAGACCTTTTTCACATTTTTCTTTTTTATGCATTAATCCAGCGGCAAAACCGCTACCGAAAGCGTCGCCGGCGCCGGTCCTATCCGCTACGACTTTTTCTTTTCCGCCTTTGACGGATAAAATACCGGCTTGATAAATATTAAATCCGTCTGACACTAAAACGCCGTTCGGTCCATCGGTCATTATCGCAATCCCCGAAACCATTTTGTCCAGTTTTTTAAAAATTTCTTTCTCATCGCGATAATCGCTGTTAGTCAAGTAAGCCGCTTCTTCCCGATTTAAAATAACCGCTTTTGATTTCGCCAAAAACGGCTTGAGTTTTTTGATTCCCATTTCAATTAAATACTTAGAGGGGCTGAAAATAATTAATGTTTTTTGTTTTGAAAAATAATCGAATATCCCGCTAATCGTTTCCAAAGAAATTTTTCCGGGAGAAATATACAGCCAGCGAGTTTTCATTTTTGACAAATGCATTTCTTTTATTTTTAAGCTTTCTGAAGCGCCCCTATAAACCAAAATCGTCCGTTCTCCTCCTGGCGCCAAAAGAATAACCGAATACGCTGTAGCCATATTTTTCTCATGAACTACAAAAGGAACAATTTTTTCTTTGCGGAATTCTTTTAAAATATCTTCAGCCACGCCGTCTTGGCCTAATTTAACCAAAGCCGCTGTTTTCAATCCCTGACGACTGAAAGTTACGGCCGCGTTGCCGGCTCCGCCTCCAGTGGTTAAAATTGGCTTACCGATTTCAATTTTTCCGCCCAAAGCGAAACATTGGGCTTCACCTGTAGAAAAACCGATTTTCTTGAGATATTTTGGATCTTTTAAAATTTTTCCGCCATAGGCGGATCCGCCTTTGGCGGAAAAAAGCGGGCTGGTTAAAAAAACGTCCCGCGTGGCTGTCCCGATTGTGATGATGTCAAACATAGAATTTAGAATTTAGGATTTAGGATTTAGTTTCGCCTTAATTTTCTCTACCAGTGCTTGCGGAGTAATATCCACTTTCAATATATATTCATCAACCTTCAAGCCCTGACAATTTTCTTTCACTTTTTCGCCGCTGTAATTGCTTAAAATAGCGACTAAAATATCTTTTGTCGCGTTATTTTTTCTGATTTCTTCCAAAACCTCTATGCCATTAATATCCGGTAAAAGTAAATCCAATAAAATAAAATCGGGTTTTGTTTTTTTGCCTTCCGCTATTTCTTTTATTTTTTCTTTTGCTTCACTTCCCGTCAAAACGCTTTCAAATTCAAAACCATTTTCCTTAAAAACCGTTTCGTACATTTCAACGATGTCAGGTTCGTCTTCAATTAGAAAAATTTTAAGCGGTTTTTTTGCCATTATTATATAACTTTATGGATTCTTCTATCTTTTTTATAGTAATTTTCACTAATTGGTCTGGTGTGACGTCAACCTTTAAAATATATTCTGTGTTTTCCGTGTTCTTCACCTCTTCTTTGATTTCTACACTGCTGTAATTCGTAAATATGATTACCGGAATCCTGTCAAATTTTTCGTGTTTCCTAACCTCTCTTAAAATATCAATACCTGAAATTCCCGGCAATAAAATATCAAGAATGATGACGCTAGGCGATTCAATCTCTTCTTTAATGAGTTTTTGGATTATTACCAATGCTTCTTCTCCACTACTTACACTTTGAATTGCAAAACCGGCTGTCTCAAAAACCACCCCGTAAAGTTCAATAAGGTCTGGTTCATCTTCCACAAACATTAAAATTTTGTATTTTTTCTGTTCCATTTGTTTTATTTAATTATAACAATTTTATAACGGCATTTCCACATAAAACACAGACCCCTTGCCCATCCCTTCGCTCTCTGCCCACACTCTTCCGTTGTGCGTTTTTATGATTGAGGCGGCGATGAAGAGACCGATTCCTCTGCCTGTGGTATAGAGTTTTTGCGCTTGCTCTCCTCGCTCAAAGTATTTGGTAAATAATGTAGGGATTTCTTCGGGATTGACGCCAATGCCGTTGTCTTTGATGGCGACTTGGAAGGAGGAATTGATGG
>ERZ1292625.163-Hain-H41-01um-R1-163-length-112512-cov-7_pt1 | contig 112512 bp, 149 predicted proteins | sample MGYA00564400_ERZ1292625 | MGnify/ENA primary metagenome ERZ1292625 (study PRJEB36523, sample SAMEA6512639) | groundwater metagenome | collected 2019-01-08 | study: AquaDiva: Metagenomics assemblies of 32 groundwater samples
ACAAGTCGTTGTCACTTGTCAAGCGCAGGCTCCAAGTTCCCTACTTCTACGTCCAAATTCCCTACCGTCCTTATAAGGAAAAAGGAAGAATAACCTACATTATTTACCCCTTCAAACACAACCAATACTTCCTCTTCATCATCTTCTACAGATATTTTATCCGACCCTCTCAAACACATACTATGTTCCCGGCGTAGAGCTTCTTCTCGTCGAAGAAATAATTTCAGACTAGACGGCTTCTGTCTGAAACGATGTACTACTCATAATTTTCTGCGCCTACAACTCCAAGATTTTGCCTTACACGTGTTATTAATTGTTCCTCCATAAACCTAAGAGAAACCATACCCCACCACTCTTTATTGTGAAATATTTCATACAAATTGTCAGTTACTGACAATTTGTATCGCTGAGACCAAACATCTATAGTAATAATTATAAATTGTCTCCTTATTTTGCTACATACTACTTAAACACCAGTCTACCTGTAAAATAAATTTAGTAGTAGTAGTAGTAGTAGTAGTAGTAGTAGTAGTAGTAGTAGTAGTAGTAATCACACTACAGGCATTTGTTTGCTCAACCTAAACTTTCTAACCCTACATTTGTTGGAGCAGGTAATTCTGCGGTTTCCGCCTATTACTCTTTTATGGAAATTCACGCCGCACACTGGACATACAGCATAAGATACAAAAGTTGCACATAGCATACTATCATAACTTAAATATTTCCATACTTGGCTTTTGGGCATGTTTTCCTACGGGAATCTATGCGCGTCTTTATATGCTTCTATAAGAAAAACCACATGCAAAATAATCAATATAGGTATACACAATGCGGCAATATCCTTCAATATATCTGTGATGGTGGGCATTAGGCACTCTTCTTAATTGCAGCCATAACATCCATATGCAACCTTATCCACCTCATTAAGAGTATGGCTTTTTCAGTATTATGGAATACCCCATCACCAGTATCACTTATTGGGATAGGAAACTCAAAACCGCACTCGGTTTGATATATTAACTCTCCAGATCTATAGTAAGAAAATGTAGCCCTTTTATTATCAGCTACCATTTCTTTCAAAGAATTCATTATTACCTCCAGCCGATAAACAACTATACCACCGTAGATTCACTGTCATGTGAAAAGACCTCACGCTTAAGGAAAAAACATCCTGCATCTACTGACACTAACTCCCAGCCATCAGATCCTAGTCGGTCTAAGATGTCGTCACAATCACTATAATACGCAGTAAAGGTATAGTATTCCCAAATTTTAGTCACTTATCATCCCCAATTCACATCTGTCTCTCAGTGTAAATATAATCTTCTAATTTGGAATTATCATAAACCTGAGCTAACGCCTCGAAGAAGGCCAGCCATTGGTCTCTCATCTGATAGATCCTACGCTTCTTAGCAGGGTCCTTCCTGGCCGTGTAAGCTCTCTTGTTGATACGATCACCTACTCTACAACGTGTACACTGTCTGCCAGGCTCACAATACTTACATTTAGACATTTTACATGATCTGCGGCAACACTGTATTTACCAGGAAAGTCTGTTAGCCTCTTCCAGTAGATCTTTGTTCTCTAGTTGCAGATACTCATTTTCCCTCTGTAAATCATCAACTATCTTTCTTAGGTAATAGCAATTACTGCAGTCTAGATCACCAGTATCAATCATTAAACACCTCCAAACAGTGGCAGCCGTCGTACCAATTTGGACATTCTTTATCCGAATTTGATCCAGTTTCGTGTGGCATCACTACAGTCTTTTGATACTTATCCCAAGCTTCAAATACATCATAAGATAGACCATCACTATTACCCCACTCGACCATAGCCGCGTGCCATTTCTCCGATGCTGCAATTGTACTGTATAGTATTTTAATTTCATTCAACACATCTTTTAATATTTCCGGGTGAACTTCTATGCCAAGTATTCTCTTACCGCCATATAATTCATCTTTTAAGGTACTGGCTAGAATCCATTCCAGCTTGGATTTTGCATTTGGTAATTTCTTAACAGTTTCAGTATAGTGTTCTACACCGTCTGCCATGATACCAAATTCATCCCAGGTATTTAATCCTTGCATTTCGGCTCTTAATTTTTCATTTTCATCTTTAAGTCTTTCATTTTCGGAAATTAAATTAGATATTTGGTCTCCAAAAGAAGTTATATTCTTAATAGCCGAATGATACTCTCTTTCTGCATCAAACTTCTTACAATTACAGACGGTACATTCGCAATTATTCATTCCAGCACCTCATCATATGTATTAATAAAGACAGAATTCTCACAGGTATAGATCTCATGAGCTATCCCACGCAGCACCCAATTACCTGGATAGCATTCCATGTCACCCTCCCAAGTGGATATTTTTAGCGCACGCACCAATCCCCTTTAAGTAGCTGTACATCCTCTAATAAAATTTTGATCAAACGCTATTACAGCCCAAGAAGGCCAATTTCCAAATTCAGCCTCGTCGCCGTTCCACTGAAAGGCCTCTATAACTATAGGCTTCTTTCTATACCTTTTTGGTTAGACTTAAAATTCACTTCTAGGTTAACGTCGAACAAACCCATAATCTTGGTATACGTTACACCAAGATTGTCTAATATACGTGCAGCCACTCCTGCATTATCCTTCATAATAGCTAATAAAATGTGCTCAGGTGAAATATGTTTATGTCTTAAATTACTTGCTTCTTCAAAGGACAATTCAATTATGTGCCTAGCTCTAGGAGTGAGTACCATTTCACTGCAAGAATGGGCACCCTTCCCACAAATAAATTCAACATCTTTAATAACTTTAGCCTTATCAATACCCAAATACCCCAAGACCCCGGGATTAGTTTTCTCATACATTGAAATTATTCCCAGAAGGAAATGTTCAGTCCCAATATAATTATTACCTAAAGAATCTGCTTCGCGTTGGGAATTCATAATAGAATAAGAAGTATTTTCAGTGAAGGGTTCCCACATTATAAATTCAAAATCTCCTCGTGATCATAGCTCATTTCCCAGCCACAATTAGCGCAAAACGCAGAATAGTTAACATAGAATGTACCTTTAAGAGTTACACCTATTTCCCAATCCTCCTCTAGTGTGAAATGCTCATCATCTGAATCATCACCATTGCCACACTTTGGACATACATAATAGCTATCTGCGCTCACCTATCTATTCCTTCTCCTAGACTGCTTTGCCTTTTTAGCTGCTTTTATTGCTGCTGCCTTTCTCTGGTGTCTCTTAGTTCCAGTCTTGTGCTGAGGGACTGGTCTACACACGCTGAAACTACAGTCACCTCTTATAATGCTAGGATGTAATACACTCTCTGGTGTTAATTCATTAGCCAAATCTTTTGCAACGCCTAAATTCATTCTATACCTCTTTCTTCATCTAGGTCGAGTAAAGTTAATTTCCTGCAATAACTAACAGACCGATCCTTAGATCTCAATTCTTCTAAAAGCTCATCAACTAAATTAATCAGCATGGTACCTACTTTGTAACATTCTTCATGATTATCTGCTTCCTCTAGTAAGTAATCTGCTAAATCCCTACGCTCTTTGAAGGAAGAAATGCTCATTTAATCCAACCTTTCCTAAAACCAATCAATGAAAACAAGCACACCAATAAAGTTGACAGTAAAAACTCAGTAATAGAATACGGATGATTTATATAATTAGTAACTATTGCTGTCTCGTCTCCACTCCACGCTAGTGGGCCTATTTCCCATACGGCGATCTGATCTACAAACCATATAGCTGCTAATTCCACCTGTGTAAGGAAAACACGTAAAGCAAAAACAATAATATATTAGTTTCCGTTCTGGGCAATTTAATTGTCTCCTTCGGGCGGTAGTTTAGAAAATTTAAAAGGAACTATTATAGGAGACGCTGGCTGGTCCCATGGATCTATATGTAAGAATTCCTTAAGAAAATCGTCTAACGCCTGTTTTACGTTGGATAACTTCTTACTTTTCTTAGACTTTTTCATTTTATACACTACTTAATGTAATTATTGCTTAGGAGGATCTTGCTTTTTGAGCAATCCATTCAAATAGGTATCAAGTTGGAAACTAGCCAGTAACTCATCTACTGGAGTATTCTGTATTTTGGTTTCTACGCCTAATTGAACCAACAGTAAGTCCTTAGATATGTTCTTATCGGAAAATTTAGCAGACTCTATATATATATAAAAGCCACATAGCTATAAGACCGTAATACATGCTAGCCAGCTCGTACATTACATCAGGGCCTCCTGCCGCCTGCCGCCATCCTATACATAATTGTTCTTAGTGTTTGTTTGGGTTGCTTACTGGGTTCCGTATTTTACTCCTTCATGCATATTAATCAAGCTCCACGTAATAATTAGATTCTGTAACATTTGCACTCGATAGTAGCATGTCCAGTATTTTTATCCCCTTCGGGTCTATAGGATTCAGTTCATCGTATAGACGATTCATTATTGAGTACTCTACATCTAGGTCCTCTTCCAGATCATATATCTCTAATTGTAATGAACCTAATTCCTCTTTTTTGTGTGCTATCACGTCTTCCAGCAGATCTATGTCCTTCCTGCAATGCTCCATACGTATAAGTAATTCGTCTCTTGTCTGCATAATATTTATTTACTGTATATTTATATGTTGTTTTTTTATTATAATATTAGCTATTATATTGCTGTAAATGGATCTGACTAACCCTATATCATGAAGGACAGGTTTAGGTATTAGGTTAAAACAATCCGCAAGTAGCTCAGTGGATCTCAACTGACTACGCTACATTTAAGTTTAGTGCTTAAGTTCATTGTATTGTTCTTGTAGTGAATATACTGCTTCCTTCCTGGTTTTATAGTCACCTGTATAGTCCAAATGAAACGAGTCCCCAGACAGACCGGCTAAATTCCATGAATACCATCTACTGCTGTAATGTGATATAAACCCTATTAATCTTCCAGTAGATCCTGGAGATCCTCCACTATTGTCTAAAACAGCAACCCAATCATCCGGCGTGGTCTGAAATGCTAAGGGTGCAAATCTCATATTACCTTCATGTCCCTTACAGCCTTACTAAAATTACTGCAAAAAGTAGAACAATACGGATTCCCTTTTTGAGCTATGTACCACTTACCGGCACAAGGCAAACACCAGTAAATAATATTAGCACATATGGTGTTAGCACATTCTTTGTAACACTCGTACGGGGTGGTCCTGTAGCAAATACTACATTTACCATCCTTAGAAAGTGATCTAAGGCCGTATTCAGCTAAAGTAAGAGCTGCTTTATTATAATCATTGTAGAACATCATAAATCTAACCATTGAGTAGCTTGTCCAAAATCCTTATACGTATATCATGCCCACCAGATCCCGGTTTATTATTTTTCTTGAGCATAAAGAAATCCCATTTCTCGTAAGTACCGTCAGGCCACCCATCAGCCCACCCTGTAGGGCCATAATTGTCGTGAGGTAGACCCATCTTCTCGGCCCTGACTATTCTGGCCTTAACGCCTAAGCCACTAGCAGAGGACACCTGGAGTGCAGTAGCTAACGGGAAGTCTCTCAGCGCAGCAGCCTCGGCGTGAGTCATAACCTTATTAGCCAGTCTGTTAGCTAATGCATCACGATTTAATGACTTTACCACCTCGAGCGTAAACCATCCTAAAGCCCTTACCAATTTGACCACTTCATCACACATAGTAGTTATCTGCTTATCGGTAGGACCATGTAAATCCCAGTTACCGCCCGCCATACAATTTACACCTATGCCTATAGAATCTGAATTTCTATGGTAAGTATGGGCCGGGGAAGCATCGGATATATCATGCAAACGATGTACTGAGCAGTCATCCCATATTACTGTATGATAATGGCCTCTCTCCAACCATTTACCAGGCGCTGCTGTCCAATGTAAATATATTTTATTGATGTTTCTCATTATTACTCTTACACGACTTTATAAGTCTATATTCTGCCCCTGGGAATAATTCCTCATACTGTTCTTCTACGGCCCTAAGGTGTAACTGGACCCTGATTTAGTATGAAATTCCTTATTATCCTCGTTATACATAACTATTTCAGTAGTAGTTACAAATTCTCCATCATCAAACCTCGGATGATCGTAAACATTACCAGACAACCTACCGGTGTATTGCATACACCAATTTTCTAAACGAGGCATCTAAATTACTCCTACAACAATTTAGTTATTCAAGCTAAGCAGTATCTGCGATTTTCTTAATCTACATTTTTCTAGTTTTTCTATCTCTTCGTTATATTTTTCTTCATAATATTTAACTTACCTTCTGTAGTAGGCTATTCTCTCTTCCTTATACTCCCATTGGTCTGATTTTTTACACATTCCCTGCACAAGTATTTGCCCTCCCAATGAAATCCCCCGTAACACCTACAATTATCACAGTAGTTCTTGTCAGGGTCTGGAGATGTACAGTCCTTATGAGTTTCGAAAATCACACATTTATTGCAGATAGGTATTCCATGTAATAAAGATAACATATAGGAAAGGTCAAACGATCCACAAAAATCACATCCATCTTTCCAAGAAATAGACTCATCCATGACTTAGCATCCCTTCGGCTTTCTGGCATTTCCTGTTAATATAATTTCCATGATTATATGGAATCAGCCTGTTTGTATCGCTGCACCCTTCCTGTCCTCGGAAGGATTCTGTACAACCACATTTAATGCAAATAAAGGTAACCATAAGATAATCTCTATGATCTCTTTCGCACCAGTCGCGTTCAAGAATTACTGCTGTGTTCGTAGAACAGCATCTACAATAGAGCAGTACCTCTTCCTCAATAGGATTATCGAATAAATTGCCCATTACAGCCAAATTATATTCTCTCAATTATCATTCCTCTAAGCCCAATTGATTATATCCATCTAAAAATTCATCTAGCAGATTTGAGATCCCTACCTCTAATATAAGAATATCTTTAGGAAAGGGCCACTGTTCTGGTTGCCCTGGAGGAACTTTGCTAAAATAAAAACCTACTTGTGTTACTAGTTCGTAAGCCTTTATTACCACTTTTTTAAGGGCCGTGACATTATGATAGTCTACTGTTTGCTGCTTGAGTAATTTTATCATAGTGTTATAGGAACCCTCTACCAAAGCTACGTCTATCACGGAAAGTTCGTCATCTGAATACTGATCCAGCACTGACTTAATATCGATTAATAGCTTTATAGACTCTTCGATCATTACAACTTATGTATACCTATTAATTGTTCTAGCTGTCTGTTAACCCACGGATCGCAGTCCTTTAAAGATTGCCTGTAGTCAAAATTCTTTATACCTAACGAGAATAAAGACGAATAATAAGACCTTAAAGAAAAGGAATTACTATCTTCCTGATGGGGAAGAATTGGAGCTAACAACCAATAACCCTTTCTATATCGTTCCCATAGCGAATCTTGTCTCATATATTCCCACGCCATTGCAGTGTAAACAACGTGGTCCCTTTGTCTGCAAGCAGATCTGTAATTCGTGAAAGCATCTACGTACTTGTGACAATAATAGCTTGAGTCTACCTCTATAATTTCCCCTGTTTTATTCGGGGAATTCCTTCTACACGATAATTCTCCACTGTCATAGTTTTTAAATCTATAGTGGCACGAAACGCATTTCCATATCTTAGGTATATTTTCCTTCTTCCCCAGGTCGCTCAAATTTAGCATTTACGCCCACTCTACCCATATATAAGCTATTCTGTCCTCCGGCAGTGTAAGATAATATTTAGCTGCCTCTACTAAAATCTCTAATTCTACTTTAAACTCATATAATTCTTGTAATGTGTAGTCTATTCCCCTAAATTGTGTAGGCAATGGAATTCTAATATTATTGATTTTCTCTGTGAATTCATTAATTACCTTAGTAGTCTCATCCTTTATTGAGGCCCAATTTACCTTAAAAAGAAAATCCTCAAAGGAGAAATCACTACTTAAAGATTCCCTAAAGATATGGTGCAGTGTTGGGATGCCTAGCGAAAACAAAACGTAATTTACACCACATACACCTGATCTAAAATACCCTAGCGTCCATTCATTATCAGGATGGATCACAGATGGAGTATCTGCGTAGGAAAAGGCAACTGTATGCTTTTTCTTGAAGTACTCCTCACAAACATCACAGTTTAAATTAGTAACATCACAAGAAACATTATGCTCGTCCCACGCAGATTCGTATGAGTCGTAAGCTTGTTTGTCCGGTATAAACTTAACTGTTATGTCTAAACCCATCTACTTATACTCCGGCGGGAATCCTAACAAATTCCTTATTTTCCAGTTTGAATAAACTGTTTGGGCCTTCTTATTACTGTGCAGAGAATGCTCCCAACCTTTCCCCTTGCACCAGTCTGGCGCCGTTGCTTCCTCTAGAAACGACAAATAAACCAGTGCTTGAGTGTAGGCGTCTTTGTCTGTGAAAAATGATACCTCGGTCCTACGGCTAAGCCAATTTATGCTGATTACGGCAGCTCTTTCTGTGTCTTCTATCTGCACGCCACTATATTACCATAGTTACTACTACTTGTCAACAGCTACTTACATCTAAGAAGCTCTCCATACCAGCAATCGTCGGCGTGGCACCCATCGCGGTATTTGTCGTTACAACAAGCAGGACACGTATAATACGAATGCCTGTTCCCAGAATTATAGCTAAATACCCACTATATTTCTTTAGGAGATCATCACTGCTTTGCGCGCTTTTTCATCTCATGTATGGTATATAGTTCGGCTCTCACTCGCATTAAAATCTTACCTAGTAAATTCTTACCTTTACCCTTACATACGCCCCACTCAGTATCCCCGTGCATATTGCCTTCTTCTAGGTAAGAATTGCCAGTTTTAAACAATTTTTGTTTTATTTCTTCATTCTGTTTAAATTTCTCATTGACGAAATTATACATTAATTTTTCTTTAACCAATTCCCAGTCCGGCCGCAAACTAACTAATCTTCCTAGATGTTTGGCATCTTCTGCTGTCTCTGCTAATAAAATAGTTTCCTGATCAAATAGGTCTAATGCTTTGGCTGCCTGAAAAGCATGCTCTACCGTCAAATAGGTTGTACCTTCTAATGTAAATCTACTTGTGTAAAAATTAGATAGAAAGGAATAGCTTCCTCTAAATGAGTGTATAGCAAATATCATTCTATAGACCATCTGTAAATTTCATTTAGACTACTCAAAAATAATTTCTTAACCAATACAGTTGAATTTTCAAGAGATAAGTTGCCTATTTCGTGTCTTTCTTTTAACAAACATTTGCATTCCCAATTACCATGTATATTTTTATGCAAATCCGCAAAAGGTCTATTTCCTGGCATGTGCCTTTCATTCCATATATCAGCAAACCATAGTCTATAGCTATCTACAGAACGAGCATATACAGGTACCACAGCTATGCCGTCAATTATTTTTGTATTCTTATCTACTTTTTGTTTATTAAGTAATACAGCAGCATCTCTTAATTCAACACATTCTATATAATCTTTATTTGTCCCGCCAGGAGACCCATCAGCATACCTACACCCACACTTTTTACATATAAAATACGGCCAATCGTATTCGCCGTATTCAATGCAGAGCTTTAGGCTTACATCATCAAATTCAGTATATTCACAGTGTTTACATAGTTTGGGTTTCATTATTTAGTTTTTAATTTCTCCTTCGCTTCAGCATAAATCTTTTCGTAAACGCCAGGCTCTAGTGTTGTTTTAGCTATAGATACAAAATACTTCCTAAATTCAACCATCTTATCTTGTTTGGCCGCCTTACATCTAACTATTTCGGTCTGTAAAATAGATAGGTTGTCTTTAACAGTATAGGACGCTTTATGCATATCCTTCCATAAATCATTAGGTATATACTTGTTAGTCTCGAACGCATTAGCCTTGGAATGCAAAATAGCCTGCGTAATTAAACGCAAATACCTCTCCTGATCTTGTTTTATCTCTAAAAGTTCAACCTCCTTAAGAAGTCTAAGATCTTCCTCGTAAAGTGCTTGGACCTCGTCACATAAATCTTCATACTCTCTTATTTCTTTCATAGTTATTTATATAGATTCCTATATTCCTTTTTATTATCGTTAGAATAATCACACTGTGAAGTATATCACAGGACTACCTCTATGCCCTAGTCCATCTTTTCTTATTAGCTTATCTTCTAGCAGTCTGTCCAGTCCGGCCTTGACCTTAAATTCCTTAGTGCCTAAATTCTGTAAGTCCTTAATAGCAGACCCAGGCAGTATTTTAATAGCAGATAATAACCTTTCTAGACCTACCCTAAACTCCTCTGTATTATCACTTTGCATTTCCAACTTCAATGTCTTTTTATTCTCTCTGTAGGCGGCTAATGCTTTAGACCCTTCTACATTAACATCCTTGACTGGGTAAATGGCCAACGAATCAAATTCGGCTTTTAATCTATCGAATATCGTCTTTATTAGAGATGTATTCTTCGTTCTTTTTAGATCTCTTAAAAGGTCCACATCTTCTGACATATTTAATAGTTTAAGTCTTTTTATGTTCTTGTCTATATGTTTATTAAAGCAATACTCAGATCCAGGAGTACCGAACATATTTGTGTGTATTTCGTTCTTTAAGGAAGCCATTATAGCTTGTAATGGGTGAAACTCTTTCATTCCTGGCGGGGTATGGGCTGGAAGTGAGTAGCCCGGTATGTCTTTGTCTCTCATTGAATATAATATACTCTCCTATCTTATTTATGTCAAACTAAATCCAACCAATCGTCATCTATAGGCAAGACTGGTATAGGGTTGTGTAGCTTGCACTGATCTTCTATGCAGCGTAATGCCCTAATCCAGCCCTGTCTAGCCCAGCCTGCTTTAATCTTCTCAGTAGACTTAGAAGAATAAACTGTATCCGCCAGCAATAAAAATGTGGCTAGGGCGGAATCGAGATCACTTTGAAGTAGAAAGTAATCCGGGTAGTTATTTTTTGCCGCTTGCAGAGCAGCTTCCCACGCCGTATTTACTCTCATATCTCGTTCACTTAATAAAAACATTACTCAACCAAAAGATTAGTTTCTTGCAACTCTTTTGTTAATCTTTCTATAATGTCTCTTTGTACATATATTACTTTTGTTTGATAATCATCCCAGGCTATAGCTTCCGACTTTTGATTCTCTATAAATTTAAGCATAAGTATCACATGATTTATGCACGACTGGCATAGATCCCATCTGCAATTAAGTCTTCTCTGTAATTCCCTATTCGTAGCCATGATCCCAACTATCCGTGTAATGATTTTTATGCAGCAATGCCCATCTCTTTAGATAGTTAGATACTGCATCATACCACCCTGGTGCAGTGTTTTCGTCCAACCTGGACAGCTCGTATTCGTTAAATATTTCTCTAGGGGCCGATTTAGCGTTTTCTATGTATTCGTTAATTTCACCAGTCGCCTGCACCATTAATAAATACAACCACTTCGGTGTAACACACATAGCGTACTTATCTGGCACACATAATTTGGAATAATTGACATTATCCCTTTTAGCTAAAGACCTACTGTGGTAAAGACTAAAATTATACCAATCCCTACCGAATACACCCATTATTCTGGCCCCTAAGTAGGGGTGAAGTTTTCCATCTTCACCGTCCATACTTGTTGAACCAAAATACCCCCAATCATGGCATATAAAGCATAGCCATATTCTTAGGTCCCATGGAAAAGAATACAGCTTAATCCAAGACATAGCTACAAATAGGGGATGTAAGAAGAAACAATGTGCTCCATACAGTAGACTCTTTGTACCTACATTCATAACTTAATCCTACCACAGTGACAACTACTAGTCAAGATCAAACGAGAGAGCATCCTGCATGGCCAAAAATTTCCTTCTGCCGTCTAGTTTCCACCGCCACTGAAAACATTTGACTTCTCTGCCTGTTTCAAAGAGAGACAACATCACAGGAACGGGATAGGTGGTTGTATGCCCCAAGAACTTAAGTCTCGGTGTAGGCCATCTTCTCTCGGTAAACTGTTCTACAAAATCAGCATACCATTGTGTATCTACAGATGCTCTAGTCAGTAATGCTATTTTAGCTCCTAGATCCATTTCCATCTTACATTTACTCACCCAAGGGGTCATATTAGCAAAAGGTGGGTTTAAATAATGCCAGCGGTCTGGCGCTAATAAATGCCAATCTACAGTGAGACTGTCTTCCTCTTCAGTTATGTATTGGCTACATTTAGTGTTCTCGGTCGATGCTGCTAAATCATAGGCGAAACCAAATTCATCATTAAGTACATTGAAGAAATCCCAAGGAGTCCCAGTAACTTGCCCTTCTTTGTTTTCTCCTTTTGGTCTCGGAGCAGTAGCATTATAGTACGGTTTCCTGTTGTTTTCCATATTCCTATTCCTCAGGTAATTGATTACCTATTACATCCCATCCAGGTGTTCTGTCTCTGGCAAATATTTCTAGGCGAGGTAGATCTCCGAACAGCTCAACTATCTTATCTCTAACTGTGGGGGGCTTCTTAGAGTGCTCTTGTCTCCTAGCTATTATCAATTGTGAGACATAATTACTTTTGACTGGCATCTTCCCTCGTATACCCAGCAAACAGGGCTCGGAATTGCTAGCTGTATAGTGGCCAGGCCCGAAAAAATACCCAGGTCCAACTTTGTTTAATTTTATCCATATAAATGCTAAAGATTTATATTTAAAACCCCAACTTTCTAAAACCCTAAAGGCGTCTCTGAGGTCTGTTTCCCCTTTAACTGATCTATAAGGCCATAGGCCCCACATGAAACAGGCTGCATTCTCGGCTACTTCTATATTGTTATCTGTTAAGAAAGAACAAAGAGAGTCTGTGGTCATGCCAGGATAGCGGTGCATGCCCATTCCGAATTTAGTCTTCTTATTTCCTCTTTTTGGGTATAGCCACGGCGGATCTACCAGTAAAATTGAATATTTAATTTAATCTTCTATTCCAGCTACTTTCATTCCCGCTGAAGAAAGAATATGATTTAGTCTTTCTCTAGTAACTAGTTTTTCTCCTACCATAAAAGATTCTACATCTTTTACACCTAATCCTTCAAGTAGGTCACTAAAAAAATCCCGATTGACGATATTTAGAATAATAGAACGTGCTGCTCTGGGATAGGTTGGATGCTTCTTCGTCAATAAAGGTTGGTTTAACTCCTGGTAATTGTTGGACATCGGAACTGAGGTCTCGTCGCTCCAATAAGTAGGTAAGTGCTTCTGCCCGTTTCGCTTTGACATAACTCAGCCATTCACTCCTATCCGCAAATATTTTACCAGTATCAGGTTCTGTAAGTTCCCCCGTAGCTAAATCCAGATTAGCTGTATAATGTTTGTGATATTGTGTCTGCCAGGCTAAAAATTGTGCATCAGTCATACCAAGAGTATAGCACAAATAATTACTATTACAAATATGAATCTTTAATGGTTATATAGTTATTGGACTCCAGATAATGAGAATCTTTGGTATTTAAATTTAAAAGCAATGAATGGTTTATTTCTTCCGCTAATTCAGTCAATCCTTCTAACGAAGAAAGCTCCAACACCCAAATAGAATTATTAGATTTTTCAAAGTCTCTTTTAATTAAACCATTTTCTTTTCTATGGTTTTTACCTTCACCAAACCACCAAGAATCATCCTGCCCACAATGAATCACTTCGCTAGGGTCGCCTACATACCTTACATCCACATAAGTAACATTCTTTAATTTTACTGCGTTTCTGCAAGGACGGGCATTGGGCTTTTTAGCTGATTCGATTATAAATAACAACCCTGTTCACTCCGATCTTATAATTACGCATATAACAATCCCTGGCTAGCCAGGGATTGTTATATGCGTAGAATATTGGTGCTCCTGGCGAGACTTGAACTCACTACACCCGATTTCGTAGACCGGTGCTCTGATCCGATGAGCTACAGGAGCATTAAGATGAAAACTAACCATAAACAGCTTGTGGCCTAACAACTATATCTCCAGACGGTCTACGATCAACTACATAATCAGCCAAGCTATCTAAAGCTACATCTAGATAGCTAGCCAAACTCTGCTTTATTGTATTATCGCGGGATTTTTCATTTACGTTAAGGTCCCAATTTTCCAAATCTAGAGACCTGGATTCATATCTAACGTGTATCATTCTAAATCACCCTTATTTGAATTGGCGGCCCCGATAAGATTCGAACTTATAATGTTGGCATCAGAAACCAAAGTTTTACCGTTAAACTACAGGGCTATTTTGATCTGAGTGGATTCGCCTATCGGCCTCAGATCAAGGAACTTATTTAAGGTCGAATTGCGTTTGTTCTAGAGGGGGGACTACTCCTTTCCGCTATAAAAAGCAGATTCATATTTTCCCTATTGCTAAGGAATCCTTTATGGTGGGCGACGCCGGGATCGAACCGGCCGTGCGATTTAACGCGGTAAATTTACAGTTTACTGGAACTCCAGTGCTCCTTGATGCCCACGATACCGAAAATAGAATGCAAGGAGAATACTCGTGAACTTGGATCCCATCACTTAGAATCCTTCCTGCTTCAAAGCTCCAATTAACACTGGCAGCTCCACAGGCTTTAGACGATAATCCCTACCGCCTTTAACTGTTAAATTTTGCTCCCTCATTACTTGATCAAGAATATTCTTACTTGCGTTTAAATCTCTATCAAGTAAAGATTTACAAGAAGGACACTCCCATTCCCTTTCCACCAAAGTCAACTCTTGATTAATAAAACCACACTCAAAACAACTTTTAGAACTTGGGTAAAATCTATTGGTTTTCAAGATCTTACTTCCATACCTTAAAGCCTTATACTCTAATTTAGATACAAATGAATACCATCCTTGGTTTGAAATTACCTTTGCTAAATTATGATTCTTAGCCATACCAGCTATATTGAGATCTTCCAATGCTATTAGTTCATTTTCTTTACAAATTTTGTTAGATAATTTATGTTGAAAATCCTCTCTTTTATTTGTGATCCTTTCATAGAATACCGCTAGCTTAATCCTAGCTTTAGTCCTGTTATTTGATCCCCTTACCTTATTACTTAATTTCTTGTGCAGATGTTTTAGTTTACCGTCGTTTACCCTAAACGCGTAGTTAAATTTTTCACCATTAGACAATACAGCGAAAGTTTTCGCACCGAGATCAATACCTACCTGATTATCACCTGTTCTATTCCTGGCTACTTCGTGGTCAGTTGTAATAGAAGCGAAGTATTTACCAGATTTGGATTTAAAAATAGTGACGAATTTAATATTACCCTCTACCTCTCTATGTACTGTGATCTTGATCCCTTCTTTAAGTTTAGGGCAATAAATTTTATTACCAAACAACTTAAAATCCTGTGGAACTCTAAATGATTGCTTATTCCTTTTACTTTTAAAATTAGGGAATCCAGATTTCTTTTCGAAAAATTTATTATAAGCCCCATCCAGAGTTTTTAATGTCTGCTGTAAACTTTGAGCATTCGCTACTTTTAGCCATTCGTTTTCCAGCTTTAACTTAGTAAGTAAACCACTACAATCATAATAATTGAAATATTTCTTCTTTAGGTCCTTTTCTTTTGCTTCTAAGTAGGTCTCTTTGTTCAAATTTAGAAAATAATTCCAAACAAAACGAGAACAGCCGAACATGTTTGTTAGCTTGACTTCTTGTTCCTTTGTTGGGTAGATCCTAAACTTGTAACTTTGCATACCTAATTATAAGGTATGCTGAGAGGTTTGTCAAGTATAATACCTATAAATAGGAACAGAGTTACCAGTAGCTTTAATATTCGGTTTACCCAAATGATATAAGTGGTGGGACTCGAACCCACGAATCTCTACTTTCCGACAGTAGTGAAATGGCCGCTTCTCTACACCTATGAAATGGTCGAAATGACAGGAATCGAACCTGCACACTCGTGCTCCCAAAGCACGCGCTCTACCGTTGGAGCTACATTTCGAGACTTGGCGACCCCTGTGGGAATCGAACCCACACAAACAAGTTTAGGAAACTTGTACCCTATCCATTAGACTAAGGGGTCGTTTTGGTGCCTCGTCCAGGAATCGCGCCTAGATTGGAAGATCTTCAATCTTCTGAACTACTATTGTTCTAACGAGGCTTGTAGGATTCTTCCTTCACGAAAGAGTTAATAAGTAAACCTAAAAGTAGGCCGATAAGCATACCTGCTATATTCTTCTTTATATTGGCTAAACTGATACATTTATACGCTTACCTCCTTGCTGTGGTTGACTTATCCTACCACAATTACTCAACGTTGTCAAGAGCCTCTGCAGTAATGGCTCCAAGATCGAACATTCTAAGGGCATTATCCATATTAGACTGCGCTTTCTCTTTAGCTTCGGCTACCTCATTTTGCGTAGGAGGAGGTAAAGTCGTAACTAGAACCTTATGATATCTGCCGAGTATGTCTGATTCCCTCACTAAAACTAGATCTTCATTATCTAGGCGTATGGTAACCGCTAGGTGTTTTGGAAAATATACAGTATGACTTCGTTTGGTCTGCATAGGCACCCTAGCCCCGTCTTTGTACACTCCCGGCCCTACAGCAAGGACTATACCCTGCCTTATCTTCTCGGCCTTATCGGCGTCTGGAAGATAAACACCGCCTAAAGATACTTCTTTGGCTTCTGCGGGGCGTATTAAAACCTTATCATCAAAAGGTAAAAAATTCATTATAGGCCCCCATATAAGAAGATATCCGCGCCCCTATCAAACTACACAATTGTTGGAATCCAGTAATGAAAAAACCTGTTCCGAAGCCCAATACAATTGCAGCCGAATCAGTTACGCATTCCAGCGCCCAATCAACTGAGTGGACAAGCAAGAAACCGCCTACCACGAAAAATAAGGAAAGCAAATAACTCATATTATACTACCCTTATACCTTTTTGGGCTGCATCAGTTAAAGCTTGCTCATAAGCCATTACAGTTGCATTCAGTTCTTCTCGCACTTCTTCTTCCATTTTTCGCTCTTTCACGACTTGTTTAAGAGCCTTAACATCCAAACCATCTAATTTGGCTTGAGCAAATGTATCCCTTATAGCTGCAGAGATAGCCGCCTTCTCTTGGTCTAATGCTTCTAACGCTGCGACAATTCTGGACACCTGCTCTGCTAACGATTCTGCTTTATTTTCTAATGCCATTTTATTATTCTCCTCTTATTTAAGAAACTAACTGAGTTGTTTTCCTGTATTCCTGAGATAGGTGGTGCCGAAAGCTGCTTTCCACGTCCACTGGTCTAGGACCAACTTTGTATAATCGTCTGAATTTATTACTACGTTAAGCATTGTCGACATTTCCAGCAAGCCTAATACCTTCAAGTACTCCTGCTCGTACGAGATTGGAGGATTGAAATGCAACAAAGTTTCTGTTATATCTCCTGTCTTTTCTAGTTCGTCTAAAGTATCCTTTAATCTCTGTGTTTTGCGAGGTTATCTCCTATAATTTTCAGCAGGTTGTCTTTTTGTACATTCACTGATATATTCAATGTATTTTCTCCTTTATTAGAATTAACGAAATTAGAGGGCCTATAAATTCTAAGACCTAAATCTACATTAATTAGCGGTATATCTGTATTTTGGTGTAGATTTAGATTTAGATTGGTCGGAGCGCCAAGAATCGAACTTGGTCTTCTTCCGGATATCAGCCGGGCGCTGTCCCAGTTAGCCACACTCCGCCGTTCAGTTAATAGTAACACAGACACCAAGACTTGTCAACTATCCCCGGAATCGGCGCCTACTTCGGGCAGGTAAGGCACGACGTTTATGCATCCTTAGGGGCGTCAAGTATTTCTAATATTTGTACATTATGCCTGGATTCGTGTTGTTTTGCTTCTTGTAGATCAAAAAATAATTCTTGACCATAACTCACCGTCTTACTCTTTCTGCTAAAAGTTCTCAATATTTTCACCTTGGCTACCTTTAGATTATTTACCTCCGAAACACATACAGGTGTGACATCATTAGAAAAAACTTTCGTATTCCTAAAGTATTCTAAATAGACATTCCTGTAATCGTCCCACTTAGGTAACCTTTCGTATTGATGATCGCAAATTTCAGCAACAGTAAACACGCTATAGCCATGTAGGCGATCTATATGCGCCGCCAATTCCAATGGATCGAACGTGGCATAATCTATTTCCCCACATCGCATTTTAGTCTTCTTCATGCCACTTATGTTTATTTGAGACAATAAATGCGAATTATGGAAATTGGGAGATACCTTAGGCATACTTACCAGCATGCCTGCGGCTACGGCCTCTTGGGCTGGCAACGTGAGACCACCATACCTTCGCGGGTATATAAGTGCATCTCCGCAAGAGTATAAATCCCAATAATTGTCAAAGTCAGTAGCTCTAGTAGATACCCTGCTATCGATTAGTGTCGGTATCTTGTGTTGTGAATAAATTATAAATTTAACGTCACTTTTAACATGCGGTATAGCATCTAGTAGGGCATTGGTCCCATTTCTGTCTTCATGCAACTCATAGCCAGCCACATGTACAAAAGTATTTAGTTTAGATACAAATCTCCTCTCTATTAAAGAGGTATTTACTGGGACCTGTAACAGATCCACTTTTGTTTTTGCCCAGTATCTAGCCTGCACATCCTCTATATGCCATATACTTGGAGACGCTAAAACGTCAGGGTAAGGTAATGACGGCTTGGGTATATAATCTAGGAATTCGTAATTATACTGTAGGACTGTACGTATACCCAATTTACGCGCAGCAGTAAATAAATAATAATTATACGGTATTTCACAACAAAAGATTACATCAAGGTTTTTATTTTCTGCAAGCCAATCATCAATAAATTTATCCCTGGGGAATCCATCATAGGTTACAACATTTGACCCCATAAACCTCTCGGGATATACACGTTTACCGTCTATCTTGGATATATCTACTACCACAGTAGCTGCCGGGTTCATGTTCTTGTAAAATTCCCAGGTCTGTGTTCCCAAACCGGAATTAGATGACCTAGCACCGAATAGACCTATATTCATTAAAAGATCATCTCCGATTCGAATTTAGAATCGTAGCCACGAGTATCGGTGTGGTAACTTCTCTTCTTGTCTCCAGGAGGGGCGTATATGGCTATGGTAAACCTACTTGGAAAGGATTGAACTATACCATGCATCTTATCTTCTATCATGGATCTGGCATTTTGTGTAAAATAATTCTTTAATATTCCCTTATAGAATTCTACATTGGCTATGTGTGGTCTTTGAGACCACTGAATAGTCCTTACCAATGGAACACCGCTGAAATCTTTAGGTTCATTATCTAGCATTAAATGTTGATGGCATGCCAAAATTTCTGACTCATGTAGTAATCTTACCAGATCAAATTTATTTTCCTTCATAGAGTCTACTATCTCCCTAAACGGTATGTAATTGGCTATAGGGGTGTCATGCTCCACAAATAAAATATAAGGCGTTTTTATACTTTTTTCTAATGTGTCTCTCGTCATTTTTACTTGATGTGAGTGCTCAGAGAATACAACAGGTAGCACATTTTTCCACTCAAAATTACACTTCCATAGGACCTGGCGTATATACTCTTGATAGTTGGCGTAGTAATGCTGCTGTGCCTTTCTAACACCATCAAACATTATAACTATTTCACAGTCTACTAATTCTGGTTGGTCTCTTATAGACTTAATAGTATACTCCAAGCATGATGTATCTGGATGTATCGAGATCGGGCTGGTAGGTATTATTACACTAATGGTATTTTGCATACTTCTACTCCTAGCTATACCGGATATATATAGTATATCATTCTCTAGCCTAAGTGTTAGGTTTCTTTTTTCTCCCTGCCACCAAGAATATATCTCATTGGATTTATGAGCCCAATCACTCAGTAAAGATCCTAATATAGCTGGAAATTCTGACCAGTTAGACAAAGTAGGAAATTTTACATTGTCTGCACCAAATAGAAGTTCCCAATAACCAGGTAAGTAATCGCTTCTAGGCGACTGTACGTCTGCTACAGGAATACTTCCAGCCTCAAGAGTTTCAAATAATCTAAAGCTGTCAGGGGTAAGGACTCCTGATGGGCAAGGGACCACTTTAGACGCCACTATATTCTTAATATAGTCCTTCCTATCTAATCCTTGTGTGAATCCTCCTGTCTCGACCAAATACCCGTTCTGTAATTTTCTTAATTCATTAACACAATCTTTTCGTCTAGAATGATTAACTTGTCCTGCAAAGAACCAGTCATGTAGCTTATTGTCATACTCGTGTTTATGATCCGTTATAATAGATTGGGTATCAGTCGGCCAGTAATTTCCTATACTGGAAAAACGGTCATGCTTACCGACTCTTGGATTCATTACCCAAATTTTAATGTTAGGGTGATTAACTAGTTCTACCCTGAAAACACCGCCCTCATCTTCGCCCAGTATAAGGAGAACCCATTGAAGACATTTCATGTCTTCATTCAGTTTATCTATATACTCTAGTGTATTATGAACTGATGCAGGTAAAACTATTATAGCACCGCCGAGCGGTAGGTCTGCAAATGAAAAATATTCCTTAAAAGAAAAACCATTAGCGGATTTCCATACACCTCCGCTAAACAATTTCATTAAAAGCCCCTGATCCCAGTAACCTTTAGCCGGAGTTTGATCTCTGTAAGATAACCATAAAACTGGTATTTCTTTTGTACACATTATCTGTCGGCGGTATCCAATAACGAATGTAATATAGATAATATAGATAATATAGATAAAATCTTAGTAGTTAATCATCTAAATACCCAATGATGTTCGTGTGAGTAATCTAAATGCTCTCCTACGTAGTTATAATCTATTAGTATATTATGAAGATCCCTCTCATAGTACGAATATTGGTTAAACATAAATTCTGGGTGAATAGCTATATAGATAACAGGATGGTATTTTTCGAGAACGGAAACGGCACCTTTTAGCACCTCCAATTCTGAGCCTTCCACATCCATTGTAAGTATAGATGGTTGGGCTCCGGTAAACGTACAATAATCGTCTAATGTCACTTCCGGCAGGCTTCCGTTTTCTGCTAAGTTCCTAAAACCGGAAACTGTGCTAATACTGCCATAGGCATCTTTAGGCCATACAGCACAGCCCTTTTCCCATCCAGGCAAAGTTCTACTTGAAAAGAAACCGCTCAAGCAGCCAGCAGGAGATTTTATTTCGTTGGCCTTCCATATAGATCTTATGGAAGGCCACACCTGATTACTCGGTTCTATTATATGTATATCCCAGTTTTCTTCCGTGTAATACTCTTGCAGCCATATAGCATTCAGGGCAGTAAGATCCCCCTCCTCGGCCCCTATGTCTATAATAGTTTGTTTTTTGGATCTATTGTAGTGATTATCATTTACTATTTGATCGTGCAGGGCCTGTAACCGTTTAGCCTCCCAGTAAGGCCAAAATGTAAGTTCCGATCTATGCAGAGGAAGCAGTAGTTCCCACTTATTATTTATTAGTGTTTTTATCATCTTGGGGAAAAAATCGCGTGTTCCTCATGGTCGTATCCAAGTGATTCATAAGAATATCCTATTTCTTTCATAAACTCAAGTAATTCCTGCTTAGTGTCGCCCTGATTAGCCATTAAATCTTGGTGTATTGATACCCATACTAATGGTCTTCGGTGTTTGAGAATTTTAGATGAACCCTTCAGTACCTTTAATTCGCTACCCTCTACATCTATAGTTATGGCATTTATATTATCATGAAGACAAACGTCATCTAATGCAATAACTGGTATATTCTCTGAATGGTGAAGTAAACTTCTGTAAGCGCCTCTATTGGATGTCATTTCTCCAGATAGGGATGCCTTTGGCCAAGGATAGGACGTTAGTTCCGCCAGGTTGGATGACTTGTCTGCAGCTAAAGCCATAAAGCAAGCTAATGGGGTATCGTCGTAACCGAAATTACGCTCCCAGATAGTTTTAATATTAGGCCAGTAGTCTGATGATGGCTCTACAAGGATCATATTCTTTGGTCCCACAAAGCTAGCATATATTATATTTTGCCAGCCAGCCTCTACACCTACATCAACAAGAATATCTCCCTGCTTTAAATTTTCTTCCATGCTAGAAAATCTCACCCTTTCCCATTCATCATACACATCCCATGAGTTTAGGAAATCTGGTAGGTTTACTACATAACGAAAATTAGATGGGTCTTTATAGTCCCCGTTCTGCTTCCTTATTATGCCTCTTTCTTCCCACACTATTTCCATTTAATATATCATCCTTATATGCCGTACACTTTATTCATCAATGATCTCATTCTGTGCACGTAAGTATAGTTATCCTTAACGTGTTGGTGGCCTAATAATCTGATTTCTTCTCGTTCTGCATCTCTGGCTGGGTCGATCCAATAATCAATTTTCGACTTAAGATCATCCAGGTCGCCATGTTTATACCAAATACAATGTCTACCATTCATTCTTCAAAGCGTTTAACATTGCTTTCTCTTCCGCTTTAGCTCTAGCATTAGCGGCGTCTTCCAATGATAGGAAAGTTCCCAGGTGAATTTGTTTGCCGTTTATTGTAATTTGGGTTTGATATTTTCCTTTACTCCTTCCCACTACACCCTTATACCCCGTAACATTATTCTTGTTCAATGAAGCATTGAACCTGTTAGTGGAGTAAGTAGCGGTCCTCAAATTTTCTCTCCTATTATCTAATTTATTTCTGTTAATATGGTCTGTTATGCAACCGTCAGGGGTATTATTTGCTAATCTATGAAGGAAGATGTAATTTTTATGCTTACCCTTGGTTTTACTGAATACTGCATACCCTAGCTCTTCTCTCCATTTAATGTGTGAATACATTTCATAAGTATCATCGTCTACTATTGACGAATTTCCGTTAGTCAATATTATTTCTTTCATTTAAACCAAATACCTTACCCATAAGAGCAGCCATGCGATCCTTATACGTATAGTTATTCTTTACTAATAAATGACCTTCCAATCTTATTTTTTCTCTTTCTTCGTCCCTTAGCGGATCTACCCAATAGTCTATCTTTTCCTTTAAATCATTTAAATTACCATGTGAATAAAATATTAGATGTTTTTGATCATCGAATTCTTCGTCTAATCCTTTGATATAAGGGTAAATTAAAAAGCCACCACGACCTAATGTTTCGTAGATACGATCAGAACTGTAGTAAGGCTTACAAAAACCTGGGTTTAGCGAATCACCAATGACTATTTTAGATGAAGCGTAAACTTTGTTTAGTTCATCATTACGAACATGAATAGCGCTAGGCTGGTCTGGTGCGGGATTCCCAAATCGCGTAAATCTACTTCCATACACTTTATACAACCAGTCTATAAGCTGCGGCCTAAAATTCCATTCTAAATGATAATTGTAGGACCCCACAAAAATAATTTCGTATTTATCTTCTCTTGGTGCTATGTAACATTCCTTATCAAATACTCCGGCTCGTAAAAAATAATGATTAATCCCTAGAGATTCGAAGTATTTTTGGGCCTCTGGATCACCATCTACGGTGAAGCAATATTCTGTCTTCCAAAAAGGATCCTCGGCCATGGACCTTATGCCCTTTAAGCACAATGCCCTATTAAGATCCGTTCTGGCTAACCCGTAGTAGAGGTCCAAATGGTACGATATGGTAGGTATTCCAGCTCGTTTGCATCTATCCCAAAGAGCCATCATCTGTCTACCAGGTAAACCCCAAGTTCTGGTATAAAGTACGCCATCAGTTGGGTTATCAAAAATGATGTTTGTTATTTCTTCTGGTGTGTATTTATTTTCTTGAATTGGTATTACAGAGTGACCCAACGAAATTAAAGATTGCATCACATGTTGTTCGGTCGAGTGATGACATGATGTATTTGAAATATATGCAAGTCTTTTTCTATTTTGTATCATTTTAACCACTTCCAGATTTTTCTTGTATGTATAGCATAAATAGTTGATTTAGATACGCCAAACTTATGTGCCAAATCCGACTTCTTTACGCCTTGGACCATAAATCGTCTAATATCTAAAACCTGTATCTCCGTCAAAATATGATTAGGGTGTTTTTCTCCTCGTGGAGTAGTCTCTATAGTTCTGAGAGTGTGATATTCGCTTCTCGGCGTTGTTTTAGAAAAGTCAAAATTTCTGTGACACTTACAGCATAACCTTTCCCAGTCACTCCTATCTTGTAGGTATAAACCGGATAAATTAGCCCACTCAAATTTCTTATCATCAGTTTTACCGCAGCGATCACATAATGATCTGGCACCATAATTTTTTCTTATCCAATTATGTTTTAATCCGTAACTTAAATCTCCCCATGGTCTAGAGCGAAGCTCCCTATCATACTCTTCGCTCCAATACTTTGATTTACCTTCTCTGCCGCATTCTTTACTGCAATACTTAATATGCCTTCTCGGGATTTCAAGATATCGAATTCTTTTCCACATGTCAGACAATTTCGCTTAATATGCGCCTTTTTGTATCTTTCTATATTAACCTGACTTTTTGCGCTTTGTCTTCCCGCGTCAGAACAAATCTTCCTATGTAGATCATTTCTCTTATAGACACCTGCAGGCATTATCTAGTAATGTCTCCCTGGATATACACAAGTCTTTTTCTATTGTTCATGATTTTCATTACTCTTACAGACTGGGCAAGAGCTATCATACAATACATCAAAACTTTTATGATAATGATTTGGGCATTTATATTGCCTGTAAGGTTCTCTGCGTTGGTGAAAATGTTCGCTGGTTTGGTATACAGAGAAGTAAGGAAACTTACTCGGTGTTTTATTATATTCTTCGTAAGTCATTTGACTACACCCACAAAATAATTTGGCAGCCCCGGCTAGAATCGAACTCGCTCAGACACAGGTCCAAAGCCTGTCGCACTACCATTATGCAACGGGGCTATCATTGGTGCCTCTTCAAAGAATTGAACTTTGTTCTCACGGTTAAGAGCCGAGAGCATCACCATTTATGCTTAAGAGGCATTTGGTAGGTGTAGAAGGACTCGCACCTCCAGCCTTCAGAATGTAAACCTGCTGCGCCGCTATTGCGCCATACACCCATAAATGCAGGATTTTAGCTCACCATTCCTGCTGTAGGTGGTTATATTAAGCTGTTTATCTAACTTAGTGAATTTTTCTGAATATTCAGAATCCCATTCACAGGGAACCGGGCTATGCGTCAGGCCCGTAGATGGCGGAAGAAGAAAGACTCGAACTTTTCCCCGTTGAGACAGAGACCGCAACTTTCCAGATTGTTTGAGCACCATGCTCGGCTTCCTCCGTTTAGGCTATACTACCACAGTCACACCTGGCTGCCAATAGGCGTTATTAGCTGCCCAGTCTTTTATAAACACCTGTTGCTCTGCTGTTAATTTCATATAAGTAACTTCCTTATGCGATAAAGAAATAGCATCACCGGAAGCCATGCCATTAACTATTCTGTAAATAGACACAAAGGTCCCAGTTCTACCTACCCCTCCTAGGCAATGTACCAACATGGGCAAATTCTTAAGGTCCCCGTATAATTTAAGGAAATAATCTACGTGCCTAGCTTTAGGTATACCTCCGTCGTAAACCGGGATATAATTGTAGGTGAGTCCGGCCTGGAAAGCTAAATCCCTGCTCTCTTCCGATTCACTTCTCAAGTTGACTACTGACTTTAGTCGAGCTTTATCTTTTAAATATAGTAAGTCCTCTAAGGTTGGTTGAGGGCCTCTTATTAATTCATAAGATACAGCTATCCACGGATCATTAAGCACTATGAAAATCCCTTGGTAAAAGATAAAGTGAGACAATTTAGCGAGGTCGTAGATATTTCTATCCGTTCATATTCCTTACTACAGTAAATCTATATCAACTAGAAGTTTGCGAAACTGCAGTTGTCGCACTTAAAAGGAATTAGTTGTCTCGTCCGACCAGTTCTAGTTTGCAGCTTACCACAGTGTGGCTTACTTGTCAAGGTGTCTGTAGTTTAGTTATCATGTAAATTACGTTCACCCTGCCGGCCCCAAATAATCGCCACCCTAGGCAGCATAAAATTCTCCACCTGCGGTTGTCCGTAGGGCCGTTGCGCCGGGTCAGACGTTGCCTACGCTCTGCTCACTGATGCCGAGCGTGCCCTACCAGGCCTCACGCAGTTGCAGCACATCGGCTCGGAGGTTATCTATCTCTGCTCAGGCGCGATCCTCGCAGGCCAGGTTCCGATCAGGCCCGAGCCACCCCGCCGACCGTCAACAGACCCGCCGCGCCCATGTCAATCGGCATTACTCCGCCTTTTCGTTCTCGGCAGCGTCTACTAATTCTGCTACCTGGAACCTGACGAATGCTTGAGTAAATACCGGCTGTTCCTCGCCTCCGCCCGGTTGCTTGAAAGTACCCTTGTCTGCCATAGCCTTCACCGCGTCGTACTCCTCTTTGTCTAGTTTGGCTACTCCGTCATTCCTAGAACCACGACCAATCTTCTTGGCTGCATGGTAGGCGCCCAACTCATGCTTCTTAAGGTCCATGAAATGGACCATACCGGCATAGGTCTGGATGCAAGCTCCCAGGGTCAGAACTTCTCCCTCGGAGGCCTTCATTTCAGTCGCACCATCCGGCGCGAGTAACGATTGATTTACATTTAATAACTTCATGGTTTTCTCCAGATTTCATTTGATTTTGCGAGCGTAACCCATTACGAGATGATAGGTAATGCGGCAGCAGCAACAGCAGCAGCAGCAGCAGCAGCAGCAGCAGCAGCGGCCATCTCGGCAGCAAGAGCTGCTTCGGCAGCAGCAAGTGCGGCTGCTTCGGCTGCCAGTTTCTCGGCGGCCCTGGCATCGAGACGAGCCTGCAGAGCGGCCATGTCGATGGCTTCCGCTTCCACGGACGCAGCCAATTCGTCTATGCGGACTGCGCAACACTCGGCGTCGATTGCTGCGATGAGAGCGTCCGAACTGATTCCCAGGCCTTCCAGCACGGTTGCCAAAGCAACTGCGGCATTATTGCCTTTTTGGTTAAGCCAACGCTGTAATGTTTCCATATTTCCTCCTTTAAGCTGAGATACCGATGCCCTGACTGTCATCGACCAGAGCGTTGATATGTTTTAATGTGGTCTGCAATTTCAGTTTCAGCGCGTTCAAGTCTGCAACCGTGGCATAAACTGTCCCTACTTGCAAGTTATCGATTCCGGTGTAGTCGGCTGCCACATCCGTAATGGTCCGGTCGGCTGTCGCATAGGTCTGGGTGTAGGCCGCAGCCCGCACTACAGGGGTAACGCCGTAGAGTCCGATCTTCGCATCTCCCGTTACCTCGAAGAGTGTAGCCAATGTGCGAAGGGTGGTTCCGGTCGCACCCGCAGGAGTAGTTCTAACTCGAACTGAGCCGCCGATCCCAGCCCCGGTTCCGCGTCCCCCGCAAATGTCCAGCCCACCGCCAGCAATATCGGTACCGCTTCCACCCGTACCGTTCAGAGTCCAGGCAGTGGGGGTAGCATGTGTTGCTCCCTTTCCTGAGTAGAAGTCGTTGATAGGAGAGAGGGAGGAGCCCATCACACAGGCGTTGGCTAATCCACTGGTTGTCGCTGATCTCCCGAATGCAAAACAATCCGCTGCTGCAACAGCAGAATTCCCAATGGCCAGTGCCCTATAAGCAGCATTTGCTGTGTTGCCTATCGCAATCCCCTCGTCACCAGACGTAGCAGAAAATGGTCCGATTGCCGTAGAGCTAGCGCCACCAGACGAATTCGCTTGCCTCCCTATCGCCAAACCACCTAACCCGTTGGCCAGATAACCAATAGCTGTATTGCCATCTCCGGGACCTCCTACAGACCCAGCCCCAATCGCAACACTGTAAGATTCCAGTGCTACCGGATTACCAATCCCAACGCTACGGGCATTCGTAGACAATGTGATCTGAAGACTTCCCAGAGAGTTCACGAAATAGTCCGCATAAGCACTTGCAGCAGTGTAGGTCAATCTAAACTGAGCAGCAGATGCGTCGATTACTTCGAGTCGGCGAGCTGCGCTGCCTGAAGTCCCCAGCAACAAACCTCCAGACGAGAACGTGGCCACAGTTGTTCGAGTCTGAAGTGTTGTTCCAGATCCCAGCAATACACCACACTGAATATTAACTACCCCGGGAGTGCCACTGCCAGTGCCAAGACCCCCAGCAATATTGAGGGCGCCGCCAGCGATGTTGGTGCCGCTTCCTCCTGTACCGTTCAGAGTCCAGGCAACGGGGGCTGCATTCAGCCGCCCTAAGCCAGCGTAGATGTTGGAGTAGGCGGTAGTGCCACCAAAGATCACCGACCCGGCCTCGTTACCAGCACAATTGGCGCCAAAGGCGATGCAGTCAACTGCTGTGACGGTGCACGCGTAACCGAATGCCTGAGAGTAGGCTGCAGAAGTGTTGGAACCGGACCCCATCGCGAGGGAGTAGTCTCCGCCGGCAGCACACCCATAACCATAGGCTGTGCCGTTATTCGTAGCAGCAGCACTACTGAAGTACCCCATGGCAGTTCCGCCCGAACCAGCGGCAGAGGAAGACCTACCGACGTTTGTAGAGAACCCCGCACCAAAAGATACGATGCTGATATTCCCCGATGCATCTATCCCAAAATCTCCGTAAACTACCCCTGCGGTGTGGGTAAGGCGAAGTTGAGGGGCGGCAGTGTCAACGACTTCCAACTGACGGGCAGCGGCTATCCCTGCATTGTTGATAGCTAGGCCGGTTGCCGTGTAGGTAAGTCCGGCGCTGTTTGTGAAAACCTGCGCCGCGCTGTAATACGGGATGTAGGTTGCGACCCCGTCTCCGGTCAGCGTTCCGGTCCCAACCACATTCCAGCCCCCATTGTAGAAGTACAACTTGCTGGCGGCCCGGTCGTAACCCATCGCCACCAGACTGGAATAGCCGACCGGAACCCCGGTCGGGACCCCGTTACAACTCGGGACGTAGACATGTCCCTTGATATCGGTCGTGAGGAGCCCAGCCCCCAGCACCACATCACCGCCCAGGTCATTGATCTTGACCGGGCCAGTAGTCGCGTGCTTGGTCCCACGCAGGGTCAATGATTCACTGGCGGCGGTTCCGCCACGTGCAGTCTGCCCGCCTGGAAGGCCATATGCTCGGACCGAGTTGACCTGTAAAAGGGGTGCTGACATAGTTCCCTCCTAGACCCCGTAATTCCACTCGACGCCCTCGCCGTTGACACTGACGGAGAGGTAGATGGCTGCGGCGTTGCTGACCGGGATTGTCTCGATATCGCCGGGATTGAGCTTGTGGCCTAAGCCCCCACTGACCCCAATACCAGACCCACCCCAACCAACGACACCCGTGTTAGTGGTAAGGGCATAAAGCCGCACCCATTTTGATGGGGTGGATACTGTTAGAACTTCCGGGGTGGCCGCTAAGGCGACAGTCTTTGTCCCCCCATTACCTAGGACGGCGGGAAGTGCTATTGTTGCAGCTCTAATTGCTGCTAGGTCGCCTGCTGTCGTGTCAGGCAGGGGGCCGGTTAACGAAATTGATCCTGCAGGAGGAGCATCTGCGTTGCCTGGCATGGTAAGCAAGACAACATTGGCCGTACCGCTTGTCCATGCAGATGCCCTCACCCTAACTCTATTATGCCCTACCATATGTAAAAATTCTAAATGATCGTTTCCTGTTGCGCTAGAGATTACTGCGTTCCCATTTACATCAATAGCTTGAGTAGCCGTCCAATTAGATCCAGCGTCTAAACTTACCTCAAAAACCAAAGTGCCTGCCCAAGTACCTGTGATCTGTGCTACCACCACTTCTTCTTGGATAGCTATTTCTACTGTTTCGTCTTGTAGGGCAATAATGCCTGTGGCTCTATATTTATGTACACCTAAATTTTCGGTCAATGTTGTAGGCACAGTATATAACGTAGCCCCTTTAAGATTATCTACAATATTCTAACATTAAATAGAATACTGTGTCAACACTCCGCTGTCAACCAAATTAGACAAACCAAATCTAACACCATCTAACAAATTAAGATGCTTCAATGCCCAAACAGGATCAAAAAACTCCCAACTGCCATTCTTCTCTGGCTCTGTGTTCTTTAAAACTTCTCCTCCACTACACAAAAATAAATTAAAGCAAGTAACTTTATAAGATTTACCGCAACAAGAGATATACTCATTTCTACATGTTTCCTTAAGTCTACTAGTAATAACCACCAGGCCAGTTTCTTCCAGCAATTCTCTTACAGCAGCGTCTAAATGTTTCTCACCAGGCTCTACTTTACCGCCAACATCCTGCCAATACCCTGGGTTTTTGTCTCCCTTCCTAATAGATAGAGCTACACAACCATCCTTTATTACATTAATAGCCACTATATTTACAGTTAAATCATTCATTTACACCTCTCCACTTTTTAACCCAATCTATTCTTCGCCAAATATATTTTTATATACGTCTATATGGTTAATTATATTTTCATAAGTTAAACTGACACATCATGTTTATAACTATCTGGGCCGCAATCCCATAGCGGGGTTTTAAACTTCCATTTCTGCTACATTGTTTATTACTTCAGCCGTCAATACAATTATTTTATCTGCCCAGCTATATAATATCTCCAATGTGTCGTCACCCATGAACGTAGCCAGACCAACGGCTATAGCGTCTTACCAATAGACATCTTCCAGCAGTAAAGCAAGATGATAAGTTCTCTAATTACCGCCCGCACAACAACACAGTAATTTAATTATCTAAGCATACCACTTATCTATCAAGTTATAAGCATATTCTATGCCGGAATCATCTATATACGCTAATAATGCCTCGTCTGCTTTAATGTGCGCTGTTTCATTATCGTCGTATTCCATCAGCTCGTACAGTAGATCAACTAATTCTTCTCTAGTCATAAGTAAAATTTCTACACTAAGGTAAAAATACCTTCCAGGAGCAGCTTTCTTGGAAGGTATTTTATTTGGCATTCTCGGAGGGAGTTGAACCCACAGTGCCTCGATAGAAGCGAGGTAGTTTATCCTTTAACTGACGAGAACGTGTTTGTACATGCCGATTAGAGGTGTCGGACCCCTAACCTTACGCTTACAGGGCGTCTGCTCTACCAGTTGAGCTAAATCGGCGAATTATTTTATTTGGTGCCAAATTTAGGTAACGATCCTACTCAAAAGGCTTATGGAACCTTCTCAGACCCTGTCTGCTACTTGGCATTTAACAAAATAGTTACTATCGTGCAAGTCTAAAGTTCTTTGTTCGTGAAAGGTAGAATGTATGAACTTTATATTAGGGCACGAATAATAACAATTTAATTGGTTGCGGATGCACGAGACGGACGTGCTTCATTGCGCAGGTTATGAGCCTGGCTTAGATCTGACCTACCACCCGCAATGTTTCTACCTGCTTATACTACCACACCTCTAGTAACTTGTCAAGTCGTAGTCCTTATCTTCCATGATCTTCTTCCACTCATCAGTACCATAAGCATTCTCTACGTCTGATCTGAGCCACAGGCTAACAGGTAGTGATATATCAGCCATTTCGGCCGCTAGGTGCCTATGTGCGCCGCTTAAGGCCTGCACGGACCCTTCCTAAGGGTAGGCTATAATAACACCCTTCGCTGGATCAAAACCCTTCTCCTTAAACTCGTTATAGAGAAACAATACCTTTTCTCTGTCATGTTTAGAATTAAGATCTGGGGAATGTAGTGGGATAATATCCCTAGGGTTTATTAATGTATACTTTGGTTTCATGAGATGTCCTCAGTACATAAAATAGACAGACTATTCATAACCGTCTGTCAGGGTTAATTGGTGGACCTACGGGAAACTAATCCTTTCAGCCCTAGATGGTGGACCTATTCGGAGTTAAACCGAAATCCTCGACTTTGCAGGAGTCGTGCTCGTTCAATTAAGCTACAGGCCCACAACCACTAGGTGGCTTTATGCGTGACCTAGTGTGCACTAAACTAAATGGGTTGACCGACGGAATTCGAATCCGTATAAACTGATTCACAGTCAGTCCTCTGAAACCATTCGAGTACGGCCAAACTTTCAGGATCTTTATTTGATCCAAACTTTAAAATTTGTATTAATTTTTCGCACTCGTCCGCGTCTACATGTTTAAATAGATCGATAAGTGCTTTATTGTCTACCGGATAACCAAAAGAATTATATACACTATTCATTGGAGCCTATCACGAGAGTCGAACTCGCAGCCTTATACATACCAAGCATATGCTCTACCGTCTGAGCTTAATAGGCAAATAGTATATCTAGTAATCATTTAACGCCTAATTACTAGTTCGTATAAACATTCTAGAGTGAGTATACACGCCTTATACACTGCGTACACGTTTCTGTTGCACTGCTTGACAACAAACCATTACGTGCAATGGTGTTAATGGAGCGCCTGGCCCGAGTTAAACGGGCTTTTCTTGCTTGGAAGGCAAGCACATGGTCGATCTGTCACAAGCGCATTTAATATGGTTAAATCGTGCAAGTCTAAAGACCTATAGTTACTTAGTCGTAGTATGTAAGATCTATAAATAAGGGCACGGGTTACCAGTGGCTCCGAGAGCAAGGATCGAACTTGCGTATTTCTAAGTTAACAGCTTAGCGCCTTACCTACTTGGCCATCTCGGAATATTCAGAGAATTTCCATCCCTGTTCCCAGTCAGCTCAATACACACCCGGGTTATTTGCTGGGTTAGAAGATTTTCACTCCCATTAAAATGTCTAGCATTTCTAAGCTTTTACAAAAGTTGGGAGGAATCGTGGCCTTATCGCGCATTACTCACGTCACTACTGTTCCTCACCTTGGCAGCGGATGCATTACTAATTTTCCGGTGGTTGCACCATCACCATATCCGATTAACGTACTCGGAATACGCCCACAACATCCCCAGTGGGTAGGGATTAATTATAACGTAAAAGTTGGTGTCAGTGTGTACCGCAGCACTGCTAACTCCTCAGACTTTTACGTGTTTTGGCATTTAGAAAGTATTCGGTTTCAAAGACCCCGCTGAGAGGCGTTTATTGGGTCAAAGGCAGCCCTTCCAGTCTGGTTTGCTCTCAGTTAGCACCTATCTGAAGTTGGGACCAAATCACAGTTAAAACAATTACTCATTTTAACGCAGCCTTTCGTGTTTCTTTCTAAACATTTGCCTGTAGCATATATTCGTAAGCACGTTTATAGGAAGTACACATGTCGGTTATATAACCTATATGCTACAGGACTTAAACTAAAATTTATTACCGATCAAGTTTATTTAGCACGTTTGCTTTTCAAAATAAAGTATGTAAGCTAAATTTGTTAGGAATCGGTAAATTTTAATATTAACGGGTTGCAATGCTGCCGTGAATTCAGATCCCATCACTTAGAATCCTTCCTGCTTCAAAGCTCCAATTAACACTGGCAGCTCCACAGGCTTTAAACGACAATCCCTACCGCTTTTATTAAGTGTAAACATACGTATAAGTTTATTCAGCATTTGGTCACAAAGTGAGATTCGCACTCACAACAGATTCATTATCAGTGAATTGGCAAGCTATTTGCCGGTTTGTAAGCTGTATATGTAATGATACGTCTATTTACATTTTGGCGGCCCCACGGGAAATCGAATCCCGGTATCTACATCGACAGTGTAGCGTTTTACCACTAGACTATGGAGCCGTATTATTGGTATACATCTACGCCGTATACCAGGGCTGTGAAGAACCGCTTTACTCGTTTGGTAGGATGAGGGGGAATTGAACCCAAACCATTTCAACCTTATAAGAGTCGCTACTTTTAACCGTTAGTATATCATCCCGTTTTGGTACCCCTCCCCAGATTTGAACTGAGACGCCTAATTACAGGCCGGACTTCTAAGGACCGTGGATATACCGTTCTCCTAGAGGGGCTAATACTTAGTATACTTCGATTTTGGTTTAGACTCAGCTTTTAATTTTAAAATATAACATTTACTACAACGCAATGATCTCGTCTGCTTTTGTTCTCCGCATGAACACTTATTGTAGCCCTTTTTATGCAAAGAACTTTTAAACTGTTTAGCACAGTAGTTTTCTGTCTGGGCATGACAATTGGGACATAGCACCTGCAAATTTTCCAGCCGATTATCTTCCCTAATACCGTTTATATGATGAAGCTGTATGGGAAGAACACCACCCATCCAAGAAGTTAAACCACAACATTCACATTTATGTTCCTTTAATACCTTCTTTAAGAAGACGTAACTTTAGTTTATTAGATCCCACATCAGATCCATTTGTCAAATAATACCCAATGGGCCTTCTAAGGAGTTTACCATTAATAGACATAGTAGGCATCCTAAAATGTGAATAATCGGTATTTAATTCCTTAGCAAGTTTTTTAAAAAACTTATAGGAACTACCGCCAACCACTACATTTAATTTGACAGATACCTGACTCCAGGTTTCTGACGTAGCCACAGCATCCGAAAATTTTTCATTGGAATATGATCGCATAAACATATTCCAATTATATCGTAAAATGTACCAATTAGCAAGTTCAACTTGAACACCAAATCTAGATTTGGCGGGGATACAACAAATCAAATGCTGGCCTGGAGGTTTGGAAGCTCTCGTGCTATCACTACACCATATCCCCATGAACATTTGCTCATTGTTTAGCTATAGTCTAAACTCCAGAGCCGGGAGACACACAGCTAAAAATGAAGATAAATAGCTGTTTAAGATTAACGCTGTGTCATCTTCGCCCTATTTAAAGGTTAGGGGCACCAAATTAGCTTGTCAACACTTACACTAATTAAAGAGGGAATTTATCCGTTATGTTGCCCTTCTTGTGCCGATGACAGGAGTCCAACCTGCATAAATTAATACTGAGGCTTAAACTCAGCGCGTCTTGCAATTCCGCCACATCGGCATACTAACGAAGGTTCCTGACTACATGTACACCTACAACCGCTTTTGGTACGAAACCCCAGATTCGAACTGGGACGCCAATTAAGGCACTGGGTTTGAGCCAGTTGGATAGACCGTTCTCCTAGTCTCGCATATCCGCCATTTTAGCAAGGCGGGGCTCTCTTATTGGCTACCCTAGCCTATACTCGCTAAAGAGGAGCTATATAGTCGCTAAGAAGTTCGGGTGCCTCTCTGGTAGGTCCCCAGAGACTTGAACTCTGCTTTAGTTTCTCTAAACGGGACCTATAAAATACATCCTAAATCTATAGGAATTACAGTCCTTTAATGTCTTTATCCTGTGGCAATTACAGCACCTTATCTCGCATTTTTCTATCTCCGCTATAATTCTGGACCACTTATGCCCTCCACTCACCAAAGTGGCTATGTCGGCCAACTTATTTGATCTATCCATATGGTCAAACTCTAGGACTCTAGGAGAGTAGAGTCAGAATTACCGCAGTCTACACATACCTTGTCATTAAGGTATTCCATCATAAACCTATGAAGTTTAGTAAGACAAACTTTTTTCCTATACCTTACATTTTTAATGTGTAAATCTTTATTTTCTTTATAATAAAGTCTGGATACTACCTTATTACAATCTTTACAATTTGTAGCCAATCCATCTTTACGGGTTCTATTTTTGTTGAACTCACAGTCTGGCTTTTGTTCTTTACAAGAATAACATATCTTCATATGAAGATATTAACATGCACGTCTTTTAATGTCAAGCGAGAGGTTAAAATACTTGGTAGGCCTTAACAGAGTCGAACTGTTTTCTCAACTTTAAAAGAGTAGAGCTTCACCACTAAAGCTTAAGGCCCATATTCTTAGCATTGCTCTGAGTCTCTTGAGCTACCTCCCCTGAGGCGGGTGGAAAGGCCTCGCACCTTTATATCTGCTAAGGTATGCTATCTTACTGCTGTTGGCGTAGCGCCTCAACCAAAATTTACGTCCTTGGTAAACGCCAGGTTACGATCCTGAGTAACGTCTGATTGCCAGCTACAGATCCGAGAAGGTCCCGGCTCACACCCATCCGAATAATTAATCTAAATCGTAAAAGTCTATTTAGCAATCTACTTTACCGTAAATCCCCATGGTGGGGATCTTTGGAGTCGAACCAAAGCTTACAATATATTCAGTATTGTTATGTATGTACGCTAATTACGTTGGGTTACGATTTAAATTATTTTTGCAGGACTAGAGAGAATCGAACTCTTAAAACTATTCAGAGTATGTAGATATTATATACTTAGCCCAAATTAGTAAATCTTTTACCCTTTGCCCATTAGGATGGATTCCTGCCCATAACTCCAAATTTTCTACCCTGTTATCGTCCTTTACACCATTTAGGTGATGTACCGTCTCATCATCTCGCAAATATCTACCTAAGTGCGCTTCCATTACTAATCTATGTTCCAGTATATACTTCTTGCCGGATGGGTGGTCCAGTGCTCTTACGCTCAGATAACCGCTAGCGTGTTTGACCTTAGAACGACCAGCTAGTATGTTCTTGTGGTCCCACAAAGTCCTGCATTTCAAACACCTTTTTGATTTCTTACGCTTAAATCCTTCGCAATCTGGACATTTATCGTAATCATACCCTTTAATCTTATACCTACAAGCAGGACAACTAGAATAGTTGCTTTTTATATGCCTGCCGCATTTAATACAATTGCGGTCAATCTGTCTACATTTCCAGCAAACCTTATACTTTTTATTGGAGACATCACTAATACCACACTTTTTACATAACATATAAGAAGTATAACATTAATTTAATTTAGTAGCAATAGGGGGAATTGAACCCCTCGTCTCGACTTTGAAGGAGTCGCGTCATACCACTAGACTATATTGCCTAGGTTCTATGTAATTAAGGCCTACCATCGTTGTTGGCGTGAAAAACCAATCTCCTGGCCACTAGAGGCCAGTCCCGTTTCAGGGAATTCCTCGCCATACGTTTATTCCCGAACCGTTCATTTATGGTAGTCTTAGCGGGAATTGAACCCGCATCGTAATTTCGAGAGAATTACATCCTGTCGTTTAGAAGATAAGACCAAAAAAATAATTTCCTATTCACTTTTCAAAGAACACATCAAGCGTTTATCAAACATTGATGGTTGAAGCTACCTCGAAGAGGTTCAAGCTTGTGAACATAGATCCCATCACTTAGGATCCTTCCTGCTTCATAGCTCCAACTAATGTTGGCAGCTCCACAGGCTTTAAACGACAATCCCTACCGCCTTTTCGTAAACTTCTCTGTTGCTTCACTTTGGTTCGTGTCGCTTGTTGTTCCGTCTACGAGGATGATACTACCATAGTCTGAATCACTTGTCAAGTGTTTTGGACGAGGAACCTGGATCGTCTAGATTACAACTACAGATGCTGTTACACTCAGGACCGCAGACGGGCTTATAAGTGTGCGAGAGATTACCTTCTTGATCCAGTCTACCGGATTGGGCGCCGCCTGCATTATCGTGTCCGCCACAATTACATACAATTCTGCACCCTTGATTAGAAATAGACGATCTGTAACCTTTTTCTCTATATCCGTCTATTTCTAATTGCCAAAGGAAATTATGATTATAGTCACAGCATATACAGTCCTCTTCTAGGTCACATATTTCTTCTTTCACTAAATCTTTAAATTTATTTAAAATCACCAATAATTCCTGTTGTTCCTTTGCAATACCCAACAATAAATTAAAACAAGAGCATATTTTAGAAAGACTTAAATCAAATGTAGTATTATATTCAACCGCATCCGATCTTGTCTTTAGGCTTTCTACTTTATTTAGTGTATCGTTTTCCATGTAATTCTCCTAAAATTTTGTAAAGACCGTTAAATAATTAACGCATACCTTCAGGCCTTACGTTTAATTCATGTTCACAGATATACCTGAAGGTATGTCGCGGATACATCTTATAGTGTAAGTTCAACCAATCATCACCGCCCATCTCCCCATCCCAAACAAACTCACCGACTAAGTGCACATCTTCTATTGGTGTGCCCGTCAAATAACTAAAAACGGCCTTGGTTTCATCCAGTGAAGTAAAAATATACTCTGCCGAACTATCTTCAATGTCATCAGAAGTTATAACATAAACACTACTCATTTTATTATTTACCAAAAACCTTATTTCTAAATTCCGGTTGGGTGGACCTAGCCTTTTCTATATCCCAGCCAGTGACTTTTTCATCTACCGTAAAATCCTTAATAGCTGTATCTAAGTAATCCCTTAATTTTATTTGTTCTCTTAGATTAAGAAGAGTACAATCAAATGCACCATACTTAGATTTATGGCCAAAGATATATTTAACAGCTACAATAATACGCTGATACCAATTCATCCATATATTGAGATTGGTAGAAACATAAACTTCCTTGTAGTTTAGATCTTCCCAATCGTAAGCAAATTCCATGGTATGCTCAGCAGAGTGACAATCACATATTACGTGACAATATTTGTGGGTACCCCTTTTATAAGACATCTTCTGTCTTCTTAGATGCGTAGTATTTCACTTCGTAGTCTCCCTGACACGTATAGACCTCGCTTGTCATTCATCCATAGCGACACATGGTGCTCTTGAGGAGAGTCGAACTCCTACAAACCTTAACGGCTCCTACCTTCTCAGAGTAGTCTGTCATACCAATTGCAGCACAAGAGCGTATCTCATATTAGCATAGTAGACTTAACTCGTCAAGTCCAGTATGTATCCCTCTGTGTAGCCAGGCAATCACTGCATATCTTGTATAAAGAATCATCACCATATAGCTCTTTTTTAAGAGGAGATAAATGAGGTTTATAGTCTTTTTCACTTAATAAATTACTACAAAAGGAGCATCTTCCCCAAATGTCTTCTTCTAGATACTGATACCCTCTATAAACTATATCGTTTAGTGTAGACCTACCTATAGTCTTTAGTAAGATGTGAAATTTATCTAATTCTTCAGTTGTCCAGTTATCTAACTTCATATTCATAACTCTATTTATTATAAACAGAGGGGAGCTAATTAGCTCCCCTCTGTTAAATTACCTCGCAGTTAATTGCTTCTCTACTTCCATTACCTTAGCCAAGAGCTTCTCCTTGTTGTTTTTCTTAACATCAGGAATTTTTAAACTAGTGGCGACCAGCCGCAATTGATCTCTGGTAAGCCTAGTCCTATCCTTAGGAAGATTCTCAGTAAACCGAGATCCATTTCGATGCGTATAGATAGTAGATGTACCGTAGGTAATAGTTTTATTAGACGTAGAAGTTGTAGAAGCATTACCGCCTGATGAAACAGTAAGGGTAACAGATACAGGCACTTGAGTCACGTCAGTTCCACCTAAGGTTGGGCCTAGATCCACTTTTACTTGGTTGGCTTTAGCTACTTCTTCCGCTAACTTTTTAGCGGCAGCTTCAGCCTCCACGGTTACATGATCCCATGTAGGTGTTAAATCAGTAGTAAGAGTTTTATCAACCAGTAATCTAGTTCCCTTCGGGAGCCTACGATTAACTGATGTGCTCTGCACGTAAATGTCGTAATTGGAATGATTTCCTGGGGTGACTGTTGCATCCTGACCTACAGGTAACCCCACCAGCTTCCTGGCATTGTCTCCACCATAAATAGCCTTACTGCCTTTTTCCATGACCAAAACTCTCTTAGATGCCTGAACAAGCTCCTTTTTCATAAGCATGTAATAAGCACACCCTATCACATAATTTCTACCCATTTGAGTCTGCACAAATTCTCTAACAGCGGAGTCCTTGTCTACCAGCATAGATCTGAAATCATTTGTCACTGGCAATAATGAAGCCTTAAGCTGGTCGTGTGTCAAACCAGATAGATTGGTGGTCACATAGAAATTAGCACTCGACCTTTTACCAGTGGAGTAGCCCTTAAACAAATTGGTTATGCCGGCGGTATTAGATACAGTGACGCTTTCCATACCTGCATTTGTTGGCTGCCATTCCATAACATTATCTGATGGAATGCCAAACCTATTTATAAGGTTGTTTTTATCACCATTAGGCACTTGGAAACAAATAGACCATCTATCTGTTTTCTGTACATCAGACAGCAATCTCTTTATAGAAGACTCGTTATACCTGGTAGACTGGTTCTCGGCTCCATCAGTAATAACAATAACTAGGAATGATGTATCCTCATTGTTAGCATCCGGGAGAGCTTTATGTGAATCCACAGCCAAACCAACAGCATCAAATAAAGCCGTCATACCATCAGGCCTGTAACTGTTAGAGTTAAGTAACGGTAAAGTTTTACTGTCTCTGTTAAAGAACTCCCATTTAGCTCTATTGGAAAAAATGCAAAGTGATACGCTTGTATCAATTCCAGAAGCTTGGGATTCTTTCTGTATATTACTCGCCACTTCATTAAACATCTGGATTGTCTTTTGTTTTATGTTTGCCATAGACCCAGATCTATCTAAAACAACGGCAACATAACTTTTAGCTACTTTAGTCATTTCAGTTCTCCTAAACTAATAAAAATACATAGGTATTAATTACTTATTTTACGTTAAATTCCTGCTTCATAGACGGGCTTAGAGAAATCACTTTCCCCGAACTCACATCTCCACAGGCTTAAATTCCCGAGGAACTCCCGGTATAAATTTGTTTTAGATTTAGACTTGCATTTAAATCTCTGTCCATTTTATTATCGCACACCTTGCATTCAAAAATTCTGTTTGCTAATGTCAGATCCTCTTTTTTCCATCCGCATTTAGAACACAATTTGCTGGAAGGGAAGAATGCACCTGCAGATATAACTTCCCTATTATTCCATATAGCTTTATACTCAATTTGCCGGCGAAATTCGTAGAAGCCAACATCACTAATAGCCTGCGCTAATTTGTGATTCTTCAACATATTGCCTACTTTTAAATCCTCCAGAACTATAACTTGGTTTTCGCTAATAATTTTAGAAGTTATTTTATGCAAACAATCCCTACGAATATTTGATATGCGAAAATGCAGTTTTGCTAATTTTTGTTTTGCTTTTCCGTAATTTTTACTCCCCTTTTTCTTTCTTGAAAATTGTTTTTGTTTGCGTTTTAATCTATTTAGATTTTTCCTTAGGGCCTTAGGGTTTTCGTAAGTTGTTCCATCCGAACAAGTTGCTAATGTTTTGATTCCTAAATCAATACCAATAACTTCGTTTTTAAATGAAACTGGTTCTTTATCTGGTGTTTCCGCCAGCACCGATACAAACCACTTACCCGCTCTCTTAGAGACTGTGGCGGAAAATATTTTACAATCAGACGGGATATAGCCTTTCTCAAATAACCTTAATTTGCCAATTCTTGGAAGTTTAATGTCGCCTGGCCTTACTGAAATTGAGCCATTTAGTTTAAATGATTGCTTTTCGTTCTTTTTAGACTTAAATTTAGGAAACCCTTTCTTGCCTTTGACCTTCTTCTTACATCTAGTAAAGAAATTTTGGAAGGCTCTATCACAATCATTTAATGCATTTTGAGGCGAAGCTTTGGATGATTTATACATCCAATTAACTTCTGATTGTTTTAGTTTGGTTAGCTCTCTATGCAACTCGATTGCATTAGGAATTTTTACTTTATTGTCAAATGCTTCTTTCTTCTTAGCTAGCGCCCAATTATATGCCCAACGAGCACAACCAAGATGTTGGCGTAGTAAAGTTTGCTGCTTATTATTCACATCTAGCTGAGTTTTGAAAGCTCTAAAAATCAAAATATAAAACTAGTTGAGCATGTTTGTAAACTTGCTTTTAAGAGCCAACCTGGCTACTAAAGCATCACATTCACAACAAACAACTTCTAAACATTTATTCTCTACGCTGAATCTTGTCCAGGTAGGGTATTCCGGGTGACATTCACTGTGCACGTACATATCGCAATCACTACTGCCACAATCGCACACGCTTGACGCGAAATCTTCTAAATAAAGCATTTAAAATTCCTTTTTCACTATTTGCGGACGGTATCGGATTCCAACCGATAAGTTTAAGCATTGGAACTAACGCCCTTCCCTAAAACCATTTTTAATCTGGCAGGAACTTCCCCCGCCTAGGCTCATACGATGCCGTTCGGTGGATTTGCAACCTTTCTTAGACCAGCATCCATTTTACTGTGGATTCAGCACTATCCAGACCGTCCATTTCAACATTTTGGCAGAACTTAAAGGATTCGAACCTTTGTGAAGCTTTCAACCTCGCATCAGTTTAGCAAACTGGCCTAAAGTTCCGTATATTTTATGGCGGAAACGGAGAGACTCGAACTCCCATAGGTATTACCCTAACTTCAGTTTTCAGGACTGTTCCGTTAGCCAATTCCGGCACGTTTCCATACTTTTGTATTTACGAGATATCGAGCCCCGGGTGTAACCCCCGCAGGACTAGTTGAGACGCCAATCTCAGACCCCTACGTTACTTAGCGATAAGTAAGAATAACATACATACAATATCTTGTCAACCAGTTAGACGGTTTCCATGGAAAAGTGCTACAAACAGTAGAGCAACGGGTATACAACCACCCCACAGCAGTAACAATATCTGGAATACTAAAACCCAAGTCACTATTAGTTACCTACCTTCTTGTCAGTATATTTATTCTTTCTTGCTACAATTTGTCTTATTGTTTCTCTGTGCCAGGTGCCGCCCCTTTTTGTAGCTATATCCTCGTCCGTAAGAGCCTTAGCTATTTGTTGATAAGAGTAACCTCTGTCCCACAGCAACCCTACTACTTCAGCAACTCCGCCGTTTGTCATATTCTTCGACTTTACTAGAGCGTCTAGCTCTTTTTTAGTAAAAGGATTCAATGGTTTTACCGCTCTTGGATCTAAAGCTAGACCCTGCCCAAGTTCCCTATAGATTAGTTCCCTAACCCACTGATTCCTGCCGCCCATCTTACCTATAGAAGGTTGAGAGCCGCCGCATAACTTATCTATCATTTCTAGAATGTGCTCTTCGACAGTAACAGAAATAGCACATCTCTTTTTCAAGGTATTTTTCAATTAAAACTCCGGTCCAAAACTTATTTGTGGTATAAGTTTAACATGGTCATTTTAACCTGTCAATGTATTGCCGAAAATTTAGTAAAATGGTATAATACATAATATCTAGGCTTAAACTGAAGAGGATTTATGGAAGACTTGACCAATGAAACCCTGGTTCCACTAAATATACCAAGGATGAAACTTACTGAAGAAAGAGCAGAATCTATCTACAAAGGTTTAGAGTCTGGTGCCGACATAAAAGTAGTAGCACGATCACTCGATATCAACCCCAAAACGGTTTTAACCTGGCTACAACTAGGTATAGAGCTTCCTAAAAGCAAGTATAGGAAATTTGCAAGAAAGTGTAGGCAGATAATAGCTGATAATGAGGTTAAACTGTCACAAGTATTAATGACCAGTGCAGTAAAAAAGAAGGAGTGGAAAGCTGCGGTACAAATGCTACAGAAAGCTTTCCCAGAAAGATGGTTTAGAGGTAGTGGCCCAAAACAAGAAGCTAAGACAATAAACAATAATCAACAGACATTAATCATTACGTCCAAGCTGGCCGCTACCATGAGTCTAGAACAAAGGCAAGAGATATTCAGACGCACTAGGCGCCAAGTGGGTCTGCCTGCCGAAATACATAACCAGGAGGCTGAAGAAGTTGTTGTGGACGTAGACGTATGGAATGCTGTTAGAGTTAAAGAAGAACAGATGGGAGATATCGACCTTAGCGATCTATGAAAGACTTCTCCGAACTTATAGCGAAATGTACTAGATGATTTTACTACGCACTCTGGGCGCAAACAAGATAGGCGTTCAGTTTTCTAACGCTACAGGAGTGGAACAAGAGGCGGGACAGAACGCCATTTTCAAAGTAGGCGGCTCTGTTACTAAATCTCTTGGTTTACATTTTCATAAATATTCTCTACCCAATGTTATTTTATCCCTAAAAGATTACGATATACAATTGGATGATTATGTAAAAGAAATAATAAATTCCAGCCAGAAAGAAACACTACAAAAGAGTAAAGAACTGGAAAATAGAATATCTTGGATCACCGAACATCTACAGTCCGTAGAAAATCCAATAACTCCCATGATCCACCAAACAGACGGGGCTGTATGGCTATCTGAGCGGAAGAAAGCCTGCCTGGTTGACCAGCCAGGCTGTATAGATGGTGACGCTATTATAAAAATAAATCGTTGTGGTAATGGAAGATCTATACGCTTAGAAGACCTTTACCTGAAGCAGAATGCATTGAAAGGAAAATGGGATTTAGAAAAACCCACATTTGTGAAATCATTATGTGGTGGAGAAATAAGGCTCCACAGATTAGATGCTGTTATAGATAAAGGATTTAAACCAGTACTCAAAATTATTCTCTCCTCGGGAAGAACATTAAGATTAACTCCAGATCACGAATTATGCCTTCCAGACACATCCTGGAAGGCTGTGATGCACTTACAAAAAGGATCTAAAATACTCGTAAACGGAATTAGTATTTGTAAAGAGTGCGGATCAGACAATAATGTAGTCACAGCCAAATATACGAAATTTCCAGGATACTGCCGTAAATGTATATATAGAAAAAAGAGATCCAAAGTTCCTAGTAATGGAAAACCTTGGAGAGGTTATGAGATAGACAAATCTGGGTATAAGGTAATCTCTGGGCAATGGGATCATTCCTGTTGTGATAGTAGAGGATGCGTAAGGGAACATAGGTTAGTGATGGAAAAATGGTTGGGGAGATTTTTACTTAAAGACGAAGTTGTACATCATATGAACGGTATTAAAGATGACAACAGAATAGAGAATTTAGAATTATCAGATATACATAAACATGCAAAGGACCACGGAACTAATGGAGGCTATTTACGTCTTAATGGCAGCAAAGGAGGCAAGGGCGGAGATGTAATCTTCATACCTAAAGTTGACACTGTGGAAGGAATATTCGAAGACGGAATAGCTCATGTGTACGACATAATCTGCGAAGACCCGCACAGAAATTTCGTAGCCAATGGAATAATAGTTCATAATTGTGGCAAATCCGGGGTAGCCATGCTTGCTTTGCCAGAAAATTCATCCATTCTAGTTGAATCTCCATCAATGGGTGTAGGAGTATGGAACGCTCACTTTAAAAAATGGAGACCAGACTATAAAATCTTCATAGTAGACAGTGCAAAAACATTCAGGCTACCAGAGAAAGGCGAGGCTGTTATCCTAACTCGTGGATCTACTCCTTCGTGTAAAGAAGAGATACGAGACATGGAAAAAGGGAAAAGGAAAGTAAATAAAAGAAGAATAGATTCAAAATTAATAGAAGATTATTTTAAAGAAGGTAATATACCAGACGTATTAATAACAGACGAGGCTCACCATTTTAAAAGCCCTAAGGCTATACAAACCAAGAGGCACAGAGCCTTTGTGAAAGGCATTCTAGAAAACAACGGCACAGTATGGATGATAACCGGTACACCTCTAATGAATAAGCCGCCTGATCTGTGGGGGGTTCTACAAAGCTGTAACCTTGCTACTGAGATATTTGGCAATTGGAATAATTTCGTAAAACTATTTAAAGGTAGACCTCTTAAATTCGGTGGTTATTATTGGCCTGTATCTAAGAACGCCATTAAAGAAACGTCAAATGAAATAATAAAATTACTAAATCCGTATATGCTTAGGAGAACATTCGAGCAAGTAAGGCCCAACTTCCCAGAAAAGATAAAAGATATATTTACTATATCTATGGATCAAGTAACTGGGTCTACTGCGTGGAAAGAAATAGATGCTGCTATGGCTGCTCTAGATAAAGCTGGAATAACCGTAGAGCAAATGGTTGACATGCTTGAACAGGGCCAGCTAAGCAAGCTACCTATTAACCCCTTCACTCTCAGGAAAATATTAAGCACAGCAAAAATTCCAGCCATGCTAGATATTATTAAGGAATATGAAGAAGCCGAAGAACCTATAGTGGTGGCGTCAGCACATAGAGCGCCTCTAGATGCACTACATACTAGAGAAGGCTGGGCGACCATAACAGGTGATACCGATAAGCTAGAAAGAACGGCCATACAAGATAGGTTCATGGCCGGAGAATTAAAAGGTGTAGGTTTATCCATAGCAGCCGGAGGTTTGGCCCTTTCCTTAGACAAAGCCCACAGGATGATTTTTGTGGATCTAGAGTGGACTCCTGGAGAGAATAGTCAGTGCGAGGACCGTATTAGGCGGTTAATGCAAAGTAAGGGCTGTATTTATACCATATTGGCTTTAGAACATGCTTACGAAGTGAGAGTATTTAAAGCATTACTAGCAAAGGCTAGGATAATAGAATCCACGATTAATAAACTATCGCTGGAAAAAACAGTTTCCATGATAGAAACCTATAATACCATATCTAGTATTATAGAAAGTAAAGAAGATCCAGTTAAGATATTATTAAGTAAGAACTGGCCGGAAATGGATCGGTCCCTGATATCTAGAATAGAGCAGAAATTTATATCAGGTAATTTAACGCCTGTGGATAACTCCATGTTGAAGCAGTTGGCTCAACAGCGCGGGTTCTAAAAAGTTATCCACAGGTTATCCACAGGAAGTGGCCAAGTTATCCACAGGGGTTAAGTTTAACGACTACTTTTGTTAACATTTAATTGAAATTTTTACCAAAGAGTTTAGTTTCGCTCTAGATGTAGTTAAACTTAATGATAGAAGTTAGGGAGAATTGTTACAGAACCGAAGGTTAGCGGGTATGTCTGGTAGCGGGCCTGCAGGGCCCATGCTACCAGACACCCACCCTTCTGTCAAGTCTCTCCCTAAAGAATTTTAGTAAACTGTAGTATATAAGCCAAAAATTCGTCTTCTAGCTGCCCAATTATAAGCTATACAAAGTTACTTAGTGTATATAATCACACTAAGTAGTTTTTAAAGTTAAAAAGGTAAAAACAGTATGGTTGTAGAATGCTCCTTAGAGCATTCATTTTATTTACAGAACTTGATCCAGATTACTTGACAAGTATAAACGACCATGTTAAGTTATACAGCATTGATAAAAGTTAAGGAGAACACTAAATGCCGCCAGGAAGACCAAGAAAAACAAACCCTATAGAGGAAACATCAGTATCTATACCATCATTGCTAGATGAGGTAGATTTTACCGGACTCATACCTAGTGATCTAGAAGTACAAAATCTTTCCATAGCTAACATGCCAGCTATAGTTACGGAAAAAGATCTTCAACGAGCACAAGGAAAAGGAGCACCAGCAAACCCAATAGTCTCCCTAGTCAGCGTAAATGCTAATATGGTTAAAACCGAAACAGGTAATTTTTGTAAGAGAGAAGATTTTATTATGGAATGTAAATCAAATGAAATAATTAATTCAGTAGTAGAACAATGTAAGTTTATACTCGGCAGTGAGTTCAATGCATTGCAGAGCAATTTAACTAAATCCCTAGACTCAGCTAATAAAGAATTAAAGCTAGAAATAAATAAGCCGGGTAAAGGCCCAAATTTAGAACCTATAAACCTACAGGTAGCAGACCTATCCAAAAACCAGGCTCAGCTATCAGCTCAAATCAATTCTATTGAGCAAGCAGTCGTCTCTATGAGACTCACCCTTCTAGATTTTTTGGATGCCTTAAATAACCAAAAAGTAATAGTACAGACACAGGATGAAAAACCTGCCCACAAAGTTGAAGTTACCATAAATGGCAATATGATAGAAACCTCAGATACCTTACAGAAAGCTACGGTAGAAACATCAGCAGAAGAACCTATTATAGAAGCTGAAATAGTAGAACCGTCTAAAACAGATCCAGAGAATGTTGTAAACGTAAGTAGTCTACGACCTTCAAAGATTTCTGCTGCTAGTGAAGGTCTGCCTAGAAAGCTCTTAACCGCTATCAAGACCAGCCCTCATACTGGTTCTTGTCGCGCTTGGGCTAAGGCATTGTCTCCTAAAGTAATAGCTGCATATCCAGGACTTACTGAGAATGAGCTTTACCTCTTCTTCGCCTCATTAGGTATTGAAGAAGTTGTTGAAGGGAAAGACGGCGTTATAATTAACCCAGAAAAAATCATACTATAATTTACGCAGGGCTTATGGAATTACTTAATATTTCGGTAGAATTGCCTAAAAGGCCAGGTGCTTGTGAGTCTTGTGGATTATGTAATGTAGCTAAATCTTACTGCATATCTCCTGATACCGACAGGAGATATGCTTCTGATTTTCCTAATCCTCCGCCGTCTACTCCTATTCTGGTTGTTGGGACTAATCCACGTTTTAAGGAAGATGAAAAAAGGGAAGTATTTACAGACATAAATAATGGAGGCCTATTCCTTAGACAATTCTTAGCCAAGCTAGATGTAAGGTGGGTCTTGACGACTGCCGTTCGCTGCTATCCGGGCAGAAATGAAGAAAAAGAGGAGGAAATTAAGCCCACAGATAAACAGGCTAAGCTTTGCGCCGATGAGTTCTTACAAAAGACTATAATAAAGCACAAACCTAAGGTTATTATAGCCTTAGGGTCTATAGCAGCAAAAGCGTTATTAGGCAAGACTTGCCCGAAAGCCATTAAAAGCGCAAAGGCTCCAATCCCACTCCCAGGATACGAGAATACTTGGGTATTAATAACCAGTCACCCTAGTCTACATGGCAGAGATCCTAAAATGGGCGGGACTGATTTAATCGACGAATACTTAAGAGTATTCACCTTAGCTGAGAATATAACTTTCTATGGCTATAAAAAGCAGGAATTAAAATTTAATGTAGTTAAAACTCTTGCCCAAGCTAGAGATATAGTCAAGAACAAATTACAAAATGTAACTGGTTTAAGTCTAGACGTAGAGACTGGCGTTACTGAAAAACACCCCGATAAGATGACTATTTGGCATCATGACGCTAAATTTTTGTCATTAGCCATCACTTGGAAAGATGGTGACGGTTACGAGACCTACGTATTCCCAGCTAGCTGCTTAGATAAAAATATCATTACAGCTATGTGTAATGATAGGTACATTAAAGGCCATAATATAAAATATGATATACAGGCTGTTTGGAGGTTTTTCGCTGTTTGTTTATTTGATGTTTCTAATGGAAAAATAATTGATACTTTAATCCAACTCTATTTACCAGACCAGAGTAGAACAGATAACGGACTCAAGCCTTTCTCGCAAAGAACATTTAATGTACATGAATGGGATAGAGATGTTCATGATCAGTTCAATGCTGCGAATCAGGTAATAGCTGATAGAAATAAGTCTATTTCTGCCGAGAACAGAAAGCGCCAAACTTTAATGCGCAAGAGGCTTAACGGCGAGACTCATTATAAGGTGATGATCCCCAACCCAGATCGTCCAGGTAAGAATAGGGGCGTTATGGTAGAGATCCCGCCAGCAGATCAGTTAGTTACCTTACCTGTTTATTATCCGAACAGTGCTACTTATGGAGATGTTGATCTACCCACCCTTCTGTGTGTAGATCCTAAAACCAAGATCTTAACTACAGATCTTGAATGGGTAAATGCTGATGAAATAAAAGAAGGTCAAGAATTAATAGCTTTTGACGAAAATTCACAAAAAGGAGGCAGGCATATAAGGACTTCTGTTGTAGAAAGCGTTAAAACTAGAAATTTAGATAAAGTTATAGTTAAGACAACTAAGGGTAATATAATTGTAAGCGCATCTCATTTATTCTTGGTAAGGGACAGATTTACTAAAAGTAAATCATTTAAGTGGGAGTCAGCAAATAATTTAGTAAAAGGTTCCCTTATAGGCTTTTTTAAAGAGCCTTGGGTGGAAGAAAATACGAGAGACGGCGGGTATCTAAGCGGTATCTTAGACGGCGAGGGATGTATATATGTTGAGTGGAATCCCAGGCAGAAAGGACCTAGGGCATCCATCTCTATTTCCCAGAAAGATGGTATAGTCTCAACGGAAATTTCTGCTATTCTGAATAGGCTGGGTATTAAACCATTTTCGTTCTACGCTGCCACCAAAACTAGAAATACACAGCAGTGTCAAATGTCTAAATTCGACACTGTATTGGACGTTTTAGGTAGGATTAGACCAAAACGCTTATTGGAAAAAGCAAAGAGACTCAGGATATGGGAAGACAGAAGATTACCTTATTCAAACGGAGATGCCTGCGTTTTAGAAATTGTTCCTCTAGGTACAGGATCTGTGGTCTCAATACAAACATCAACAAGAACGCTAATAACTGATGGTTTTCTCAGTCATAATTGCTACAACAGTTGGGATACCTTTCTTACAGAACGAATTGCACAAGAAATAATACCTAATGACATTCCCTTCTCTCCTTGGGCATGGGAATTAAATAGAAGGTCTATATCAAGCTTATGTAGGACGGAACGTAAAGGTCTTCCCTTTAATAAAAAAAGATTACAATCATTAAAAGACGCCCATACAAATAATCAAAGATTTCTGCAAGCTGTGCTATTAATGCAGCCCGAGGTGCAAAAAGCATTATTAAGAATTCCAGAGTACCATAAAGAAATTTGTAGATGGAGGAAAAAAGGTTTTGTAAATAGGGACGATGTATTAGACCTAATTAAAATAAGTGGTAAGAAATTCTATACCGCACTTGTTACGGAGTTAATCGGAGAGGAAGGCGTAGAAAAATTCCCCAAAACCAAAAAACCCGATAAGAAGGGCGTGTACGGTTTATCTAGTACCGCTGCCGTTATTATGGATATGGCCGCTCTACGCAAAGAGGGTCCTTCTATGGTTTCTACTGTTATTCCTTTAGAAGACAGAACGAGGGCTCAGGAAATATGGAGGGTGTATTTACTTTGCAGAAAAAGCAGAAGTATGCAATCTGCTTTTCTAAATAATCTTGTTAATTACACAGTAGACGGAAGGGTCCACACCAGCTTTAGGCTATATAAAGTAGATAAAGGCGGAACGGTATCTGGCGCCGACGAGGCTGGAGGTGCTGCGAGCGGAAGAATTTCTTCATGTATAGCTAAAGGATCGTTGATAGAATGCCCTAGAGATTTAACTAAGTTCCCGCATGGAATCCCAATAGAAGAAATTAAAGTTGGACAGTATGTTTATTCTTACGACGAATATGGTAATCTTTCCCTAAAGAAAGTCCTAAATGCTGGTAAGACAGGAACTAAGCCTGTTATCTGTATAAACTGGAAAGGATCTGGTAACCACGGTAGTTGTGGAAAACTGAAGCTAACTCCAGATCACTTAGTTAGAAGATTGGATGGAAATTGGGTCAGGGCTGATGAACTAAAAGCGGGGGACAGGGTTATGGCATTGTCTAGAGGTGTGACCAATTACGGGTACGCTAGACTTTATGCTGCTGGATCAGAGGAAATAAATGAACATAGATTTATAGGGGAACAGCTTGAGTGGAATTTGGAAGGTAAGCATGTACACCACAAAGATGAATGTAAGCTAAATAACGATATATATAATTTAGAAGCCCTTACTCCTTTAGAGCATGTACATGAACATTTACCAGATGAAGAAACTTTACGCTCCAGAGCTAGATATCTACATACTCCAGAAGCTAAATTCAATCAAAAGGCTACCATTAAGTACGGAGTAGATCACCCGTGCTTTAAAAACATCACCAGATACTCATTATTACGTATGTTGGCTTCTTGTAGCGGAGGGCCTAAGAAAGCAGCAAATAAGTATAATTTAGACTATACTACTGTAGTCAGTAAATGCAATTTGCATGGTATTAGCTACAGCGAGATTAGGAAGAGGTATGATGGTAATGGTCTATATTTATCAAGAGGTAGGGTTTCACGAGCACTAGATAAACAATATAGAAGCAATAATGATATCCAAAAGGAGCTTAATGTAGGATATTATAGAGTAAAGGAAATTTGTAATTACTATAATCTCAAATACAAAAATCATTGTGTAATTTCTACCACTAAAGCAGGTATTAGTGACGTATACGATTTGGTCGTAGAAGATACACATTGCTTCATAGCAAATCAAATAGCTGTACATAATTCGAATCCTAATCTGCAAAATATATCCCACGATCTTTTACTTAGATCTTGTGTAGAAGCTCCCGCAGGTAAAAGATTAATAGAAGCTGACTTTGACCGCATCGAACCAGTATGCTTATCGTGGGTGGCCGATATTAAAGCCTGGAAGGAAATTTTCAGGCGTAGGTTGGATCTGTACAGAGTAGTTGCGAATAAGGTAAAACACTTAGGTATATCCCTAGATGGACCAGACGATATGGTTCGTTTAAGTTTACTGTGGAATGAAGAAACACAAACCGGCGTGCATCAGTCGCTTAGAGATATAACTAAGACTTGTACGCTGGCTATTATGTATGATCAGGCTGCCCAAGCGTTTGCCGCCAGGATGGAAATTTCTCTTGAAGATGCTATACAGTTCTTTAAGGATTTTGATAAAGAATACCCAGAGATAGCTGAATATAAAAGGAGAATAAGGGCCTTAATTAAGGATGGTAAATTTGTAACTAATTTATTCGGCCGACAAAGATTATTTGCCCTGGAAGGATTCAATATTGAGCCTCAGGACCAATATAGAAAAGGCATCAACTTCCCAATTCAGTGTCTGCCGGGTGATGCAATGGTATTAACAGACAGAGGATATATGCCTATTAAAGACTTAAATGACAAATCTTTAAAGGTGTGGGACGGCTACAAGTGGAGTAGTTTTAAATGGTGGGAAACTGGGCTCAAGCGAAAAACTATAGTTAAATTGTCTGATAGAGAAGTTGTTTCATCACCAGATCATAAATTTTACACTAAGAGGGGGTGGGTAGACGCTAAGGATTTATTGCAAGGTGATTATATCCTACACGATAATTCTATTTCCAGGGGAGGTGAAGAATCGACAAGTTTAGATTTAATAGAATTTATGGGAATGATGATTGGTGACGGATCTTATACGGCTCATAATCGAGGTAGCATAGTAGTAAGAAATAAAGAAGAAGATTTATTAGAATGGATAAGGCCTAGATTATTGGATTGGTCTGGTATTAATAGAGTAACCAAAAATTACGGAATAGTAGAAAAAATAAGACACTATAAGGGTAAATTATCTTATTATATTTTTGGAGTGAGATCGAAAGCTTTAGATCTTTTAGAAAAAAATGGCTTGCATATAGGAGATAAAGGAGCGAGTAAGCGCATACCGTCTTGTATATTAAATTCAGGCCCTAAAACAAGAGCGGCCTTATTGAGAGGATTATTTACTGCTGATGGATGCATAACAGGTACGCCTGAGAAGGGATTTGCTGTATGTTTGACAACTATTTCCAAGGATATAGCTGTAAATACGCAATTATTGCTTTCTTCATTGGGTATTAGTAGCCAATTAAAATCATATAAGTCAATGAATGGTGCTTTCAGGGTTATAATCAGCGTTAGGGATAATAATAAATTTGGAAAATTAATAGGTTTTAGGACAAAATTAAAATCTAAGTTATTGGGTGTAGTGACGGCCTACAACGATCTCAGATGCAGGTTTGACCGTGATGAATGTTGGTCTAAAGTAATTAGTGCCGATGTTACAAATGAAAATGTGGATATGTACGATATTACCGTTATGTCCAAAAATCCACAATTTGTGGTATCAGGTCTACGAGTCCATAATAGCCTTGCGTCTGATATAACTCTATGGAAGCTATGGGAAATTTACGAGTGGGTAGATAGAAATGGTCTAGAAGATGTTTGTCATCCTGTAAATATAGTTCATGACTCTATTACATTTGAGTGTGACGAAGATAGAGTGGATGAACTGTTACCACAAATAGTTGCTATAATGGAAGATATGTCCACATTACCATTCGAGTTCGACGTCCCATTGCTAGTCACGGTAAAAGCGGGGAGGAATTTGGGTAAAATGCGAGAAGTATTTAGGGAAGATAAATGGCTTAGTAGTGAACAAAAGTCTAATTATGTTAAACCGTCTAAGAAGGCAGCCTAAGAGGAATTAATGTTTAAAAAGCAAGATATTGACTTACCAGTGTTTAACGGTAGTAGAAAAAACAGACCAGATTTCGACGCGGAACTGGTTACATGGGTAGATGATCTGAGGACAGAGATTTATCGTAAGGTAAATATATTGCTGGATGAGCATAGCTTCCATCCTCTTATCTTGGATCTGGAGCATTTGGACGAACATGTATCTAGAACTCCTATAGAGTTAGCTTATGTAGGCCAGTTAATGGCTAAAGCTAAGAGAAAAGAAATGGAGACAAAGACATTAATTAAAAATAAAGAGGCTGCTGCGTATTTTACATATTTAAAGGGACCAATTGGAGAAGAATCGGAGTCAAGGAAAAAGCCACCACAAGCGGAGATAGATCGTTACATAGACCAGGACTCGGAGGTCAACACTGCGCGTCAAACAATGGCTGAACTTATTGAGTCCATCATAGTTTTACAAACATACTACGAAGCTCTTCAGAGAAAGCACGACATGATTACCAGTATGCAAGGAAAGCTTCGCGATATTCAACGTGCTGAGATGAGAGGCTAACATCGAATTAAATAAAATATATTGTTGTGATAATGTAGTAGGTATCAAACAGTACATTCCAGATAACTCTATAGATCTTACCCTGACCAGTCCCCCGTACGATGATCTAAGATCATACAAAGGTTTTACTTGGGATTTTGTCGATCTATCCGAACAAATATATAGGGTAACGAAGCCGGGAGGTTTATTGGTATGGGTAGTAGCTGATCAAACATCTGATTTTAACGAGAGCCTAAGTAGCATCAAGCAGTGTATCGGGTTCTCGGATGTGGGTTTTAAGGTGCTTGATACTATGATATATGTGAAGAAAAGTTATCCACCGGCCTACCCTTCCATGAGAAGGTATGCTCAGACATGGGAGTATATGTTTGTATTTAGTAAGGGAAAACCCAAGACGTTTAACCCAATTAAGATTAACAAAGAAGAATCCAGTATAGTAGAAAACAAAAGTAGTTCGTTTAGGCAAAGGGATGGGAGCATGGTAGTTACTAGATTAAAAGCCGGTAATTTAGTTAAAAGTGATTGTAATGTATGGGTTTATGATGTAGGTAAGAATAAGGATACTAAAGACCAGGATGCCTATGGTCATCCAGCCAGGTTCCCTGAAGAATTAGCAAGAGACCACATTTATTCGTGGTCAAATAAAAATGACACCGTAATGGATCCCTTTATGGGTAGTGGTACGGTAGCGAAGCAAGCTATATTATTGGATAGAAATTACGTGGGTTTTGAAATTTCAGAAGAATATTGTAATTTAGCTAATAGCAGGTTGAGTAGATATGAGACTTAAAGTAAAACATGCTATAGCTGATAAGATAAAAAGGACACCTAAAGATTTCCGCGTGGATACTTTTAGAGCGGGAGGCAAAGGCGGTCAGAATCAAAATAAAGTGGAGAGTGGAGTCAGGATTACAGATCTCGTAACTGGTCTATCCGCAGAAGGAAGGGAGTTCAGGGATCAGCCGCAGAATAGAAAAGCTGCTATGGAAAGATTAGTTCTAAAGTTAGTAAAACATTACCAGATAGAAGAACTTTCTACTTTGGTTAAAAAAGAGGAGATTGGTGTAGTTAGGACGTATAAAGAACCTAAAGGAGCTGTCATAGACCACAGGTTAGGTAAGAAAGTCTATAATTACGACAATGTGTTAGACGGTAAGGGTTTGGGTGAGATTATAGCCGATCTTAAGACCAACGAAGCTAACTTGACAAACCCATAACAACTTAGTAAAATAAATTGTTAAGTAATTAACAAACAATAAAGTGCTGAAAGCATAAATATTTGCTTTATGGCGATTTTGACAGTGAGGAGTACGGTGTAATTATGTTTGATCGTGACAAGTTAAAGAGTGATCTATTAAAGACAAAGCAGATAGGGAATCCTAGATTCGCAAAAGGATTTACCTTCCCATTCGCAAGAACTCCACAATTTGATCTAGGTACCTACCAGATGCGAATTTGCCCACCCAACCAGGATAAGAATCCAGACGGATATGTACTTATTTCTAGAGCGGGTATAGAAAAAGATGATACTAATCCGAAAGAATCAACAAGATGGGTAGCTCTAGATATGGCCAGGTCTAATTATCTAATGGGCGTTGTTACCCAAATAGATAAGTTAGGCTTATTGGAGCAGGTTTCCGACGGTATGAAGGATACTCTTAAGAAATTGTATCCCATTCATCGTTATTTAATTCCTATTTTTGTTAAGGCTGATACCTACGAAACTGTAGGTAGCCGCAATGGAAAGGAATATACTGAAACACGCTATAAGCCAAATGATGACACTACTGTCGGTTGTATCTTGGAACTATATTCCGACAGTGGTCTGCTTACTAAGTTGTTTAGCTTAGCTGATAAGTATCCAGAGATGTCACATTTTAGGAATGGTGTGTGGTTCAGACTAGATAAGCAGCGCACAAAGCATATTCTCGATGATCCTTACAAGAAATCGCAATTAACCGATGCCGAGAAGGAAATGATCGTGCATGATAAGTATCCAAATTTGGTTAAGATTGCTGAAAGGGATCGTGCTGCCCATGCTGAAATAGTAGATATGATTCAAACGGCGTGGTGGAAGAATTCCGTCGAAAAGATGGGCGTAGACTTTAAAGATTATGGCCCGCTTAAGTCTCCATACATGGTTTCTGAAGAAGTATCAGAAGAGGTACCGTTTGATTTAGACGTAGACACGTTCGACCCGCTTAAGTAATAAACCAAGAAGCCCCTGGTAGTCTTCAGTATTACTCAGGGGCTTCCTTGTCTCATTTTGGAGGAAATTATGGCTAAAAAGAAAGCAATTGGCATTACGGACGACATCACTGTAGATATAGAAAATATAGTCTCAGCGCTAGGGGATTCTTCTAAAGACGGAGCTGTTAATTTCTGGCTACCTACAGGTATTTTATTATTGGATTTAGCTATATGTAATGGAATGCCTGGCGGAAAGGTAGCCGAATTCTATGGACAATCGGCCAGCGGAAAAAGTCTTATAGCCCTATCTTTGATTAAGTCTGCACAGCAATACGGTGGAACCGGTATTTGGATTGATGCTGAAGGAGGACTTTCTCACAGCCTTATGGACTTAGTAGGTACCAGCAGAGATATTGGTTGGACGTATAAGCCAGCCGGAAGTACAGAAGTTACATTGAATACTATAGAGAAAATTATAGAAAGGTCTGTAGATCGTGAGACGCCAACTGTAATTGTATTAGACTCTATAGCTGGTTTATGTCCTGACTCATTGTGCATGGGTGAATCAGAGATGACAGACCCAAGGGTTGCTGGTAAAAATGGCTATTTGCTTTCCTGGTTTTTCTCCAGGGGAACAGTTAGCAAAATGAACGGTTCCAACGTATATTTGATATTACTTAACCAGGTAAGAAACGAGATTAATTTCTTTTCTAGAACACCAGGTAAAACTTGGTCTACTCCGGGAGGACATGCTGTCGGATTCTATTCCACTGTACGTTTAGAGTGTTCAAGGATTAGAATAGAAGAGGACGCAAATAAAAAACCACAGCATTCTTTTCATAGGGTTAGCGTGGAAAAGAATAAGGTGGGTATACCAGGAAGAGAGGTTACGTTCCCATTCCTGTTTAGGAGAGATGCAGATATAACAGGTATTGACGATAGGACTACCTGTCTAGATTATTTGATAAGTCGTAAGGTTTTTGGACAGTCTGGTGCTTGGTATGAGTTTGAAGAGAAGAAAGCGCATAAGAAGGACTGGAGACAGAAAATGGTGGAAGATAAGGGATTTAACGATACCATAAGGAAATTAGTAGTAAAGACCTATCAGGAAGAATACGGACTATTAGGACCTAATTCAAAACCTATAACTATGTAGGTAATTAGGAGAATAATACGTGCATCAAGAAGATCCCTTATTTCTCCAGGAGCTGCGCTTTGTTGCAGCTATGTTCAGGAACCCAGATTTATTAAGAACCTATGATGATAAGTTAAAAGAAAAGCATTTTGCATACCCTGGTTCTAGAATACTATTTAATTTAATTAGCGGTTCTTACAGAAAATTTAATGAAGTACCAAGTTCTGAAGAATTAGTAAATTTATTAGACGTATATTTCGGTTCTAAGAGAATACCGTTAATAGATCAAGAGGGTTTGAATCATGATCTTAGTATTCTTTTAGATTTAGAAGTAACACCTATAACGGAGTTTGAGCTACAAAATTTTATAGTAGCAAAAGAATTAAGAGCTGTAACGGAAGAACTTGGCAAGTGGAAGCCTGATGATGGGTCTCAGGCTTTCACAAAATTTCGCGAGAGAATTCAAGAACTAGAGATACTTTCTGCTCAGGGAGGAGAGGGTATAGCTATATACCCTTTCTCTGATTCTACGCTAAATCATCCAAGAGAGCTTATTAAGGATAATTATGGTGGGGACCCAATACCTGTAGGGATAGGGCAACTGGACGACAGGCTATTAGGAGGGGTCAGACCTGGAGAATTAGCCATTATAGTGGCGTCTACCGGTGCGGGTAAGTCGCTCTGCATGTTAAATTTCGCGATACATGCGATGCAGCAAGGTAAAAGAGTTATTTATTATGCTCTGGATAATTCCCAAGCCGAAATGCTAGAACGTATATTCGCTGCTACCTCAAATGTACCTATTGATGATACTGATATGGATGAGGCATCTTGGGTATATGCCATTAAACAAGGTTCTGGCGGATGCCACACAAGGTTCGCATTGGTGCATTATCCGCCGGAGACAATAACTGTTGGCGAGATACAAAGAAATATAAGATTCCAGAGGTCCATGTGGAAACTGGAAGATGTAACTAACGGCATGTTACCGGAGGACGCAGGACACGGCCCAGATCTTGTGGTTGTGGACTACGGGGATCTTCTTTTGCCGTCCAGGCACAGAGAAGAGTACAGGCTTGAACTAAAAGGTATATTCGATGGTTTAACCAGGATAGCCCAAGAAGAAAAATTGGTTATGTACAGCGCATCGCAGGGTAATCGCGATGCATTGGCTAGAGATATAGTAACACTTAAACATTTGTCCGAGGCGTACGGTAAGGCATTTGTAGCTAGTGTAGTTATAACAGTATGTCAGACAGACGAGGAAAGATCTAAGAGTCAATTTAGGATGGCCGTTGTAAAAGCTAGAAGACCTGAGTCTAATTATATGGTAACTTGTGAGGTTAATTATCGTGCAATGAAGATATACTCTACGGATATACCGGTAAAGCAGATAATGGGGTCTAAGTTAAGTGATAGTGGTAAATCTCCATCTAACGCCAACGTTGTGCGTACTGCAGAATATGGTGACAGGAATCCGTTGTCTACAAATCAACCATTTATAAATAAAAAACTAGCAGGCGAATCCAGTATGTATGATTCTCGAATAGAGAATACAGGGTCCAAAGGATAGATGATAGACGAAACCACAGTATACCAATTACCTCCTGGCAAGTTCGCCAGAGGAGACGAATACCTGCTTGACGAGTGTCCTACCTGTGGTAAGGCCAATCACTGCTTTTATAATACAGAGACTTGTATAGGTTGGTGCCACTCCTGCCAACTAGTAATTAAAAGTGCTAGGCACCTAGCCAAACTTTGCAATAATTTCACAGAGGTAGACCAAACCAAACCCTGGGTAGATCATAGTGGACCGCTTTATAGTAATAGTAATTCTATGCCTTACGCATGGGATATACCAGAAGCGCGTAAAGTTTTGAAAGGTAGAAAGGTCACAGAGGAAGATTCCAGGAAAGCCAATATACTCTGGCTGGAAGAATTTAAGTATTTAATTTGCCCTACTGACCCAATTTCGGATGAGATGGAAGTAGGTTGCTGGTATAGATCCATCTACGGGTTTCCAAATAAATGGATTCCTAGACCAGACACACCGACTAGTTATTATGGATTTGGTCAAAGATTCATACCGGAAGATAGAAAGGCCATATTATTGGTCGAAGGTATTTACGATATACTTTCTTCCGGTCTTCTAGGGTACGCTGTAGCTTTGCTTGGTACCAATTTATCAGTTTCGTGGCTGAGATATATAAAAAAACGTGGATGGAAAATAATTTTATGGCTAGATCCAGACAGGGCCGGCAGATCCGCTTCAGCAAAGTATACTAAGGCTTTTGAAGAATGGGGCATACCTGTAGTTATGGACTGTATGAGTATTATGGATGAAGATTATTTTGGGGACATTCATGAAGATTTTAAGAAAAGAGATGGTTCTATAGATCCTAAGGAGCCCGGAGATTTGTCAAGGGATTCATTGTATTTACATGACATGAAAGTTTTACTTAAAAGCATTATATAGGATTGTCAAGACTGTTTATTCTTTTCTACCTGGTTTATAATAACAAGACATTTTACTAAGAAGGTATTACTAATTTAATGAAGCTAGCTATTAATCTGGAAGATTATAAAGATTTTAAATTTCCAACTTTATACCAAGAGCAGATCTTTTTAACAAAGTACTCCAGGTGGATCCCAGAGAAGAATAGAAGGGAAACCTGGTCTGAAACTGTTTACCGGTATATTTCTTACATGTGCAAACAATCCAAAAAGTTCAAAGTTACTCTAGATAGTGATTTGGTGAAGGAGCTATACGAAGCTATACTTAATTTGGAGGTCATGCCCTCCATGCGCTGCATGATGACAGCCGGAAAGGCCTTGGATAAAGACTCGTCGGCCGGGTACAATTGTGCTTATCTGCATATTAATAGGCTAGAAGCGTTTGATGAGGCGCTTTATCTCCTATCCTGTGGATCTGGCGTGGGCTTTAGCTGTGAGAGACAGTACGTTAATGAGTTACCGGATCTTCCAAAAGCACTGTACGACACAAATACAACCATAGTAGTAGAAGATTCCAGGATAGGCTGGGCTGTGTCTCTCAGGCAGTTATTAGGTATGCTTTACGTAGGAAGCATACCTAAGTTCGACACATCAAAGGTCAGACCTGCCGGATCCCCATTGAAAACATTCGGAGGCAGAGCGTCCGGTCCAGCCCCATTAGAGGATCTGTTCAGGTATGCCATTAATATATTTAAGTCTGCAATAGAATCCAATCAGAGGAAATTGACGTCCTTTCAATGTCATTCGTTAATGTGTAAGGTAGGTGATAGTATAGTAGCAGGAGGTGTGAGGCGTACGGCTTTGATAAGTTTTTCTAATCCTTCTGACGAACGAATGAAAAACGCCAAAACAGGACAGTGGTGGGTGGAACATCCAGAGTTTGCTTTAGCTAATAACTCCGCTGTTTGGACTGAAAAGCCCAGTGCGGAGATTTTTTTGGACGAATGGTTGTCTTTAGTGAAATCCAAATCAGGTGAAAGAGGAATTTTCAACAGGGAGGCTGCTAAGAAGGCAGCAGGCAAATCTGGAAGGAGAGATACAGAGCATGATTTTGGTGGAAATCCGTGTCAACCCGGATTTGCAACTGTTTTAACCCCAGGAGGGATAAGAACTTTTGATGATATAAGTATAGGATCAACAATATGGTCAGGAAAAAAGTGGACTAAAGTCATAAATAAGGTATGCACAGGAAATAAATCTGTCAACGCCTATACTACGTCGGCGGGATCCTTTATAGGGACTAAGGATCACAGAATTGTGCAAAGAGGTGAAAAGATTAAGGTAGATTTGGCTGATTCTATAGATATAGCTGTAGGCCCTCCACCTAATTCAGTATCTAGGCAATCTCAGGATGTTATGGACGGTATTGTGTTTGGAGACGGAACTGTGCATAAGGCATCCAATAATAGAGTCCTGGTGTGTATAGGGGTGAATGATCATTCACTATTCACAAGCGAAGTATCCAATTTTATAGGTGATACTTATGCATCACCTACAGCATACAGAGTCAAGACCACTATAACCAGCAGAGAATTACCTTATACTTACGAGAGGGCCATACCTGCTAGATTTTTTCACGGTGATGTAGATAAGAAATGTGCATTCCTTAGAGGACTATATACATCTAATGGGTCAATATGCGGAGGTAGAGTAACATTAAAGGCTAGCTCCACCGATGTGGTGGAAGAAGTGCAGCAGATGTTGTCTTCGCTGGGAATAAAATCCTATATAGTCACCAACAAGGAAACCAGCGTTGTGTTTAAAAATGGTGAATATCCTATAAAGGAAAGCTATGATCTAAACATAGGTACATACGAAGGTAGAATGTTATTCAATAACCTCGTAGGGTTCATTCAGCCGTATAAGCAATCAATATTGGACAATATTTGCGGCAGGCCACAGGTGAAGGCAAGGACCAAGGAAACATTCGATATTAAGAACGTGGAATTCCTTGGCGACTTCCCAGTATACGACATTACTGTAGACGCAGAGGAGCATACCTATTGGGCCGGGGGTTTGCTGGTCTCCAATTGCTCGGAAGTAATCCTGAGGGATAGAGGTCTGTGCAATCTTTCCGAGGTGGTGGCTCGTCCTAGGGACACTGTAGACGATCTATTACGAAAAGTAAGGCTGGCTGCAATATTAGGCACTATACAATCTACTATCACTGATTTTAGATATTTATCAGCCAAATGGAAGGAAAACGCAGAAGAAGAGAGATTACTGGGCGTTAGTTTAACAGGCATATTTGACAATAAATTATTATACCGCCAGGATGATTCATCCTTACCAGACAGACTTGTTCTATTAAGAGAAAAGGTAGTCGCCACTAATTTGGAATGGGCGGAAAGATTAGGCATACCACAGTCTACCGCAACGACTTGCGTGAAACCTAGTGGCACCGTTTCTGCTTTAGTAGACTCTAGGTCTGGAATACATCCAGGGCATGCTAGATTCTATGTAAGGCGGAATAGGGCAAACAAGATAGACCCAATGGCACAACTAATGTACAGCCAAGGTTTGCCATGTGATGACGACATTACTAAACCTGGAGTAGGTTGGGTATTTTCATTTCCTATGGAATGCCCGGAAACTACAGTTTTGCGTAAGGATATTTCTGCGGTGGATCATTTAAGATTGTGGTTGATATATCAAACGTACTATTGCGAGCATAAACCATCCGTCACCATAAGCGTAAAGGACCACGAATGGTTAGATGTTGGTGCTTTTGTGTACGCTAATTTCGAATATATGACGGGAGTATCTTTCTTACCTTATAGTGACCATTCATATAGGCAAGCTCCTTACGAAGAGGTTACCGAAGAAGAGTATAATAGCCTTCTAAGTAAGATGCCTACTAATGTTGATTGGAGCAAAATAGCCGAGTTCGAGAAATTCGATACCACAACCAGTGCCAGGGAATACGCTTGCACGGGCTCAGACGGGATGTGTGGTTTATAAGATGAATTTTTACACTAGAGAAACACCACCAGGCGTAAAACTGCTCGGCGAGAATAGATTAATGTGCTCGGGTTCCAGAGATCTAGATAGAGACGTTTATTACTCTTACGTTTCGCGTCTTATGACAGCAGCCAGACTCAAATGGAACCCTACTATGCTGATCCACGGGGGAGCTGTAGGAGTAGACAGTATGTGCGACTCTTGGGCACGCTCCAATGATTTAGATACTTGGCTTTTTAAGCCTGAGTATGATAAATTCCCTAAGTGGGAGGCGCCCAAGGTGCGTAATTACGAAATGGTGGTCAGTTCCACATGTGCCGTGGTCCTGTGGAGTGGATTCTCGGGTGGTACTTCGCACGCATTAGATGCTCTACTCCATGAGAAGAAACCGTTCCTATTATGGGACCTTTCTAGGAAGCAGGACTATTTTATACCAGTTAACTGTTAAATGCATCTAGGGATAACAGCAGACACTCATTTCAGAGGCATAGACTTTCCATCCCAGCTAAAAGGGTGGAGGGCTATGCTTTTTTCTATGAAGGAACATGGTGTCTCTTGGATTGTGGTAGGCGGGGATTTATTCGACAAGCCGTCTATAGGGGACAAAAATTATTCTGCAGATTATATTATAAAGCAGATCTATAGTGTGGTTGAGGAGGTAAACCTCCCTGTTATAGTCATAGAAGGTAATCACGACTGGAATGGAAATCTTTCTGTGTCTAGAGCACTGGCTTCGTTCACTGAGCACAGATTGATTTATCCGGTGTTTGATCCAAAGGTTTTTAATATATGTGACGTTTCTTTATTTCTGTTTCCGTGGCACTGGTTAACTGGCAAGACTAAAGAAAATATAAGTAAGTGGAAAGATACATTTACGGCATTCGGCAGTATTACCACCTCTAGTAATACAAGAGTGTTTGTAGGTCACTTAGATACTATAGGATCTCATACTCCTTACGGTATAGTCCTTCCTGGATCATCTATAACGGTATCCGACGAAGATTTGTTAGCTGCCAAGTGCGATTATTACTTCCTGGGGCATATACATAACAGACAAAGCCATTATGTAGGGGCTCCTTGGCAGCTTAATCATGGAGAGTCCCAGAATCCATGCGGTTGGGCATTGCTAGATACTGAAACCAAAAGTAGCAGTATTGTAGACTTGTACGAAGGGCCAAGGTACATTACCGTAGGTCTCGATGATTATGAAAAAGGAAATGTAGACGTTAAGCAAGGGTATCATTACAGAACTATAGGATCTAAAGCCCCAAACAATCTCAGATCTGGAGATTTCGCTAAGATTGTAAAGGATCATAAACAAAATTTAAGAAGGGTAGAAAATCCGAATGATCTTGGTATTGAAAAGTTGGTTAAATTATGGTGTAACGATAAAAATGTAGATTACGAAAAAATATTACCATTTATGGCTGACTTTGGTAATTTTACCAATTCTACTTGTATAGGGGATTTGCTGTCTGTAAATTGCATAAAATTGCGAAATATAGGACCTCACAAAGACTTCGAATTCCAGACCGACGTTAATTGGTGTGGTATCAGCGGGCGTAACGGAAGCGGTAAAAGCCTTATAGTGGAGGCTATGTATGCGGCTCTCTACGGGGTATGGGTCAATAAAGGCCATTTAAATAAAACTATTTCCGGTAAAACCGCGTTAGTCGAGGTGGAACTAACAAATTCAAAAGGTAGATTTATATGGCAAAGAAGCTATACTGATAATAAATGGTCTGCGTCTGTAGCTAAGATAATAGACGACGAGCAAATACCTGTTGTTACTGGTATAGATGAATGTACTCTTTATGCCGAAAAGAATATAGCTTCAAGACAGACATTACTGTGGAGTTCGTTTATCTCCCAGCCAGGTATTAAGGCTGGAAAAGATGAAGGAAGAGATATTTTAAGCGCAGATCCTTCTAAGAGGATGGATTTTCTAAGGTCATTTATGGGACTTGATATGTTTGATTCCATGGTAGACAGTGTCAAAGATACTTACACAGAGAATATAGCTAAGTTGGGGGAGTATAAGGTACAGTTTTCAAAGAAAAACGCTGTATTACAAAATAATGAACTTTTAGATAAAGCTATAGAAGATCTGACTTTAAGGCTTGATGGATTAAATGCGGCTGTCGCTAATGAACAAAAAAGAATAATAGAAATCACTAAGGACGAAGAATCTATCTATAAAAAACAAGAAAGGGCAGTGTTATCATTAGAGACAGAATACAGTCAGGCTATTAGAGATATGCAATTCACAGTTAGTTCTTTTACTAACCAGAAGAAAATTTTGGACGATAAGATAACTAAGATTGCAGATGCTGAGAGCAAACTAGCTAAGGTGCCTTGTAAAGGTCTAGGCCTGAACGGATCGTGCCTAGAATGTCCATTAATAAAGGATTCTTATGATCTAGTAGCAGACAAAGATCGTTTATTATCTGATCTAGGTATTATAACAGAAGATATAATCACTGAGAAAGGATGGCTTGATAAGAAATTAGCAGTAAAGATAATAGAAGACAGCCTAGATGTAGAAAGAAACAAGTTAGATAATTTAGAACATAAAGATAATTCTACCGTTATTGGCAATATGGATAGGCTGTACAAAGAATCAGCGGCAGTAAATATTAAATTAGGTGAGCTTTTAGAGAAGAAGAATATAAATGATAAATTTCTGCATTATTTAGACACTATAGTAGAGAAATTCAATGAACTGGATGATTTAGTTTTCAGGCAGGAACTATCAATGGATGCATTCGGGAGAGACGGGGTGCCTCAGTTGATAATAGAGAGTAACATGGTATTTATACAAGAAATACTGGATAAAATATGCGAAGAAGACTACAATAATAGATTCAGGCTAGAAATAGTTACGCAGGGAAAGCGGAAGAAGGGAAGTAGTTTTGAGACGTTTTCAATAGATTTCATAAAAGGTGATTTGCGCTATTCTGTGGAATTATGTAGTGGGGGAGAATTCGCATCAGTGAAGGCAGCACTTAGAGTCGCGCTAATAATATATCAAGCTCAAAGGACGGCTGGAGGTCTGAGGGTGGCATTTCTTGATGAGCCTACTGCACACCAAGACGAGGAGAATATAGACGCTACCCTTAAGATGCTAAACAGGCTGCACGATTATTTTAATCAGATATTTGTGGTATCTCATGATGCAGATCTTCTTTCAATATTCCCGCACAGATTATGTCTAAGTTAAGGATACTAAAATGGATTGGTTACTTTCCCCACAAGAACCTTACAAGAAATTAGCAGAGATAGAATTCTTTGTGCCAGGATCTCCAAGACCTCAATTGAGGGCTGGGAGACGGGCCATGGTGAATAAAAATACTGGCAAGATGTCTGTCCACACATTTCCTCAGGAGAAAAATGTAGCGTCTATGGAGGATATACGTTTTGCCTGGAAAGATAGACTGCGAGAGGATACCAGGGAACTACCTAGCTTACCGTACGCGGGTCCTATTAGACTTAGAGTGAGATTTTCGTTTTCGCCTACTAAAACCTCTACATGGCCTGGTAAGGTAATGTCTAAAAAGCCTGATGTAGATAACCTTTTAAAGATGCTTGAAGATGCACTAAATAATTATGCGTGGGTGGATGACAGTCAAATAGTAGGAGTTATAGCAGAAAAAGGTTATTCCGATACTCCTGGGACTTTATGTGTAATGGAGATGTGGGAGGATGTCGCAAAACCAATAAAGCGTAAGTCGAGGATTAGCTAATTATGACTTGCATAGTCGGACTTATTCATGATAATAGTGTATATATAGGCACAGATAGTTGTGTATCGTTTGGACACGAGTACAGGATTATGCCAGAACCTAAGGTGTTTAGGAATGGAGAGTTTGTAATAGCAGCAAGCGGATCATGTAGACTCTTACAGATACTGCAGTATAGTTTTAAACCACCAGCAATAGGAGATATACCTATAGAAGAGTATATGGTTACGTCTTTCATTTCAGCATTGCGATCATGTTTCAAGGATTGTGGTTTCTCTAAGAAATCAGAAGAAAAAGAGGAATTTGAAGGTTACTACATGGTGGGGGTAAGGAATAACCTATACGTAGGATGGAATGATTATCAGATAGGTAAGGCGAGCACGGAGTATGAGTCTATAGGGAATGGTAGTCAATATGCTATGGGCTCTATGTGGTCTACAAAGAAGTATAAGGATCCGATTAAAAGAATAAATGTAGCACTGGCTGCGTCAGAAGCCTTTGTCGCGGGGATAAAAGGCCCGTTTGTTATTATGTCTACACTATAATATAAGTATAATTACGATTTGTAGAAGATGCGTGTAAAGCGCATTTTTTTTTTACAAATGCAGGAGTAAAAGATCATTAGTTGAATTAAACCTATATGGACGATCTAGTAGAAATAGTAAAAAATAGTATACTAAAAGGGTTCGATGATACAATTTCGCTTGTAGATGCGTGTATTTTAGACTTGGACGCTGCAATCCATATTAAGCATATCCAATTTTTGGAAACTATAAAGAACGTTCTCTCACTGTCTAGGAAATTTTATATAAGAGGTGGATTAACTGACTCTGAAGCCCACAGTATAACATTGAACACAGACCAGGCTCTTTTATTCATATTTTCAGATAAACTTCTAGAGTCTCTAAGATGCATAGATAATATGAAAGCAATCATAAACTCAAAAATGGACATGTAGTGAATATTTTGCTATGCTATAAAAATGAACGAAAGTAATCTAATAAAGAATAAGGCCTTAGGACCGACCAACATAAAACCTGGACTGTTGGGGTCGGTATTCAACCTGTTCACAAATATAAATAAGAAAGCATTCTCTGTGGCTCTTTCGTATGTATCTCCGTTTATGATGGAGAGGCCGGTCTTTACGGATTGGAATACTGAAAATTCTGTAATACATGGACTGAAAGTTTCACCTATAGCATATCGCTGCATTATGTATAGAGCATCTAATGTAGGAAGTGTTCCTTGGGTAGTTGAGAAAAAAGTAAAGGGCGAATGGAAAAGAGTAGCAGACCACCCATTAGCTGATTTAATAGCACACCCAAACCCACAGCAATCTAGGATAGACCTTATAATGAGAAGCTCTATGTTTTTGGATTTGTGTGGTAATGCCCTACTGTATAAAAACAGATCAAGAAATAATGTAGTGGAGTTGTCCAACGTTCAACCAGACAGGATCTTCCCCAGACCTGATAAAGAAACTTTTCTGAAAGATTACGAATTTCATCCTTCCGGTGGTGGGAGTTATGAGTATATTCAGGTTAAAGATATACTCCACTGGCAGTTCCCTAATCCCGTTAATCCATACTGGGGTTTAGGCCCACTACAGGCTTTAGGTAAGGTAGTAGATACAGAAGTAGACGCTGCAAATTGGCAGAAATATTCCATGCAAAACAGGAATATTAAAGACGGTCTCTTAACTTTCAAGCGCCATCTAACAGCAGAGCAGCACAGAAAGATAAGGGAAGAATTCGCTAATCAGGTGTCGGGGTCTTCTAACGCTAGAGGGCCTTTAGTATTAGGAGAAGACGCTAATTACACACCCTTCTCCATGACACCAGTTGAGTTAGATTTTGTAAATAGTCGTAAAATGGCCAAAGAGGAGATCTGCCAAGGATTCGGGGTTCCACCTATTTTAGTCGGTATCGGAAGCGAATCTTATAATAATGCAGATCTAGCCAGGATAGTTTTCTGGCTAGACTATATGATACCTTTATTGGATTTGTTTGCCGCTGGGTTCAATAGGTCCTTATTACCAGACTTTGAAGACGATGAAACTTTTAGGGTTATGTATGATTTGTCTCAGGTGCCACAATTATTAGACTTGCTCGATAGAAAGGCCACCACATCTAGGAAATTATTCGAAATAGGTTACCCGTCCAGGAGTATTAATTCTAGATTGAAGTTGGGCATGGACGCACAGGATGGAACAGACGTAGGATTCATACCGTCTAATTTGGTGCCTTCTGACTTCTATACCAACCCAGAGAAATATGCAGGGTTGACCACTAAGCCATCTTCAACGGGGTCCACACCCACGAAAGACGTTAGGAAGCCTGCTATTTCTGCAGTTATTCCATCACAGGCGCCTACATCTAATGGTGCTTCTGGTTCTGATAACTCAGGCAATAGCGCCAATCAAAATCAATCGCATAGCCCGGCTTCCAAGCACTTTGATATGTTATCTGATTCTAATGACTAGTTAGATGATCTTGACTTATAATAAAATATGAGTTTAAATTAAATGAGTTTATACGGAGGTATTATTTTATAAGATGGCAACTGTACTCGAAAAAAAGTGGGTAGACGGAACAGTTTCGTTTAACTCAGAAGGTGCCGAAGGAAGGACGGTCTGCGGTTATGCTACTACGTGGACTGTAGATTCCACTGGTGATAAAATGATGCCTGGTAGCGTTAAAAAAACTATTACCGAGAGATTCTTAAATCAAAAAAATGAGGGTAAACCCACTAAGATTAAAGTTCTATATCAGCATAATCCTAAAGATCTTATAGGCTTCCCTACGAAATTGGAAGAAGACGCTCATGGGTTGGTGTTTGAGGCATATATAACCGATACAAAACTAGGCAATGAGATCTTAACTATGATAAAGGATGGGACTTTATCTAGTGTAAGTATAGGATTTGGTATAGTAAAATCCAAAAGGAACACGAAGGAAGATATTCGCGAAATAGACGAAGTTAAACTTTACGAATTTTCGTTCGTAACCTTCCCAGCCAACGAAGAAGCAATTATTCAGGGATGGAAAAACGAAATGGATGAACTAGTAGTTAAGTCAGCGTTGGATTCTTTATTTTCTGAAAAACTGGAGGTCCTAGATTCTTTAATTTCTGAAAAGCTGGAAAAGGCTTTCGTTGCCGCTGGTATTGAGATTAAGGCTTGGACAATAGGCGGAGCGGACTATTTGCCGGTAGGTTCCAACACAGGTCATTGGGATGGCTCAGCCGCAGAAAAACGCATGAGAGAATTTTGCGGTGGAATGGATAACATGGACTGGGATAAATATAGGAAAGGTTTTATTGTCTACGATAGTGACAAGAAAGAGGAATTTGGAGGATATAAATTACCCTTTGCTGACATAGTGCACGATAAAATGAAAGCCGATCCACGAGGTATTATGGCCGCTGCTGGAGCAATACAAGGCGCCAGAGGTGGAGTAGATTTGCCTTCGGCTTTAATTATTGCTGCGAAAGATTTCTTAGATCCATATTTTAAAGAAATGGGATCTATTGCGCCTTGGAATAAGGCAATGGGTGATATGGGTAGCGAGGATAATATTATGATAGAAACCCCTGATGGCGAGTATTGTTCTGGGGATCCTGCTACCTGCCCAATGGGAGATAATTGCCCATTGTGCGGAGAATGGTCTGGTGCATCTTGTGGGTCTACCTGCCCTGATTGTACTCCTGATCAGATATGCGAATCATGTGATGCCGCTAAAAAGCCCATGTATTCTGAGGAAGAGTCAATGAAATCTAATGAAATTGATTTGGTTTTAAAAATTGATGAAAATGGTTTGAAAAATTGTGAAAAAACTATTGACAATTTTTGTGACATGGTTAATAATTTAATAGAGTTAAAGCTTGGTAGAATACTATCCAAGCTTAATGAATCTAAAATTAGAGATGTAATTACATCTTTACAGGCACTTTTGGACACTCTGCAAGTACCTGGCGGCATGGAAGATCTAGCTATGGATGGAATGCCAGAAGTAGATTTACTTACCCCAGATACTATGGAAAAATCTGAAACGCCGCCTATTACGAAGGAAAACCCGGTGACTCTAAATGATCTTCACCAGTGCTTTCGTCAAATTGACTGGGGCGAAGCCCTCAGCGATTAAATAAAGGAGAATTTAAATGGATTTAGATGCAATTAAGAAAGACGTTGTTTCTGCTGTTAAGGCGGAAGTAATTGCTATTGAAGATGCATTCCGTAAGGATTCTGTCAAATTGGCCGAAGGTTTACAGAAGCAGGAAGATGAAATTAAGCGTCTTGGTGGGGTAGTTTCCTCACAGGATGAACTTAAGGCTCGCCAGGCTTCCTACGACCAGAAAATGGCTGATCTTGAGGGAGTTCTTAAAGGGGCAGCTTCGGAACTAGAATCTCGTCTTGAAGGTAAGTTTTCTGAACTTTCTTCAAGCTTCGACGAGCTTACAAAGAAAAAGAATCGCCTAGGCGATGCTTCTGAAATGGAGACCAAGTCTGCAGGAGAACTTTTCGTGTCCTCCTCAGCATATAAGGATTTCAGATCTGCCGGTAATCGTGGTAATTATGGCGTAAACGTGCCAACAATTACGGGTAGTCTGGATAACGCTAATGCTAAAATGCTTCTTAAGTCTATTAGTGGGGATTCAAATCTTCGTGACGTTCTCTCCACAACCAGGCTTCTAGAGATCATGCGCATGCCTACTCGTACACAGCGCATTAAGGATCTATTCACTGTATTTCCTACTACACAGGGGAGTATTCAGTTTCTTCGTGAGTCTGTGTTCACGAATAACGCAGATACAGTAGCCGAAGGCGCAGTTAAGCCAGAAACTAACATTACCTTTACGGATGACACTGTAGCCGTATCTACTATCGCTCACTGGATGCCTGTGACCCGTCAGTTGCTGGAAGACGTAACTGCACTGGAAGCTTACATTCAGCGTCGTTTGGTGGAAGGCCTTAAGCTGGTAGAAGATATTCAGATTTTGTATGGAAGCGGTACTGGCGCGGATCTTACCGGTATTCTTACAAATGCTAATATCAATACCTATAACTGGTCTGCCGGTGGTACTGGTGACACTAAGATAGACGCTATAAGGCGTGCCATGACTTTGGCCCGTTTGGCAGAATATCCTGTGTCTGCTGTTGTTGTAAATCCTCAGGACTGGGAAGATATTGAGCTTGCCAAGGACACTCAGGATCGCTATATCTGGAGTGCCGTTGTTCCAGGAGGCCGCGTAGAACCAACCATTTGGCGTACACCTGTGGTGGAAACTACAGCCATCAACCCAGGAGATTTCCTGACCGGAAACTTCGACATGGGTGCTGCAATCTGGGATCGTTCAGAGGCTGCAGTCAGGGTAACCGATTCCCACTCAGACTTCTTCACACGCAACAAGATCGTCATCTTGGTGGAAGAGCGCCTGGGTGTGACAGTGTTCCGTCCACAGTCATTCATCTACGGCACATTTGACGCCGCTCCCGCGTCCTAATCTTAATTAGGATTCTATAAGAAAGGGCCTCTAGCAATAGAGGCTCTTTTCATTTTACGGGCAACGCGAAGAATAATATAGAAGGTAGAGAAATATTATTGACATGTGCTCGGTCCTGGTGTATAAATGATGAGATGCATAGCATAATGATAAGACGAACTGAACACACTCTTAAATTTGCTACATCAATAAAGCGGCAAAAGTTGGATTTGTTATTTACTGAGTATGCTCGTGTTATAAATGCTTTAATTGTATTATATTGGAATGCAGATAGATTGCCGGGAAAAGCCACCTCTGTTGTTTACAAGCAAATCGACTCATGGATGATGAGCAAGGCCAGAAGGTGTGCTATGAACCAGGCAGTGAATATACTTAGGTCTGTAGTTAAGAAAGATAAGCAGAAGACATACCAAGCATACAAGAAAATATACAGTAGAGCTAAAAATTTAAATCGTAATGTTCTAGGTATCTTGTCAAGTAGATGGTCAGATTGGGTAAAAGGTAAGAAATTCAGACATCGTATAAAGATGCCTGTATTTAACGGAAATACTATTAACCTAAATGTGGACATCGCACGAATACAGGATGCCAAAAAGTCATCAGAATTTGACCTGTGGATACGCTTAGGTAGTATTTTTGGTAATCGTAAAAGTCTTATTTTACCAACCAAACATCATGTACGTAGCAGGTATTTTGAGAAGACAGGATGGATACAAAGAAGATCTGTTACTTTGAGACGAGACAAAATAGGCAGGTATTATGCAGATTTGTTCTGGGGAAAAGATGATCCTGATGTAAATAAGGAAGGGCATGCCGTTGGCGTGGATATTGGTATAAATAAGCTACTGGCCACGAGTAACGGCGATAAATTTGGGATAGATTTTAGATCCAAACTGGACAAGCTGAACAGGCGGAAACAGAATTCCCATAATTGGAATCAAACCAGAAAGGAGATTAAAGATTACATCGGATATGTAACCAGTAAATTTTCGTGGGATACTGATGTTGTGGCTATGGAAAATATTGTAGGCATAACACAAGGAACCAAAGGCCGTGTTGGGAAGCAGACCAGAAAATTACTTGGTCATTGGAACATAGATTTGCTGTACAGGAGAATGGCGGATAAGGCAAAACAAAACCGTGTTTTTTTAGCCTTTGTAAACCCAGCATACTCCTCGCAAACGTGCAATTCTTGTGGAGTAATCGACAAGAAGTCAAGAAATGGAGAAGTATTTAAGTGTAACGATTGTGGTCACGTAGATGATGCTGACATAAACGGAGCAAAGAACAGGCTTCAACGTTTTTTGGATGGGCATTTTACCGTAGCCCGTGGTACAAAAAGAACATAATGTTTTATATATTTTGTTCAACGTTTAATATGATACCAGATAGAGAAGTCAAGGTTATTAATCCTGAGACTAGAGAAGATTCTGAGTGCATATGCTGCAAATGTGGTAAATGGTTTTCCTTTAAAGATGAACTAGAGATGCATGTATGCTCAATGCATATAATTAGGAAAACAAAACCACAGGACATTATGTGAATATAGTAGAATTATCATCCAATAACATGGTTAAGGATTTTAGGTATACTTTAGCTGTGCCTTTTTCCAGATGTTGGGCTGTAGATAAATGGTTTTCTATGTTTTCCACACAGAAATGGCCGTTCAGTATGGATGAATTGTCCGTATTAATTTTTTGCGACAACAATAATGTAATTTCTACAGTAACTGATTATATCAAGAGTTACGAAAATATTAGTTATAAAATTTTTGGAGATCGAAGTAGATCCAAATTACCCGAAATGGGCAAAGTTGAGCAAAGAAGAAAAAGAATTGCGGAGATTTGGGAATTTTTATGGAGAAGCTCCCCTGGAGAAATTATATTAGGGAGTGAAGATGATAGTATACCCGAGGAAGATTCCTACAGTAGGTTATTAAGGGTGCTTGAACATGACGATAGTATAGGATTCGTACAGGGTACTATAATAGGTAGGTGGCGGTGCCCATGTGTACCTCATTGGAAAAATTCCGGGAACAAATGGGAGACCCAAGCCCCAGACGGTAACGAGCTTATGGATATCGATGGAGGGGGATGGTATTGTTTCGCTGCAAGAAAAGATGCAGGATTACTTGCTAATTGGAAATACAGTGATTTACTGCCTGTAGGTCCAGATGTTACTATGGTAAATTCTATTAGAAATAATGGATATAAAGTAATAGGACATTGGGGTGTATGGGTAGATCATATAACGGAGGGTAATACACTTTCTGTAGAGAATTCTATATATAACGAAAAATTAACCTTTTATAAAAATGATCATGATAAATATTGGTCATCTATTATTGAAGTTGTACCCAAACCTGTTAAACCAGAAGGAGTTGTAAAAGATATGGGACCATTAGAATTAGTAAAAGTTGTAGCTAGAAGGAGTTTTTATTCCAACGAAGTGGGGAATAAGGTGCGTAATCAGTATTTTAGTACTACCTACGCTATGGCTAAACAATTATACCAAAAGAAATTAGTTGATTATATTCCCGAACCTGTTAAAATAGAGGAAGGAACCTACCACGGGAAAAGTTTCTTCGAGGAAATTTTACCAGAAGTAGATGATTTATTATTGGAGGATGACCAAGACATGGGTAAACCACCTAAGGGCAAGAAGGTTCCAAATAACAAACCTAAGGGGCCTAAGACAACACCTAAAAAGCCAAAGAAGTAAATGGCGTATACAGCAATACAGGATAGGCTGTCTCTTACATTGGCTGAGGTTAAAGAGTTTATGAGAATAGACGCCGATAATACCGATTACGATGTTACATTGGCAAGACTCATAACTGCATCTTTGAGAATGGCTGACGACTACTGTCAGAACGATTTCCTAGACGAAGACGACGGTGTAACGGAATTAGACATACCAGACTCAGTTTATTCCTGGTGCATAAGTTGGATAGGGCGCCATGCTGAAAGAGGACCAAATGGTGTGGATTTAGTGCAGATACGAGAATTAGGCTCTATAAAATGGGGAGATACAGATTATAGGGATCTTCACCCGTATAGGATGACCTGGTTTTAATGGCTCTTTCTCAATCAATAGGCGCTTTGTTATCTAATAGGGTAGAAGTACAGACTAAAACTTCCAATTTAACCGGAATGGGTGAGGTGGAAACCTGGACTACCACCGCTACCCGTTGGTGTAGAATAATGGGTATTGGTATTGGCATGGAAATCTTCGAAATGCGTTATATGCAAGAACGCAGCCAGGCTACCCATACTATACTTTTTGGAGGTAATCTGAATTTTTCTATAGCCAACACCAGATTTAAACAAGGAACTACTTATTACATTCCTCTTGAGCCATCATTTGATCCTGGAGGTAATTTAGGTAAGTATACTAGTATTCATGTAAGAATAGAAAAGGCTGAAAATTTTATTTCCTAAATATGTTATAATAATAACAATAACATGTTAGGATCTATGAGTTTCAGCAACCAATTCGTGTCCTTCACAGATAATACACGTGAGGTGTATGGAGCATTTAATTATGAAGCCTATCAAAGGCTGAACGCTATGGGCGGGGCAGCTCTAAAGAAAATTTCCGCCGATATGGATTCGTCCAGAGGCGGGAAGATGAATAAGAGAGGCCATATAGCTTCAGCCCCCTATGAAAACCCAGCTATTGAATTTTCCGATCTTGTAACATCTTTAGAGTATGAAGTAAGTATGACAACGGTGTCGTTCGTATTGTCTATAGGAACTGCAAGTCCGGTAGCCATATACGTGGAGTTTGGGCATGGGGATGTAGCGGAAAGGCCATTCCTGACTCACTATGAATTGGTCACTTTGCAATATCACGTAGCGCTATTTTTAACCGCTACACCATGGATTACATTGTTGGCTTAAGGAGGATATATTGGATAACTTAATAAATTTTCAGTTTGCCACAATAACCGGTGATGCTACTATGCAGGGCTTGCTGGGAACCCCTATGCAGGTATATCAGGTAAAATCTCCGCCTGACAACAATGAGAAGCCTTTTAAATATATAGTAATGAATATAACGGCGTCAATGGTAGATCCATGGAGCATAATGCAAGGATATTCTGACTTTCATATTTGGACATTTGGTCCTGCAAGAACATTAAGTTATCAAATTCGCGATCAATTACTTGCACTTTTCGAAAGATTGTATTATCCTAGTATTGAAAATGTATCTTCTGTACGTTATAGATATCAGTCAGAACACTGGTTGATGGAAGTAAACAAGAGGGTGCATCATCATATAGTAAGATTTTCAGTTCGTTGGGTAGAGGATAAAACTATTACAGCGGTACTAACTAGAGAAGGAGCGTAAATAATATGGCGATTCCAGCAATGGGTCAAGGTTTACATGGTATACGCGAAGAAACTCCACATAATTTATGGCTTGATGCCGGGGTCCTATATTACAATATAGACGTAAGTGCTTTGCGCGGCGCCGGCCCTGGGCAATTGGCTGCTGCTATTGCTGCAGGTACTAAGTTGGGGGCTACTCGCGGAGGCGCATCTTTTAATATGAATAAGAAGATGCGCTCCATGCCGGTGGACGGTAAAAGGTCTGATATCTCAGGCATGATGAGGATTGAGATGTATGAGCCTACATTAACTGTGCATTTGCTTGAGGTATCTCAAGCTAACATTGAAAAGAGTATGGCTCCAATGGACACCACAGCTTATACAGCTTACGATGAAATAACTCCCAGTATTAATATTCAGCCGGGGGACTACTTCAGTAATGTCAGCCTAATCACTGCTATATCAGGAAAGGCGAACCCAGTTGTGCTTGTTTTGTCTAACTGCATAGCTAAGGAAAACAGCGAGATTAAGGTATCCGATAACGATGAAATGGTATTCGAGGTTAAATTCGTAGCTTGCGCTAGTTTGGATGCCCCTCACGTCATACCAGTTTCTATATTCTATCCGCAGGATGCAGCCGCGTCCTAATTAGCATAGGAGGGGATGGCACTTGCCATCCCCTCCTATAAGATTTTTTGGAGAATAAAATGGAAGAAAAAGATCCTATCCTTTCTACTGGAACAACAATTACAATGGGTGGAGTAGAAAGAAAAATTAGAAGACTAGGTATTAGAGATTTAATGAAGTTGTCTACGCTAGTATCAGATTTATTATCTGGTGGTAGTTACCAGCTTCAAGAGAAAATTTTATCCTATACCCCTGCAGCAGACAAGAACCAACTAGACGCTATAGGAACCATCATCATTCTAGGATTCCCGTTAATCGAGAATAATATCATGGATGTAATGGGCAGCTTTTTGGAAGTAACGCAGGAAGATCTAAATGACCCAAGCAAATTTCCTATGGATGCCCTTCCTGTATTTCTAGAAGGTTTGTGGAAGCACCCGGACTTTCTAAGTTTTTTCGGCCAGATGAAGCAGATGGTATCCAATCTGCTAAAGATGGTGCCGACGAACAATCAAGAAGCTCAGGAATAGATCTTAAAGACAGGTTAGCTGTAGCCTACGATTTAATACAAGCTCGTTATGGCTGGACTGACGAACATGTAACATCAATACCTTGGTGCAGATTTAAACAGATGTTACGTGTTCTAGGTGCAGCTATAGAGAGGGATCAATTCGAAAAATGGCATCTAGCTGGATTTGTGGGGTGGCAGACACATTTAATGACGCCTTTGTCTTCCCATTCCAACTTTTCTAAATGGTGCTCAGCTATAGGTTTACGTAATACATCATCTGCCAAAAAGGTTTATAGTAAAGAATTACAAGATACTAGGAAAAAGGCAGAGGATATACTGCAAAAAGCACTAAAGGCTTTTTAGTTGTCGGAATTCTTCCTTTCAGTTAGTTTATTGATAAAGCTTATAATATCGATCATGTAATCCAAATCGAAGTATTTATTCTCTTCTGGGTGGAACAAGTATACTTTCCTGTTTGGATACCATGCTATTGTACCCAAACAGAAATCTTTATAGTCTTTTTCTGTTATTACAAAACTGTCTATTAGATCCCTTTGTGGCTTAGATGTATCCCAGTATCGTAGGTCTGTGAATTTACCATAAAACACTATGTCCTTGAATTTGTACTTAGTCATTACTGGGTCTGCCATTATAGGGTTATTCCTCTCATATCTAGGGTCGTTGAGAATCCTGCTGCTCTGGGATGACCGCCGCCGCCCATTGTCTTACATAGGGATGCTACGTTGAAATCATCTGTGTTAGACCTTAATGACCAAATACGGACCCCCTTCTTCAGGTCATCCCAGTAGCATGCTGCAAATGGGCATGATGGGTTATCCTTAGCTAATACATGCCCTACTTCACTTATATACTCATGAGCGTTCACTACTGGCACGGAATAGCCGCACAATTCGATAATGGATGATCTGCAACATATGCGCTTTACTTCCTCGTCCTGTTTTCTGAGAAAGGCATTACCCTCTACTAAAAGATTCTTAAAATCATCTGGTGACGAGTTTTCGAACTTATCAAAGTTATCCTTTGATTGTGGGTAAGAGTATAATGCTCTGGTTATCACTTTATCCCAAGGCAGTACTCCCCATCTCCACAGATCTCCTGCTTCTATATATTTTAGAAACCATGGAGCTAAAGTCTCTGGGAAGTACGTGTCCCATGTAAGAGTAGCACCGCTCTTGTTAACGTCATACACATAGTGTATTAGTAATTCTTTGCATCTTTCTTCTGTATGGGTGTGGTGGTCTATAACGAAAACATTATTAGCGATATCTTTAAATTTTTGCATCAGGGTCACTGGATACATAAAATCAACGAACAGGATATCAGCCCCATGTGCCCACTCAGGAGGATCAATTAGGTTTCCCTCGTGAGATGCGTGAACCATTTTTAACTCTTTCTTAAAATTTAGATTCGGGTTCTTTCTGATCCAGAATTTTTGCGCGACCCAAGCCGATGTGAATCCGTCAGGACAATAACCATGGTAAACGATTACATTGAAATTTTCTAGTCTTTTCATAGTAAGAGACTAACACAGCCCAGCTCACCTGTCAAGACCTTTCTACTTAGCCACCAAAGACTTCCATGGAATGGTCTGGGCAGGGAAAGCAGCGATCCAGTAAGCATCCACTCTGGCAAGTTTGGCTTCTTCTTGAGAAATTCTGTATTCTAGGAATGAGCTGTATTCTATAGATAATGCCTTTTTGTATAAATTTATAACCCTCATGAAGGATTTTGCATTGGATATTAGTCTGGCTTTTTCTATAGATTCAGCAGTCCATGACGTCTTACTGGGATCAAACTTAACCTGTTCTTTCCTCATTGAAACTCCATAAATAAATTTACTGATAGTATAACATACCTATTCTTGTTTTTCAATTATTCGTAGTGCTTTCACCAAAAGTAACTTAGCATAACTTAGGGACGCCCCTTCTGGTGTTTGTACAGAGAAATTTATGAACTCTCTGATATCTTTTAATAACTGATCAGTGGCGATGTCCATACTTTAATATAGCATACGTATATTTGACTTGTATAGTATTTCAATAATGTGTTAAAATTATGTTAAATACGGAGGATATATTCCTTGGCCAGAATTTTCACATTAGACGGTGTTGTAAGGCTCTTAATGGGCGACACCGTAGCCAATTTAACCAAGTTGCAGGCCGGGGCCACACGTACCGCTGGAGCTTTTTCTCGCTTAGGAGTTGTTGCTGAGCGCATTGGAAACCATGTACTTTTGGTAAATGAGCTTATGGCCTTGTCATTTCAGCAACTTGGTATGGCTGCTAATGCCGTACTCCCACAGATAGGGGCAGCGGCGGCGGGCATGGCCGGTAGTATAGGTCAATTAGGGGCGTCTGTATCATCTGTAGCTACTAACGTTGGGGCGCTTAACGCCCCAATTAATACGACGACTAGGAGTTTAGGGGCATTAAATACAGCCACATCCGTTACCGCATCTAGATTGGCTGCACTGAATACATCTATGGCTGCTACAGGAGCTACATTGGGGAGGATACCTATAGCGGCGGCAGGAGCGGGCGGGGCCATGACGCGCATGGGGGCTCAAGGGGCAGCAGCAGGTAATGCTATGCGCGGAGGTATGCACGGCGCTGAAATGATGTTAATGTATCTGTTTGCCATGGTAGCTGGAAAGGGAATTAAAATCATGTCCGATTTCGATTCTCAGATGAGGGAGGTAAACTCCATTGCTGGTTTGAGTGAAGTCAATTATCAGAAATTAAGAGATACCATTAGCCAACTCACTGTTACCCAGAACTTACACACAACTGCTTTGGACAATGCCCAGGGTTTGTACGAAATTTACTCAGCGAACATGCTTAAATCTTCTACTGATGTAGGTAAAGCGACAGAGGCCACAGGGCTACTAGTATCTATGTCTCATTTGGCTACAGCGGGTTTATCGGACATGAAATCTGTGGCTGATGGCGTTTCTACGGTACTCAACGTTTACGGTGAGGAGGCTGGCACAGCCACACAAGTTACAGACATGATGTTCCAGACCGTTGTAGACGGTAAGATGAAATTAAAGGATTACAATAACTCCATTGGTTACATGTTGGGTGACATGAAGACCGCAAAAATATCGTTCGGGGAAGCTAATGCGGCGTTAGCTTCTTTGACCGATAAGGGTTTCAAGGCTGAACGAGCCGCCAGGGCCCTTAGCACGTCTTTGAAAGATATTGGAACGGCACTGAATAACTCCGAGAAGGCTCGGGAGACCATGGTCAAATATAATTTGATAATAAATGATACCACTATAGCCCAGGATGGATTAGTCGGTACGTTTAAAAAGATACATGATGCTCTTGGTGATGATGCGTCTGCTTATAGAACGCTATTTAGGGATCAAAACGCGTACCGTGAATATATGCTATTGATCTCAGACAATTTGGAAATTTTAGACAGAGCTGTTAAAAATCAAAGCGAATCTGCTGGTGCTGCGATGAGGGCCGAGATAGAAAACGCCAAGTCCCTACAAGCGGCCTTCAAAGACGTGAAAAACCAGATGGATGCCTTTTTGCTTTCTGATTTCGGTGAAAAGATAGTAGAAGATCTTAAAACTCTGGCGTCCAAAATAAAGGAGTTGGGCGTAAACTTGAACTCTCTGACACCGGCGCAGAAGGAAACCGCTGCAGGATTCGTGGAAACAGGCGTAGGGCTTGGTGTTTTTGCGGGGGGTCTGTGGGTAGTTGACAAGATAGTAAAAATATTTAAAGGTAACTTAGCTAAATTAAAGGATTTATTGATTCCTATAAGAGCGGGTCTCGCGTGGATGTCTACAACGACTGTAGGTGCCAGTCTAACCCAGCTAGGCGCAGGCGCAGCGTCTTTTGCTACAGGCCTAGGAGAACTGGCGCTGGGTTTAGCTGTAGTTGTAGGCCTTTTGTATGCTTGGCATAAGATTACTGAGCTTTTAGCACAGACGGTGTTGGTAGACGATAAGGGCACTTCCAGGTATCAGGCGGAAAAAAATAGGGTGCAAGAACAGATCGATGCGGATCTTGTTAGAGGTTACCATGACGTAAAACAGCGCGGGGCGTTAGCTTCTCCTGTCCTAGGCCCCTTCCAGGAGACTCGTGATGAAGAATTAAAAAGAATAAATGACATGAGCGGGGGTTACCAGAAGCTGACCACCGCCATACAGGGAGGCAAACTGGAACTAGACGCACTAAATGCGGCTATTAAGGACGCTCCTCCCGGCACAGAGATTAAGATTAAACTAAAACTTAGGGCCGAAGAAGTAGAGAGGGACATTAAAGGCTACACTAAATTAGCTGAGGAGCTTGAAAATAAGTTCAGAAGGTCCACCAACCCAATAGTAGACGTATTTGGGCGGGCAATGGTAGCATCTGGTAATTTCACCAATAAGTTTACAGCAGATATGACTGCAGCAATTACCAAAGTCAAACTGGGCATCAAGGAGGCCATAACCGATGGTTCCAAAGGGGTGATCACGCCCACGTCGTTAACTCAAGGAATAGTTGGGGCCGCCAAATCGGCTTTTGGCTACGTGTCTGGGACTACCGTCGGCGAAGACGGCAAGTCTCTAAAGCAGAAGCAAGCCGAAGCTACACAATCTTTTCTAGCCTATGAAAACTTTAAGCGTAACCAGAAGAATAAAGTCTACGCAGATCCTATAGATGAGGAGACGGCTTTCGTCGCTATGGCGCGTAAGACTGTATACCCTAAAATAGATAAGGCAGGTAATGAGTCCGGCGGAAGCAGGGAGTATTATTTAGCACAAGATGAAATGGTTGCAATATATAAAGCAGCCAATAAACAAAAACTAGAAAATCAAAAAGCCTACATACAGGAATCTCTGACCAACGGAGAAATTAGCAAAACCGAAGCGATAAAACAATTAATGGCTGCTGAGAAATATTACGAGGCAGTAGGAAACGCTAAGAATGCTATAGATAAAGAAATTGCTAACCTGCGTAGGGGTAACAATTCTGATATTCTTGCAGAGGACAGAGCAGCAGTTACTGAATCACTAAACTATGGTGAAATAAACAAGACCGAGGCCATCAGGCAGCTTAGGGAGATCTTAGCTACCCATAAAATGACGCTTATGGAAAAAATTTCTCTGGAGAAAGAGATTTCTAAGATGTCCAAAGATCTTAGAAAGGAAGAGGCGGCAGATCACAAGAAGCAGGCCGAGGAAACTCGCCAAGCTTACGCACGTTTGTACGATATGCAGGCAAAGATGATTGGTCATCAGATTAAAGAAGTCGATATGACTATTAAACTTTACGAAGGGCAAGGTAAGTCTATAGAAGACATTAACGCTTTATTAGAACGTAGGCTTACTCTAACTATGCAACAGATAGCGGCCGAGGAAAAAGCAGCTATAAAGAGAGCAAAATCAAAGGAGGAGATAGAGGAAATACACGCCACTGCAGCGGAGAAGACTAAGGAGGCCCAAATAGACAACGAGAATAGGAAAACTGCTGCCCTTAAAACTGCGGCAGATCGTAAATCCAAAGAAGTCAAGATGGAGAAGGAATTCGGAGATTCTAAAATTCAGGCTTCTCAGGATGTGCAGACCCAATTAGACTATCAGGAGAAAAAGTTTGGGCGTGATATGTCTAGTCAAAAAATTGCTGAAATTAAAAAGCAGATGGCTATCAGAATAGCCGAGTCTAGGGCTGAAATGGAAGATAAGATCCGTCAGGCTGAAGCTGCTAATGAATATGATCAGATTTCTCATATTAAGCAAATGGGGTTGGCAGCAGAGAAGCATTTATTGTTTGAGCAGAAGCAGCTAATTCAGGAGATCATCGATAAAAAGAAAGAGGATGCCGCCAAGAATGCCAGCCCTGTTCAGACATTGGAAGAAGCTATGGCTGACATTAATAAGGCTATGGGAACTACTCAGGCAGCCTACGGTTCGTCTGCCCTAGGATCAGATTTTGGATCATTAGGTTCTGGAGGGTCCTTCATCGGCGGTAATTTGAATTCACCGACCATATCTGCGGCTATGTCTCCTGCAGGTTCCCGTACCGAAAAATCTTGGTTCGGTCCTGCTAAAAACGTGGCCAACGTATTGAAGGGGGACGGAGAGCCTTCGATTACCGTACACAAAACAAAAATAGAAGTGGATGTAAAAGGGCACATAAAGACATTAGAGTTGGACGGTCTGAGCGAAACTGTAGTTCAGGGGCTGGGTAGCCATGTTATGGGAGCAGTTAAGAAATTGGGTCCTGGGAGGTACGGCAACTAAATGTCTTTAGGGACCCACTACTTATCTGACTCTGACGGCACTAACGCTATTCTATTTACCGGGGACCTGGGACAGCCTTGGCCGCAGGATCCACAAATTAAATTTAATAGGGCCACTACGGAGCATAGAATGATACCTGGCTGGAGCGGGTCTACCACCCCAGGCAGAAGGGTAATTATTGATGCAGGAACCCATACGTCCATAGGAGATATAGAGATAAATTTACCGTACATAGACGCTATAGTTCATGCAGAATTACGTGCCAAGGAATCTACAGTGGCGTCTATGTTGTGGAGCCCAGACGCAGGAACTACTGTTTACTTAGTAGCGTGGCAAAACGGAATTTCTTACGACCCAACACCCAAGGCAGGATTCATAGGTTACTATGAAGGCAAACTAAAATTGCATATAATAAGTACATCAGTTACAAGTATAAGTTTGTCTGGCATGATAAGCTAAACAGGAGAAAGTAATATGGCGGTAGTAATAACTGTATACCCTGCAGCAAGTAATCCAACGACTGATGTTGGTGTGTCTGGTGGAAATATAGACACAGGCGGTGGAGCTTTAAGTGAGATAACTGAAAACGTAGTAATACCACAGTTACAAGTACCTGCAGATGCTTCTCCTGACGGAGGACCATATTATTACGCTATATGTATAAAAAATGTAGGTGCAGATCCTTTTATTACTCCTAAATTTTGGTTAAGAAACGGGATTATTCCTCCTGCAGCGTCTGGCGTATTTACGTTAACCCCAGAAAGTGCGTCTGAGGCCGACTTGGTTAGGATTCACTTTAGAAACACTGACGGGGATTGGGGTACTGACGACATTACAATGAACGGTTTATCTCCAGTTACCGGCGTAGTAGCTGCCGAAGCCTCCTCTCCTGTTGTAATGGAAAAAATAACGTCTGGGGAAAGTTCCACCGTATCTGTAAGTAATATTTGGAATAGTAGAGGTTCTTCCTTAGGTTACCTCCCGTCAGGAAGGGCCATAGCCGGATCATTTATACAGATAGGTTTGGACCTAGCCGTAAATAACACACTAACCGCCGCTACAAGATTGACTGCCCCTGCCGGTATAACCTTTTCTCAAGCATTTTCTTATGCAACTGGATTATATATACCAGGACCGGTGAATTTAGCTGCTGGTGAATTCATTAAGGTCTGGTTTAAGGTAACTGTTCCCAACGGTATGCCGATGCCCATTTCTGGGTATTTTCAGCCCGTTGTAGCCTGGAGAGGAGGCGCCTAATGTCATGCCTACTTGGAGACTTCGGAGTTCGTTATTCAGTACCCGTATCTTTAGAAGGAGACTTTGGGGTAAGGTTCAGCATTCCCGTCGTGGGTGTTACGACTGTTCCTTTAGAGGGCTCTCATGGAACTAGGTTCACAACTTACTTAGATCTAGAGGGTGATTTCGGTTTTAGATTTCCGGTTATACCTACGCAGATATGGAATTTTTACGTTGTTCCATCTGTTTCTGCTGTAGCCGAGGAAAACAGACTCTACAGGAAAGACTTCGGGTATTCAATAGTTCTCCATGATGTAGCAGGAGCCGTAGATCTGGATTTGACCCCTTACGTACAATCTGGGGATATACAGCAGAAACTATCTAATCCGTCGTCGCTGACGTTGACTTTAGTCAACGAGGATAGAATATTTAGACCAAAATTGGATCCATTGGACACCTATTATCAGTTATTCGACGGAGATACGTACGACCAGAACTGGAATTTGCGTAGGTATATAACTGTTACAATATATTGTGCAGGGTCGTCATGGATTGCCCCGTGGTATTTAATAGATACATTTGATTGGTCATTAAATTCCTCCGGTGAGACTATATGTACACTAGAATGTACAGATATAACAGAAAAATTATTAAACGATGACCAGCAGCTAGAGGATTATCTGTCTGTTACTGGATCTGGTGGCGCTAATATTTACTCGTCTAATGGTATAATGGCCAGTATAGCTTCACACTATAAAATAAAATATAGAATAAGTTCCAATAGTTTCCTAGTTAGACAATTTTCCCCTAAAGGGTCTCAGGGTATGGAGTATTTCAGGAAGCTGCTATATGTGACGCAAGGACAATGGTATACAGACAGGGATACGTTGGTTCTAGAGCCATTGATGTGGTATAAAACCGGGGTCCCTACGTGGGGGTTCGAAGATATTTACGATATTAAAAATATAAAGTATAAGAAATCAATTCAAGGACTTAAAAACGAATTTGTAATAAATAAGGTCGAAAAAGCAGGCACCCCTCTAGCAAGAGTAGAAGTTCATAAATACGGAATAACGGATTTTATAGAGTTACAAGACCCTAGCTACGCTATCGATGTGCGTGTTATAGAAGCAAGACATGGTAGTATGACTTATTTTATATATTATGACGCGCAGAAGAACCCTATAGCTACAACATCTGGTTCATTCAGGCACGGAATAAATGCCAAATATGTAAGGTTTAACTATGACCCAGGGTTATCTATAGGAGGAGATACACTTAATTTCTTCCTCAGTGGCGCTGCTTTTGATGCTTATGGTGTGGTAGAGTTCTGGGGCGTAGTAAGGCCTACGTCGTTCGGTGTATTTGACGAGGGATATAAAATATTGTATAAAGCCCCCAACCAGACAAGATTTGGGCCCAGACGAGATATGTCTCCTGTGGAAAATTCATTAATCCCTGATAAATCTAGTGCCATTACCCTAGCTACCAGGCTGGCTGATGTATCCTTAAGGATGACTCAGATTAGTAACTGGGAAGGAGTACTTAACCCATGGGTAATACCTGGCAGGACTATAGGTATAATATGCGGGCAGGCCGGGTTTACCACTATGACAAATTTTTACGTAGAGTCTATCTCTAAGAAATTTAATAACCAGGGTAGTTTTACTATGGAAATAGAATGTACTGGAGATCAAGCATAAAATGTACGATCCTTGGATAATGGCGAGAATGATGCAAGAAATGGCTGTCATGAATGTGAGAGCCACTAGAACTTTTCATGTCGGTATAGTAACAAGTAATAGTAGAAAACCAGACGTAAAATTTGGAGATGCTAGCGCCATAAAAGAAGTGCCTGATATGAACAGTGTCATTAAGGGTGGATGGATGATAGGAGGACAGGTTATGGGGGCCATGGTAAATGGAGATCCTAATAACGTAGCCGTATTCGGCCCCAGCCCTTATTTGATAGGGGAAGTAACTGAAGTCTAATGGGTTATAAAAAACAAGAATCCGCTGTAAGGGCCGCAGCAGATATGTCAAAAAGGGCATCTGCAGCTAATCCTGATGTAGAGATTGGGATAATACAGGCCAAAAAGGCCAATAAAACTTTGGATGTAGCATTAAGCCATGGGGATTCTTCTGGAAATTTTCCCGAGGCTGTCAAAAAAGAAGTTCCTTGTCAGACTTATCAATTATGGCAATCAGCGCAAGTTGGACAGTCTGTATATGTAGGATATATACACGGGAATAGAAATCTACCGGTAGTATTGGGATTTTCTACACAAATAGCTGGTGAGCAACCTGAAAGTCCTGCAGAGATACCACCTTATCCTACAGCACTGCCATTAACAGGTCTCCAATGGCCTACGTATGGGCACGATGAGGGAAACACTAGGTCCACTGGAAATACTACGGGTTATTGGACTCCGATAGGCTTATCAGGCCAAGCCGCTAACTGGGCCGTAGCCAACACAGGCTTTATATCTAGAATACAAGCCGCTAAAAACAGAGGATTTATAATTACGGACGGGCAAGATAGCGGATCTGATGTAACCGGCAAAATAACATCATGCCCTATAGATTGGGGAGCCACTATAGGATCGAGCGGTATTAATTACGGAGGAAGTCCGCAGTCTGACCCTTACTACCTTAGAATAGTGCATCAAAATATAGCAGAAGGAAGCACAACAGGCGCATCTAATCTTCCGGGCAACGGTAATCCCGAAGATTTTTCCCATAATCTGCATCTATACGACATACCGTTGTCGGACGCCATAGGCATTACTAGGACGGGAGACAATACCCGAGTGGCGCCTGTATCACTATCTTTGCAAGATTACTATTTTACACAAGATTTTGATCCATTTAGCATATTTAATCCAGATGCAGAATCATCTCCAGGTGTACCTATGACAAAACAAATACCTTATGCTTATAGAGATATTGACCGCTTTAACTTAGACGCGTCAACTGAAAATTTGGCTGCAGATGAGAGGCTTTTAGCTACAGTGGCCTGGGCCTGCCCTCCTCCCTATATTCTATCGGGGACGATGTATTCTGCTAGCAGAGTGGACGGGTTTATAGGGTGGAATACCAGCGGGAAATTCTACATTACTTTGCACCAGATTAATTGCAGAAGATCTTATCAGATACCAGATGTAACGGACGCTAGTTTTCCAGTTATTGGTTTTGCTGGCGGAGGAGAGGTGCACTTGGGTAAACCTGTGCAAGATATACTTAGGAATCCGACTGTGAAGGAAGATGGTACATTTGGCGCGTTTTTATCTATAAATGGTGTTGCTCTTGAGCCTTGGCCTTTAAGTTCTTTGACCATTACAGATTTACCCGTACAAAGAACATTATGGGTATGTGAATTGCCTTATGCTCCTGTAGGTGATGCCTTTTTAGTTAAAAGTCGTTATTACATCCCCATGGCTGAATACGATGGAGACGGTAAGTTAATACTTCACCTAGGAGTAGTGAATGCTAATAATGGTAATTACATTAGCACGACTGATCTAAGTATACCTACCCCATCTCCTGCGTGGGCAGATGATTTCTACAGCGATAGACCCCCGGAAGAGGTAGGAGTAGTTCCCTTTTGGAATGAAGGACTTCCATCCCAGCTAGGTAATGATTATGGTATAGCAAGAGGTCTGGTAAAAAATGCAGGGTACCTGGTAGACTGGTTAATACATAGAGTATCGGCTGATCATGTTTATCTAATTCCGCAGTGGAGTTATAGCAACATGATTAAATGCTGGGAGATAAACGGAACCAGTATTACTGAATCTTGGACATTGCTTGGATATGATGCTTATCCGTCTCTTTACACAGTATACTCCACTATTTTAGTAAAGAATTCAAAATTGTTGATACACTGGGAGGACTTTACTTACCAGTCTGGATCAGATTTATTTTATCTGCCCCCAACGCCCCCAGGCAACCAGTTAACTGGAATGCTAAATTGGGAGAATGCAATAATTGCTTTTATCGGAGATGAGACTTTCACGCCAGGCCAATGGCCTTCTGGAGAACTTGGGCATACGATGGCCTTCCAGCCAGATATTATTTATGATAACGCTCTAACATCTTCAAGTGAAATAGATCAGGAATTTGATTGGTGTAATAATTATTGGCCTGGAAGAAGTGATGAATACGGTTATGCTACATTAAGCTCTGCTAAAATCCCTAGTGTAAGAAGACACGGTTGGTCCTTGTTAGATCCTACGGACGGATCACTGCTGATAGAGGGGCCTGTAGCTCCGGTGAATGGCACATTAGGCCTAAGATCGGGTCCCTTAATTAGCGAATGGTTTAGGTCTACCGTAGTTCCTAAACAGATTGATCCTAATACCGTAGATGATGTCTACGATAAGGTGGTTTACCGGGACGGATTAAACCGTGCAGCTTTTGGATGCATGGCTCCTCTTGGAGCTAACGAGTCTGAAATTTTGATAAAAGTATGGGACGCTAGAATACCTTACTGGGATACATACCCAGATCATCTTGATTTTCAATATTACAGATCCTCTCCGTCCCAGGCTAATGATAGCAGAAAAGAATTTAGTAGAGATTGTTTTGGAGGTAATTTTGATTTAACCGACGTCGGAAATTTCGCCACAGTTGACTGGGGCAGACAATTTTGGGTGTGGAGGCTAAAAACAGCAACCACTAGTTTTGCATACGATGCATCTCCTGTAATGCCCTGGAATACATTATTGGCTGCCGCCGAGTCTTATTATGTATTTTTATCTAATCACCTGGAATCTTTTTTAATATCGGATGTATTCTCAAGTATACCTGTCGTATACTACGGCTTAACTGATTTGGCGTATAGACCCGGTGAATCGTCTGAATTTGTATGGACAGAAGCAGACGGAGGTCCTGTAAAGATAAGTGGAAGCGGGGATACGTCTACTTATTCTCTTAAGTATTCGGATACATCAGCCCCGACCCTGCACGGTAAGGCTATAGATGGCAAATTAGCTGCGTGGTGGACGACTGCTGGGGGGGAAACATCGACAAGAGTTTACGAAGAAACTATCGGAGACCAGACGCTAGGATCCTATGCGGGAGCTGACGATCCTGTAGCTGTTGCGGAGGGGTTGTCTTTTTCAGACGATATGGTAATATATGTCCCAAATGATCTTAGAGAAAGAATTTTCACAGACGGAGTAGTTACCGGAAGTTTCCTATTAGGTGCGTCTTTTGGATTAGTATCTGTACCCAACGTAATGAATTCTTTCGAAGAGTTAAAATCTCATGCATTAATATTTTACTTACGAGAGTACACACCTTAATATAATATAATATAATATAATATAATATAGGGACTAGCAAAATCTCATGTTGACGCCATGGAAAAGTGGCTGTGGCTGTAGCTGCTATATTGGTCAGTTCCGCTAAGCGGAGTAGGCCGCTGGGCTTCACGGGTAAGATCGACTTGGTTTTTAAAGGGAACATGTTCGAGGCAAATTGCTTGACAATAGACATATAGTAATTATATAATTACTATATGTCTTGTATAGATGAACCATTTGAAGTTCCCCCCGATCCATTTTTAACTAACGAGGATCCATTTCTAATTACAGGTGGAGGCAATAAAATGCTTGCCCCGCTTGAAGTAATAGCAGGGGATTTGAGCAGGTTAAGTATAGTTAATTGGTTCACCGGAAGAGATGGTTTTTATTTTCCAACTAATTCAATAGCCGCTGTTATAGACGGGATAGTAAGATTTTTGGTAACTACATCTGCCATTACATTTTATGTCGGTAGGTATGCAGCTAGTATTACGCATATTAACACTGCAGGCAGAACCTATATTTTACCAGACAAAAGCGGAACTGTGGCATTGGTAAAGGACGTTGAGAACTGGATAGACGTCTACTTAATAACTAAATGGTACTAGTTTTAATAAATTTTTCGTGCTACAATAGAATAAGATATACCTTAGGGAGATAGGTTTTTATGCCACCTCTATTTATAACATCCTATAAAACAGCCAACCTGCAGTTAATAAATTTGTACGGTTCCAGACCTAGGATAATGGTTACTGCAGGATCTTACGGGTCTAGAGTTCACGCTTGGAGATCTTCTAGCGATAGTGCTACATTAGATACTTTGGAAGTTTTCGTAGGGAAGAAAGTAACTGATCAGGCAGATATGGGTGTGGGTGCTTTTGTAGACGGTGCTGGAGGATCTGATACTTTAACACGCACTGTAGGATCATTTATAAACGACGGTTGGCGAGTTGGTGAGTGGTTGTTTGTTCAGGGATCTGGCACACTGGCTAATGATTTTAGGGTACAATTAACTGGTGTTTCCACGGTAACTCTAACTTTCGCGACTGGCACTGTTGATACTGCCGAAAACATGGTTGGTGGTGGGCAATTAATACGTGCGTCTAGGATCGCAAGTATACCAGTTCCGCCCAAAGCCGGCCAGAACTACACTAAAACAGTAAATATATTAAACCCCGAATATATAGTATCTAATTACCCACAAGAGCTATTTCTCATGTTGCAGGCAGGTGATATAGTCCTAGTTAGATTAGGGAGTTCTTTATCTGTTGGAGAAACTATTGATCTGGAAATGGAATATGGGGACTATTCAGCTTTAATTAGCTAATTTTTCATATGCATTTCGACGCCAGAGAAGATTTACCTTGGGGAAAGATAAATAAACTTAGAGTTGACAAAGAATCTAAGCCGGAGCTGAAATTTGATTTTGACGCGCTGGACCAAAGATACGTAACCATAGGAGAAATCTCAGCAGGTAATACCGTTTTAAGCGGGTCAGGCGCCCCTTCAGCCGGTTTGGGTTCTGATGGAGATTTTTACGTAAATACATCAAATTATGATTTTTATGGTCCAAAATTAGGTACTTGGGGTAGTCCGGTCTCTTTAGTGGGGCCGGCAGGAGCATCAGGAGAAGAGGAGGGCATTGTAGGATTATTAATACAATGGCTTATATAACATGTTGACATCTCCGCAATCATTAGCGTCCGGTGTAATAATAGATACAAACTGGGCTGCAATTTATACATGCCCAGCCCTTACAGCAGCTATAGGCTTAGTATTGGAAGCCAGTAACACAGATATTACGGATGATAGTTATCTATTATGCAGAGTTACTAGATTTGGGGAATCTGCCGTACAAACTAGAAGGGGTTTATTGCAGAGTAACGGGGGATGGGGTGTAGTTAATTTGACAAGATTAAGTGCGGGGGATATAATTGAGATCAAGTCCACGGTAGCCATTACATCGCTTGAGTGGGTGTTGTCTGGCGCTGAAGTGAGTACTGTGTAATAAAGTTATATAAGATAGATGCTGAATAAATTTTATGATAGGGAAGGGGCTGAAATACTATCCACTATCAGCGTCACTACAGGAAATAATTCTGTTGTAGCCGTGTCTGATACACCATCTGTTAAATTGTTAGATGTTAATAACAACAGAAAGGGTGGATTATTGGTAAACAATGGCTCTAATGACGTCTATATGGGCTTTACCGGCGGAGTAGTAGCCGGTAATGTGGCCGGAGCATTAGGCGGATGGATTGTGCGTCGAGGAGGTTCTTCATTTTCGTTGAGCCATTTAGCAGGCTACACAGGAGAGATATGGGCCATAACTCCGGCAGGTTCTACAGTAATAGCTGTAGCGGAATGGTAAAAAGTATATTAATTTGGTATAGGAGTGTATTATGTCATTAAATAATGTTTTAGATACTATTGCCGCTACTCAAAGCGGGGCATGGACGCTAACTGCTAACGCTGGCACAGGTTTTCCTGCTGTAGCTACAGCAGGATCTGCGGTACCAGCTACAGGGCTCATGGCTTACGGTTCAGATGGAACTAATGCTCGTGCGATTAAAACTGACGCTACAGGTATAGTATCCGTATCGTTCACATCTGGGTCAGTTACCGCTGACACAGAATTGCCGGCAGCAGCAGCAGTGGCAGATGCTTTCGCCAACCCCACTACGACTAATATTATGTCTATGTCGATGGGTTGGAATGGAACTACTTGGGATAGGCTCAAGAGTGACACAGCCAACGGTTTAGACGTAGATGTGACCCGCGTGAGCGGCACAGTTACTGTAGACTCTGAGTTGCCTGCTGCGGACGCCCTGGCCGATACCACAGCAAACCCTACTACTACTTCGGTAGGGGCTTTGGCATTACTATATAACGGCGCTACCTGGGATCGTATGCGTGGCGATAGTACCAATGGCTTGGATGTAGACGTAACCCGTGTAAGCGGTACTGTTACTATTTCAGGCACTGTTACTGCTAACGCTGGCACAGGTTTTCCTGCTGTAGCTACAGCAGGATCTGCACACATTACTACCGGTCTCCAGGGAATGTTGTCTGACGGTACTAATGCTGTAAGAGTAAGAGGTACTACAACCGGGGCTACCTGGGTAACTGGCGAACCTATTGCCACCCTCACACAGGTTACTATTTCTGTAGGAGCTACAGCCACGCTCATCCTTGCCGACAATGCGTCTCGTAAGGGTTTTATAATTTGCAATCAGGGTTCCACCCAGGATATTTATTTTGGCAATGCATCTGTTGTGTCTGGTGCCAGCGCCATAGCTAATGGCGGTTTGCGCATTTCCAAAAACGGAGGCGCCCTGACCAGTACACAAATGTCTGGTTATACAGGACCAGTGTATGGAATAACAGCATCCAGTACAGCAGTGGTTGGGGCTATTGAGTGGTAATAGGAGATATTTATGTTTAATAAGGTCATTGACCCTACAGATGCAAATACGGATAAGGACATTTCCGTCTCGGAAATTAATAAGCCGTCTAGGGAATACAGCCCCATGCCATTCCCTACAAGTACAGATATTGCTCCAGATCTAGGCCCTTATGATTTTTGGTGTCAAATAGACATTAATAGTGGGTTATTTGCTATAACTGACTTTAACGGGAATAGGCAATGGACTGGGGGGTTGGCAGATGTGCCTCCTCTTGTATCATTGGGAAGGTATAATGGTTTGCAAGTGGAAGAAATAGGCATATCGTTCCAAGATCAAGCTAGGTGGAAATATTTTCAGGAGTATGTCGTTTTGCATAAAAATAATGGAGCATCTATCCACCTAGACGTGGTAGATAATAGTGTTAGGAGTAAGTAATTATGAAAAAATTTAAACCAGAAGAGGAAAGTTCTATTGCAAATGATGTAAGCTCCCCAGAAGTAACAAAATTGGGAAATTTCCCCTTTTCAGTAAACACAGACTGCATTATTACAGATAAGGCAGTAATACAAGATGATAGATTAAAGGAAATAGAAAATTCTGCAATTAACGCAGAAATTAGATTTGCGGAAGAAGAAATAGCGCGTTTATTGGAAAATAGTAGACAGAGAACTTGGGAATTAGGTAACATAGAGGCACGTATACATTTATTACGTGATAGCATAAAACCTACGCTATCTGCCATTTCCGTCCTAGAGGGAGACAGGGAATCTCACTTCTACCAAGTTAAGGAATCAGACAGACTGCACGGAGAAGCTTCTAAAAGACTAGAAAGTTTAATCTCTTCTAGATCTTCGAGCAGATAAAGCTATTTAGTAAAAATTCTAAATGAATAAAACTCCGAGATTGGGTCTAATAATAAATGGCATTGTGTAATGTTTTATATGATCATGCCTTCTTGGGAGGCTTAACTGTAGACGATCATGCTCAATACGCGTTGCTTGCTGGTCGTTCCTCAGGCCAGGTATTGATAGGAGGAATAGTCGCTAGTGATACGTTGACACTTAATTCCACTAGTCATGCTACAAGAGGTAAAGTCATTTTTGGCAACGCAGGTACCACGGCTTACGACGAGGTAAATGAGCGGTTTGGGATTGGGGTAAATGCCCCGGCCCGCGCCCTGGAGGCCCGCAGTACCGCCATCGCTCAAGTACGGGGAAGTTACGACGCAAGTAACTACTGGGAGATAGGCGCCAGCAACGCTGGGTTGGCCACATTTACTGCCGCCGGGACAAGTCCTGGGTTCGCGTTCTCTCATCCTATTCCAGTAGCGTCTGGCGGAACCAATGCTACAAGTTACACCAAGGGTGATCTATTAGTAGCTAGTGCTGCAACAACGTTAACCAAATTAGGGGTGGGAACCGATACTTGGGTGCTGACTGCGGATTCGACGCAGGCTACTGGTGTAAAATGGGCGGCATCGGCGGCAGGCCTGACAGGAAGCGGTGTTGTTGGTCAGGTGGCCTACTGGGGTGGAGCTACGACTTTGGCCGGTGACACGGACATGGTGTTCGACGGAGCCAATCTTCTGGTCACGGGCCTCTTTGTAGGCGCATTAGCCGGTACTCCCGCCCGGGCGCATGAGATTCGCAGTACAAGTGCTCAACAAAGGTGGTCATACGAAGGCACTGATAAATACGTTGATTTTGCTGTTGATGTCAATGGTCGTGCTAAGTTTACGGCTGGAGTAGGAAACAATTGCGGTTGGAGTCTTGGAGGTACAGCGAGTGCAAACACGACGTTCTCCGTGTTTGGCAGCGCGACGAGTGCTTATGATATAGCCATCGCCTACGGGGCGGCGGCATCTGGCGGGGCGTGCATTGCGCTCGGAGTTAACTCTGCAGCCACGGTCGCCAATACCTCTGTAGCCATCGGCTATGCTGCCAATTGCACAGGTGGGGCTGTAGCGCTCGGAGCCGGCGCTGCGGCTACGGCTGCCGGAGCAGTGGCTATTCGAGGCACAGCCTCCGGCGGCAATGGCATTGCAATCCTGGGGACTGCATCGCAGGCCCAGGCTATTGCAATAGGGGCCAGTGCCAACGCCAGCGCCGCCTACGCAATCGCTCTGGGCTATACCTGCGCCTGCTCCGCATCGGATTGTTTTGCTGTGGGAAGCAATTGCCTAGGGGACGAGGCCGGGTCCGTAATCTTTGGCGGGAGCACCGCCTACGCCAACCTGTATGCCGGCAGGGGGCGCGTGCATGCCACCCCCACTGCTTGGACAGTCAACGGTACAGGAGGAAGCGGCACCAACATCGCTGGCGGCGCCATCAATATTGCTGGTGGAAAGGGTACAGGAAGTGGTACCCCCGGAGCAGTCAATATCCAAACCAGCACATTGCTGGGGAGCGGCTCGACACTGCAGACCCTGACTACCAGACTGACAGTGTCGAACCTGGATGTCACGGTGGCGCTGCCGATCATTTTGACCGGGACTGCGATACCGACTGACCCCGAGACAGTCTACATCGCCAAGTATGTTGCCGGCACAATGGCCGCATACAACGTGCCGACGGGCTACAAGCACCAGTTCGGTGTAGCTGGACTCAATACAGCGGCAATAGACGGTAACGGTCTGGCGATTGGGCATAACATCCCGGGCCGCAGGTTGGATGTCCGCAGTACCGCAGGGGTCCAGGCCCGCTTCGCCTACGACGCAACTACCTACATCGAGATCGGCGTCGTCAGTACCAACGCCTGGACCCTCTCCTGTGCGACGAACGCCGCCCCTGGCGCATCCACACTGAATGGTGTTGGTGGTGTCGGCACCAATATTGCCGGCGGGGCTCTCAACATTGCGGCTGGTGCGCCCACTGGAAGCGGAGTGGGTGGGTCCATTGTGCTGCAGACCGCCCCGGCCGGGGCGAGCGGCTCGACGCTCCGTACCCTGGCAACCCGGCTGACAATCGATCAACTCGGCAACATTGTCCCCGGGACAGCCGCGCTGGCCACCAACGCCACTGATGGGTTCCTTTATGTCATGACCTGTGCAGGTCAACCAACTGGAGTGCCGAGAGCTTTTACCGGCCGCACCCCTATTGTTGTAGATACAATAAGTGACAAAATGTATGCTTATTACGGCGGAGCTTGGAATACAGTGTAGGATGAAATACGAAAATGTTACAACGCTGGATAAATCAAAAAGCAACAACGATGCAAATGTCTGATGTAAATGTGCTGATGAAATTAAGGGTCGGCCCGGACGATGTCATCTGTCAGGGATGGTAGAGAGTGTATAAGAAGTTAAATGTCTCATATTTTACCCAACTAGACAATTTGTTAGAACCGTACGGTACGTGCAACATGACCAGTTTAGCTATGTGTATGGCTTATTTTGGTATACATGGCGACGAATCTATGCCTCAACTAGAGGACCAATTAACGAAAAAATGCTTTAATGATGGACTGGACAGGCACGATCCTGCAACCCTGGTTAAATTATGCACATGGAAAAAGCTAAAAGATAATTTCAGCTTTAACACATCATGGGAATCTATAAGGAAATCTATAGAAAAGGGCAATCCAGTTATTATACATGGGTATTTTACGAGGAGCGGACATATTGTAGTTATTAAGGGATACAATGACGGATCCTATGCAGGCAAAGGAGCCTGGATAGTTAATGACCCTTACGGGGAATATACACTGGGCGGGTATGTACATGGACCTGGTAGAGGTGATGGTGTATTATACTCTTATGAACTAATGAAAAGATTATGCTCCCCTGACGGTAGTTTGTGGGCGCATATAATTTACAAGGAAGGTTAGATTAATATGCTAGAAATGTTTAAAAATTGGGTAAAGGCTCAAATAGCGCTAAGGTTTGGCCAGCTAGGGGAAGATTTGATGTCTATAGCATTCGATCATATTCTACCGTTGGTTTTGCACGCCGAGAACAATAACCCCGTTTCAGGCGACGGTGCTGCCCGTAAAGCTGCGGTTGTAGCCGCCATAGAAAGCCAGATAAACAAACCAGGTGGAATAGAATTTCCCAAGTGGTTGCCAAAGTCTATGCAAGATTGGTTACTTAGTTTCCTGATTGATGCGGTGGTTTATGGTGCCAATAGTTTTTTCTCTCAATTCGCGAAAAAATAGATATCCTAATACAGGAAGCCATTTTAGCTTACCTTAAAAAGAAATTTTCTTATTTATTCGCGCCAAAACTAAACTGCGACTCATTAAAAATAGTTCAAGATGGAATGGATCTACTGCAGCCCAGGAAAACGGAACACGGTGCGGGGCCGGAATTAAGTAAAAAGTTTTTTACTTATTACCATCCAAGCGACATAGAGATAGCCGGTTAATAAAATAGGCCTCCCTATAGGGAGGCCTATTTGTTTATTCTACGCAGGCGGTATTTACATATCGCTTCTATCTCTAAATCCTAGGAATGTGGGGAATCTCGGCAGGTCTTTAACCCCGGTCGGCTGTGACTTATATTTAATTAGCTTTCCCAGATAAGCAGTACGGTTATCCCATATCTCTAGCCGCAATGCATCATTAAGTCCACTACCCACACTGAATTCTACCCCAGAATGTATATCTCTTACTAAGAAACCACCTAATGTTCCTGCAGGCGTCATATGCTCCTTACATGTGCTGCGTTTGGTGCGGCCTAAAGCATCCTTATCCGCTTCATTATTGTTTGTCATCCTCTCTTCAAAACCCAGTATTTCGGCCTCGGAATCTATGAATCTTTTTAGTTTCAGCAGATATCCCTCTTTTAGAGAAGACCTACCGGACTTGTAGGGATTTTTACCGCCCTTCCTGATCATAACCCCTTCGTATCCTTCAGATAAGAATTTCTCCTCTATATCCAATAATTCCTGAATATTGTTAATTAGGACGGGCTGTACGTATTTAACCATGTTGCGTGGTATAGTATTGGCCAGCTCTAACTGCCTTAGGTCTTCCATTCTTTCGATGTACGGTTTATCTAGGGAATCTTTGACGTAATCAAACAGACTATAGACAAAATCTGGTTTCCCACTGCGAGACATTATAGCAGACGAAACGCCTCCAAATCCCTCTCCTGGGACCATAAGTTCTCCGTCCACACCATCTGGGAAATGACGCTCTACGGTCTCCCTGACGTGTACATTGGCGATGGGCTTAAAGTTCCTGCTTAAGGCTTTTCCTCTTACCTTAATACAACGAATACCGTCCATTTTAATAGATACATAGACTGGAAATTTAAGAGTGTGAAATTGGTCCTCAGTTATAGCCGAGGCCAGCATCGGTTTAGTAATCATTTTCCTTACTCTATACGGGCCTGGTGAACTTTTTCTTGTTTATTTGTTTCCTGGACCTTTTTAAATTTTCTACTATGTTACCACTGTTACTCATTATCAGTCTCCTCTAATTTTTGTAATTTTCTGAATAGCACCATAGTAGGATATTCTTCTTTGATTGGTTTAATTAGCGACATTATCTGTATAGCATTTTTGCATATAGCGAAATTTGCATTTCTGTTTTCTGACGAAAATGTTATGTTTTCCCCTTCATGTGCTATGGTTGTCATTATCTTATAGTTTATCCAGTTGTGTATAGTGTGTATACATTCTATGGTTGTATGGTTATTCTTATATCTATTATTTATTTCGTGTAGGAGAGCCATAGCGTGCTCTCCGTTTAGTGTTTGTGTTCTACTCTCCAGATCCCCTGTTAATCTTCTTCCACTGAAATCCAATAGTTTTTCCACAGAAGGGGTGTTTGAGCAGCCGCATAACAAAAAGGGTCCTTGTGGTGTTTGTATTACTTCATGTAGGCCATCTTTCTGCCAGTTGGGTAGAATACAGCCTGTTTCTAGATCAAACTCGTGGGATGGTCTTTTCTTAATGGTTTCGACTTCATCTTTTGTACGTTCACCTACTACCCATAAATAAAGTAGGACATCTAAAGCTAACCCGGGTTTAAGGTTGCCAAATAGATCGCTACTATAGTCGGCTATAGTAGGTATAGCTGCTGATTTTGAATTAAAACAATTACTGCAATACTTAATTTCAGGTACAATATCCCGCTTACACCTATCACAGCACATGTCTTTCTTAATTACTAACGCCATACCTGCGTTAGTAAAACTATTCATCAGGTTGTCTAGAGATTTAGACGAAGAATTATCTTTATGCCTACCTTTAAAGAAATTGAACAACTTATTTAACATGAATTAGAGCGTCCTTGTACCAGCTAGAATATTCTCTGCGTCATTTTTCCTATTGCAGCGGCATGTAAATATTCTTTCGTCTCCAACAGATAGGTAAATATCATATAATGCTCTATTTCTTCCAGAGACTACTTTCTGTATGAACCATCTTCCGTCGCTAGATTTCCATAACGACGGGCTGACTTCTGTTACATACCCAGCCCGCAAAACCATACCTGTCTCCAATAAGGCTTTAACAATTAAAAGAACGTGTAATACGTTCCTTTTCCTCTTTAAACTGTTTAGCATGTTTATGGCATTTTGTGTAGCTCCGTAACCTCGTAGACCTTTTTGTAATTGGCAGGTTTCCCTTAAGCGCCCTAACCAAAAACGTAACTGATGCAGGTCTTTCTTAGACAGTTCTAGTAATTCGGCTGATATTCTATTGCCGTCTTTATCTACGCTTCCCTGCACTTGGTCTATTAATCTATTAAGCTCTACTATTACTTCAGTAAAATCTCTCATAAGTAAACCATCCTCTATTTTAAGTAATTCTGTACCCAGTTCTGGTAAAAACAGGTAGCGGTGTTTTTTCACACCGCTACTCAAAAACTTTTTCAGTATTGATCCCACTTTGTCTAACATACCACGAGTCCACTGCACTTGTCAATTCGCCTTAGACTTACCATCCAACCTGATCGGCTGGGACGATACAACCCGTAAAGATGCACCCAATCTACAATTTTGCACTACCAGGCCCTACCCAGGATTATGTCTCCTGTAAATTCCCTAGCCTGCCAAGCTAATGCTCCTGCACACACAGCATCGCTTAAATGTCTACCTCCGAATAATTCATCAAATGTGGTACCCTTATGTTCGTTTTTGGCCCATTCAATAAGTGGATATTTTATCTTTCTGGTTTTTAGGGCCTGTACATAATTTTCTAGCATTACTATACTTTCTCGTTTTTTATTAAAATCCCAAGGTTCCAAAACTGTAGTAAACATCTCTCCAGCTACTTGTCCTACTCCTGTGGCATCGTAATAAGCTACTCCCCCGTAGGTTTTTATTCTTTCATCTACTCTATAGCAGATATACCCCCACTCTAGACGCCCAGTTCTTTCCCAGGCTATACATACGTCGGGGCCCTCCCCATTTATTGGTTTTCTGAACGATGCGATGATCGTGAAATCCAATTTGGACGCAAGATCTACTCCATGATAGTACTCATACCCGGCCCTAGGTTCTTCTTCTCCCGGAGTGACACAATACTCGTGCAATTCCCCTTCGAAAATACCAAACTCGGGGTCAAATATTTCATTTATTAGTAATGCGTCCCATACTAAACCGCCAACTACGGGTTCCCCATGCTCCATTTCCTTTTCCCAGGTGTCATCTCCCATGGTGGCTCTTAGATCGGCTATAGACTCAGGAGTAGCCCAACCATGAGGAGTCATGGTCTCCTTGTAGCACCAGGTCATCATGGGGTGGCCTTTTGCTTTAGCCTCCTTTTCTATATGCCACATCGTTCCACGAGGATTTTGCCTGGTAGAGCAGGCTACAGTTTGACACGAGACATCCTCTAAGGCCTTAGGCATACCCAGAGAACTTTTATAAATCTTGAGGTCCATAACGTCACAATTATGGACCAAAATATTTTCTGCGATAAAGTTATGGTATTCGGCTACAGTGAGATCCCATACTTCTACTTCGTCTCCTTTTGTAATTGAGAGTATATCGAAATATTTTCCTCGCTGAAAATTTTCTGTAACATTGGATCCCATTTTTGCGTTTGTATTTTTGATCCTACAAACACCTCTAGCGGAAATCCCAGTAGAGCATACGTAGTTTTTTTCCTGCTTAGAGAATCTTTGGTCTTCATCGTTGTTTTGTATTGTTGTGATACTATCTCTATAGCTACCCTTACCGGAGAATAAACCACAAAGTCGGCTATGAACCTTCCCAATGCTACTTGCCGCTGGTAATCCTTTGTATATTGTCTTAGATACACATCGAACACATCTTCCCATGGAGATATTTGATCCGATGTAAATTTTTTGCGTAGACTGTTTGCGTACCCCGCCGCCCGCCTTTCCTGAAATTCGTCTGAATCGTGATGTGCTATAAAGCACGGACGGCAGCGGGCTGAACTTGCCGCTACAGGAACTCCGCAATTCATGCAGTGAGATCTTTTCGCCGCTCTGGATTTGTGATAGCAGGCATTGCAAATGTTGGAACTTCTCGCAATAGGATTTCCACAAATTTGGCAAAACCTTTTCTGTGCAGAGCGATATTGTTTGTAACACGCGCTGCATCTTTGGTGAGTTTTTCCCTCTCCTGATACTAGGGTGTAGTTTTTTGTTTTTAGCTTCACCCCACAGTCTCGACATTTCCAGGCATCGGAATCCCTTTTCTTTACTGTGCACTCCCAGCACAGACCCGTAAAGGATGACTTCTTGGGACGAGCCCACTTCATCGGCGTCTTGCACTCCGTACAGCAAATAGGTTCCTTCTTTTTCTGTCATGATTTCATTGATAGTCTTCCATCCTTGATTTGTATATAAAGGATGATTATCTGTGGCGATTAATGTCTCTCCGTTGGATAGTTTAAGTTCGAATGTTGGCCTAATACCTTTGCATTCAGCAGCAGTTACTAATCCCGGTACGAATTCATTACCATTCCACGATAATACTTCCTCTCCTGGAAGTATATCACAAATTCGTTTTGTGGTCCATATCTTTTTAGTTTTATCGTAGAACTTACAGCTTGAATTTTTTTCGCAGCATTCGTCTAATCGCAGCCGGGCTGGATGGAGCCCCCTCACGCTGGCTTCTGATGCCATTAAAGCAACTAATTTACCCCCATGAATTAAATTGGTCTTGTCTGCTGTAGGTTCTCCTGTTTTAAGCCAGGCCGGAGCACCAGGAGCTTCCCAGAATTTACCTTTAGCTGCAGGATCCTTGCTGTTAATATAGTCATGTACCCTCTTAGACTGAACGCCAGATCCGCCCAAGATTACAGCGAATGTACCTAATGCAACTATTTCTGTTAATGCCAATAAGGCAAGCAGATGGCTGTTATGCTCGACTACCGGGCTGCAGAATTGATTACTGCCTGGTACATGTATAGATGTAGTGTGGCAATGCTCGGTTGTTATGCCTTTAACAGCTTGCCAGTGATAACCATCTATAGTATGGGATTTTCTCCATAATTGTCCTTCTTTCTTAGTATTAGCGTAATTAAGGAAAAATTCGCACATTTCCTCCTTGCCCAGAACAGGCTCCAATACTTCGAAAAACTTCTTCTCAAATCCAGGATACGGCTCCCATCTGTAAACATCTAAGCAAATTTTATAGGATCCATCGGGTAATTTGTAACTACCCTTACCAGAATACCTAGAGAATCCGGGAATACCGAGACGGTGCATTGCTAATGCCAAGTCGTCTCGCAGTTGTTTGCTGGTAACCTCAAAAACTAGATTTTTCTTTACCTTATCGCCCTTCCCAGCACTACCCGGCCCGCTACACTGGATATATCCATCAGTAGACCATAGTCTGTTCATGAGCAATGCTAGTTGTTTATCGGATAGCTTCCATACCCAGTCAGGGAATTTTTTCGTATCTGCCTTATACCCTAGTATTCCGAAAGACTCTAGTAATTTCCATAAAGCAGTTGTTTCTTTATATCTACACCGCCCTTTTCCTAAGCCATATCTTACATACCCTCTATACTTATTACTTCCGTTTTTATTAACTTTTCCGCCATAGTGCTCTATGCATCGTTTGAATTCAAGATGAGTTATTTCAGAGCCGGATGTAAAACTTATGGCTGATGTGTAAGACGTAGATCCATCCCCAAGAAGTAACCCCAAGATAGATATTCCCTCGTCATCTATATCCACGTGTGAATAAGATGGCATAGAGTTTGCTACCAGAATAACATGGCCTTTAGTTATATTCTCAGCATTAACAAATTTTGGGTTCTTAATATATACTTGTCTATTTTTCTTATATATCTCTGCAGTCATCAATGGGTGCTCTTTAGTACGTGTTATTATAGTACCAGACTCTAATTCAATAGAAATGCATTCTTGGTTTCCATTATCCTCAAAGTAAGCTTTTGTAATTCCTGTACCCGTTAATTCGGGGGAATATACGTCTAAAGTACCAGCTAATTGTGCGTCTTTCCAAGTGAGCATTCCTCCCCTCGGAAATAATACTTTCTCACTGGACTTCATACACTTTCCACTCCCCCTCGACGCCTTGAATACTATTAAAGGATGTTCTGCAAAATAAGCGGCGGAATTATGAACTATGACCCCCTCACAAAGAAATTCATTGCAATTTTTAACCCCTACATCCCAAACTGGAAGGATAGGACCCTCCTCACGTTGAATAATTTCAACAGTATGAGAAAATGTATTTGTGGCAAGATTATCGAGCAGCGGAATAGGTCTGGCATGTGCAGACCCTGCCTGAATATTGCTAAGCGCACCATTGTGGACGAAGCCTGGGTTAGGCGCCATACCGCTGAGGGCCATCTGTTCAACGATTTGGTTTGCTTCAGAGGACATTTGTTTGTCGGATACAGCAGAGGTACAAACAAGTTCGGCTATAGATTCTGCAGACTTTGTGCTAATATTGCAGGCAGGGAGTGGAGAGCCAATCAGAAAATCGCCGGTAAAAAGGTTAGACGCCGTAACCCATCCTGATAGCGTAGCGATATGATGTTCTGGTGTGCATATTAAGGTATTTCCGTTAGACAAATGTAATTTAATGGTAGCTTTATGCCCAACGAAGGTCACATGCTCGACAGGATTCCACCCTTTACGTGTAATAACTTCGTCCCCAGGCAGTAAATTCTCGATTAATGTATCCCCATATTTAGTAGTTACTTTGCTACCTTCAGCAATACAAAAAGCCGCGAACATGGAGCAGTGTCCTTTGTCCTTGCAGACCGCTGCTGTCGGGATTTCTACCCCGAATACATTCTTGACGTAGTGCCAGAGTTCAGACGGAGTCTTAGGTGGAGTTACTTGATACTCCATAAGTTTATCCATCTTAAAATCCGAAGGGAGTGCGACTTCCCCCCTCTTTAGCTTATTGGGTACTATTATGTTACTCACAGATATGTATATAATAAAGCCTAGTTGACTTTTAGTCAACTAGGCTTTATTAGACCCTACTGTGGCGAGTTAGTTTAAATAACTATACTCTTCCTTAGGGATGTTTTCTAGGTAGTAAAAGTTTCTTAATTCTAATCTTGTCTTATCTGAATCCGGTTCTTTACTCTTTATAATGTCACACTCTATTCTAAGTAATGATTTTAGTTTGTTCTTTATGAGTCTTAGCCGCAAGTGTATTTGTAATTCCAGCCTTGGTTTATCTCCATGATGCCAGTACAAATACACTGGTTCTTTTGCTGAAGATACCTCATATCCTTCGACATAAGGAGTACCATCGTGCTCTAATTTCCACGTAGGGAAATTATTCTTAATGAATGTCTTTAGTTTTTGTCTAGTCACTTTTTTAAAATATACCATGTTAGTTTGGCAACATTCTACCATAGACCCGGGGAGCTGTCAAACAGGCGTTCTCTTGACAGTCCTGTCTACTGTGTGGTATTGTGTCCGTATGAAAGTAGACAAGATACGCCCCTTTGTCGTGATTTCTAGAAGGAAGACTACACTAGGTACTTCAGTTCGCATAAGATTCGACAGAGGCCTAGTGAAGTTATACATTCGCGATCAGTTCCCGTCTAAACTAGGTGCAAAGTTGCCTTATAAAGAAGGTGAAAAGATGATCTGGCGTGGAAGTGTAGAAGAGTACCTGACGCTAAGTAAGAACTTTAATCTAGGGTATGATAAGGTCAGGGAGATTCTAATACAAGAACTAAAGAGACTCAAAAGTGAGAAAGTGTAGATTATTTTGTATTTACTCTGCTGTCCTGGTTTTTATAGTATTTTTACTTTGTACGTTTGATCCTATACATGAGTATATAGGTACGTACAATCATGTAAACATATTAATATTGTCTTTAGGTTTAAGTATGATTTATCTAATATTAGATGCAATAGAAAAGGATCTTAAATAAGTGTCACTGGTAGATTTAGAGCAGTTAGAGAACAACATTAGATCCCGTATAAAAGAGGACAACGAGGACATACGAGATTTACCAGACGAAGAAAAAGGCGAATCAGATGTAGAGGCCAGCGAGGAATCAATACGCGCTGCTATAAAATTTCTTAAACTACTGTACGATCACGTTCCGTCTGCCTATACCGATACCGGAGGGGTAGGGTTCGTCTGGCAGAGAACAGATGAAGTAAACTCATTAGGACGAATAGCTGTGCGCTTGATGCCGGATGGGAAATTAGGTCATCTATTTTGGATTAGTCTTAAGGATTTTTCCGAAAGTTCGGCTCTATACCTCAATAAACAGATATGATTGTAAACCCAGAGGACATACTATGGAGAGCCGTAGAAGAACATATTAGTGTAGATGGAGAAAATGTTCCTTATTCCATACAATGTATACATAAGAAATACGGAAGACTAGGTTACATATCTAGAGCGACGGTAAATACCTGGGAAGACCCTAGAAAGTGCTATTCTATATTCCCATTCTTTGGGTTGCTGGCTGACAATATCAATATAGCAAAAAATCTAGAATATTTAGTAAGTAACTTGCACTACTTGGAAAATGCCAAGGCAGGATTAATTTATATTGCCGCTTATATGGACATGGAAGGTCCAAGGTTAGATGAGTTAAACTACTATTACGATAATAAGTATAATTAATGATACACGCTCAATTAAAACTTAAACTTAATATTAAGCAGTCGTTATTATTAAATGAGTGGTTATTTATGCTCACGGGGGTATGGAACTGGGCTATTAAGAAAATTGAGAATGATACAAAAGATTGTATTTACCACACACCTAATGGCTTCCAAAATTTATTAGCTGGCCATGGAAAGAAAATAGGCATTCCAAGCCACACTGTTCAGGAGGCGTTGATATGAAGACATGTGCAAAATGTGGTGTAGAAAAGCCTTTAAGTGAATTCGTTAAGGATAATAGAAAAAAAGACGGTCATGCTGGAAGCTGTTTGTTTTGTAAAAACCAAGTCTATCAACTATGGCGTAACGCTAATAAAGAACGCCATAAAAACACCCAATTAAGATACGAAGTAAAAAATCCACATCGCCATTTAATGTCTAAATTTGGGGTATCACCGGATATTAAAATGGAAATGCTTTCTGATCAAGGTGGAAAGTGTGCTGCGTGTGGATCGGCAAGCCATAATAGCAAAAACAAAAAAGCAAGTTCTGATGGTGGTTGGTGTATAGATCACGATCATGAAACAGGGAAAATACGCGGCGTTTTGTGTTGGCCCTGCAATGTAACATTAGGTCACGCTAAAGAATGTCCAGACAGGCTTAGAGGTTTGGTCGAGTATATAGAAAATGCTGCGATCAACACTCTTATGGCCGGGGCCGGAACGGCCCACGAATTACGTCGTCATGCGGTGTAGCCTGAAATCCCACGCTTCGGCTAGGGAGGTTCAAGTGGGTATTTCTGCGGAAGTAGCAGAAGTAGCAAAAGTAGCAGAAGGAGAATAACATGATTAAGTTCAAAACAACAAGCGTTAGGGTGTCTTATTCTGAAACGAGATCGTTTGATTACCAGAGCACCAAATTTGAGGTTGGCATTTCCGCAGAAGTAGCAGAAGGGGAAAATCACGACGATGTAGTTCAATTTTTGGAAGGGGAAGTATCCATGGCTGTTGGACGTGCGTTTCAAAACTTAGCAGATGCTAAAGCTAAGAAGTAATGGTAGGTTTACTGGCCCCTAAGACAAAGACGGACAGAAGTAGCAACAAAGGTTTCTGCGATAGGCGCAAATCCGCTAGATTAGTAGAGGCGCTTAAAAATATAAAGCCGTTGGGCTTTAAGGTGCAAAGAATTCTAGATTACGGCTGTGGAGTAAAATCTCCAGCCATATCTAATTTACATGAAGTAAGCAATAAAGTATTCTTGTATGCTTACGATCTTAGATTTTTATCTAGTGATCCATATTACTCTTATGCTGCTCGTAATTGGCATGGCAACCCGGATGCATTGCTTATAAAAGAAAAACTAACTGATTGGACAAAAACACCTTATTTTAGAGATGATCGTGGTGGCTGTTTCACACATATACTTGCCAGCAACGTTATCAATGTGCAGAGTAGTGTAGGTCAGTTAAAGGAAGTATTCAATGAAATTCGCTACTCCCTGAAAATAGGAGGAGTGTTTTTGTTCAATTACCCAAAAAGCCCTAATAAGCTGGATTTGTCATTGTGTGAATTATTTAATATTGTCGTAAATGAGTTTTCAACAGCACAAAGAAAGAGCGTAGACTATAAGACAGGGGTTTTTACCATAATAAAATGATAGAGACGACAGAGTATAATTCCAAGCTAAAATTTTGGATTTCCAATAAAGAAGGCATAGCTCATTTTGTGGCAGCTATTCATATACCTTCGAAAGAATTATGCACATTAGCTGCTCCATCTATATGGAGCGCCTCTGGGTTGAGGAGTTATGCTAAAGCCTATTTAGAGATAGCTGATGTTTTAGACGATTTATAAGAAGAGGATGCTGTAGATGATAATTAGCGGAAATTCCTACTTATCTATAGATATCTGCCTATTCCCTGGTTTCGAATTATACATTTTAGTGGATACTGTCCCGATAATACTGGTGGAGTGGACATTCGCTGAAGTCTGGTTTAAATTTGGAAATAATAGGAATAGATTAATAATTACTATGTCTGACTATTATAAAGAATTTAATAAGCATGCTGCATAGAATAGCCCTCAGCGGCAAGGCCGGATCTGGCAAAGATACTGTAGCGGATATCTTGACTAGGTCAGATGACTGGGTGCGTGTTGCTTTTGCAGATGCGATAAAAGAAACAGCACTACTGTTGGACCCCTACGTAAGTCTGGGAGATAACGCCTATGTAAAGTTAAAATTTTTAGTGGATACTCTGGGCTGGGATTATGCTAAAAGTTACTCCGACGTAAGGCGCATCCTCCAACACCTGGGAATCGAAGCGGGGAGAAATGTACACGGAGAAGATTGCTGGTTAAACATAGCTAAGGAAAAAGCGTTCAATGCGTGGTTAGCTAAGAAATCAGTGATATTCACAGACATGCGTTTTATGAATGAGTTTATCTATTTGAAAGATCACGGGTATACTGTTGTAAAGCTAATAAGAGAAACAAGTATAGACTGCAGAGAAAATCTTGAACATGAATCCGAGTGCAATTTAGACAATGTGCTCTATAAGGATTGGGACTTCATTATTCATAATGATGGGTCTCTTGACAATTTGAGTTTAATAAATGAATTAGTTAATTTTCCGGAGAAAATGGAAAAAGAACTTCACACGCTAGACTGGAGTAGATGTTGTGGATAACTTAGGGATGGACAAAATAATAAGCAATCCTGCATTGATTGATTTGATTGCCAGGCTTGAAGAGGAAGCAGAGTACTGCCCCAACTGCGGAGCTATATTCGCCGAGGAAGATGTTGCTTGGCTAAAGGTTTGCGGCTATTGTGGCCATGAGTGGGAAGATCCAGACGGGTTTGCTATGGCATGAGTAGATGTATTTTCTGCGATATACTTGTCGATAAAGCTCCCGCAAATAAAATATACCATGGCACAGCCAGTCTGGGTATAGTCCCACTAAACCCATGTACTCCTGGGCATGTAATATTCATATCTAATAGGCACGTAAAGGATGCATCCGAATCTCCTTTTACTGCGGCGAGTGTAATGTATGACGTGGCTAAATTCATAAATAATAATCCTGGAGACTACAATATCCTGACATCAATAGGAAGTATAGCAACTCAAACAGTATTTCATCTCCATGTTCATTTAGTGCCTAGACGAGAAAATGACGGACTTAAGTTACCGTGGACTGAAGATTAGTGGTATAATCAGTAGGTGTTAGAGCATTTAAATTATTCAACCATAAACACTATAGATTGCTTAAAGAAAACGCAATACCATATAAATAAAACAGAAACAAATAAACCAAAGCCGCCAGTTTTACAAACTGGTATAGATATGCATAATATTGCAGACATCTACATGAAGACGGGGGACGTAGGGCCCCTTCCGTATAAGACAGATCTGCATGAATTGCATTGGAAAAACCTAGAACCCTATCTATTTAAGTGGAAAAGGGATCTACTTTCGTCAGAGCAAAAAATATACACCAACCATCCAATCCCATTAGACGGCATACTAGATCTATTATTAGAAGATTACACGATAATTGACTATAAGTTCACAAATAAACCATGGACTGATAGGAAGGCTAATGATTATATATCAAAACAAGCATGGATATATTTTGAATTAGTAAAGGCCCAGTATGGAGTTTATCCGAAGAAATTAATATATGCTGTATTCCCTGCTGAAGGTCAGATTAAGCTGCATACTGTTTTATTTGACAATGCTAAGTTATCTACTGCTTACAAGTTGTGGAAAGATTCGTGGGGCATAATTAAACAAGCCGAAGAGGAGAATTCGTTTCCAGCATCTCCTACAAACTGGAGATGTAATTATTGCCCTTATTCATCTATCTGTTCTGATTCGGCAGCCAGGCTATCACTAAATATGCCAGATAGGCCTAAGTGGGGTGGGAATGCAGTATAGACCATTGTTTCCATATTTTGGTGGTAAATCTAAAGTGTCAGACGTGATCTGGGAAAAATTTGGGTCTGTAAACTCCTACATAGAACCATTTTGCGGGTCTGCTGCAGTTTTGTTAAAGAAACCGGATAGTTTACTATTAAAGGCATCCACTATAAATGATATAGATGGCTTTATAGTCAATCTATGGAGGTCACTAAAATTCGCCGCAGATGAAGTGGAATATTGCGCTGATTATCCTCCGACTGAACAAGATCTTTTAGCTAGAAACAGATTCTTAAAAGAAGAACGTGATTCCCTAACAGAATATTTAATTAGGGACCCAATGTTTTACTCTACCAAGCATGCTGGCTGGTGGTTATGGGGCGCAGGTATATGGTTGGGGCGCGGATGGGCTTCCACAGATTATAAGCATAAGCTACCTGCAGCCCCTAAGGCATTCTGTGGTATACATAGAAGGACTGAGACTGAAGAATCTTTACATTCTCTTATATTTGAAGTATCGGCTAAGCTGAAGAAGACTAGAATAACCTGCGGGGATTGGAGAAGAGTATTAACCAATTGTAACTTTTTAGACGTAGTGCCAGCAGGTATATTCTTAGATCCTCCATATTCTACTAATGATCATAATTATTCTAACGCTTATTATCATAATGGTAATCCGTTCAATGATTGTGTAGCTTGGTGTAAAGAGAATGGTAGAGATCGTAGGTTTAGAATAGCTTTGTCTGGTTATGCTACTAACGAGACCAGCGGATTACAGGATTTAGGCTGGACAGTTTATAATTGGGATACCAAAGGGAGAATGAATAATAGATCAAATGCGTCAGACGGTTCTTTAAATTCATCCAAAGAGAGGATATGGTTCTCGCCAACATGTGAGCAGTAACAATATGAAACATGTATTTAAGCCTGGAGATAAGGTTCGTATTATAAATCCGATATTCATACAGAGGGTTGGGTATCCTAAATGCCTAAGAGATTATATTACAGTAGAATTAAAAGAACGAGCTGTAAATATAGTGATGCCTAAAGATGAACATAGTTTATCTATCTTTAGGAAAGATCTCCCTTATTACGCTAAAAAGGCTATAAGAGCTGTAGCAAATTCTTTAGCTTATGTAGAACTCCATAGAGATAGATTTGGCGGAAATATTAGACAATTGCACACCATCACTAAACCAGAGTGGGCTAACAGGTTGGCCGAAATTGTAAGTTTAAGGACAGCTAAAACCGGTGTGTACGAAAGAGCTTTAGGTAGTGGAGAAGATTACGAGCCGGCTCTTCTATGTAATCAAAAAACTCATCGTATAGCTAGTCTATCTGTGGCTTTTTGCGTGACTGATGAGTTCCGCATCATTAGCCTCAAAGAGGCACAGAGCTTTGTGATGGACGTAGAAGTAGGGAACTTGGAGCCTGCGCTTGACAAGTGACAACGACTTGT
>ERZ1292625.164-Hain-H41-01um-R1-164-length-112506-cov-8_pt1 | contig 112506 bp, 101 predicted proteins | sample MGYA00564400_ERZ1292625 | MGnify/ENA primary metagenome ERZ1292625 (study PRJEB36523, sample SAMEA6512639) | groundwater metagenome | collected 2019-01-08 | study: AquaDiva: Metagenomics assemblies of 32 groundwater samples
TGTAACAGGCGGAGCCGGATTTATAGGTTCGCATGTTGTAAAAATACTCCTCGACGCCGGCCACCAAGTTTCGGTTTTGGATAATTTGTCTCTTGGCAGACGAGAGTCGGTAGACCTAAGAGCAAAACTTGTTGTAGGGGATATAAGCGACGCCCAAAAAGCAAAGGAGGCGCTCATGGGCACTGAAGCTGTCATTCACATGGCAGGGCTAATTGTCGTTCCGGATTCCGTTAAAGACCCAATAAAATATTGCACCACAAACGTTTTGGGCACGATCAAACTTTTGGAGGTTATGCGCGCGCTAAACGTCAAAAAGATAATTTTCTCATCTTCCGCATGTGTTTACGGAACACCGGAGAGTCTTCCCCTAAAAGAAAATGCAGCGGTTCATCCGGATAACCCGTACGGAGCATCCAAAGCTGCAATAGAATCCTATTTGCAAACATACAACGCAGTATATGGTTTTGATTCCATAATTCTGCGCTACTTTAATCCGTATGGCCCGGGTGAAATGCACGAGCCCGAAACGCACGCTATTCCGTGCTTTGTTAAATCGATCTTAGCCAAAAAACCAATACCTCTTTACTGGAACGGTGAGCAAATTCGGGATTTTATCTATATAGACGACCTGGCAAAGGCGCACACCGGTGTCCTGGACTTAAAGGGGCACCAAATTTTCAATATTGGCACAGAAAAAGGCGTAAAAGTAAGAGAAGTTATAGATTTATTATTTAAAATAGTTGGCTACGAGGTACCAATTGACGATTTGGGGCAAAGGCCGGGAGATGTGCCGGCAAATTATGCATCAAGCGCAAAGCTAATAAAAGCCATAGGATGGAAGGCAAATACTAGCTTAGAGGAAGGCCTAACTAAAACCGTAGAATTTTTCAAAACCTTGACTAACTAGCTTCAAAACAATTATAATTACACACTAATAGCTGCGCCGGATGTGCAGTTTTTTATTATGCATTTGCGCGAATTAGCAGGTGCATATTTTTTTGAGGTGAAAAAATGGCAGTAGAGGTTAAACACATTTGTACCATATCCAAGCACGAATTCAGGCCTAAAATCGTGCCGCCTGGCCATCTAAGCATAAAAACATACGAAGATGAACATGGAAACGATTTGGCTGCGTTACACATTCGCTGTAAGCCTTCCGGTGTTGGTGTTGTCACTCCTTTTGAAAAATTTGGTGAAAGCAATGTCTCCGTCCATATTAAGGATTGGACAAAACCAGACGAACGTCCACTCATCCAGATCACAAGAGAACCGGTTTTAATAAGCGGCACCCAATACGTTGAGTTGGTTTCTAGAAGAACTACAAGAAGGCTAAGGGCAATGCATGTAGCCGAAAAAGAAACACCCGATAAAACAAAAGAAGCGTCAGCCGAAGAAAAAGTTGCAGAATTTGTAACAACCCCAAGAGATAGGAAAATCGCAAGTGCTACAAGTTCCCTTCGCGCAAGTTCGCACTGATCCACTTTCTTACTAATTCGTCCCAATTGACTTAAACTCGGTAAAAAACTTTAATTGCTTTGCGAAGATTTTTGGCCTGCTCAATCGACTCTGCCCAGTCAAAAATCTAAATGCACTGCCCAAATACTGTATTAATTAAAAAATTAGGACGAACCGCATTTGGCGGTTTTTTTTATGTTGTTTTCTTAAATTCTAATAAAAAGGAGGTGACATAAATGATAATTAATTCAAGAATTGCTCTTTCTCTGGCATCGATAGCCGCGGCAGGTTCATTGGTTGCAGGTGCAACCTTTGCCTTCTTTAGTGATTCAGGAACAAGCAGCTCTAACTTGTTTAGCGCTGGCACGGTCGATCTTCTTCTCAGCGATGATGACCAAACAAATCTTGAGAATGTGACGGCAACCTTTGGTTCTGCAAATATGGCACCAGGTGATTGTACGACAGGGACTTTGAACATAAAAAACAACGGTACTATCGCAGCAAACCATGTGGATATTAGCATCACAAATTCAAACGATGCTATGGATGATTATCTTAGAATCGACACACTTACCTATGATGCTGTTAATCAACTGCCATCACTTACAGACGGTCAGCCAAACACGCTTAAGGACTTAGATGACTTAGAAAATGATCCAGCAGCCAACCTAGCCTTAACGGATTTAGGGGTGAATCACCCGCTTGTTATGGGAGTATGTCTAGATGAATCAGCACCAGATTCATTGCAGGGCGCAAGTAACGACATGACAATGACGGTTCTTTTAGATCAAGGACCCCATTAACTGAATAGAGAGGACAGGCTCTTTAAAATTTAGTTTAGAAAATTTGCAGACTGGGCGGGAGGTCCTGTCCTAATTCACTCTCGCCCACCTGCTCTTATAATGGAAAAAACGTTTAAGTACTTTAACTATTTTTTTGCGCTAATTTTGATTTGCGCCGCAATATTTTTGGCGTATATTGCCGTGCCCTATTTTGGCAACAAAGCACTAATTGTCAAAACCGGTAGTATGTCGCCAAAAATTAAAGCCGGCGATCTGGTTATCATCAACGCACAAAAAATACTGCTTACCCCTGCACCCATACCGCTTGCGACATACCACACAGGAGACGTCATTGCATTCAAAGACCTAAATAATCCAAATGTACTCATTACTCACAGGATAATAAAAAGCGAGGTAAAAAATAGTGAAGTGTATTTCCAAACAAAGGGAGATGCCAACAACTCTCCGGATACGGCGCTTGTACCCCAGAAAAATATTATCGGGAAATCTACCTTTACAATTCCGCAATTAGGAAAACTTTTTGCATTTGCCAAGACAAAGCAAGGGTTTGCGCTTTTGGTACTTATACCGGCAGTATTGGTAATTCTTATAGAGGTCACAACCCTTATAAAAGAATCAATAAAGATACAGCGTGCCAGAAGAATGCTACAGCAAGACCCTGATGAAAATGTTGAAAAAAGAGAATTACTTGGCCCCATTGGCCTGAGGATATTAATGCCCTTTGTTGTCGGTTTAATGTTTTTCCACAACACCTACGCATTTTTCTCAGATTCAGCATCTTCTATCAACAATACCTTTACAGCAGCCTCCACCTTTCCATCCCCAAGCCCAAGTGGCGAAGCAACTCCATCTGCAACCCCAGGTACATCACCTACCCCAACACCATCACCCACAAACATAGCAAATCACTTATTAATCAGCGAGGTTCAAATTACAGGCGGTCCAGAACACACGACAGAAGACTTCATTGAACTTTACAATCCGACATCGTCAAACATTAGTTTAAACGGATTTAAGCTGGTAAACAGAACAACAGCAAGTTTAACTGATAACTCAATCAGAGTATTTACGACGCAAACTATTCCGGCTCATGGATATTTTCTATGGTGTAGTTCAACGAAAGCAACCCTAATAACTTGCGATGATTCAACCACTGACACCCTAGCCAATGATGGAAGCGTAGCCATACGACAAGGAGAGCTGAATACTGGGACAATAATAGATGCTTTGAGTTGGGATTCTTCTGTAAGTTCACTAAAAGAAGGAACAGAATTCTTTCCTAATCCTGGTGCAAATCAGAGCTTGGAAAGAAAAGCCTTCTTGACATCAGATGCCGCTTCTATGGCTGGAGCAGACCTCACGAAGGGAAATGGATTTGATACAGACAATAACTCAACCGACTTTATTCTCAAGATCTCATCCGAACCACAAAATTCAACAAGTTCAACAGAAACGCCGTGAAACACATAAAATCTAAATTATTTAAAATACTTGCCATAAACCTCTCACTTATTTTGGCAATCAGCTTTATCGCACCAAAAGCTTTCGATTCGTCAACTGTTCTGGCAATTGGAGATCTTGCAGTCGACTGGGGCGTGCCGGAAGGCAACCCGATATTTACGATCACTAATATGGCTCCCGGTCAAACAGAAACAAGAACGGTAAGCGTTACCAACACAGGTTCCGGTATTCGTCCGGTCGGTATCCGTGGAGTCAAAACTTCCGAAGCAGGCAACATTTCTACTGTTCTTAATATAACCATCAGCCTGGGCGCCACAGACCTTTACGGTGGTACAAGTCCAACCGGCCCCAAAACTCTAGCAAACTTCTTCACAGAATCTGCGGGCATTAACGGCATATTTTTATCCAACATCAACTCCGGGCAAACTGTAAATTATATTGTCAAAGTAAATTTCCAAAATTCCGCAGGCAACGAATTCCAAAATTCACAAGTGATTTTTGATCTTATTATTGGCATTAGCATAGACCTGCCGCAAGAATGCGAAGCAATGCAATTTTCTGGTAGTCCAATATTTGGCACGTCACAAGGTGACAGCTTAAAGGGCACACCGAATAACGATCTAATAATTGGTTTTGAGGGTGGCGACTCAATCGACGGCAAAGGGGGAGACGATTGTATCCTTGGAGGCATTGGTGGTGACTCCTTGAAAGGTGGAGAAGGAAATGATTTTGTATTTGGCAACGAGGATCACGACAGCCTCAAAGGCGGAAGCGGGGTCGATTTATTAGTAGGCGGAGCCGGTCATGATTCTATATACGGAGAAGGCGGTAGTGATAAATTAGTTGGAGAAGACGGCGATGATTCTCTTCACGGTGGTGGCGGGGACGACGAACTACAAGGAGGGGACGGAAAAGATAGCCTCAAGGGTGGGGGACAAAACGACACATTAATTGGTGGTGCCGGCTCCTTTGATAGTGCAAACGGTGAAGGCGGTACGGACGTATGCGTTGCTGAATCCGAAAAAAACTGTGAGCTTGACCCCTAAAAACTACACCCGCAAAAATGACACTTGTACGCTGCGTATACTATAATTACAAGGTATGAAGGGTGTTATTCTCGCCGGTGGTCTAGGTACTAGATTATATCCTCTCACGCACGCAACCAATAAGCACTTACTCCCCGTTTTTGATCAGCCTATGATCTATTATCCAATTCAAACATTAACGCAAGCCGGAATCCAAGATATCCTAATTGTTGTTGGGGGACCGCACGCCGGCGATTTTATTAGAGTACTTCAAAATGGCAAGGAATTTGGTATCAAGCATCTAGAGTATGCCTACCAAAATTCCGGAGACGGAGGTATTGCAGACGCTTTAAAATTGGCAGAAAGTTTTGCGGACAAAGACGCAATAGCAGTTATTTTAGGTGACAATTGCACAGACACAGATATTTCCATCGAAGTTAAAAACTTTAAAGAGGGCGCAGTAATTTTTCTCAAAGAAGTAGACGATCCTGCAAGATTTGGCATAGCACAGCTAGATAAAAACGATAACACAAAAGTAATTGGTATAGAAGAAAAACCTCAGCAGCCCAAAAGCAATTTAGCCGTAACAGGAGTCTATATTTACGATAATAAAGTTTTTGACTACTGCAACCAAATAAAACCGTCATCTCGTGGCCAGCTTGAGATAACCGATGTTAATAACATTTACATCCAAAAGGGAAAGCTGAGATGGGCTTCGCTTTCTGGTTTTTGGTCAGATGCCGGAACATTCGAAAGTCTTTACAGAAGCAACGTGTTCTGGGCGCGCAAAATCTTAAAAGACAAAGAAAAGGAATTAACCACTTTTTAACACAATTAATTAATTATGACCAAAGTTTTAGTAACAGGTGGCGCCGGATTTATCGGCTCAAATTTCATCCGTTATTACATTAAAAAACATCCAAACCACGAAGTAATCAATTTCGATAAGTTAACATACGCTGGGAATTTAGAAAACTTAAAAGATATCGATGGATTGCCAAATTATAAATTCACTAGAGGTGATATTGCCAATATTCACGACGTCAAAGAAGCAATGCGCCAAGTAGACATTGTAGTAAATTTTGCGGCCGAATCTCATGTTGATAGATCGATTCTTGACCCGGCACCCTTTGTTATAACAAATATTTTAGGCACTCAAGTTTTACTGGATGCGGCAAGGCACGTTGGCGTAAAAAGATTCCACCATGTCTCCACTGACGAAGTTTTTGGAGCATTAAAATTATCTTCAAAAGAAAAATTTAAAGAAGATTCAAACTATCAACCGAACAGTCCCTACGCAGCATCAAAAGCATCATCTGACCATTTAGTTAGAGCCTACTGGGAAACATACAAGCTGCCGATAACAATAAGTAACTGTTCAAATAACTTTGGCCCATTTCAACACCCGGAAAAATTAATTTCGCTGGCAATAACTAACCTGCTGGAGGGAGAAAAGGTCCCTGTTTATGGGGATGGTCAATATGTAAGAGACTGGTTATATGTAGAAGACCATGTTGCAGCAATTGATCTAATCCTGCAAAAAGGAATAAGTGGCGAAACTTACTGCATTGGTGCAAACAATGACATACCAAATATCAAAATTATTAAAAAAATTCTTAAGATTTTAGGATTGAAAGAGGACAGGATCGAATATGTCACTGACAGACCTGGTCATGATAGAAGGTATGCAATAAATGCTGCTAAGATTAAAAGAGAGCTCAAATGGAAGTCTCTATTTCCTTTTGACGAGGCATTAAAGCTTACCATTATGTGGTATCAAGACCATCTAGCATGGTGGAAAAGTCAAAAAGGAAAAGAATTTCAAGACTATTATCAGCTCCAGTATGTAAAAAGATGAATTACAGTTATTTAAATCTAGAGTCAACTCAGGGAAAAATTGATGGAGTTATCCTGAGAAAACTTGTTGTGCACAAAGACCCAACCGGCTCACTTGTAGAAACTTTAAGAGAGGATTGGCAGGACGTTTTCAACCCGACTAGCCCATTTAAAATGCAATACATGTCCATTACACCCTCAAAAGTTGCCAGAGATGAAGATAAATGGCACGTCCACAAGCATCAAAAAGACAGGTTTATATGTGCCTCAGGTAAAATAGTTACGGCTGTTTTCGATCCTCGGGAAAACTCTCCAACCAATGGTAAGTTAAATTTATTTACAATGGGTCCAAATAATGAGGAGGAAATGTATATGATTGTAATCCCCCAAGAGACATATCATGGCTTTATGGTTGTTTCTACTGAGCCCGGTTATCTCTTAAATTTTCCGACTCAGCTATACAACTCTAGCGATGAAGGCCGAATAGAAAATAAAGGTGAGTTAAATTGGCAGAAAGTTAGGGAAGATTTTGGGTAATAGTTCAACTAAACTGGCAGTAATTGGTGCAAGCTCCATGGTAGGCTCGCGGTTTTGTGAGCAGCAGAATAAATTTCCACTTGTTAAAGCTGATTTAAATGGGGAGATTAGCGTCGACTTAACAAAACCGGATTCGCTGGAAGATTTTTTTAAGAAATATGAGTTTGGGGCGATAATTCTGTTTTCCGCATTTACAGATGTAGACGCGGCAGAAAAAGAAAGAAACAATAAAAATGGTATTGCCTGGAAAATAAACGTAAAAGGGGTTGAGGAAATTACCCGTCTTTGTAAAGAATACTCGAGAAAACTCATTTTTATTTCTACAGATTTTGTATTTGATGGCGAAAGCGGACCATACGCCGAAGATGACGGGATTGGCAAGAATTTAGAAAAAATATCATGGTATGGAATAACAAAGATAAACGCCGAGCAAAAAATTAAAGAATTGACGACTAACTATTTAATAGTAAGGATAGCCTATCCGTACCGGTCCAGATTTCTCGAAAAAGACGATTTTGCAAAACAAATATTAAAAAAATTTAACGAAGGCACACTCTACCCCATGTTTACGGATCAAATAATTACACCCACATACATCGACGATATTGAACCGGCAATAAATTTGCTTCTTGAAAAAAACTCTCAGGGAATCTTTCATGTCGCAAGCCCCACCCCAACAACGCCATTCGCATTTGCCGAAAATCTGCTTACAAAGTTCGGTAAGGACAGTAAGCTCTTAAAAGAAGGGTCGCTCGTTGATCTTTTAAAAAACAATACTGTTACTCCAAGGCCGGTAAGCGGAGGACTACTGGTTGATAAAATATCCAACTTGGGTATAACACTTGCATCTTGGCAAGATGGGATTACTAAAATTTTCGAAGATAGCCAAGGCCAATTGATTTGAAAGTATTTTTTTAGCTAAAATAAAACACCACATTTAATATGACCATAACAATAATAGGAGCAGGATATGTAGGCTTAGTAACCGCGATACTGTTTGCCGAACTTGGTAACGAGGTGTTTTGCGTTGATATTTCCAAGGAAAGGATCTCGGGACTAAAAAAGGGTGAAATACCTTTTTTTGAACCCGGACTATCCGAATACATAATTCGAAATAATAAAGAAGGACGTCTTAAATTTACGACAAGTTACAATGAATGTGTCCCAAAGTCCGATGTTGTTTTTATCTGCGTAGGTACTCCTCCCGGAAAAAATGGTGAAGCTGATTTAACCTATCTTTTCTCGGCGATAGAGGAAACTGCCAGGAACCTAAAAGGATACACGCTCATTGTTATTAAAAGTACATTTCCGATTGGCTTTGAGAATGATTTTGAAGAGACAGTCAAAAAGCATGCAAAGGACAAATTCGAATTCGCAGCATCCCCCGAGTTTCTAAAAGAAGGCACAGCCCTAGAAGATGCATTTCATCCGGACAGAATAGTCATAGGGACAAACAGTCAAAGAGCACAAAAATTACTGCTGGAGCTTCACGGTGCCCTGCCAGGTGAAAGAATAATTTGCGATATGCGCTCTGCACAGCTAATTAAATATGCTTCAAATTCATTTCTTGCAACTAAAATATCTTTCGCCAACGCCCTATCTGTCATTTGCGAAAAAACAGGTGCCGATGTAGAAAAGGTACTTCAGGGTGTTGGGGCAGATAAACGCATTAATCACGCCTTTTTAAAACCCGGTATTGGTTATGGCGGGTCTTGCTTGCCCAAGGACGTACTGGCATTTATCCACCAGGCAAGCACTTTCGATTACAGTTTTGACCTTTTGAGGTCTGTCGATTCAATAAACACAACGCAAATTGATAGATTCATACAAAAAATAAGAGCGGCTCTCAGTGCCCAGGAAGATAAAAAAGCAAATCTGCAAAATTTCAAAATTGCGATTTTAGGCCTTGCGTTTAAACCAAATACCGATGACATGCGGGATGCCCCGTCAATTAAAATTATTAACGCACTTCTTGAATTAAAAGCGGATATAGTCGTATATGATCCGCAAGCAATGGAAAATGCTAAAAAAATTATTAATAATGTCACTTTTGCAAAAAGTATGGAAGAAGCCATAACTGGTTGTGATGCCATGGTGATAGTTACCGATTGGCCGCAATTTTCCGAACTTGACCTAAGCGAAGTAAAAAAATTACTCAGGAAACCAATAATTGTTGATGGACGAAATATTTACAGTAAATTCAAACTGGAAGAAATGGGATTTACCTATTTTAGTATTGGTAGATGAAAAAGGCTTTAATAACAGGGATAGGAGGTTTCGTTGGTAGTCACTTAACCTCTCTTTTAATTAAAGAAAATATCCAAGTACATGGAATAAAACACCCTTCACACCCTGCAGCACAAATTGAAAGCACCGTAAAAATAACAAATTGTGACACTCAAGATAAGAAGACATTAGAAAAAGTCTTAAGAGAAGGATATGATTATATTTTTCATCTGGCTGCATTCTCATCACCTTCAATAAGTTTTGCCAGTCCCAAAGAAACTATCGAAAATAACTTATTTGGTCAATTAAATCTTCTACAAATACTAAGCTCTTTGAATTCGAAATCTAAAATTCTTATTGTGGGATCGGCTGATGAGTACGGGGACGTAGAAAAAAAATATCTGCCGGTGAGTGAAGAAGCCCCGCTTGCGCCGCAATCGCCGTACGCCGTCTCCAAAGTAGCACAAGATATGCTCGGCCTTCAATTTTTTCTTCACGGGGGATTAAATGTTGTTCGGGTTAGACCTTTTAATCATATAGGCCCGGGACAATCCCGCAAATTTGTTGTGCCTGCTTTTGCTTCACAAATTGCAGCATTGGAAAAAAAGGGCTCAGGAGAAATAAAAGTTGGAAACATCAACACATATCGCGATTTTACAGACGTAAGGGACATAGTAAAAGCCTACCTTTTAGCACTCGATAAAGGGGTTATGGGAGAAGTTTATAACATTGGCTCTGGCCGCGCATATAAAATAGCTGATATATTGGAAAAGTTGATTTCTTTTTCAACGGCAAAGATAAAAATCGTAAAGGATAAAAAACTGTTGAGACAGGCAGACATAAAAAAAATATATTGTGATTATTCCAAATTTAAAAAACAAACCGGATGGGTACCAAAAATTTCAATTGACAAAACTCTTTTTGATACAATAAAGTTCGAACGGGCGCGTCTTAAATAATTATGGCTCAAAAAAAAGCATTAATCACTGGTATTACTGGACAGGACGGATCTTATCTGGCAGAATTTCTGCTTGAAAAAAATTATAAAGTATTTGGCTTAACTCGAAGAACTTCTACCCCAAATTATGAAAGAATAAAACACATCGAAGACAAAATTGAGCTTATCCCGGGCGATCTCCTAGATCAACAATCTCTTACTTCCGCAGTTGAATACTCGGATCCGGACGAAATTTATAATTTAGCCGCCCAAAGCTTCGTTGCGACGTCCTGGTCACAACCCGTTTTAACCGGAGAGTTTACTGCGCTTGGAGCAACAAGAATGCTGGAAGCAATTCGCCAGGTTAAGCCAAAAACCAAATTTTATCAGGCATCCTCCTCTGAAATGTTTGGGCAAGTTGTCCAGACACCTCAGAACGAAAATACTCCATTTCATCCCAGAAGTCCTTATGGCGTTGCAAAGGTCTACGGTCACTGGATAACCATAAACTATAGAGAGTCGTATAACTTGTTTGCTGTTTCGGGCATACTTTTTAACCACGAGTCACCAAGAAGAGGATTAGAATTTGTCACGCGCAAAATTTCCCACGGCGTTGCCAGAATAAAATTAGGATTGTCAGACCACATCGTATTGGGAAATTTAGATGCAAAAAGAGATTGGGGCTTTGCAGGGGACTATGTTGAAGCTATGTGGCTAATGCTGCAGCAAAATAAGCCCGATGATTATGTAGTAGCAACGGGGGAAAATCATTCTGTTAAAGAATTTGTAGGAGAAGCTTTTAGCACAATAGGAGTAAAAAACTGGAAAAAATATGTAAGAATTTCCAAAGAATTCTTAAGACCAGCGGAGGTAGATTTTTTAATAGGGGATGCAGCTAAGGCAAGAAGAGTTCTAGGTTGGAATCCCAAGGTTTCATTTCCTAAACTAGTTTCAATGATGGTTCAATCGGACGTTGACCTACTCAAGAAAAACAACAAATGAGACTGGTTGTAAACATCCCAACATTCAATGAGAGAGAGAACATAGAAGAAATAATCAAAGCCGTGCTATCCCAGGCAAAAAAAATGCCCGGTATAGATTTACATGTGTTAGTTTCAGACGGTCACTCGCCAGACGGAACTGGCGAAATAGTAAAAAAACTTACAAAAACAAATCCTAAAATCCATTATTTAGACGTTAAGGAAAGAGGCTTGGGGATCGGAATCGTAAAAGGGCATAGATGGTCGGTTGAAAAGCTAAAGGCAGATATTCTGGCCCAACTCGATGGTGATATGTCCCACGATCCATCATCGCTCCCTATCATGGTTAAACATATATTCGATGGATATGATCTAGTTATAGGGTCAAGATTAACCAAAGGCGGTAAAAATCTTCTTGGTTGGCATCGAAGATTATTCACATCGGGCTCAGCCCTCTACTCGAAAATTGCCTGGGGTACATTTGGCATATCAGAATACACTAATTCATACCGTGTGTTTACAAAACAACTTTTTGAAAAGATAAATTTTACAAAGGTCCCCTGGAAATCAAAGACCTACATTATTCAGCCGGCCTTTTTATATGCTGCCATCACAGCTGGCGCCAAAATAAAAGAAGTACCTATCACTTTTACAGACAGAAAAAAAGGATACTCCAAAGCAAAAATAGTTTCATATATATTAGATGTTCTAAGATTTGGCATTAAGGTAAGATTTGAGAAATCCAAAACATTTATCAAATTCTTGATGGTAGGCACTTTAAGTTATTTAGTAAATGCAGTGGCACTTGGACTTTTAAATAGGGGAGAAATTTACAGCTTAAAGGTACTATCTGCGCCAATTCTAAGTTCGGTTCCTCAGATGTCTGATGCCAGGCAATTTTTATTCTTACACTTAGATCGTCTCCTTGTTTCCTCGCTCATCTCTATCGAGCTGTCCATAATGCTTAACTTTATACTTCACGACAACTGGACATTTAAAAATAGAGCTCATGATGGTTCTCATAGAACAAGGTTTTTAAAATTCAATCTCACCTCTGCCGGCAGCCCCCTTATTCAGCTAGCGTCCATTATTACTCTTGCCAGAATTTTCCACCTACACGAGCAAATTGGCCTTGCATTGGGAGTAATTGTTGGCCTATTTTTTAATTATTTTATTAATCTCATTTGGGTCTGGAAGGATGAACAAAATACTACAAACGATGTTGCAGCTAGAGCCTCAGCAAAGGTAAAATGACCTTTTAGGCCATTTAAAAATGTTTCTCACTACAAAAAGGTTTCAGCAAACGTTAATTATTATTTTAATTATTACTGCGGTTTTTTTCCGTTTTTACAAAATTAGGGATCATGTTGTTTTTTTGGGAGACGAGGGACGTGACATGATAGTTCTTAGGAACATTTTTTTAGAGAAGCGATTACCTTTTTTAGGGCCGTCAGCGTCTGTGGGGGGATTTTATCTAGGACCAATTTATTACTGGATGGCGGCGCCATTTTTGCTCCTATCAAAATTTGACCCTATAGGACCTTCGTATATGGTCGCATTGTTTGGTGTAGGTACAGTTCTATTACTTTATAAATTTTTAAAAGAAGCGGTTGGTTTTTGGCCAGCGGCTTTAGCAAGCCTACTTTACGCAACCGCTCCTTTAATTGTTCGATATTCACGCTCATCTTGGAACCCCAACCCACTGCCGTTTTTTTCTCTGCTTCTCATATATTTTATTTATAAGGGTATTAAAAGCCAGAAATATTTATTTTTCGTAGGAGCTGGTGCCTGCCTTGGTGTGGCTATTCAGCTTCATTATCTAGCTTTAGTATTGGCACCACTAGCATTTTTTATAATTCTTTTGAATGAAAAATTTAGAAGAATTCCAGCCATTGCCGCATTGGCATTTCTTGGTTTTTTAATAACATTTTCCCCCTTTTTAATATTTGAGATCCGTCATAATTTTCCGAATTTTAGATCAATTTTAGAATTTGTAACAAGAGGTAACACTGTTGGGTACAGCAAACCAAATTTTATTTGGACGCTTACCGATAACGGGAATATTTTTTTCGAATGGATATCTCAAATAACTGGCACGGTATATACCAGAATTTTATTTTCCATTTTAACAGTATCGCTGGCACTGGGAACAATTATTGCCTGGAAAAATAAGGATCATAAATTAATCTTTACCATTGGGGTAATTTACTTTATAGGGGGCATATTTTTATTAAGGTCGTACGCTGGCCAGTTGTACGATTATTATTTAGGAAGCATTTTCCCTGCCCCATTTTTTGTTTTCGGGCTTACGGCATTTCTATTTTGGAAAAACTTGCCATTAAAAATAATAGTTACATCAGCTAGCATTTTAATATTGGGGGCATTTTTAAGTCAGGGGTTTTACACAAAAAAACCAAACATGTTAATTCTGCAGACCGAATCCATTGCAAATTTTATTATCGATAAAACTGATAATGCGTCTTACAATTTCGCCCTAATCTCAAACAGCAATTCGGATTATGCGTATAGGTACTTTTTAGATATAAAACATAAAAGCCCCAAAAAATTAGAAGAACTGGTTACGGATCAGTTGATAGTAATTTGTGAGTCGAAAGAGTGTTCACCCCTGGGAAATCCCTTGTGGGAAATCGCAGGTTTTGGGCGGGCAGAGATAGATAGTGAGTGGGATCTAGATAAATATGGATTTAAGCTATACAAACTGGTCCACTTGCCAGGAGAACCAAGCCCTGCCGGGAAGCCAGTAGTAAAAGGTATTTAAAATAAAATTGTGCCGAAAAATGACATAAAGAATGAAAAAAAGTTCTAAAATATTAAAAAAATTTCCAAGACGAGAGCTAAATCGAGAATAGCTTTAGAAAAACTTATTACTCCAAATAATCTTTTTATTACTGCAATTTTTTTGGTGGTTTCAGTCCTATTCTGGTATCTCAGGTTGGCAAACTTCGAAAATAATATGAATTTCATTTTAGACCAGCCAAGTCATATGTTCGCTGCAAAAGAAATGGTAGATACGAGAAAAATACCATTAATAGGACCAGTGGACGGAACTAGAGTAGTGAATGGAAAATCTTATTTTATTGGATCACAGTATTATTATATTCTTGGTGTTTTAGGGTTAGCTCTGAAGTGGGACGTAGTTTCAATTACAAAATTTATTTTATTTTACTGGTCGATAACAGGACTAATAATGTTTTTTTGGATAGCCAAAAAATTGGATTTATGATCCGCGCTTTTTGCATACACGATATTTTCGTTAACGCATTACATGATCGTGTTTAACAAAATGATAATAAATCCAAATTTTTTACCGTTAATTTCAATACCGCTCTTGTATTTTTTTTTGGAAAGCAATTACAAAAAACAGGCAAATTTTCTGGCTTGCAACCGGAGTTTTCGCAGGCCTAATATTTAGCTTCCACTTTTCAGGGATACTGTGGTTTCTGTTAATAGCTTTGATTTGGGTTGTTAAGTTTATAAAGAAGAAAACAAAATTAATGTCAATAATATTGTTTGCACTGGGTGTCATATTAGGAAATTTTCCCTATGTAATATTTGAGCTAAGACATAATTTTTATAACCTAAAAACTTTCCTGGAAAACGGTGCAAATCCCCACAATCTAACTTTTGCAACACCGTTTTATTACTACGGTTTTATGTCCATTTACCTCTGGGCTATTGCAATAATTTATTTCCAAGTCGGTAAGAAAATTTGTTACCAAAATAAAGTAATTATTTTGCTGGTCTCATTGTTACTAGTGGTTAAGGGTAATTTTCCCATCCCAGATCATGCTTTTGGCATGCCATCTGGGTGGACTGTGGGTAAAGAAAAATTCGTGGCCGCCAAAATTTGCGAAGATAATAATAAGAAAAATTTTGAAGTTGCAAGCCTTATTTCGGGAGACTACCGAGCAGAGGAGTTAAGATGGTGGACTCAGCTTTGCGGCTCAAAATCGTTGCCTTACGATGGGTATCCTATTGCTGACACCCTGTTTTTGATAGATCGCGGAGAAACTGCACGGGACATTCACCTACCTGCTTGGGAAATTGCCACAATGTATCCAAGAAAAGTTGAATATGCTATAAACTTGGACGATGACGTATGGTTTTACAAATTAACTCGAACAAGAGAGAATATAACTAACTAAAATTTAAAATGATAAATAGTTTAACAACCGCCAAACAACTTGATAAAAAAACAATAAGTAAGATTTTTACAAGTGCAGACAAAGTAAAATCTAAAAGATTTAATAAAAATTTGCTTCAGGGTAAACTAATGGCCACCTTATTTTACGAACCATCGACCAGGACACGACTATCCTTTGAATCGGCCATGCAAAAACTTGGAGGCAATGTAATCACTACAGAAAATGCTGCTGAATTTTCATCAGCCATAAAAGGTGAGACGCTAGAAGACACTATACGGGTAGTTCAGTCGTTTGCAGATGTAATTGTACTCAGGCATTTTGCAGAAGGAGCATCAGAAATCGCTGCAGAATATTCCAAAGTACCAATCATTAATGCTGGAGACGGTAGGGGCGAACACCCCACACAAGCCTTGCTCGACCTTTACACGATATTTTCCAAGTTTCCTAGTGTTGGCACAAAAAAAATACGGATTGCAATGGTTGGTGATCTAGCTAACGGCAGAACAGTCCACTCTTTAAGCTATTTACTTACACTCTTCAACCAGATTGAACTGATTTACATTTCTCCAAAAGCTTTGTCCATTCCAGAATCATTGAGGGAATTTCTAAAAGACAAAAAAATGCAATTTACCCAGTCGGAAAAATTAGATGACGCATTAAAAATAGCAGATGTTATCTATCAGACCAGAATACAAAAGGAAAGATTTGTTTCCTCGGGTGACGGTGCATATAGTGAAAGCGAGTATCTTCATTATTTTGGTAAATATGTGATAGATAAAAAAACTTTGGTAAAAATAAAAAAAAGTGCTGTCATAATGCACCCGTTACCACGTGTTAACGAAATTTCACCGGAAATTGACTCAGACCCGAGAGCCATCTATTTTGAGCAGGTACAAAACGGACTTTACATAAGAATGGCCCTTCTTATTTACCTCTTTGACAAAAAGAGTTAAAAAATTCAATAATTTTATATAGCACATCTAAACCACATGTTTGATAAACCACATTTATCCGTAATAATCCCTGCTTACAACGAGGAGCCCAATTTTGAAAAGGGTGCCATAGATGAAGTCCCAAAATACTTAGAAAAACAGGATTATACACACGAAATACTAATAGTAGATGACGGATCAAGTGACAATACTGCAAAACTAGCTCTGGAATTTGCTAAAAAAAATAAAAATGTAAGAGTCATCAAAAACCCGCACGAAGGAAAAGCAGAGACAGTAAAAAGAGGCGTACAAGAAGCAAAAGGTGAGTATATACTCTTTACGGATTTCGACCAAGCGACACCTATTCACGAGGTAGAAAAACTCCTCGCTTATTTCCCGGAGTACGACATAGTTATTGGATCAAGACAATTGCCTGGTGCAAAACGGGAGAAAGAACCATTTCATAGGCATTTGATGGGTCTTGTATTTAATATTCTGGTTCAAATCATTGCAATACGCGGAATATGGGACACACAAGCCGGGTTTAAATGCTTTAAAAGTGATACAGCAAAGGACTTATTTGAAAAGTTAAAAGTTTATGGTAAAGGTAAAAAAGTTCAAGGCGCGCTCGTAACAGCTTTTGACGTTGAGCTTTTGTTTATAGCCAAAAAACATAAATTCAAAATCAAAGAGGTGCCAATAATATGGCATCACGTATCAACGACTCGCGTAAACCCAATTAAGGATTCCTTAAGGATGCTAAGAGATGTAATTAAAATTCGCCTTAATGACTTCCGTGGCGTCTATAAATAATTTCCTAAAGAGAAACATTCTATATATCCTGCTCATAATTATTGCTCTTGCGTTCAGAATTTGGGATATTACCGAATCTTTCCCGTTCGACTACGACCAGGCAATCTCGGCGCAAATTGCATACGATTTTTTCGTGAATCACAAATTGTCTCTTATTGGTCAAGAGTTGTCCTTTCAGGGTTTTTACCTTGGGCCTTTACATAATTGGGTTCAATTCACCCCGTATTATTTTTGTAATCTTCAACCTGATTGTGTTCCGCATTTTTACCTGATTATTTCAATAATAACGATAGTTATAACCTATTTTTTATTAAAAAGAATATTTTCAACAGCCATCGCATTTATTGTTGCTCTAATTTACTCCATATCGTATACAGCTATTTCATTCGAAAGGGGTGTAAACAGTAATTATTTTTTATTTTTTACCACCGTTGTTGTTATTTACTGCTTACATGAATACTATTTGAATAAAAACAAATTTCTAATAATTGGCGCATTTTTTACAGGTATCGCTGTCGTAAATTTTAACCCTGTTTTTATTTTCTCAACCGCATTTTTTTACATATCGACAATCTTAAGAGGCCGGATCAATATAAAATATTACGTGCTCTCGCTGGTTGCTTTTTTTATTAACTATTTACCACTGGCAGTTTTTGATTATCGACATGACCATATCCTTCTTAATAATTTGGCAAACTTCTTTAATCAAAACACGGCAAACGAAGATTTTTTTTATAGACTGCATTTTTTGATAGGTAAAATTTTTGTACCTTTTAACACATATTATTTATTCCATTCAACAAAAATTTGGTACGTAATTATATTTCTTACTACATTAATTCCAGGTGTGATAGTTATCCTAAAAAGCAAAAGTAAATTATACATATCTCTCCTGATTTGGCCACCGCTCGTAATTTTGGGATTTCTCTTTTATAAGGGTCATATACCTGATTATTATTTTCAACAATTTGTAGTTGTGATTCTAATAATTTTAGCATTTGCCCTCGCAAAAAAACCTATAATCGCGATCGCGTTTATTGCCTTGCTAACATATGTAAATGTAAATCTCCTCGTGCATTCAAAGTACCCGATAAATTACCAGCTTAAAAAGAAAGTAGTAAATTCTATTCTAGAAAGTACAAAGGAAGATTCTTTTAATGTTTACTACAGTATGCCACCAGGGCTAAATACGGGTTATTCGACTATTTTTAAGCTATATCAAAGATACCCTCAAGAAAATCAGAAAAATCTTTATATTATCGACTATTCTGATGCCAAGTCTTTCGATATGAAAAAGTACGCTCAACTTGGCAAAGTAACTCAAGTTCAGTCATTTGATAGTTTTCTTAGAGTTGTTTCAGTAAAATGAGATACCTATGACCAAACAAGAAAAAGTGCTAATGACACTTGGCATTTTAATTTACTCGTTACTTACGATATTTTCCTATGCCTACGTTGATTTAAATCTTACGTTAAGCCAAAACTCAACAGCGCTAGCCTTCGTCTCCTTTATGCAAATTCTAGGTTATTTTCAAAGAAGTCTTAGCACCAAACTATATATATTGATTGTTTCGGTATTATTTTCTTATCTCCTATACCATCTCTATTTGGCAGCAAAGGGTTCCTTGTCCATTAAATACGTCTTTAAAATTGTGATCGTTTTATCAGTCCTTAGCGCCCTTGCGTATCCATTCTTATCTTCTGACGTGTTCAATTATCTTTTTGACGCCAAAATAGTCTTAAAATACCACTTAAACCCTTACACCCACCGAGCTATGGATTTTCCAAACGACGATTGGGTACGATTTATGCGCTGGATACATAGATATTCACCATACGGACCCATGTGGCTAATTTTATCAATCTTTCCTGCATTTTTTAGTTTTGGAAAATTTACGCTTAACCTGCTCTTATTCAAAATACTAATGGCGGCCTTTCATATTTTGAATACATATTTGATTTACTCAATTCTTAGAAAGATCAATCCATCAAAGGTGATTTTTGGGGTCTCCCTTTACGGTTTAAACCCGCTTTTTATTATAGAAGGCATCATCAATGCTCATAACGACGTCGTTATTGCCTCCTTTATGTTGCTGTCAATATATTTAGTTATTAATAAAAATCATATCGCAAGTTTTGTGTCACTAATAATAGGGTTTTTAATGAAATATTTCCCTATCCTTAATTTGCCGTGGCTGATTTTGTTCGCGATAAGAAATAAGTTAAGTATTAAAACTTTTATACTTCTCAATATATTGACAATGATTTTTTTCACCTTTATTTACTCAACTTTTAAAGTTTCCGTGCCATTTGTGTCCAGTGGCGCAACCCAGACCCAATTTCAACCGTGGTATCTATTTTGGACAGTTCCGTTGCTAGTCCTCACTTTAAGAAAAGACTTTATTGCAGTAGCCCTTGCGTTGTCTATTGGGGCCCTGATGCGCTATTTACCTTATTTATACTGGGGAGACTGGTCTCACAACAACACAATCATTTTTATGCAAGCGACGACCATAGCACCTGCAATTGCTGTCGCTTTTTTCTTTTTAGTTAAAGAACACTTGCTCAAGAAATGACATGATTAAAAAAATTGCGCCACTAATTTTAATAATTGTAATAACTCTCCTCGTTTTTTTTAAGATATTTTTTCAGGGATTATACCCATTTCCCGGAGATGCACTGGTGTCTCAAAACTTCCCTTGGTATGCAGGGGGTTGGACGGGATACGACCCCTGGACAACCTATAAACACGCTGGAGCAGTTGACGCAAACAGAGAACACATACCATGGCATCACTTAACAATCACAAATATAAAACAATACGCGACGTTACCCTTATGGAACCCGCATAATTACTCTGGGACGCCTCATCTTGCCAACATCCAAACATTCATTTTCAATCCGATTAACGTATTATTTTTATTTCTACCATTTTTCTCTGCTTGGGTTGTCTTCATAATTCTGCAGATGCCTCTAACCATGTTCTTTACTTATTTATTTTCAAGAAGCCTAGGATTAACAAAAAGGTCAAGTTTCTTTGCAGGATTTGCGTACGTTTTCTCTAGCTATTTTATATTTTGGTATGAGATTGGAATTATTGGAAATACAATTATGTGGCTACCTCTAATCTTGTATTCTATCCAAAATCTCCTAACAACTCTAAAAAATAGATACTTATTTTTATTAATAATTGCGTCAACAGCATCCATCTTCGCAGGCCATATCCAGACGAGCTCATTCATCTTCCTTGTCGCAGTAGCATTCTTTGTATTTCAAGCCTTTTCAATATCCAGTGAGAAGAAAAAATCTGTGCTACTTCTATGCGCTTGGCTTGTTTCGACCATTTTACTAACCGCAATTCAAACGGTTCCAACAATCGAACTATATATAAATTCCCCTTTGGTCAAACCCTTTTCTAAAGAAATATTTAATACAGACACCATGCCACTCATAAACCTAATGAGTCTTTTTGCCCCAGATTTTTTCGGAAGCTTTGCTACTAATAACACGTGGGTCAAGGGTTACGGTGATAGCACTCCAAATATAGGTACGTTGCCACTCCTATTTTCCATTTTCGCAGTATTTAGTGTAAGAAAAAGAGAAGTCAAATTTTTTTTAATCCTAGCGATAGCATTTCTTCTATTCGCAACAAAAAGCCCCTTATACTTATTAATTAAGAACTTGGGAGTGCCAATTTTGACAGGCACATCTCCCACACGCACGATATTCGTTTTTTGTTTTAGCTTGTCAATTCTAGCTGCCTGTGGCCTAGAGCAGTTTATAAAATCTAAAAAGCTGAGTAAAAGTTTATATTTACTAATATCGATATTTTTTGTGACCTACGGGGCTATCATAGCTTCAACTTTTTTTTTACCGATACTATTAAAAGATCAGAGCATTGGGACTAATTTATTAGTAACTAGGAGAAACCTAATAATTCCCTTAACGAGTCTGTTAATTTTGATTTTCGTAATCGTGGTAGGGAAAGTTTTTTCAAAAGCAAAATTTAGAGTTCGACAAGCACAAATTTATATTATTCTGGTAGTAACACTGCTTGCGGGTATTTACCAATTTAATAAAATGTCACCTTTCTCAAAAGCAAAAGACTTTTTTCCGGAACACTCTTTAATCAGCTGGCTGCAAGACAATGCCTCAATAAATAGGTTTTATGGAGAGGGAACATCCAGGTTTGATAATAACCTGGCCACCTACTATCACATTTACTCGGCAGAGGGTTATAGCGTTTTTAGACTAACCAGATATGCAGAGTTAATGGTATCGCAAGATTCAGGGAAAGTCCCATTAAAATATAACCGAGCCGACGCGGAATTTAGTACAGTAAACAGTCACAACAAAAAAAGGCTCTTTAACCTATTAGGTATAAAATATTTGGTCCTTAAAGACGATTTTGCAAGAGATGCCACAGTAGATGATGTAGGCAAGCCGGAAGACGACGTAAAACTAGCTTGGCAAGAGGGGAAATTTAAAATTTATGAAAGAAACCAGGTATTACCCAGGTTCTTTTTATCCTCGGACTTTGTGGTTGCTAAAGATGACCAAGAAATACTAGACAAAATTTATGATGATAACTTTAATCTCCACACAATAATACTCGAAAAAAGCCCTATTGCCGCATTAAACACATCACCCACTGACCAAGTGGAATTAATAGACTATAAACCTAATACTGTTTCGTTTAAAACAAAAACCGAAGGTAACACATTATTATTTTTATCAGACACTTTCTATCCCGGATGGGAAGCCAAAGTCGATAATTCCAAAACGGATATTTACAGGGCAGATTATGCTCTGCGAGCAATCGAAATTCCAAAAGGTGACCATCTAATCACCTTTAGATACAAACCAGTCTCATATTTGTTGGGTCTATACATTACCTTAACTACATTATTAATAATGGTTGTATCACTACTATGGTTAATAAAATACAAAAAATTTTGAAAAATAAATACACCATCCTATTAATCGTTTTCACATTAGTTGCCCTCTGGCCATTTTTCAAACACAGCTTTTTTGAGAGTCATGACGGAGAGTGGATGATTATCAGGTTTTCTGCTTTTCACCAGGCATTAGTTTCCGGCCAATTTCCGGTAAGGTATGTAGATAGGCTTAACAATAATTACGGATACCCGGTTTTAAACTTTTTGTACCCGCTGCCTTTTTATCTAGCCGAAATTCCAAAACTGCTTGGCTTCAACTTCACAAACAGTATAAAAATAATCTTCGCAGTTTCCACACTCGTCTCAACACTCGCAATGTTTGCAGCGCTATCGCAAAGGTTCTCAAGGGGCGCGAGTTTTGTGGGGAGTTTCGTGTATCTTTTTATTCCTTACAGGTTTGTAGACCTCTATGTGAGAGGCTCACTTGGTGAGAACCTCTCCTTTGCAATAATTCCACTAGCTCTTTTATCAATTTTTAAAATTGCTAAAAATAGCCATATTTTTTATCCATTTTTATCTATTTCAGTAGCTTTACTAATCTTATCCCACAATGTAATTGCATTTTTGTTTTTACCTGTGTTAACTGCTATTTCTTTGATTGAAATCAAAAAGGATAAAATCAAAGCTCTTTTTGCAATAATACTCGGTGTTTTAATGTCCACCTTCTTCTGGTTTCCGGCACTTTACGATCTGCAATATGTGCGGCTGTCACAAATGAGGGTAGCAAACCCCATCGAACACCTTATTCCGCTTACTAAAATTATTTACTCACAATGGAATTTTGGCTCGGTACCAGGACAATTAAATGGTTTTTCTGCACAGCTAGGTGTTATTACAGCTTTAATGATATGCATATCGATTTTCATAAAAATTAGAAAAAAAGATTATTCTAAATTAGAAACTTTTGCAATTGTAGTAATAATCGTCTCTGCTTTTCTGATTTCAGATGTGTCAAGCGTGGTCTGGAAGAAAATACCCTTAATAGACATAATTCAATTCCCATGGAGATTGCTATCTTTAGTGGTGTTCTCAACTGCAATACTGTCTGCTTACTGCATCGAAAAAATAAATAAACCTATTCTAACTGTTGGTATTGTCTTTTTAGTATTTGCCCTTGTAATTTCTTACACAAAACCAAAAGGATTCTTAAATTATCCAGACAGTTACTATTCAACCAACGAGGCATCAACAACCGTCCTTGATGAATACATGCCGCTTTGGGTGAAAGGCAATCCACAGAGAGTCTATTCAAAAATTATACCAGGCTTATTTTCAATTTCCGGTTCTATAATTAAATCTGCAGATTACTCAGTGAGAATCAACGTCTGGGAGGACACAAAACTAAAGATTGCCACAATATACTTTCCAGGGTTTATTGCGACAATTGATGGTAAGCCAACTCCGATTAGTTATGACTCAGACGGACTAATTAATATTCAATTGCCAAAGGGTGATCACGAAGTTATAATCAAATACGGTAAATCACCAATTCATTTAGCGTCAGAATTAATTTCACTCACAGCTTCATTTATTGTTGGTATATTATTTTTTAGATTATGGCAAAAACAAAATTCTTAGTAACTGGAGGCGCCGGATTTATAGGATCCGAAATTGTCAGGCAACTTCTGTTAGTGGGATATGATGTAACTGTAGCTGACAATCTTTCCAAAAAGGACGCACAAATCGACCCCAAAGCGAAATTTCTCAAAATAGATCTTACAGACAAGCTAGAAACAAAAAAAGCTTTCAAAAATATAGATATATGTATAAACGCTGCAGCAAAAATTGGAGGCATTGGTTACTTTCATAAGTATCCCGCAACAATTCTTTCGGAAAATAATAAAATTTATTCTTCCACATTCGAAGCGGCAGCAGAAGCGGCGGTAAAAAGAATTGTATACATTTCATCGTCGATGGTATTCGAGTCTGCAACAAAATTTCCATCAAAGGAAGAAGATGTAGAAAAAATTCCACCGCCTGTTTCCTCTTATGGCTTTTCGAAACTAACCGGAGAATGGTATTGTCACTCGTTTTATGATCAGTATAAATTACATTACTCCATTTGCAGACCCTTTAATGCATACGGCGTTAATGAGTTTCCGGAAAGGGAAGTGGGCTACGCCCATGTTATACCGGATTTAGTCAGAAAAATATTATCCGGCCAGTATCCTTTAGAAATGCTGGGAAATGGAAAGCAAACTCGTTGCTTTACTCATGTTTCAGATGTTGCTGGAGGCATCATCGCAGTAGCCTTACACCCAAAGGGTCAGAATCAAGATTTTAATATAGGATCTGATAAAGAGATAAATATGGAAGAATTGGCTCGAAAAATTTGGCAGGTCATGAAAGTTAAGAAACCTTTTAAAGTTAAATACGTAAAAGGGTTTAAATTTGATATTAAAAAACGTGTCCCAAATGTTTCAAAAGTAAAAAGGCTCATAAATTGGGAACCACAGGTAAAATTTGAAGATGGATTAAAGGAGGTTGCAGCTTGGCTAGAAAGTCAAAAGCAGCAGGGAAAGCTCAAGTAGTATCTATTGTAGGAATTGGTAGAGTGGGTCTTCCACTTGCATTGTTTCTTGCAGAAGGCGGATGCAAAGTTTATGGTCTTGATGTCGATTCCCGGAAAGTAAATGTAATCAGTAAAGGCGCTATGCCATTTAGAGAGGACGGGGCAGAAGAACTGCTTAAAAAACATATCGGCAAATCTTTTATTCCCACAACGGACTTTAGCAATATCTCGAAAAGCAAAATAATTATTTTAACCCTGGGGACACCGGTGGATGACAATATGAACCCGTCATTGGTGCAAATAGATAGGGCTCTCGAGTCGATAAAACCCTTTTTTAGGCCGGGACAGCTGCTTGTGCTAAGATCAACAGTTTCACCAGGAACAACAAATTATGTCAGATCCTCTATAAACGAAGTAGGAAAAGTTAAAGTGGGAGTGAATTTTTACCTAGCCTTTTGTCCCGAAAGAATAGCAGAAGGCAAGTCATTAAAAGAACTTAGCCAAATACCACAAATTGTTGGTGGTGTTGACAGGGCAAGCACAATAAAAGCAGCTCAATTTTTCCAAAGCCTTGGAATAGAGGTTAATAAGTCTGATGATGTTTCCGCGGAACTATCCAAATTATTCACAAATATGTATAGATACATAAACTTTGCAATAGCAAATGAATTTATGATTCTGGCTGGGAATTATAACCGTGATATCTATAAAATTACAGACCTTGTCAACAAAAATTATAAAAGAGGCGGCCTGTCTCTTCCTGGCTTGACGGGTGGTCCATGTTTATTTAAAGACGGATTTTTTTTAATCAGCGATGTACCCTTTGCCGATCTTATTTCCACTAGTTGGAAAATTAATGAATCTATCCCGTTATATCTTATAAACAAAATAAGACAACGCAGAAAACTGGAAGGCAAAAAAGCTGTAATACTGGGTCTTGCGTTTAAAGCAGACATTGATGATACAAGAGAGTCACTCGCCTTTAAGGTTAACAAGGCATTGGAACGAGAAAGAGCGAAAGTATTTTTACATGATCCCTATATCGCCGAATATCAAACAAATTTAAAGGAAACATTAAAAGACGCAGATTTTGTCTTTATTGCAACCAATCACTCATACTACAAAAAATTGGATATCGCCGAAATAAAAAAACTAGTCTCAAAAAATTGCGTTATTTGTGATGTTTGGAATGTATTTAAGACAAACAGAATCATATTTACAATTAATTCACTAGATACTCAAAAAAACGGTAATACACCTACCTTGGAAGAATTTGAAAACAATCAAGGAATCTTCGAAAGTCTGCTCTGAAATTTAGAATGAAATTATCAATAATAATACCTGTATACAATGAAGGCGCAGTTATCACCAAAACAATCAATCAGGTAGAAAAAGCCGTAAAAACCCCACACGAGCTACTGATAATTTACGACATGGACAAAGACACAACTGTAGTACCAGTTAAAAAAATTCAAAAAAAATATACAAACGTAAAGCTTGTTAAGAATATATATGGTAAGGGGGCATTGAATGCCTTAAAAACAGGCTTAGTCAAGGCAAGCGGTGCTGCGGTATGCGTAATGATGGCAGACTTAACTGATGACGCAAAAGTGGTTAACACAATGATGGACAAATTTAATAAAGATTATGATGTTGTTGCGGCATCACGTTACATGCCGGGGGGGCATCAAATAGGCGGACCACTGATAAAGCAAATTTTATCAAGAGCAGCAGGCTTAAGCCTTCATTATATTGCAGGAATACCAACTCATGACGCGACAAATTCATTTAAAATTTATTCAAAAAAACTGCTTACAAAAACTAAAATAGAATCAGATGGTGGTTTTGAGTTGGGGATAGAGCTTACGGTAAAAGCCCACTTTAATGGTTTTAAAGTAACAGAAGTTCCCACAACATGGGTATATTCGGCAAAGGAATCCAGATTTTATCTGAAAAAATGGCTACCTAAATACTTAAAATGGTATTTTTGGGCGCTTAAAAAGAGAGTGTCAAACTAACAAATACTCTAGTAAATCACCTATCCAGTCCAGTAATTTCGAAGAAAGAGTGTTGAAGCAAATATTAACAAAGTCATCGAAATTATAGACCAAATTACCAAACTCGGCCTGCTAAAATGTTTCGCGATATAAATATAAAATGGAAAAAGAATCAGAATATACCTCAAATCAGATGACAACCCGCCGCTAAAAATAATAATAATTATAACTGCAAAACAAAATAGCCAATAATCAATTCTAAGCTTTTTATAAGTGAGAATTAGCATAGCTGCCGCAAAAATAATTGTTATTGCTTCCAGTACAATAACCGGATATACAAACACATTGTCATATCCCGTAGGTCCTCTTACAATTTTAAAAAAAGTTTCCTGTAAAATCGTGATTGGGCTGTATATTCCAATAGATCTTCCATACTTTGGTAAACCTTGCCCCGTAAAAACTAATAAGGGATTTCCAAATTCTATATACACAAAGTAAAAATATGCCAAAAGACCAAATGGAATGAAAAAAAGAGAAATAATATCAGAAACTTTTTTTGATGCTGAATTATACATACTGTAAATCAATGGAGCCAGTAAAGCCAAACCAAAGATCTTTGTTACCAGGGCCAGCATTACTAATAAAGATGATGCCCAAAATAATTTATTACGCAAAGTCCAAAAGAAAAAAACTGTAAGCAGCAAAAACACCCCTTCAGTATAAAAAGAAAATAAAAAAAACGATGTTGGAAAAAGCAAAAAAACCAATACTGTTTTAAACGCCACACTTTCACCCTCATATTTTTTTACTAGTTCGTAAAGAGCCAGAAGAGCGCAAGAAGAAAATAAAAAGGATAAAAATAAACCTAAGTAAATTTGATTTATAAACCCTCCAAAAGACAGGACCCTTATAATCATTGGATACAGAGGGAAAAAAACTAATAAATCTTCTGAGTTATATCCTAACTTTACTATGTTCAGATAATTCTGCCCATCAAAATTCAACCATGGATTAACAATTTGAGGGAAAAGTACGCGCGTGTTTAAGATAGGTTCATAACTAGTACGGTCAAATATGATGTATCTCGAGATAACATTAAGTGTTTGCAGCGATACGAATAATATGATTATACTTACTAGAACTTTTCTCATGGTTTATTTTAGCATCTAAAAAACGGAATGTTGAATAACAATCGAATTAAATTATTATTAGCATTGCCTGTGGCAATTTCTTTATGGCTATATTCAAGCTCAATAAATTATTATTTTTTTCAGGACGACTTTTACGAAATATTATTGTCAAAAGTTAATAATTTGAGCGGTTTTCTCAATCTTTTTACCTTCTTGGAAAACAGGTCCAGTTACAGACCAATTGGTCTGCAAATGTATTTTTTTTTGATGCACACATTTTTTGGCCTAAATCCGACCCTTTACCGACTCGTAACGTTTGCCTTCTTTATTTGTAGTTACCTATTAATAATACACGTAGTGGCAAAAATCACCTCCAGTAAAAAAGTCGGTCTGCTTACTGCAAGCTTATGGCTGACCTCTTCAATTCACTTCATGTCGCTAAGCTGGCTAGCTGCGGCTTGGTTAATAATCGGTAATTTCTTTTTCTTTTTAACCTCTACAATATTTATTCGATATTACGAGAAGAAAACCGCTTATTTTTATTGCTTATCAATAGTATTTTTTCTCTTAACACTCGGCTCTTTTGAATTTTTCATCTCCTGGCCCGTGATATTTTTAGCGATACTAGTTCTCCGCTACAAAGAAAAATGGGCCCATGCTCTAAAAATGATCTCCCCGTTTATAATAATTTGTGCACTGTACATTTTATTGCGCATACAATTTGCGTCACTCCCAAATATAGACGAGTATAAAATATCAATTGGGGCCCAGACGCTTAAACAGATATTCTGGTACTTTTTATGGTCATTTAACATACCGGAGGAGTTCAAAAAACAAATAATTTCTCACTTATTAATTTTTAACCCCGTATTTTACAAAGAATTTAAGCCCTTAATATTTATCAGTTTTGGGTCGATGATTGTAATATTCTTAACAAATATAATCGCACCAGTTGTAATATGCATAAAAAAACAAGATACCCAAACTTATAAAAATATTATGATATGTATAACTTGGTTTTTATCGGCAATTATCCCCGTTGTCATTTTTCCCAATCATTCATTTGCTATGTATTTAGTACTCGCGTCAATAGGTGTTTATATGCTTATTGCCAACCTTACAATAAGGTTTTTAGGAAAATCACCAATTATTATTATTATTATTATATTCTTATGGGGAATGTCTTCCTACACAACTTTAAAATTTTACAAAGACAATTTTTGGATTGTTGATTCACAACAATTTGCAAAAGACTTTTCAACAGATATTAAAAAAACATTTCCAACTTTACCTAGTAACGCAATAGTCTACTACCCGTTAGATGACAGAAGACATATTCAAGCACTTCTTGCCCAGAACGCTATCAAAGTTATATATAACGATCCATCGATTAGAATTTTTTATAATAAAGCTGATTTAATAGTTAATACTTCAAACGAAAAAACAGAACCACAACTAATTTTTAATTTTCAAAATTAGAGTCAGTCACTCTTTGTGGAATAGATCAGGTCTTTCTTTTGCATGGTGTTTCCAAACGTATGAAAATCCGTGGGGTTGGTACTTTCTGCAACTTTTTTAAGGCTACTATTAATCCATTCTTCTTGTGATAAGCCTCGAGCGTAATTGCTCCAGTACTCTTTGCTTACAATAATATAACTGGCACGAGTACTGTCTAAGTCATGCTCCCAACGACTCCTTAACCTATCTGACCAGTTATACCATGTAAAGTAATTTACAAAGTATCCTAAAGGGTATCTTTGACTTTCCCAATAGTAACTTGATGACTCCGGAGAGATAACAAGAATTTTGTCGCTCGGGCTTGAAGTCTCTTTGAGGTATTTTACAGTTTCAAAGTTATTCTGTGGGAATCTGTTAAAAGCAATTTGGTTAAAATCATACCAATTTTTGTTAACAAATATTGCAATACTAGCAAAAGACAACAATAGACCAAGTACATTTACAACAACTTCCTTCCCTTTAACAACATTTCTTATAAAAAGAACTAAAGCAACGGAAATAAGCCAGTATGACAGTAAATAATAAGGAGCTTCATGTATTTTTTCTGGAATCCTAAGCCTCGTCGTAAAGATGAAAACTAAGCTGATCAATGCCAAGGACTTATATTTATTTATAAAAAGAGAGACCAGCCCCACAATGTAAAAAATTATAATTAACACCTCAAAACTAAAAAAATTATTATAGAAATCCCTAAAAATTAAGTTTAAATAAATATAGGAGTTATTATCTATATTAGAGAGTACCCCCTTTAAAGACTTTACAAATGTAATTAAAGCAATTCCTTCTGTTGTTATTACAGATTTAAAATGATTTACCAAGCTCAAAAAATCATGTAAATAAAAATCCAATATTTTAGGGTTAATTAGCTGCACATGATCCCGATAGTAAAAATAATTATTATTAAATGTTATAGTTGAGAAATAAAAATCTTTAAGCGAGCCGGTAAAGACAAGATAAATAAAAAAAATAAATAAACCAGCAAACGAGTATAAAAACACTTGTTTTAATTCTCCAACGTAAACGGCAATCTGGCTAGTCTTAGATCTTATCAGGAAATATCGATATGCAAACAAGAACACAAAAGCAATTACGTGCATTGGGGAGGATAAAAGAATAAAAATTATAAAAAAAGATAAAATTGTTATTTCTGCTCGATTGAGTACATAGGTGCCTTTACCAGCAGCAATAAAAAAAGATGCAAGCAGAATAATTGCCCAAAAAGAGCCGTCTGCAAATTGAAAGCCTGAGTAAAAACTAATAGCAAAAGAGGAAAAAAGGGTAAAAATTAAAACCGAGCACTTTAATGGTCCCTTTAGATAAAAATACATGCTAGAAAAAAAGGTAAAAGTGATAGCAAGTACTAAAGACCTGTAAATAATTTTTGTGTGACCAATAAGTTCAAGCGGATAACCTAAAAAAATAAGCAAGGGAAAATGGTGTGTAAAAAAATCTCGATAGGGTAGTACTCCGCTTCGCATAAGCCATGAATAAGTAAAATTGTCGTATTCATCCCCGAAGCTAAGATTGCCATAGTATCTGGTATAGATAAAAAGCGAGATTACCATAGTGGCTATAAACGCAAAATTATTAAATTTGAGATTATTTCGCGCAATTGCAGCACATTTAATCTTAGCCAAGCGAACCAATTTGTTTTTTTGCATTTTACAGTTCATATTAGTTTTGCAACAATATAGATAATCTTGCAATGAGTAAAATGGTTCAATTATTAACCAAGCCCAAGGCTGAGGTCGTGATTCTTTTAGTCTGCTTATTGATCATCTCTTTTTTAAGGCTGGTAAGACTTGACTCTGTACCCCCTGGATTTGCAAACGACGAGGCGGCAATTACTTATCAAGCCTATTCTGTTTTGAAAACAGGAAAAGATACCTGGGGAAACAAATATCCACTCTTGTCATTTAGAGATTTTGGGGAACACTTACCTCCATTCGCGGTTTATGCACAAATTCCATTTATAAAGTTATTTGGGCTCAATACCTTTGCTGCTCGTCTACCGTTTGCAATAAGTTCAATAATTTCATTAGCACCACTATATTTTTTAACAAGAAGATTGTTTAAGAAAAAAGAGATTGCTCTTGTCGCCTGTATACTTTTTACGATTTCACCGTTAAATATTGGCTGGTCACGTTTCGTTTACGAAGGCAATTTCGGAATGCTATTTTACTTACTTGGTCTTACTTTTTACACTTTTTCCAGCACTAAACCCAAACTGCTTATACTAAGTCTGATTTCTTTTGGAGTTACATTCACAACCTATCATATCTATTATCTAATTACTCCATTAACAATTTTCTTATTATCATTACCAAAACTGCTGCCTCTTTTAAGAGATAACCGAAAATTACTTACGATTCTAGTTTTATTACTGGCATTAATAGGAACATATTACGTTTTAATAACTGGAAGTGGTGCCGGCCGTGAGCGCTTTAGGCAAGTCTCAATTTTTAACAATCCAGATATAATTCAACAGTTAAACGAAAAGAGATCTTATTGCGATAAATATTTTTTTAATCCCTTTTGCAAAATAGTTTTTAATAAGCCCACAGCTTTCTTCACGGAGTATTCTTATAACTACCTGTTTCATCTTTCACCAACCTTTTTGGCCATAAACGGTTCTTTTCTAAGAGGAGCAATCCTGCCAATTCATGGCCTCATTTACCCTTATGAATTATTATTCTTTTACATAGGATGTTTATCTTTATTTGTTAAAAGGAACCAAACATCCTATATTCTTCTAGCTTGGCTTACCCTTTATCCTATCGCGAACAGCTTCACAGGGGTGGGTGAGATATCGCGTATAACACATGTAATGCCCCTTTTCCCTATCATTATCGCCAGTGGCATTTATTCGTCTTTTAGCTACATTAAAAAGCATACCTATCGTTATCCGGTGATAATATGTTTTTCGTTAATTGCTATTTTTAACATAGCATCTTTTTTAATTAATTATTTTTACATTTTTCCATATACGAATTACAAAAATGGAGAAGGAGCTTATGTGGAATTATTTAAAAGGCTAAGTACACAAGACCTGAAAGGCAAAAGGGTTTTTATTACAAGAGATTATTTAGGATCTTCTCCGGAGTTTCAAGCTAGAATATTCTTACCTATTGACCCTGAAGCTTTTCAGGATGATGCCAGGAGTGATTACGTTATTAAAAAACCCCAAAATTATATTGATTATGAGAGAGTTGATAACTATTACTTTGGCTTAGACAAGATAGATCTTATGACCAAAAACGACATATTAATAGTTTCAAAGAATGAGCTAAAAATTAGTGACAAATTAATCTTCAGTATCAGGGAGCCTTCTGGCGAAGAAACGCTTTTTGCTGTAAAAAGGAATTTGTATGAGAAGTAAGATAGCTACCTTGTTATTTATTTTAACAATTTCAGTCCTTGCATCAATACCCCTAATTAAGCCAGGTTTATATACCATGCATGATGACCAGCAGGTGGCGAGATTATTTCTATTCGACAAGAGTATTAAAAGTGGGCAATTTCCCCCTAGATGGGTAGATGACTTAGGTTTTGGTTTCGGATATCCACTTTTTAATTTTTATCCCCCGGCAGTTTATGTGCTCGGCGATCTTTTTCATCTTTTTGGTTTAAGTTTTATATCAAGTATCAAACTTGTTTTCTTCACAAGCATCTTTCTTTCAGGGGTATCAATGTACATACTAACTAAAGAATATTTAGGTAAATTGAGCGCTCTGGTTTCGGCAAGTTTCTACATTTTTGTGCCTTACAGGGCACTGGACGTTTATGTAAGAGGAGCACTTGCAGAATCTTTTTCTTTCGTCTGGCTGCCGTTGATAATATGGTCACTCCTCAAGTTAAAAGAAACAAATAGTAAGAATTTCGCGATAACCTCAGGCATATTTTTGGCGTTTTTAATGGTTACCCACAACTTAATATTTTTGGCATTATTACTAATCTTGGCACCAACATTAGCATTTTTATTTATTATTTCAAAAAGCAAGAAAACCTTCCTGTATCAATCAGTCTTAAGTATCTTTGTAGGCTTCAGCCTTTCTGCCTTTTTTTGGGTACCAGCTCTTTTCGAAAAAAAGTTCACAATAGTGGATGATCTTCTTATTGTTAATTTAGCAAGTTACAAAATACATTTTGTCTACTTGCAGCAACTTTGGAACTGGACATGGGGATATGGTGGCTCTACAGAAGGTCTTATGGATGGCCTCTCGTTCAAGATAGGCAAAGTGCATTTGGTTGTTAGTTTTCTAACATTTATATTTACTACGATGCTTATATATAAAAAAACGACAAGCATAGAATTGGAGAAACATAAATTATTTGTGTTTTTCTTCTTGATGTTTTTATTTTCAGCTTTTATGACTACACAGTACTCAAGCGAAGTATGGAAAATATTAACCCCACTCGCCTATTTACAATTTCCATGGCGATTTCTAACGTTTTGTGCGCTTTTCAGTTCAATTTTAGCTGGGGCACTAGTTTATGTATTAAAAGTGAAAGTGTTAAAGGTTGTAGCAACAATTGTTTTGATAGGGCTAGTTGTTATTCCAAACATTAAGCTCTTCCGGCCACAGTTTTATCGCCTAAATCTTACAGATGAAAGTGCCACCGCAAAGGATGTAATTAACTGGGACGTCTCCTCATCATCTTTCGAATACTCGCCAAAGGGTATAGTTCTGAAAAAAAACGATAAAGGTGCAAATATAATAGATATACAAAAAGAAGATATACCAACTAGCTTAATCGCCATTAACTCCGGATACGCGCAACTTGATATACTAAAAATAAACCCATCGTTAAAAGAGTTTGCACTAAACTCAAACTCAGACACGTTTATAACCACCAGTATCTTCGATTTTCCAAACTGGAAAGTTTATGTAGATAACAAAGAAGTAACTCACTCCAGTCAGAACAATCTCAAGTTGATTTCTTTTACTGTACCCCAAGGCGCACATCAGGTTAAAATAAGATTTGAGAATACACCACTTAGAATATGCATGAATTTAATTTCGCTCGTATCGATTCTTTCCATCGGTATATTTTTTCTTAAAAAAAATGGCAGACTCAGAATTAGCGCTTGACCTCGAATTGATAAAGAAAAAAGCTATATCAGGAGTAGTTACCTTCACATTGCGAACATTTTTTGTTCAAATCTTTACTTTTACGGCTACATTTGTACTCACAATACTGCTTGCTCCATCAGTTTTTGGAGTTTTCTTTGTCGTGTCTGCCTTTATTAATTTCTTCGTTTACTTTTCGGACATAGGACTAGCTGCTGCATTAATTCAAAAAAAAGAGAATCCAACTAAAGATGACTTAAAAACAACATTCACAATACAACAAATAATCATTTTTACTCTGGTTGCTCTGGGCCTACTTTTTTCATCGAAAATCGCGTCTTTCTATAATCTGGATGAAAGTGGGCTCACATTGCTTAGAGTATTGATAATTTCGTTGATTCTTTCCTCACTTAAAACCATCCCGTCAATTATTTTAGAGAGAGATTTGAACTTTACAAAACTTGTTATTCCCCAGATAGCGGAAAACATTATTTTTTATACAACAGCAGTTATTTTAGCCATGAATAAGTTCGGAATATCAAGTTTCTCTTGGGCGATACTTGCAAGAGGACTTGCTGGGCTTGTAACAGTCTACGTATTATCGCCTTGGAAACCATCATTTGGTATAAATCGAATAAGCGCCAAGCAGCTAACATCGTTTGGGGTACCTTTTCAAATTAATAGCATTCTAGCTATTTTAAAGGACGATCTTTTAACAATATTTTTGGGTAAAATATTGACCTTCTCGCAATTAGGTTACATAGGTTGGTCTCAAAAATGGGCCTTTACCCCTTTAAGGTTCTTTATGGACAATGTTAATAAAGTTACGTTTCCAACATACGCAAGGTTGCAAGAACATTCTGAAGAATTAAAAAAGGCAATAGAAAAGTCAATATTCTTTGTAACATTTCTCGTTTACCCATCCGTTTTTGGAATCGTAGCTATTGCACCTTTTGTGCTGAAACTGGTTCCAAGCTACGAAAAATGGCAACCAGCATTGCCATTGCTGTACTGGTTTTCTATAAACGCACTTTTTTCTGCGGTTTCCACGACTTTCACAAATACCCTTTTTGCGATTGGAAAACCAAAGATTGTTCTTAAATATATGGCATTTTGGACCTTTGCAACCTGGGCCCTTACAGTTCCTCTAATTTTCAAGTTTGGCTACGTTGGGGTGGGTATTGGGTCTGCAATTGTATCAACAACATCAGTAACACTCCTTTACTTTGTGAACAAAAGTGTTAAGGTTAACATTCTGGGAAACATCTTTGGTCCATTGATAATATCAACATTAATGTTTGTAGTAACAAGGTTTATATTAAGTAATTTATCAGTATCTTTTTCAAACCTAATATTGGCAATAATATGCGGTGCTATAATTTATTTTATGACATCAGTTATTCTCTTTAGGAGCCATCTCCAAAAAGATTTCAAGGTTATAGTTAAATCTTTAATAAATAAATGAAGATAAGTGTCGTTATATCTGCTTACAACGAAGAAAAAATGATCGAGGATTGTTTAAAATCCTTAAAAATTTTAGCTGACGAAATTATTTTTATAGACAATACCTCAAAAGACAATACGGTGCAAATAGCTAAAAAATTTACCAAAAAGATATTTGTTGTAACGAATAATCCTGTGATGCTAAACACAAATAAAAATTTTGGATTTCAAAAAGCAACAGGAGACTGGATCATCTCTCTTGACGCTGACGAAAGATTGACGTCGGAATTATCAAGAGAAATAAGAGAAGCGATTAAAAGTAAAAATATTTTTGGGTACGAAATACCAAGAAAAAACATTATCTTTGGAAAGTGGATCCAACATTCTATATGGTGGCCAGATTACAACTTAAGACTTTTTAAGCGCGGAAGTGGTAAATTTCCTCAAAAACACGTCCACGAAAAGCTTGCTATAAATGGCAAAGTGTCACAGCTAAAAAACCCGATGATTCACTATAATTACCAAACAGTCTCGCAGTTTATTAAAAAAATGGATAATACTTATACCGAATCGGAAGTAGACAATTTCATTGCAAGCGGAAAATCCATTTATTGGTTTGATGCAATAAAAATGCCTGCAAACGACTTTTTTAAAACATTTTTTTTAGAAAAAGGTTTTAATGATGGCATTCACGGACTTGTACTTTCGATGCTTCAAGCGTTTTACTCATTTGTGGTTTTTGCCAAAATTTGGGAAAGGAAAGAGGAATTTCGTGACATAACTCCCCAAAATTTTCTACTGGAGTTTATTAAAGAACTTAAGGTTCAAGGAAAAGACTTGAGGTATTGGATCTATACAACTTTAATGGATGAGTTTAAAAACAAGAAAATATATTACAAAATATTGAGAAAATTCAGGTAATTATTCTAAACTGACTTTTTGCATTAAATCGCCAACGACTATTTTATCAACGACATCTAATCCTTCAATGACCTTGCCAAAAATCGAATATTGCTTTGGAAGCGGAGTATCTGCAAGCATTATAAAAAACTGGCTACCATTTGTGTTAGGACCAGAGTTTGCCATTGCAACAATACCTCGAGTATAGTCGTTGTTAACAGGCTCATCAGGGAAAGAATAACCCGGTCCGCCAGTGCCGTCACCCTTCGGATCCCCGCCTTGTATGACAAAATTATCAACGCGTCTATGAAATTTTAAACCATCATAAAATTTCTTATTCGTTAAAGAAATAAAATTAGATGCAGCGATCGGGGAGTCATCGAACAGTTCAAATACAATTACACCTTTGTTTGTTTCAATTCTTACCTTTTTATCACTGATGTCTTCTTTTTTAAGCAGAGGAAACTTTAACTCCATGTTTGTATTATCATTACTTTTTTTATTTATATCAACTCCTGTTAAATCTGGGCTAGGAGTAAAAACACTTACCGGGCTTGGTATAGTAATATCACTAACAGGTTTCTGTTTCGCAGCAAAAACAAAGACAACTATAATAAGCACAATAAGCCCAGCTATGGCCCAAACTAAATTCTTCATAAGTTTCTATTTAAGCAGTTTAGAAAATATATCAAATTTCTGCTAATAATTAAAGCACTATATATAATTGTTATATACAAATGTTAAAAATATTCAAAAAGCATTACCGGCTGTTGTTAATTCTACTGTTCGCGACCCTATTGAGATTTAAGAACATTGAACTGCTAACAACTTTTTCTGGTGACCAGGGTTTTGATTTTTTAAAAATAAAGGAGATATTAGAAGGAAACTTAACTTTATTGGGCCCAAAAATTGGTCCGTATAACCAACTGGGGAATCTTTACTTAGGTCCTGCTTATTACTATCTTCTCGCCCCGTTTTTGCTAATTTTTAGGTTTGATCCGATCGGCCCCGCTTATTTGACAGCCTTACTGGCTGTTGCGACTGTTTTCTTGATGTATTGTTATGTGCTGGAAAATATTTCAAAAAAAGCAGCGATAATTAGTGCCTTATTTTACAGTCTAGACCCATTTCTAATTGATCAATCCCGGGCTGCTTCAAATCCTCATCTTATTCCATTTTTTTCAATACTCTCCTTATTTTCATATTCAAAAAGCATATCGAACAAAAAAAACATTTGGCCAATTATTTGCGGAATTTCTCTTGGCATTATATTTCAATTACATTACCTTGGGTTTGTATTGATCTTAATATACCTGTTTCACAGTTTACACATAAAAAATATTAAAAATGCTTTTACGATTATTGTGTCCGTAATAGCTTCCATTTCTGGTCAAATATTTTTTGAAATTACTCATAAATATTTTATTACTAATTTATTTATCAAACAGTTTCTAAGTGGGGAGACAACTAATTCTTTATCTGGTGTTATCAATCGCATTTTAGAATCAATAATTTCTATCTTTCGAATATCCTTTGGAGATACCACCATCGGTGTTGTTTTAATATTTTTGTTTGGTTTTCTGATAGTAGTGACAAAGCCTAAAATAACAAGAATCCACTATTGGTTATTGATACTTCCCATTGTTTCAACTCTCTTGTTCGTTTCTTTGTATTCTGGGCCTGTGCAAACCCATTATTTTTCAATAATCTATCCACAATTATTTATAATTCTCGGATTTATCGTTTCACTTTGTTTTGCCAGCAAAAATCAACATTTAAAAGCAATTGGTATAATCTTTTGCTTAATTTTTATTACTTCTTCTTTGGCGAACTTAAATTTGGCTAGAATGGAGGGGTATACTATGCCAAGCGGGTGGAGTTTGATTGGACAAAAAAAATCGGTTGAGTTGATAAAAGCAGACGAAGATTCTAGCTCTGATTTTAATGTAGCCTCAGTCTTAGATGGCGATACACGAGCAATGCCAATAAGGTACTTATTATCTACAAGTGGCAGACATCCCCTTGGCGTCGAAGCCTATCCAAGTTCAAAAACCATCTATTTGATTTCTAGAGACAATAAAGACACAATACTAAAATACTCAGTATGGGAAGTGTCCAGTTTTAGCCCCTTTAATGTTATAAACTTAGGTGAAATCCAAAACGGTATTTTTCTATACAAATTAAAAAAAACATGAAAGCAGCGGTTATAGTTCTAAACTACAAAGGTGCACAAAATACAATTGATTGCATAATTTCTCTAAAAGAGTCGATAAGTATTACCAACCACAATGTACAGATAATAGTTGTAGAAAACGGTTCAAATGATGGGTCAAAAGAAAAATTGCAAAAGTTAAAAGGGATTAAACTTTTAGTAAATAATAAAAACTTAGGTTACTCAGGAGGAAATAACGTTGGTATAAAATATGCACTTAGTGCGGGTTTTGGCTACGTTATTGTTATTAACAACGATACTATAGTTGAGAAAAACTTTATAAACGCTCTTCTGGCAGACACCGCTGATGCCCAAATAATAACCCCCAAAATATATTTTGCCAAAGGATATGAATTCCATGAAAAAAGATACAATGATAAAGAAAAAGGAAAAATCATATGGTATGCTGGCGGGAAAATCGACTGGGATAACATAATAGGAGTACACATTGGAGTCGATGAGGTAGACAGCGGTCAATTCAACAATAAGGCCTCGATTGACTTTGCAACAGGGGCATGCATGTGCATAAGTGCCAGTGTTTTTAATAAAATAGACTTCCTGGAAGAGAAATACTTTTTGTATTTAGAGGATATGGATTTTTCCGTAAGAGCCAAAAAAGCCGGCTTCAAAATTATTTTCGAGCCCAAAGCAATAATTTGGCACAAAAATGCGGCTTCTTCGGGCGGCTCGGGATCATATGTTCAAGACTATTACATCACAAGGAATCGTTTGTTATTTTCATTCAAGTTTGCAAAGCTTAGAACCAAAATTGCCGTACTCAAGCAAATCACTTCCCAAGCAAATAATCCCATTAAGAGAAGGGCACTTATTGATTTTTTGACCTTTAATTTCGGAGAAAATAAAAGATTCAAATGAAATTGTCAGCGCTTGTCCTAGCTAAAAACGAGGAAGAGGTAATTGAAGATTGTCTTAAACAATTAGATTTTGTCGAGGAAATAGTTGTTTTAGATCAGGACTCGCAAGACAAAACAGTGGAAATTGCAAAAAAATATACAGATAAAATTATTCAAACTAGAAAAGAGAATTTCTCTGAAAATAGAAATACACTTTTGAAAGAAGCAATCGGAGATTGGGTGCTTTATGTTGATTGCGATGAAAGAATAAACGACAAGCTTAAAAGCGAAATAATTTCTTGTCTCCAAAGTAGAAAATACTGCGCATATTTTTTTCCTAGAAAAAATATAATTTTAGGAAAATGGTTAAAACATGGAGGATGGTGGCCGGACTACGTACCCAGGCTGTTTAAGAAAAAAGATCTTATTAAGTGGCAGGGTGACGTTCATGAAAGCCCAGTTGTTAAAGAACAGTTTGGATATACCAAGAACTTTCTAACACATCTAACAGCAAGAAACATCTCGCAAATGCTTAAAAAAACAACAAAATGGGCGCAAATTGAGGCTAATTTAAAACATCAGGCCAATCATCCACCGGTTAATCTCGTAAGAGTGTTAAAAGTGATGATTATTGAATTTGTAAACCGATATATTATAAAACTCGGGTTTTTAGATGGACTTGTGGGCTTAATACAGGCGATCTTTCAAGCATTCCATCAAGCTGCCGTTTTAGTTTATTTGTGGGAGCTTCAAAATAAAACGTACGAGAAGTTTTTAAAGGTTAAAGATGAATAAGTATTTTTTGCCATATGACATTTATGAGCGCCACAAAAAAGTTGCTCAATTTGTAAGCAATAACGAAACTGTTTTAGACATAGGTGGAGAGTTAAATCACTTGACTCAATTTTGTAGTCCAAAAAAAATAATTGTGGCCAACTTAAATACTGGAGATGTAATTATTACTAAAGACAAAATTCCATTTTCCCACCACTCTTTTGATGTAGTTTGTTCAATTGATGTCCTGGAACATATTCCAAAAAATAAAAGAGCGAACTTTATTAACAATTTAGTGGCAATTGCGAGAAAAAGAGTAATTTTGTCGTTTCCAATCGGAACTAAGGAACATAATGAATATGAAAAAAAAATGGAGTTATTTCTAAAAAAACAAAGTTTCAGCGTCACTTATCTAAAGGAACACATTCGGTACGGATTGCCCCAAAAAGAAGAGATCGAAGAAATTGTGAAAAACTCAAAAAGCCTTATGGTGTATTCTGGAAATATCAAATTAAACGAATTGCTATTTAAAATTTTTATCTTTGATCCTAAAATTAAATATGTCCGTCGAGCTGTATATGTCTTGAAGAACGTTTTTAACTTAATTACTAATTATTTCCTATACTTATTTCTTAACCAAAAACCCTTTTCAAGGAGTATCAATAGAGCTTATCTGATAATTTACAAGTAAGAAGGGTACAATTAAAATATGAAAATTGGGTTTTGGAGCCCCTACCTAGACACATTTGGTGGAGGAGAAAGATATGTACTTACACTAGCATCTTATCTGTCCAGAAGTGAGGATGTACATTTATTTTGGAATGATTCTTCAATTAAGGCACCTCTTTCAAGATTTTTAAAAATTGATCTCTCAAAAGTAAAATTCTCAAAAAACATTTTTTTAGGGAACACACTTAAAAAGGCGTTAAACAGTCGAAATTACAATGTGATTTTCATTCTCTCCGATGGAAGCATACCTTTAACTTTTGCTAGGAAAAATATTTTACACTTCCAGGTTCCTTTTATATTTAATAAACCGTCACATACAACTAAATTAAAGTTAAGAAACTATAAACACATTGTGGTAAATTCATACTTTACCAAGAAGTTTATTGATAACAGTTTCAAGGTTAATTCTAAAGTAATTTATCCACCTGTGGACATAGATTCACTAACTACAGCCAAAAAAGAAAGCATAATAGTTTCGGTTGGAAGATTCAGCCCAAACCAGCTTCATCCGAAGAAACAAGAAGTGTTAATCGAGGTTTTTAAAGAAATATATAAGAAAAACAGAGACTGGAAACTAATACTTATAGGGCAAGCAAAAAAAGAGGATCAAAAATATTTAAGAAACCTAAAAAAGAGTGCGTCGGGTTTTGCTATTAAGATAATTGAGAACATTCCACAAGATAAATTGCGAGAAATATATGCAAAAGCATCTATTTATTGGCACGCAACTGGCTTTGGAGAAGACGAATTAAAATCGCCTCAGAAAATGGAGCATTTTGGGATTGCAACCGTAGAAGCCTCGGCCGCCGGCGCTGTACCTGTTGTTATTGGCATGGGAGGGCAAAAGGAGATTGTAGAACATAACAAAAATGGGTTGCTCTGGATTACAAAAACTCAACTAATGGAAGAAACCCAAAGTTTAATTGAAAATAAAGAAAAGCTGTCCAAATTATCTGCAAGCGCAATAAAAAACAGCAAACGATTTAGTCAAGATAATTTCTTTAGGCAATATGAAAAGATTATATACGAATAAGATATTACTTTTAGCCTTAATAATTTTTGGATTTTTTTTGCCAAAACTATTAAGCGGTAAACTACCAATACCATCAGATGCATTAGTGGGTTTATATCACCCCTGGAGAGACAACTCATTTGACGGGTACAATGCGGGTAAATTTCCCGTAAAAAATCCACTTACTACGGACCCGGTTTTACAAACTTATCCTTGGCGCTTTGTCTCGATAGATTACCTTAAACAGTTCAAATTACCACTATGGAATCCGTACAGTTTTTCAGGAGAACCCTTGCTTGGTAACGTTCAATCAGCTGCGTTCCAATTGTCCAATTTACTTTTTATTGTGTTTCCATTCAACGTTGCGTGGACTTCACAAATCATTCTTATTTCAATCCTTGGCGCATTTTTTATGTATCTCTTTCTACAAAGTCTTAAATTATCAAAACAATCCTCATTCTTTGGAGCAATCATTTTTCCGTTTTCAGGATTTTTTATATCATGGCTTACATGGGGTAATGTTACCGGCACTGCAATCTGGTTGCCATTCATTTTATATTGCATAAATAAATATTTTGAATCCGAAAAGCCAATATATTTTCTTCTATTAATTTTAGCTCTTACCCAGATCTTTCTATCAGGGCACAGTCAAACGGCATTTTATATTTGCTTAACAATAACTTTATATTTGGTGCCCCTAGCCCCTGCAGGCAAAAATCTTAAAAAGGCTATGATAATTTGCGGATCAATCTTGCTGTCAGCGATGATAGCATCACCTCAGATAATTTCGGCACTCCAGTTTAATAGTTTATCAAATAGAAATTTTGACGCAGCCTATTTTCCAGGTAGGCTAGACTGGTTCATACCCCCACAAAATTTGATCCAGCTTCTTGCACCTGACTTTTTTGGCAACCCAACCACTAACAATTACTGGGGTATATGGAATTACGCCGAATTTGTCTCATTTATTGGCATCATTCCTTTATTTTTCGCAATTTTGTCAATATTCCATATAAGAAGGAGGACGTTATTCTTTTTGTGTTTAGCCGCACTTAGCCTACTTTTTGGCTTGATTAATCCAATCTCACTGTTGCCATACTCTTTACATATTCCGTTTATCTCCACATTCCAACCATCAAGAATAATTTTTCTCTTAAACTTTTCGCTAATAGTACTTTCAGCATTCGGTCTCGAATATTTTTTTAAAAAGGAGAATTTTAAAAAAAACTCTTACACATTTTTAGTCATAAGCACTCCAATTATTTTGCTGATCCTGCTTTCAAAACTTTCCCCAAATATTTTTCCGAAGATTGAACTCCTGGATGCTCCGGGTATTGCCTTCCGAAATTTACTCGTCCCGACAATGTCTTTAGTTTTTGTTCTTGTAATTTTGGAGATAAAAAAACGTCAGACTAAAGCAACAATCCTATACAGCGCGATTATTGTGCTAACTGTCTTTGAGCTATTTAGGTTTTCTTATAAATTTACTCCATTTTCCCCTCAAAATACCATTTTCCCTAAAACCGCAACTACGGATTTTTTAAAAAGTGAGAAAAAACCATTTAGAATCCTTGCAACAGATAGAAGAATTCTCAGCCCTAACTCTTTTATCCCGTACAAAATAGAGTCTGTAGGAGGATATGACCCATTATATTTAAAAAAATATGGTCAACTTGTAAGCGCATGGGAGACTAACCAATATAGTCAAGAGCCTACGTTTAACCGGATTATTACACCCCAAAACTATGACTCAAGTATTACCAGTCTATTAAATGTTAAGTACGTAGTAACATTTGACGAAATTAATAATCCAAATTTTGAAAAAATTATGGAAGAGGGTTTAACAAAAACTTACTACAACAAGAATTTCTTAGAGAGGGCTTACTTTGTTCCCAAAATAGAAAAATCGAGTAATGATAAAGAAGAGCTTGAAAATGTCATACAAAATGTAGATTTTAAAAAAATATCATTTTCTCAGGAATATGAGTTCACAGGTGGTGACATATCCGCAAGAGTGGAAGTTAAAAAATATCAGGGTGATCAAATTGTACTTGCAACAAGCTCAACCAGAAGCACGCCCCTCGTGATTTCAAATATTAATTATCCTGGCTGGAGGGCCTATATAGATGGTCGCGAAAGCAAAATTCAGGAAGCAAATTTTGTTCTCCAATCCATTATTATTCCGCCAGGTGAGCATAATGTTTTACTAAAGTTTGCACCCAAGTCTTTTTACCAAAGTCTTTACCTAGCTGCTCTTGGCGCTGTACTATCGTTTGTAATCTTTATATATCTATGGCGACAAAAATATCAGTAGTAATCCCCAACTACAACGGACGTGATATTCTTACAAAGACTTTGCCTTATGTAATAAAAAATTGCCCAAACTCTGAAATAATTGTAGTGGATGATGCATCGAGTGATGATTCAGTTACTCTGCTACACAAAAAGTTTAAGAAAGTAAGAGTTGTTAGACTGAAAAAAAATAAAGGTTTTGCAAATGCAGCAAATTCTGGAATACTTACGGCGACTAACAAGCTAGTTCTTCTTTTAAATTCAGATGTTGCTCCGAGAAACGGCTTTTTAAATCCAGCCTTAAAATATTTTAACGAGAGCAAAAATAAAGTTTTCGCTGTTGGGTTATGCGACTTCAGCCACGAAAACGGCAGGATAGTAAAAAAAGGAAGAGGAGGTATTTATTTTAAACAAGGTTTTTTACTTCACTACCCAGCTGTCATCGAAAGAGGCGCTACTCTTTGGACATCTGGAGGATCATCCCTAATAAATCGGGAAATATTTCTAAAGCTGGGAGGCTTTGATACACTATTTAAACCTTTTTACTGGGAAGATATCGATTTAGGTTGGAGAGCCTGGAAGCAAGGTTATAAATGTTTTTTTGAACCATTAAGTATAGTAGATCATTATCATGAACAAGGATCAATAATAAAAGAAAAATCAAAATTGTCAATAAAAACTGCTTCTTATAAGAACCAAATTCTATTTTTTTGGAAAAATGTTGAGGACACCTACTTCGTAATTATGCATTTAATACTTTTCCCCTACAACTTTTTAACGGCACTAATAAGACTTGATATTGCATTTTTCGCGGGTTTCCTATGGGCAATTATTTACGTGCCTTGCCTCATATACAATAAGACTTTAAGTCCAACTACTTTTATAATTTCAGAGAGAGAAATTTTAAAGATCTTTGAAAAATAAACGAAACTCTTATATGAATAATAATATCCTTTGGGACCCGAGAAAAAAACCAAAAATTATAGTCGTAATGCCAGCTTATAACGCTGAAAAGACAGTCGAAGCTACATACAATGATTTACCCAAAGACCTTATTGAAGAAGTAATACTTGTCGATGACGCCTCAGACGACAGAACGATTGAAAAGGCAAAGCAGTTGGGGATCACTGTTTATAACCACGATAAAAACAAAGGATACGGAGGCAATCAAAAAACCTGTTACGACCAAGCCTTAAAGCGAAATCCCGATATCGTTGTAATGGTACATCCGGACTATCAGTACGATGCCAAGTTAATTGGAGTTTTGTGTGAGGCAATAGTTAATAATCGAGCCGACGTAATGCTAGGGTCAAGAATACAAACAAGGCATCAAGTACTAGCTGGCGGCATGCCGAGATATAAATATTATGCCAATAGATTTCTCACTCTATTTGAAAATTTGGCGATGGGCCTAAATCTTTCTGAGTATCACACGGGGTATCGTGCCTACAGTAAAAAAGTACTAGAGGCAGTTCCGTACCACAAATTTTCCAACGACTTTGTGTTTGATCAAGAAATTTTAATATCGGTAATATCCAAAAGATTCAATATTTCTGAAATTCCCGTGCCATGTAAATATTTTAAAGAGGCATCATCTATAAACTTTACAAGATCTACAAAATACGGTCTATCGACACTATGGACAGTACTCCTATATTGGATGAACGCGATTGGCCTTTACAAATCCAAACTCTTCAAATAACTACTTAAGCCAAAAAAAGAGTGGGTATGAGTTCCAAATACTGAGCATGTAAAAGCAGTTGAAAAGTATGCCGCCAAAAATCAAGACCTTCCCAAAAAGCGGTAAACGCTCCCTAAACGCCGAAAGCAGAATTATAAAAAGCAAAGGAATAAAATCAAGACTATACCTATACCCATATTGCGTAGTGCCAATCCCGAAATATAAAAGAGATGGGACAAGCAGGGCAATAGTTCCCAATATCGCGGATGACGTGTAAGGTCGCCTTTTGGCCTTTATAAGATACACAAACAAGGGTGACGTGAACCATATAGCAAGACCTATCCCGTTAACTTTTAGATAAGGAAACTTTAAAACAAAATCCACGGTGGTGTTTTTGATTGCTTCTGGGGATGCAACTAGTAAGGCATATAAATTTCCAGGCACATGCCAAATCCCAAAAGCACCCTTCACAAAATTACTTGTGGGACTGTTTACTACGGTTACATTTCTTGTATAACCAGTATCAAAGAATGAATGAAATCTTAGGTTATTGTAATAAGATAAGGACAAAACTGAGACAAATAGGGGTATCAGAAAATAAATAAGCGGTTTGGCTAGCCCTTCTTGTTTTCTAGTCCTAATAATTTCCAGCAAAAAAAATAAGGTGAGACCTAAATATGTAGCTCTAGTAATAAATGCCAAAGAGAGATAAACACCAGTTAGAAACCATCGCCTGCTTGCAAAGTATTCATAAATACAAAGCACTGCAAATGACATTGCAAAAGCTTGCACGACGTAAGCCGATATGTTAAGAAGGCTTACAAAATAAAGTACAGTTCCAAACACAAAAAAATTAGCAAGCCACATTGAGTCCGCATAAGAAAATTTTAATTTTTGAGTTAACCGGAAAACTATAATGTAAGTAACTGCTATTGAGATAAAAGAAAGAAAAATTTGCGGAAAATTTTCACCAAAAAAAACAATAAATGGTACTAGTACTATTGATGGAAGAGGACCAAAGAAGAGATACTGCCTTCCATAATAATCAGCATAATCACCACCAGGTAAATTATAAGGACTTAAAAAAAGATCATTTTTTGAAAAACTAACTGCCAGTTTTGTGAAATGGTTATCACTAGCAAAGCCTGTCGCGTTGTGAATCACAAATCCGGCAAAGATAGAAAATAACAGCAATGAAACAGGAAGAAAAAAGTTCAGTATGTACCTCACTCAAAAATTATACTCTATCAACTTTCTCATTTCTAAATTTTTTTGCTTGTAGTATCGACAATGCTTATTTTTGTTGAAATTTGATTAAAAGACTAAGCAACTTCACTTTTAGATCCTCACTTACTTTCAACTCAACTAATCCCTTTTCTCGAATTCCGTAGTAAATAGAAGAATTCAGTGGCGCCATCAGGGCAAGTGGCAACACAGCTAAATCCTCTTCTCCTCGGACAAGAATGATTTTCCTACGATCCGGAGATTGTAGGCTCTTGTAAATAACGCAAGAAAGATTTTTACTAACCTCACCAGCCCTATTTATCGCTCTGCCTATGTTTATGGGATCTACAATTCCTAAATCCCTAATACTGTTGTATCTTTTAGATCTTTGAATATGGAAATCAACTATCGCAATACTGGGGAAATGACCCTCTGCTACAAAATTAGCAGTTGTTTGATCCCCGACAGTGTAAAAAGGTAGGTTGCTCAAATCACGACAAGTAGTAATATTCTTTACTATTTCTCCAAAAGGTTTTCTAAGCGTTTTTCGTAGATCTCGTGGTAGCAAAAAATCACGCCTCCTCAAATACTCAAAATAGTTAAGGCCACTCCTGCTGATAAATCCGTCCTTAATCCTGCTTGTCGAAATAGGCACACCGTCGTCTGCTAATTTCAGTGGCAAAATCACTATATCAAGTGCATCCATGCCAAGGTCTAAGCGCTTATTACTAAGTAGTATCCCACCGGATTTAGTATTTTCTGTAACTATAACTGCCTCAATACTACTATCTTTAGGTGTGGTACCAAAAATGTCATGGAGTGACACAATGGAAAATCTACGATCAAATCCCTCATCTTTAAGTAGTTTCTGCACATTCCTTTTGCGTTCCCAAAAAGTCTCAAAAGATTTTTTCCTCAGAGCATTTGCGTAAATGTCGGATACAATCCCGACTGTAACAAATTCAGAAATAGAAAAAGACTTTTTTAAAAAGTCTATGTGTCCCAAGTGCAGTAGGTCGAAAGTGCCACCTAAAGCAATATGTTTATATTTACGTTTCACAGCAAATTATAATACTCCATATACATTTATATTTGCTAGAATTAACTAGAAATGAGTAATTTAAAAGAGTTTAAAATTTCCAAACTACCCGCTCCGCCATCATTTTTGAAGTTACTTGGTCCCAGCTTCATTATTCTGGGACTCGGTTTGGGTTCAGGGGAAATAATACTTTGGCCGTATTTAGTTTCAAACTACGGCTTAGGAATAATTTGGGGAGCAATACTGGGCATAACCTTTCAATTCTTTATAAACATGGAGATAGAACGATATGCACTCATAAGAGGGGAAAGTATATTTGTAGGCTTCACCAGGCTTTCAAGCTTACTGCCTTACTGGTTCATAGTCTCAACTTTTGTCGGTTTCGGTTGGCCAGGAATTGTGGCCTCTAGCGCCAAAATTATCGCTTCAATGCTTGGAGTTGCAAACTTTCAAATTATTGCGATTATTCTTCTAGTTCTAATAGGTTGTGTACTAACTTTAGGTCCGGTTTTGTATAAGACAGTTGAAAGATTCCAAAAAACTATAATTCTGATTGGTGTCCCGTCTATCTTCATTATTGCAATACTGCTTGCTTCAAAACAGAATTACATTGATCTTCTAAAAGGTACAGTCGGTATTGGAAACGGCTATGTGTTATTTCCTCAAGGATTGTCGATGCTAACATTTTTAGCAGCCTTTGCCTTTTCAGGGGCAGGAGGAAACCTCAATTTATCCCAATCTTTTTATGTTAAAGAGAAGGGATATGGGATGGGTAAATATACCCATAAAATAAAAAGTTTGTTTACAAGCACAAGCCAAGAGATTGATTTAGAAGGAACAACTTTCGAAGAAAACGATGAAAACATTACCAACTTTAATAAATGGTGGAAACTTATTAACATAGAACATTTTATTATTTTTCTGCTAACCGGAACACTTACCATCCTTCTGTTGGCACTCCTTGCTTACTCTACAACTTATTCAAATCCAGGAAATGAAGCTGGCATAAACTTTATTATTAACGAAGCACAGGTAATTGGTGAAAATCTCTTCCCGGCAATGACCGTGGTATTTTTAGGACTTACTGGTCTAATGCTTTTTGCAACCCAGTTTGCCGTTCTTGATTCAACATCTCGTATAATTTCAGAGAACGTCATATTAGCACGACCAACTAAATCTGGCGCAGGGAACATACCAAAGGCTTACTACTTCACGCTTTGGGCACAAGTGATTTTCGGTATATCAATTTTTATAATTGGATTTAGTGATCCACGCGTTTTATTAACCTTAAGCGCAGTAATTAATGCAGTGGCAATGTTCATTCACATTGGATTGACATTTCTTTTAAACACGAAAACCTTACCGACTACCCTCAAACCGTCGCTTGTCCGTCAGGCGATAATCGGCATCATTTTTATATTTTTTGGAACTTTTTCAGCCTATTCAATATTGGGGAACCTATTCTAAACTCTATTTAAAAAATCTTGAAAATGCTGTCAGCAGAATAATACTGAGGGTGTTCATGCCGGCAGAAACGAGCAAGAAATTTTTATACTTCATCTTGATTTGCGCAAAAACCAGTAAGCCAAGTTCATCTGGAAATGGTGAAGCAATAAGAATCGCAGCAATAATTGGCGCAAACCAGAAAATTAATTTAGAATGAACAATCCTTTTTAAAAATTTATTTCCAAATTCTTCTTCCAAATACTCAAAGTCACTAATTAAGTCGTCTTTTAAAAATTTAAAGATTAGCGTGTCACCCAGTATTGCCCCCATGCTTCCTACGCCAATGACTAAAACCGGGTTATGAACTTTTCCGAGCATTAAAAAAAATGCGGAAGCAATAGCAACTGTGAAGGTCGACGCAAAAAAAATGCCGCTTAAAAAACATAGAAGAATAAAAATTGGCAAAGAGGTATTATAGATGATATCTGGAACAGCCGAGAATTTATAAACAAAAATTGCGATTGCAATGCTAACAAAAATTAAAGTTAGATCTCGTATAACCTTTATTTTCCTGTTTTTGATTTTGCCCACTTACTAATTATATATAACTGCAAGCGGTTTTATCCAAGTATCTGCTAAAATCTCTATAATGGGCTACATTCAATTACCGGGTCTTGCGGACGTACATGTTCACCTCAGGGAACCCGGTGCACTACAAAAGGAAGATTTCACAACAGGCACAAAAGCTGCAATAGCCGGCGGTTATACACAAATTCTGGATATGCCTAACAATAACCCTCCTACAATCAATCGAAAAAATCTAGAAGACAAGAAGCGACTGGCAAAAGACAGGATTTATTGTGATTTGGGCTTTAATTTCGGAGCAACTGCGGATTCCATAGTCTTTTTTAACAAAGTAAGCGCAAAAACTTTTGGTTTAAAAGTTTACATGAGTAAAACAACTGGTCCGCTTCTTGTTAACGATAATGAAGAAAGGGATTTAATATTTAAAAGTTGGGAAAATCCTTCCCCAATCATGGTTCATGCTTTGGACGAAACGCTACAGGAAGCTATTAATCTCGCAAAAAAATACAAGAGAAGAATTCATGTTTGCCATATAACAACAAACCAAATTAGTATGCTCAAACGAGCAAAAAATCAAGGTTTAGAGATATCGAGCGAAGTGTGTCCACATCACTTGTTTTTAAATACAAATGATATAAAAACACTCGGGCCATTTGGAATGATGAAACCACCGCTCATGAGCAAAAAAGATCAAGAAGAATTATGGAACCATTTGGATGTTATAGACATGATTTCAACAGATCATGCTCCACATACTATTTCCGAAAAGGAGGACAAGACAAGTCCAAAATACGGTGTGCCTGGTCTTGAAACAACAGTGCCTCTCATGTTGAGTGCCGTTTCAAAGAAACTAATAACTCTAAAACGCCTTACCGAAATGCTCTCAACGAGTCCCAAAAAAATATTTGGTCTGCCGGAGCAAAAAAACACGCATATAGTAATCGACACATCCAAAAAATACAAAATAGGCAGCAAAAAACTTTTTACAAAGTGTAATTGGACGCCATTCAAAGAACTAATGGGCCAAGGTAATATCCATCAAGTATTTCTAAGAGGTGAAAAGATATTTGAAGGCGGAAAATTTCTTACAAAGCCCAAGGGAATAGTAATGGGAAGATAACATGGCGGACTACGATTACTACCAAAAACCTAAAGCCAAACTTTTTTTTGACATAGAAACTCTCCCTGCTACCGAAAACAATAGAGAAGTAGTTGTAGACCTTGCTTTAAAAAAGGAAAATGCAAAGGGTATCAAAATCAAAAAAAATAAAAAATACAAGGAATTTCTCTATAGACAATCAGCAATATCCGGAGATTTCGGCCAAATATTCTGCATTGGATATGCAATCAACGAAAGTGAGGTCGAAATTATTCATGGAAAAGAAGTAGATATCCTAACCACCTGGTGGCAACTTGCGAATAAGGCCGATCTTTTTATTGGTCACAACATTATGGATTTTGATCTGCGTTTTATATTCAAAAGATCCATAATAAATAAAATAAAACCATGCGCCAAATATCTTAATTTATCTTTTGCCAGGTACAGAAACTATCCGATATTTGACACCATGCGTGAATGGGAAAAATGGTCACCGAGTTTCATAAAACTTGACACACTAGCGCATATTCTCAACCTACCATCTTCAAAAGAAGATGGTATTGATGGTTCCCAGGTTTACGACTTCTATCTGAAGGGTGAATTTGAAAAAATATACGAATATTGTAAAAAGGATGTTGTTCTAACAAGACAAGTCTATAAAATGATGGTTTTTGAATAATGCCAGATACTATGCAGAGAATATTAAAGACTAATTTAATACTATTTTTAATAATTGTCGCGGCTTTTACTCTACGTTTTTATCACCTTGGCATTAACCCACCAGGCTTAGACTGGGATGAGACAGCACACGGATATAACGCATATTCAATATTAAAAACAGGAAAGGACGAATACGGCTATAAATTCCCGTTATCGTTCAGGTCATTCGACGATTACAAACCACCGCTTTACACATATCTGGTAGTTCCGTCTGTTGCACTATTTGGTCTAAACGATTTTGCTGTTCGCTTCCCCTCCGCACTGCTTGGAGTTTTGGCAATTTTGTTTACGTATTTAATGGTTTTTGAATTGTTCAAGAACCGTAAAATTGCCTACTTAAGCGCTTTTTTTCTGGCTATATCGCCATGGCATCTTCAGTTCTCAAGAGTTGCATTCGAGACCAATAGTGCGACTTTTTGGTCTGTTCTGGGAACGTGGGCGTTTTTGAGCGGATTGAGGGCAAACGGGATTAAAACAACATTGTGGATGTGTGCAACCGCGCTTGCTTTTGGAGCCAACTTATACATGTATCATAATGCAAGAGTTTTTATCCCTCTCTTTGCATTAGTGCTTGCCCTTATTTTTAGACAAAATCTATTAAGAATTAAAAAACACCTGGTAACACCGGCCTTAATAGGCTTAACATTCGTAATTTTTTTAATTCCGATTGTAATTTCAATATCCGGCCAGCTAAGGTTCAAAGGTACTTCTGTTTTCGGGGATGTCTCACCACTCTATAAAGCATCACAACTTATAGAAGATGATAAAAACGCGGGTACACTTTGGGAAGGAAAGATTTTACACAATCGTAGGTTAGTATATATTCCTATATTGGTTCGAAACTATCTTTCGCACTTAACACCCACTTATCTGTTTTTTACTGCCGATATGGATAGACACCACGCCCCCTTAGTTGGACTTTTGTATCTTTGGGATTTGCCTTTTTTGCTGGCCGGTATTTACTTCTTGTTCGTCAAGAAAATGAACATCAACTCAAAAATAATCGTAGTTTCTTGGTTTATTTTGGCGCCGGTTGCCGCCTCTGTAACCTGGGGTGTTCCTCATTCACTTCGTTCAGAAATTTATTTACCCATGTTTCAAATATTTACAGCAATTGGCTTTTATTATCTTTTCTCGGAAATAAAATACAAAAATCTCTGGAAAATCGTAACCTGCCTCTTACTATTTATGAACGTCGCTTTCTATTTGCATCAATATCACGTGCACATGCCACTGGAATTTTCAAAAGCATGGCTTTATGGAAGAAAGGAAGCAGCAGAATTTACAGAAGGCGAAAAAACGAATTATGATAGAGTAATTGTTTCAACTGCCCTTGAACAGCCACATGAATTTTGGCTCTACTACTTAAAGTATGATCCTCTCAAATATCAGCAAGGGGGAGGGACTGTCTCCGGAGGATTCTTAGAGGATCGTAACAAGTTTGATAAATACCTTTTTAAACCTATTAATTTTGATTCGCAGTCGCAAGAAGCAAAAACGCTCTTTGTAGGCTTGCCGTCTGAACTTCCCAAAGATGGGCGTCTTGTAAAAATAATTAACTATTTAAACGGAGAACCAGCCATATATATATTTGACTCCGGAGCAAAATAAAAAATGAATCTCATAAAAAAATACAAGTACTTAGTAGTTATTTTTTTCATAGCAGTCACTATTCGTTTCTATGGTATCTCTACAGTTCCACCCGGTCTTTATTCAGATGAAGCTGCTATTGGATACAATGCCTATAGCGTCTTAAAAACAGGCAGGGATGAATATGGACAGCTCCTGCCCTTAACCTTCAGATCATTCGACGATTACAAAACGCCACTTTATATATATTTAACAGTTCCTCTTGTCTATCTTTTTGGATTAAATGAGTTTTCGGTAAGGGCACTTTCAGCACTTTCCGGGTCACTGGCTACTATAACTATATATTTTATTAGTCTCAGAATATTTTCTAAAAAAAAGCTTGCATTACTCACCGGCCTTTTTTTAGCTATCTCGCCCCTGGGAATCGTTTTTTCAAGAGGCGCATTTGAAGCCAATTTAATGCTCTTTTTGGTGTCTGTGTATCTACTCATTAGCCTAAAAGAAACTCTAAGCCTTAAGTCGCTTGCTACACTGGCTGTCGTATCAGGTCTAAGTATTTACTCATATCATTCAGCAAAATTAATAACACCTTTGTTTTTACTTGCCTTCATTCTAACGCGTCAAGACGAACTTAAAACTTTTGGGAAAAGGCTAATTATTCCTATGTTTATTTTTATTTTATTAATGTTGCCCATCGCTACAAACTTTAATGATTTTTTCACACGGGGAAAAGCGGTGAGTATATTAAGCTCTAAAAATATCCCAGATCAATTTGTCCAAAATTATTTATCATATTTTTCACCAAAGTTCTTATTTGCAATAGGTGACAGCATTGGTCGTCATTCAGTTTCAAACCATGGGCAGTTATATCTTTTTGAGCTGCCTTTAATTTTAGTAGCTATTGCGACTCTAAAAATTTCAAAAAAAACAAGCTTGTTTATCTTCCTGCTGTTAATTTCGCCAATACCGGCGAGTGTTGCCCAGCCAAATCCTCATGCCCTCCGAGCAATTTCATTGAGCCTAATTTTTGCAATACTATCAGGATATGGCTTGAGCAAAGTTCTGGAAAAGTCAAAAAAACAGGCACTTTTGATGGGAACTGCTTCCACACTAGTAGTTTTTTACTTTTTTATCAGTTTCCTACATTTGTATTTTGTGCACAACCCAAAAGAAAAGGGACCGGATTGGGGAGACGGGTACAAGCAAGCCCTGGAATATGTCAACTCTCATCAAAAAGATTACACAAAAGTGGCCTTTTCAGATTATTTTGGACAGGCATATATTTATGCTCTTTTTTACAGCAAGTATGATCCCTTAACTTATCAAAAAAAACAAGATTACAAACACCAATTTTCTAAGTTTGAATTTTTTGGTGAGTCATGGAACAAAACTAGTGCTGGGAAAGCACTTGTTGTATCCCCATTTTGGCAACAATATCCGGGTAATAAGCTAGAAAATATTTACAACAAAAAAGGCGACCTTGTTTTTGTAATTTCAGAATCAGAATGAAAAAACTAGTTTTCTTACTAATTTCTGTCGCAATCCTACTCTTCAACCACCCAAAACCTCCACCTAGATGCGATATTTATGAAATAGACCGCAATTTCCAAAGACGAATACTCACTGATAACCAGTTAGATGGAGAACATCAAAATGCCCTGATAACTCGTTTCTTCCACAATAAAGCAAATATATATTTACATGAAGCATCTATTTGTTATTTTAACTTTTATAATTTTCAATATATTTTTAAGTCTTTCGGTATATTTACCTCAACTTTTCTTATCTATCTCGTCCTATACTCCTTAAGAAAGCCTAATTGGCACCTCGTGGCATCTTTAGCCGTCGCACCGCTACTACCTATATATTTTCCTAATTTTTATATATCATTTTACGCATATAAGCTATTTGCATTACTAGGATTATTTTTCGCGCTGAAAATGAAAAAATGAAAAAATTAACTCTAATTCTAATAATACTTATCGCCTCGATTCTTAGGTTCTATAAATTGGATGTCAACCCGCCCTCGCTCTATTGGGATGAGGTCTCTTTAGGCTATAACGCGTATTCAATTTCAAAGACCGCTCATGACGAGCACAGAAAGTTTTTACCTCTTACGAACTTTGGTGCTTTTGGGGACTATAAACCCCCGGGATATATTTACGCTACAGTGCCCTCAATCGCCCTATTCGGTTTAAATGAATTCGCTGTACGTTTTCCAAGTGCTGCCTTTGGTGTCTTAACAGTAGTTATTACTTATTTTCTTACTAAAAAGCTATTTGAAAAAGAAAAAATAGCGCTAGTCTCTGCTCTCCTGCTGGCGGTCTCCCCTTGGCACTTGCAATTCTCAAGGGCGGCGTTCGAATCTAATCTTGCCCTGTTTTTTTCTACGGCAGCTATTTATCTATTTGTTAAGTTTAAAGAAAAGGTAATTTTTATATTTCCTTCGCTAATGTTATTTCTGCTGGCTATGTATACTTTTACCGGCCAGCGTCTGTTTGTACCATTTATTTTGATAATTCTCTTTATTCAATTTAAAAACGAGATATTTAAAAATATTAAATATGTTTTTTTGGCTGGCACCATTTTTACAATTTTATTCTACCCGCTTTTTAAATTTGCGAGCTACACCATAGAAGGTAGGTCTCGGTTTAATGAAGTAACAATCTTTAAAGACTTAAAACCGATTAACGATTCAACTCGGGCAAGAAGCCAGGATAACTTTGCCTGGTGGTCAGGCATTATAGATAACAGGCGAATATATTTTTCGCACGAGTACTTAGTAAACTACTTTGACGCATTCAACCCGTCATTCTTATTTTACAGTGGAGACATTAACCCTCGCTTATCTACTCAAGGAGTGGGGGAGTTATATTATTTTGAGCTAATTCTCCTACTCGCAGGTACGTATTCCATAGTTAAAAATAAAGAAAAGTATGCGTTTTTAATTTTCGGGTGGTTACTTATCTCTCCTCTTGGGCCTGCTACAGCCCGAGAAACACCTCATGCGCTTCGAATGGCCCATATTCTGCCAACTTTTCAGGTAATTTCAGCGTACGGCCTTTACTATTTATTGAATAGATTTAAATTCAGGAAACTTATGATTATTTCAACACCGCTGGTGATCGGTCTTTCTGTTTTTGCCTACTTGCACTTTTACCACGTCCATTACCCTAAAGAATATTCGGGTGAGTGGCAATATGGGTACAAGGAGGCAATTAACGAGGTAGCAGCTCAGCAGAGCAAGGTAGGCAAAGTCGTAATTTCAAACTATATTGGCAGGGCTTACATAAATTTACTTTTTTATACAAAAGTCGACCCGGCAGATTATATAGCCAAAGCAAACGTTACACGAGACGAGCAATTTTTCTATAATGTCAATAGTTTCGACAAATACATTTTTACGGACCATATTGAAGCATTTAACAGTGCAAATACCCTTTATGTATCCTCACCTGGACATTTACCATCTTCGGCGCTTAAGCTTAAAACAGTCTATAACTTAAATAATTACCCTGTCTTTGAGGTAGGAATTATCCCATGATAAAGTTTATACAGATAATTAAGTCTAATAAATACGAATTAATAACCTGGGCGGTTCTCCTGCCAGCATTTCTATTAACTCGTCTTGTAAATCTTAAAGTAATTCCAATTTTTACGGATGAGGCAATTTATAGCTACTGGGCTCAAGTTGCTCTTCATGATCCTGCAAACCGATATATTTCCCTGGAAGACGGTAAGCAACCATTGTTTATCTGGATTGCAGCGGTTTTTCAATTCTTTATTAAAGATCCATTAGTTGCGACAAGACTCGTCTCGGTGCTTTCGGGCTTTTTAGCGCTTATTGGTATTTACCTCCTCGCTAGAGAGATTTTTAATAAAACTAGTGCCAAAATTGCTGCCCTAATCTACATACTAATTCCGCTGACTCTTCTTTATGACAGAATGGGACTTTTCGATTCTTTACTGGCAATGCTTGGTATTTGGGCGGTTTTTTTCTCCATAAAGGTGGCAAAAAATGGCCACCTGGATAATGCCCTTCTCAATGGTTTTGCAATTGGCCTCGCCACAATAACAAAGTCTTCCGGAAACTTTTTCTTGTATCTATTACCATTCTCACTCGTATTCTTCCCCTTTAAAAGTAAAGGTTTTTTGGAAAAAATATTCAAATGGATATTTTTTACATTTGTTACGATAGCATTATCGCAAATAATTTATAACTCACTAAGGCTTTCCCCGCTCTTTTACTTAATAGCCAGGAAAAATCAAGAGTTTATAAGACCACTATCCGAGGTAATCAACGAACCATTTAAATTCTTTGTCTCCAACACTCATGCAATAACTGAATGGCTAGTGTCATATGTAGGCATACCCTTATTTCTCATTTTTTTGACGGGTCTAGCAATAGGGGTTGTTACAAAAGATAAGAGAATTTTTTATCTTGGTGTACTCATCTTTGCACCCTTTTTTGCAGAAGCTCTTTTCAACAAGGTTTTATATCCCAGATTCGTATTGTTTTACTTTCCGTACATCATCCTTGTAATCGCCTGCGCCTTCGATTATTTATTTACAAGATTTTTATCCCAAAAAAATATAATTGCAGTTGTATTAATATTTGCGCTACTTCAACCTGCGATCAAATCGTTTAAGTTGCTAACAGACCCTCCCAGTGCCGGACTAGTCGACGCCGATGCAAGCCAATATCTTAATAGCTGGCCAGCGGGATATGGAGTAGATGAAGTGCTTCAATTCATTCGAAGCAAGTCACAAGACAAAGCAATATTTATAGGAACCGAAGGAACATTCGGTCTTTTCCCGTTCTCATTAAATATTTACAACTTTAATAATCCCAAGGTGCAAATACGCGCTTATTGGCCGGTAAACCCAAGCGATTTGCCAAAAGAAGTTACGGAAATATCGAAAAAAATGCCTACCTATTTTGTCTTTAATGAAAACCAACACGAAATAAATAATAGCAGCCTCAAGTTGATTCAGAAAATTAAAAAGGGCAGCGGAGAAAGTTATATGAGGCTTTACCAAGTGATCCCTCGATGAAAAATTTTTTCACCAAAAACTGGCTTCTTATTTTTACCATTATTTTGGCAGCAATACTCAGATTAACCTATTTGCAGCAAATTCCTGTAGGGTTTAATGACGACGAAGCTGCTTTCGGCTACAACGCCTATTCAATTTCAAAAACAGCCAGGGACGAATGGGGCACACTCATGCCTTTCCCCGCATTCGAGAGCTTTGGTGACTGGAAACTGGTAGGTTATCTTTACCTTGTAGTTCCATTTATATACGCTTTTGGACTCACAGAGTTTGCAACACGCTTCCCTTCTGCCATTATTGGAATTTTGGCCGTTTTTACAACTTACCTTTTAGCAAAGGAAATTTTTAACAAAAAAACTGCAATAATTGCCTCCTTGTTGTTGGCTATCTCGCCTTGGCATATTGCAGCATCCAGAAATGCTTTTGAATCAGATATCTTAATTTTTTTTAACACTCTTTTTATTTTCTTTTTCTACAAATCACTTAACAATTTCAAATACTTCAAATTTTTTATACTGACTGCAACGATAACTTTTTATATATATAGATCGGCTTGGGTTTTTACACCGCTGCTTGTTTTTTGCTTATTTCTAATCTTTGAGAACAATTTTAAAAAATACAGAAAAGAGGTACTTAAGTATTTTATTATTTCTTTTGTTTTACTTATCCCAATAATTTTAAGTGCGTTTTCTTTTAGAGGGCAATCCAGGTTCATTCAAGAAAGCTTTATTTATGGTGTTCAAAATTCCGGTATATCTCAATCTCTAAACGAGCGACTTGGTTTTTGCTCACAACGATACTCGCGCGTAATTTGTCGTGTAGTCTACAACAAGCCGACGTTTTTTATAAGTCAGTTCACACAAAATTATATAGAAAACTTATCTCCAAACTTGTACTTCATAAATGGAACAAGCGGTTATCAGGGTTTTGCTCCTCGTGGTTTTCTCTATTTTTTTGAATTGCCTCTAGCCTTAGCCGGTTTAATTTATCTTTTAAAAAAATGGTCAAATACTACAAAAGTTATTCTTGCTTGGCTGCTTATAGTACCCCTAGCGCCTTCACTAACAAGTGTTGGTAACCCAGGCAGGCTTAATATTTTACTTCCGCTCCCACAAATTCTCGCTAGCGTGGGTGTGATATTTTTATATTCAAGCGTTAGGCAAAAAGCGTTAAGGCAAGCATTTTTGCTAGTGGTCACGGCAATTATTTTAATTTCCTTTGTGAGGTTTATTATGGACATAAGTACTATATATCCTATATTCACAGCAAGGTCACAACGTTATGGATACAAGGATGTTTTTAACTACGCATATTCTCAAAAAAATAATTATGAGCAAATTGCGATATCCCGAAAAACTGATGACGCCAAGCAATATATTCATTTTCTAATGTACACAAAATACGATCCAAGTACTTATCACCAAAAGCAAATTCACACAAAAGACAATCAGGGCTGGCAAAATGTCCAAGCAATTGGAAAATTTCATTTTTATGGAAGTACACCGGCAATTGAAGAGTTACCGTTAAATAGTTTACTTATAGTGGGTGAAAAAGAGGTAGATTACCCACAAGCCGCACTAAAGTATTATATAAACGATCTAAGAGGAGACAGGCTTTTTGAGGTTTATGATATGAATGTAGTCAACAAGATAATTACCGATCAAAATAGAAATATCAATTAATAAATGGATTTTTACCATTCATTTCAATCATCAGTTCGAGAAAAATTAAACATTTGGATAATTCTAATCCTATTATTAGGATCGTTATTGCGCCTTATCGACCTTGGTGGGATTCCTTCAGGTTTTCAGTACGACGAAATTCAAAGCGCTTACAACGGATTTTTAATTTCAAAACACTTAAAAAACATTCAAGGCGAATTTTTACCCACAGACATAGACTATTTTAGAGACTTTAGGCCGGCTTTTAATGCTTATCTCTCAAGTGTAACTGTCAAACTACTAGGCAACCATGAAACTTCAGGACGCCTGCCATCCGCTCTTTTAGGAATAATCACAATATTGCTTGTATATTTACTAACTTTAAAGTTTTTTCAAAAAAAACAAATCGCAATCCTTGCAGCTCTGCTTATAGCAATTTCACCGTACCATGTTATTTTTTCTCGCAGCTCATCCGATAGCATTATCGACGTAACACTTTCAATCTTCGCAATTTTAATTTCACTAAAATATTTAGGCAAGGGAGACAAAAAGTTGTTGCCATTGATATTAGTAACTTGGATCTTTAGTTTCTATACATATCAAACAGGCAGAATAATGATACCAATTTTATCTTCTGTAATAATTATTATAGATTGGTTGAAAACGAAATCATTTAGCAAATCAAAATGGCTAATATTCACTTTAATAATATTTTTAATTTTCCCCCTAGGATACTCGATAGCAACAAAAAAAGGCTCAAGTAGATTTAATCAAGTAAGCGTTTTTGCAAACCCAGAAATTCAACGGTCACTAAATCAAATAATCACTGAATCCGGCGTCGTAGGTATAAACCCTACAATAGTTCGAGTTTTCAATAACAAATTAATTTCTTACTCGATGCAGGCTTCACAGAATTATTTGTATTTTTTCTCTCCCGAAAATATGTTGTTTGACAAAAATGTGAAACCGCTAAGATACAAAATACCGCAAGTAGGGCTGATAACAATTACGGAATACCTCGGTCTCTTGGCGGCTTGTTACTTCTTCATTAAAGGAAAAAACAAAATTAAGTCATCTTTTCCTTTCATAGCTATATTAATTGCTCCACTACCAGCTGCAATAACGTCCGAAGATTTTCAAAGATCCATATATCTAATACCCTACTGGCAAATTCTAGCTAGTTTTGGCTTATATAACATGATCAAATCTATCACCTCCAAAAAATTGTTATTATTTGGTGTGTCAATTGTTATTGTAGTAGTAACATACCAGGCATTATTCTTTGCCTATCAATATTTTCTGATTTCACCCGTCCATGAACCTTTTTATAGAACATACGAAAGGAAAGAATTAGCCATTTTCCTGGGCTCTAACGAAAATATGAACAAAAATGTCTTACTGTCAGAGTACGACGGAACATATATTTACTATCTATACTTTAATAAGTTGGATATATTTTCTCTGAAATATAAAAAACCAACCAAATACTTCGAGGGTGATTTTACTATGGTAAATATGACATTTAAAAAGAACAGATGCCTGGGAGGAAATGATTATTTGGAAAATCGATACGATATGTCTATTGAATATGAAGATTGCAAAAAATTTCCTTTTTTAGCGCCAGTCAAGGAATTTAGAAGAAAAGATGGCTCTTTAGTATTAGTTGCATACAATATAAACGGTTATATCTACGACTTACAAAGGCAGTATCAAGAAACCTGCGAGAAGGATTGGGGACCATCAGACGGTGATTTACTACAAAGTGCTAATTCCATTAGAACCACTATTAATAATTGTAATTAGAATTAACTTATGAAAAATAAAATTTTAATATTAATAATCGTCCTTTCCTTTATCTTCAGATTTTACAGATTGGGCGAGATACCTTTAAGCCTTAATTGGGATGAAGTAAGTAATTCTTACAACGCATATTCGATATTAAAAACAGGTCGGGACGAATACGGCAATTTTTTACCCTTAACTAATCGTTCCTTTGACGATTATAAACCGCCCCTTTACATGTACTTGGACATAGTGCCTGTGGCTCTGGTGGGACTTAACGAAATTGCTGCAAGGCTTCCTTCCGCACTCTTTGGGGTAATGAGCGTATATGCCATTTATTTATTAACAAAAAGGTTGTCAAAAAACGAAAAGACATCTCGCCTAAGCGCACTTCTTTTTTCTATCTCACCTTGGAATTTACTTTTTTCCAGAGTGGGGTTTGAAGCAAATATTGGGCTTTTCTTCTCAATCATAACTCTTATGCTATTTCACTATGCCCTTCGTTATTCAGAAAACAATCCAACCCCAAAAAACAAACTATTTTTAGTGTTAAGCGCTATCTTTGCAGCACTTTCTTTATACAGTTACCACTCCGTGAGGATTTTCTTGCCGCTAATTCTTTTTGTCTCGGCAGTGATCTACAGAGAGAATCTCTTAAAATTCGATAAAAAGATTCTTTCGGTATCAATTTTGCTAGGTATCGCATTAACACTACCACTCGTACTTCTAAACCCCAAAGAAGCTATCACTGGCAGGTACGCAACAACAACCCTAAAAGCAAGGTCCCAGGATTTGGAAAAATCAGTAAGTCTTATAAATGAGGATAGTAACGCCCGTCAATTCTTTGGCAACATAATTCATAACCGCAGATTAGTTATTCTGGAGTCAACACTTCAAAAATACATCTCTCATTTTGATATTAACTATTTATTTACTTCAGGAGACGACAACCCCAGACATCATCTTAAAACGAATGGCCTTCTATTCTTGGTTATGTTACCTCCAGTATTGTACGGAGTTTTTTCTTCCTTAAAAAAGAACAGCAAAGAAACACTCTTTTTATTTTCGTGGCTTATTGTCGCGCCTATTCCTGCCGCATTTGGAGACGCCTTCCCTCACGCCATAAGGAGCTACTTAATGGTTGTTCCCTTAACAATCTTTGGGGCTATCGGTTTAAAAAAAATAGTTACTTTTGAAAAATTCGCAAAATTTACCCTCGCCCTGTCTTCATTGATTCTTTTAGCAACCGTTGTTGCTTTTCTTCATAATTATTTTGCTCACTACAATAAAGAAGAATACTCGTCTTGGCAATATGGCTATAAGGGGGCCGTTTTTGAATCAGCGAAACTTAAGGATCAGTTTGAAAAAGTTATAATTGATCCCGGCATAGAACAGGGGTACGCTTTTTGGCTTTTCTATTTAAAATACGATCCTAAGGCCTACCAGGAAAGTGGCAACGCCAAAAACTTTGATAAATTTTATTTCGAAGATAACTTGCCCAAAGATGATAACAGTCTTTTTGTTTCACCATCAGAAAAATTTCCTGAAAGTTTTATTTTAGTTAAAACAATTTACAATTCTGAAAACAATATATTGTTGAAATTGGGACACCCCTAAAAATACTCACAAGGGAGCATAATTACTGGTAGTCTGGGTCGAATTTAGACATTATCTTTTTAATCAAAAATTTCCAGAAGTCGTTGCCTGGTTTGGGTATATCTTTTTTCCACCATTCAACGGTATCAATATATATGTCCTCAGCATTTTGTCTGTACCACGTAATATTTGTATTCGCTCTAACCGCACTATTTAAAACTTGCCAGTTCCCTAGGCAGACCCCAATATTTTCCCCAGCATTGTAATTAATACTGTGATTAAGCATTATCAAAGCAACCGGGTAGTTGATATTATTAACATCAGTACTGCAAGAGTACAGATCAATATTTCTGTTGGGAAACTCTACTATAATTTCGGAGGCAATTTTTCTGGCTAGTAAATAATCCTTAGCTTTGGCACTAACATTATTAGAAGTCAAAAATAGTGTACAAATTGTTATTAGTAAAACTAAAATCAGGCCTAAATATCTATTTTTTCCTAGTAACCAGACACAAGTCGATGCGGTAATTAAAAATACCATAGGATAGGAAAATACAGAAAGGTATAATGCACGCCCACCTCGATAATATTTGAAAAGGAAAATTTCAACTAAAAATGACAAGATCAGGTAAAGATAAACAATGTTTTTTCTGAAGTTAACTATCCTTGTAGCTGTATATAGTCCGGATAAAAATATAATTAGCATAGCCACAATTTTGTTGCCACCAATTATTATTGCCCAAGTATTTGGCCAAAAGTCAAAAACGTATGTTAACCATCGATTAGGAACCCAAAGTTTATTTTGGTCGAAAAGGAGGTAAATAAGTATGCTACGAAAATTGTACCAGCCAAACCTGTAGTCAAAATATATTAGCGGGGAAAGTGCGAACAAACACCCGGCTGTCACCAATAGGGCACATATTATAAATTTAGAAAAGGGTCTGACAAGCAGTAGGGCAATAAATAACATAGGAATTATTAATATGTTTTGAAAATGTACAGTCCAGGCTAAAAAGACAGAGAAACTTAGCAAAAATATATACACTTCCTTTCTAGTTTTGATAAATTTAACAAAAAATAATAATGAGGTTAAAACCAGAATTGGAACAACTGATACATTCCAGGTAGTAAGTGAATTAGCCACCTGAGCTGGAGAGATTGATGCGAAGAACGCAGACAGCAGTCCAACTTTTCTGCCAGCAGCATCCTTCCCTAATAGAAAAATTAGCATTATAAAAAGTAAATCAATTAGTGTGCTAAAAAACCAAGGAACTAAAAGGCCTGGTATAAAACTTATCAACACCAAATACCAGTAGTACCATGGTCCATAGAAAAATGGACCTGCGGATGAAAATTGACCTATCTGAGGAATGAGGAAGTTTTTTGCAGCAAACTTTCCAATAATTACGTCCCTGGAATTATCAGCATTGAATGCAATTCTATGAGTATAGTTATATGTTCTAAGAAATAACGCACATGCAAATATAAAAATGATTGTGACCGCGAATAATTTTTTCGATGTAGCTTGTTTATTGAGCCTTTTAAAGCTCTTTATTTGATTAAAATCATTGAACGAAATCACTTTAGCTGTATACTAGCATAGTGAAAAATATTTCTGTAGCGCTAGCCTGTTACAACGAAGAGACCAATATTGTGGACTGCATTGAGGCTGCAAAACTCTTGGCAGATGAAATTATAGTAGTCGATGGTCACTCCCGGGATAGAACAGCTGAATTAGCACGCCAGCAAGGCGCAATTGTGGTTGAAGTTCCCAATAAAAAAATGTTTCACATTAATAAAAATATCGCCATTAAAAATTGCACAAATGAGTGGGTATTCGTATTGGATGCAGACGAGAGAATAACTGAAGATCTTGCAATAGAAATAAAAAAAACACTAAGAAAAGTATCCAATGAAAAAGGCTTTTGGATAAATAGAAAAAACTGGTTTTTAGGGGGGTACTTAACAAAAGGTGGTGCCTACCCCGATGCTGTTATCAGATTATTTAAAAATGGATATGGAATTCATCCTGAAAAAGATGTGCACGAGCAAATTGCAATAAAAGGACCCCTTGGTCATATAACAAGCCCACTATTGCACTTAGCAGACCCCAATTTCGCAAGATACCTGGAAAGAGCGAATAGATACACCGACGAGACAAAGAGGCATTTCAAAGAGCAAAAACTAGCTAAAAATTTTCCGAACACAATTTATTATGTAATTATAAAACCAGCAATTACGTTCTTTAAGATTTATGTAAGACACAAAGGTTATGTGGATGGTTTTAGAGGCTTTGTCTGGGCGCTTTTTTCCTCAGCGCATTATTTTTATGCTTATTCTAAATACCTCACAGACAAAAAATAATTTTAACGCTTGCAATAATTCGTAAAACTTGATAACAATCTTATACAGTAACTTTTTTAAAAAAGGAGGTGATTAAAAAACATGCCCGCAAAGAAAAAATCAAAACCTAAGAAAAAAGCTGCAAAAAAGACAACTAAGAAAAAAACCGTAAAAAAAGCTTCAAAGAAGAAAGCGGTAAAAAGGTCAACTAAAAGAAAAGCTACAAAGAAAAAGAGATAAGTTGTTTCTATTCAGTTCGAACTGCCCACCTCCAAGTTTTAAAGTGAATCTTTAAAAACATGTAGGTGGGTTTTATTGTATCTACCATCTCCTGATATAATTTTGATTAGTGAAAGTTGCATTTAACATATCGCCAAATTCAACAAACCACAAATTTCGGGGCATAGGTGTTTACACCTTATCACTCCAAAGAGCCCTCAAAGAGCATTCGGGTAAAGAGATTGATATTGAGTTCTTCTCAGCTATCAAAGAACCAGCCGGCTTTGATTTAATTCATTACCCATACTTCGATTTGTTTTTCCACACACTCCCTATGCAAAAAAAAACTTGCCGAGTTGTAACGATTCATGACGTAATACCACTGATCTTTCCGGATAAATTTCCTGTGGGTATAAAAGGCAAATTTAACCTGCTTTTGCAAAAACGGGCTCTTAAAAACACGGATGCTGTAATATGTGACTCATATCAATCAAAAAAAGATATTCAAAAATATCTAAACTTCCCGGAAGAGAAAATACATGTGGTCTACTTGGCAGCGGACAAAATATTTACAAATTTTAGGACCATTCCGCCAGCTATCAGGCTAAAATACAAGCTCCCTTCCAAATTTGTTCTATATGTTGGAGACGTTAATTATAATAAGAACATACTAAATCTTCTGGATGCTGTAAAAATTACAGGTGTCAACCTAGTCATGGTTGGATCAGCAATTATTAACGACAAAATACCCCAGGTGCAAGAAATAAATCACAAAATCTCAAAATTAGGCTTACAAGATAAGATTACTAAAACAGGCTATATCCCAGACTCGGAACTGGTAGCAATTTACAACCTGGCCATTGTAACTCTAGTGCCGTCATTGTACGAAGGTTTTGGACTACCTTTAGTAGAAAGTATGTCTTGTGGCACCCCCGTCATTGCCGCTAAAAATTCATCACTAACTGAAATCGGTGGCGAAGCGGCTTTCTATTGCAAAGCAGAAGATCCAACAGACCTCGCCAATAAAATTAAGAAGGTTGTTGGTCTAAACGAGAAGGAACTCTCAAGCATCAGGCAAAAATCCCTTAAAAACGCAAGAAAATATTCTTGGTCGAAAACTGCTCAGGAAACTATTAATGTATACAAGTCGGCTATCAAGTGAAACATAAATTTAATGACATCTATCTAGTAATTTTCCTTTTTATAACCTGGCGCCTATTTATATTCACAGTGGCTGCCATTGCACCAAAATTTATACCCAACTTCGGTGGAACATTTCCATATTACAATGAGCGATTAATTTCCACAGGCTTGCCATATTATATTTGGTCCTTTGGGAATTTCGATGGTGTTCACTATTTAGGTATTGCCAGGGACGCCTACGCTTATCAGTTCACACAAGCCTTCTTCCCACTTTATCCAATATTAATAAAACTAGTCTCAATGATATTATTTAATAAGTATTTAATATCCGCCCTTCTTATATCAAACATCTGTTTCCTTGCCGCCCTGCTATTATTTTATAATCTGACAAAACGCATATACTCAAAAAGTGTTGCTCTTTGGTCGTGTGTATTTTTAATTTCTTTCCCAACGTCTTTTTACTTTGGATCAATCTACACAGAAAGCCTATTTTTACTTTTAGTCGTCCTCTCGTTTTATTTTTTTGAACAAAATAAAATAATTCTCGCCTCACTAATAGGAGGTATCGCCTCTTTTTCCAGATTGGTAGGAATATTCTTAGCGCCTGCACTTGTTAAAAAAATCACCATAAAAAACTTAATACCAATTTTGATTGTTCCAACGGGGTTAATTATTTATATGATTTACTTGCAATATAAATTTCATAATGCGCTCTACTTTCTTACCGCACAAAGCGCCTTCGGGCAAGAAAGAGCAACAACAAAAATTGTTTTACTCCCGCAGGTAATTTACCGGTGGATAGCTCAAATCACTTCGTCCCACGGACCCCAATTATTTGTATCAACTTTTGAATTAGCCGCTACCTTATTTGCCCTGCTGACTTTAATAGTAGGCGCCAGGAAAGTGAAAAGAGAGTGGTTAATTTTTAGCTCCCTTGCGCTTATTACACCAACATTAACGGGCAGCTTGGCATCTATGCCAAGATATATTCTCGTCGCTTTTCCAATTTTTATCATCCTTGCACATATTAAAAATCTTTATATTAAGCTGTTTATTACGGCGACATTTATAATTCTTCTAACATACTGCGTATCTATGTTCACACGTGGTTACTGGATAGCGTAACAAATCAAAATTTGATATCATCCAGTCATGGGTTTTTATCAACTTCTAGTAGTAAGTGTAATTTTTAATGTAACAGCCAACATTTTACTAAAAAAAGGAGTACTCTCCTTTGGCGGAATGAGTGGCGAAAAATCAAAAATAATTGTTGAACTGTCCAAAGCAGCCGTAAATCCATTTGTACTTGTAGGCCTGGTACTGTATGGCCTTTCATTTTTAATATGGCTACGCGTATTGTCATTTAACGATTTATCAAAATCCTATCCAATATTTGCTACATGTGTTTTCCTCCTAACTACTTTAGGATCATTAAAATTCCTGGGGGAACAAATCACGCTAATGAGAATTGTGGGAATTGCCGTAATGCTTTTTGGTATTTTTATCGTTTCCCGTTCCTAGTCATAAGTGAATGCAGCAATTGTAATACCTGCTTTTAACGAAGCAGCTGTCATTTATAAAGTAGTAAAGTTTCTTCCGAAAAAGCTAAAAGGTATTAAAGATATCAGAGTTGTCGTTGTAGACGATGGATCAACAGACGACACACGCTTACAAGCTAAAAAAGCTGGGGCTATTGTCCTGAGGCATCCTGTAAACAGAGGTGTTGGTGCAGCAACTAAGACAGGAATCGAATGGGCACGCAAGCAGTCTATCGATTTACTTATTACTTTCGATGCAGACGGCCAGCATAATCCCATAGATATACCAAGGCTCATTAAACCAATAATTAAAAACGAAGCAGATCTGGTGATAGGCTCACGGTTCAAAAGGCAGCAAAGTATACCCTTAGACCGGCTCATTTTAAATTGGTCTGCAAACTTAATCACCTTCATGCTATTCGGTATTTTTTCAACAGATTCACAATCAGGATTAAGAGCAATGTCCAAAAGAGCCATCAGAAATCTGAATTTTAAAAACGATAGAATGGAATTTTCAACGGAGGTCTTAATTGAGGCCAAGCGAAATAAATTAAAAACACGAGAAGTTCCAACGAGTGCCGTTTACACAGTTTACTCCAGAAAAAAAGGACAAAAAAACACGAACGCATTTCCAATCTTTATCCGTTTTCTTGTAAAATGGCTTCGATGAAAAAAATACTTGTAACTGGCGCTGGAGGATTTGTAGGCACTCATTTAATTGCTTTCCTTGCTAAAAAAAATTATCAATTAACAGCACTTGTTATGACTAATAGAGAGAAAAAAAGGTTAAAAGGGACAAGAAGTGTACTGGTTGCAGATTTATCAAAAAAAGGTACATGGCAAAAGAATTTGACGGGTTACGATCTGGTTATACATCTGGCTGCACAAATTTCGGCAAAAACACCTGATCTCTTTATAAAAAATAACGTCGTCGCGACCCAAAATCTCATCGATGCCTTAAAAAAAAGTAAAGTTCCGGAAATAATACATTTTTCCTCCGCGGCGGTGACTTCAATTCGCCTCGATGATTACGCCAGAACCAAAAAGACTCAAGAAGAAACAGTTAGAAAATCAAAGCTCAAATACACAGTTCTAAGACCATCTATGATATATGGCCCGGGTGATACAAAAAATGTCGGCTGGTTAATTAAGATTGTAAAAAGTCTACCAATCATTCCCCTGCCAGGGGGCGGAGGGTTTGGCAGGCAACCTGTTTTTGTTGAAGATATTTGTAGGATAGTTGAAAAAACTATAAAAACAGGGTCCAAAAACAAAATATATGAAATTCATGGTAAAGAATATGTGAGTATGAAAAGAATGATAAACGTAATAGTAAAAAAGCTAAAAGCAAAGAGGATCCTAATAAATGTTCCCATCGCACTATTATTATTAGCAGTCAAGGCTAATGAATTCCTCTTGCCAAATCCTAAATTTACAACGGATCAAATAATGTCGCTTATTTCAGGGGAAAAATTTAAAGGTGATAAATGGTGGATTACGTTTGATATAATACCAACCAAGTTTGAAACAGGAGTTGCCAAGATGATAAAAGGATAAATGCTTACATCAATTCAGATAATCCTAATACTATTCATAATCTTTGCTTTATCTAGAGTAATCTTAAGACTTAGAGAAAAAGTAATTTCAACCCTTACTGCGGTTTTTTGGAGCGCAATTTGGCTAGCCGCCTTTGCCGGAATACTTCTGCCTAAAACTACGACAAAAATTGCAGAATTTTTCGGCGTCGGAAGAGGGGTGGACGTTATTGTTTACTTATCGCTCGCACTACTTTTTTATTTGGTTTTTAGAGTTTACGTAATGATTGAAGATATACGCCATGAGATTACAGAAATCGTAAGATTAGTCGCACTCAAAAACACTCCAAAAAAGAAAAAATCTTCCAAGAAATGAAACTTCTCTTTATCTCGGAATACTTTCCAAGAGGGAAAGAGTTACGTTTTAGTGGAGGTGTCGAGGCCCGAACATTTTACATTGCCAAGTATCTAGCCAAAAAACATGAAGTTCATGTGGTAACTTCAAAATTAAGTGACACAAAATCAAACGAAAAGCTGTTTGGAATCAATGTGCATCGAGTAGGGCCAATAAGAGTTTATAAGCCAGGTGCCGAAACGTCGTCAATAATTGCCATCATAAATTTCACACGAGAAGCAATTAAAGTAGGTCAAAATTTGAAACCAGATATCGTTGACGGAGGAAATTTCATCAGTCACACAATTGCAAAAGAGATAGGTAATAAGCTAAAAATTCCAACCGTTTTTTGGTATCCTGACGTCTTTTTGGGTAATTGGGTTAAAACATCAGGATACATTGCGGGACTAGGGGGTTGGCTAAATGAAAAATTTAATCTGCTTAGAGGCGCTGACATGTTTATTGCAATATCTAAAGTAACAAGAGATAAGTTAATAAAAAACGGCGTAAGTTCATCTAAGATAAGAGTGATACCCTGCGGAGTGGATAAAAAAGAATTTGTGGGTACAAGCCATAAATACAATGAAACCACGATAGTGTGCGTTAGTAGACTTGTTGGCTACAAACGAATTGAGGATTTAATCTGGGCTTTTGCCTTGTTGCTGAAAGAAAATAAAGGTATCCAGCTAGTAATTATAGGAAGAGGCCCAACTGAAAATAAAATAAATAACATAATAAAAATGCTAAATATCAAAAAACATGTGACGATTAAATTAAATCTGCCTAGAAAAGAATTAATAGAAACTTTAAAGTCTTCACACTTATTTTGTCTTCCATCAGAAATCGAGGGTTTCGGAATAAGTGTAGTCGAAGCTATGGCTGCAAAAATACCTTATGTAATAAGTAACATTCCTGTGTTTAAAGAAATTACGCACAACGGTAAGGGTGGTTCCGTCTTCAAACTTGGTGATCAGCAAGACCTAAAGTCTAAGTTAAGCAAATTATTAAGCAATAAATCTTTTTACAACAGTAAGATCAAAGAATCTGAAGGCCTACTGAGCATATATAACTGGGAAAAAATAGCCTCACAAACTGAGTCTGTCTACAAAAGCCTATTATGAAAGTTGCCGTAATCATTGACACTTGGTTTCCTTTTGTGGGCGGCGGTCAGATTAACGCTTGGGAGATTTCAAAAAGACTTGCTCACAAGGGTCAAGATGTCGAAATAATTACCAGAAACTGCGGAAAAGATAGCCTCCAAAGCATTAAAAATTTAAAAGTTGCCAAACTTGGCCCAAAATCAAAAACTGGTAACAATTTTTCCAAAATAATATTTATTTTCAGAGCCTTTTTTTATGTACACAAAAGAGATTTCGATTTAGTTCATGCACATGCTTTTTTCCCGGGTATCACCGCGAGGCTAGTGACTGTGTTTAAAGGAACCCCAAGCATCTTTACCGTCCATGGTACATCGCTTAATACAAAACTCAATGGTCTAGCGTCTAGATTAGTTGAAAACTTTATACTAACAAAAATACTTTATTCCGCCCAAATCACTGTATCAAGAGATTTTTATAAAATAAAAAATGTTAACAAGAATATAATTTTTATTCCGAACGGTGCATATATAAAAAATTACAATAGTAATACACAAAAAGAAAATTTACTGTGTGCAGCTAGACTTCACCCTCAGAAAAACTTAGATAACTTAATAAAAGCATTTAAAATAATAGAAAGAAAATATCCTCATATAAAATTACAGATAGCAGGTGATGGTCCCCAAAAAAAATACCTACAAGAACTTGTAAAAAATCTGAATTTAAACAACAAAGTGAAATTTTTAGGATTATTGGACAAAAAATCACTTAATAAACTTTACTCAACATCAAAATTATTTATTTTATCATCAGTTTACGAAGGACAACCCCTGACGGTTCTGGAGGCATTTGCTGCTAAGCTTCCAGTAGTTGTCACTAGAACCGGAGACCTTCCATATATTGTAAAGGAAGGTGTAAACGGTTTTTTTATAAGCGATCCTTTAAATCCTCGGAGTATAGCAACAAGTATAATCAAAGCTTTAAATAATAATAATCTTGGCAAGCTCGGTAATAACGGATTCAATCTAGTTAAAAATAATTACACTTGGGATAAAATTGGCCAGAAAACATATGAACTATACAGGCAAACAATCAAAAACTGAAGTAAGCGTAATTATGGCAGTTTATAATGGTATGCCATTTTTAAAGCAGGCCGTAAAAAGCATACTGAATCAAACATTTAAAAACTTCGAATTCATTATAGTGGACGACGGATCAAGCGATGGAACATGCGAATACCTTAAAAAAATAAATAACAATAGACTTAAGATTATAAAAAACAAAAAAAACTTTGGCCTTGCAACATCACTCAACAAGGCATTTAAAGTATCAATTGGTAAGTATGTTGCAAGAATGGATGCTGACGATATAAGTTTGCCAAAACGTCTAGAATTGCAATACTATTTTATGAAAAATAAACCTGAGGTTGATATTTGTGGAACTTGGGTGGCAATAATTGATGAAAACGGCAGAAAGATAGGCAAAGTTCATTATCCCGTTGGCGACAAAGACATTAAAAAAACTTTGAGAAAAGTGACACCTCTCATTCACCCCACATGGTTTTTAAGGCGATCAGTATTTAATGAGCTGAAAGGGTATAAACCCGTATGGGATATTGTAGAAGACTACGATTTCTTGCTCCGGGCAAAGAACTTCAAAATGGCCAATATTCCAAAAGAATTAGTTTACTGGCGAACACAAAAAAATCGTCGGTCAACTAAAGACATACAAAAAATGTACAAAAAAAGCCTAATGCTCCGGCTTGAATATTTTAAACAAGGAAAATTAGATATCTCATACCTACCTTATGTCGTTAGAAGTGTTATTACAACTTACATTATTCCTCCAAAGCTTAAGATATATTTAAATCAAAAAGCACATTTAATATGAATTTAAGCAATAAAAAAGTTTTAGTAACAGGAAGTTCGGGCTTCATAGGCGAAAATTTAAAAACAAGACTTATTAAAGAGGGGGCGCAAATAACAATATTTGACAAACGAAATGGTGATGACGTCAAAGATGAAAAAAAAATGGCTGGGACTCTAAAAAACAATTTTGACATCATATACCATTTAGCAGGAGTTTCGGGAAGCGCAGGTAGCAACAAAAATGCGATCGAATCTTTTAAAATCAACACACTTGCCACGATAAAAATGCTTGCATTAGTATGCAAAATATCACCAAAAACAAAAATAATACTCTCTAGCTCGAGACTAGAATACGGAATACCTAGAAAATTACCTGTTGGGGAAAGTCATCCAACAGAGCCGAATTCAATTTACGGTTTATCAAAATTACTCGCAACTCAATATGCACTTTTACTCGCCAAAACACAAAAACTAAATGTGACCATTTTTAGGACATCGAACACTTATGGTCCACACGAAAAAGAAAAGTTCCACGGTTATAATCTCATAAATCATTTTATCGATTTAGCAAAAAGCAACAAAAAAATAGTAATTTTTGGCCATGGCGATCAGCTTAGGGATTATATTTATATCGATGATTTAATTGATGCATTCATACTAGCAAATCAAAAAATTGCTTCCGGTAAAATTTACAATTTAGGATACGGAAAAGGTGTTTCACTGATGGAAATGGCCACTTTGATTGTTGAAAAAACCGGTAATGGCAATATCATTTCTCGGCCGTGGCCGCAAGAATATAAAAACGTCGAAACAGGTAGCTATATTAGTGATATAAGGGCAATAAATAATGATCTAAATTTTGTACCTAGAACAACTTTTGTAGAGGGCATTATCAAGACAATTAATAATTAATGAGAATATGTTCACCTCAACTCGGACTTGCCCCAAATTCAGTACTCGGAGGAGAGGTATTTGATAGACAAATATTACTCGGCTTGGCTAAAAAAGGTGTTAAAGTTGAAGTTATTTTGCCAAAAAATCTGCCTCATGACAAAAAGGTAAAAAATTGGGATATCACATTTCTGCCAGTCGCCCACTTCCCCGCGGTTTTCGGCAATTTACTTTACTTGCCATACCTCTTTAAGATTTATAAGAAGAACAAATTTCAAATATTAAGAATTCATCAACCACAATTTTTAGGAATAGGATGCTTGATTTTTAAGATTTTTAAAAAAGACGTAAAACTGTTTGCAAATTACCATCGATTTAAAGAGACAAATTTTGGGCCTTTTTCTAAATATATAAATAAGAAATGGGATCATATCATCTGCGATAGCGAAAATGTAAAGAAGAAAATTAACCAGTCGTATCAGGTTCCAAAGTCTAAAATTACCGTTATCCATAATGGTATCCCAAGTTACTTGAAGCCGACAAAAAAGGATCCAAAGTTAATAAAAACACTAAAACTGGAGGGTAAATTTGTGATGCTTTTCATGGGACTCTTTATAAAAAGAAAAAATCCACAATTTTTAATTGATGTACTAGATGAATTAGTAAAAAGAGACAAAAACTATGCTGTCCTTTTTTGGGGTGAAGGGCCCTTGAAAGAGAGAATAATTAAAAAGGCCCAAGAATTGGGGCTGCTTGAGAATATAAAATTTATTAAGCCAGTATTTGGTGCAAAAAAGAATAAAATCCATAATCTTGCAGATATTTTTGTGCACCCGTCCCTAGATGAAGGCTTAGCTCTAGCCCCTTTAGAGGCAATGGCTTGCGCCAAACCAATTATTATGACTAGCGGTTACTCATCAAAAGAAATAGTTGAAGATGGGAAAAATGGCTATATTGTTAGGGCTAATGATATTAAAGACTGGTCAAATAAAATCTATGCACTGAGTAGTAATAAATATTTGTCAACAAGAATGTCAATTCACACTTTAAAAAAAGTTGTAAATGATTTTAATTGGTTAAAAAGCGTACAGATAAATTTTGAAGTAATTAAAAAATTAACAAGGATATGAAGAGAGTATTATTGATTGGAGCCAGCGGACAATTAGGTACTGATATAGCAATAGCTTTTAAAAAAAAGTACGAGGTGGTATCTGCTAACCATAAAGATGTAGACATTCTTGACTCAAAAAAATTGAAAAAAGCTGTATTTAATATAAAGCCAGATATTATTATTAATACAGCTGCTTACCATAAGGTGGATGAAATTCAAAAAAACGCCAAAAAAGCGTTTTTGGTAAACGCACTAGGGCAAAGAAACGTAGCAAACTTATCATTAAAAATAAACGCTACTGTCGTTTTCATGAGTACTGACTATGTATTTGGTGCCGATGTGGGCAGAAGAAAAGCCTACACAGAGTTAGATTGTCCTCGCGCAATAAACACGTATGGTGTTACAAAAATAGCAGGAGAAGAATTAACAAAGATTCATACTAATAAATATTTTATTATCAGAACAAGCGGACTTTATGGTACAAAGGGATCGTCAAACAAAGGGGATAACTTTGTAGAAAAGATGATAAATATGGCCAAAATTGGCAAAGAATTAAACGTGGTAAATGATCAATTCTTAAGCCCTACATACACTAAAAATCTTGCTCAAAACTTACTACTGCTTTTAAAAACCACGAGGTTTGGCACCTATCACATGGTTTCTCGTGGATCGTGTTCATGGTGGCAATTTACCAAAGAAATATTTAAACTCCTACACATAAGGGTTATATGCAATCCTGTAGATTCAAATTACTTTAAAACCGAAGCAAAAAGACCATCTTATAGTGTGCTAGCAAACTGTAATCTATCAAAGATTAAGATAAATAAAATGAAGCACTGGAAAACAAATCTAAAAGATTATCTAGAAGAAGCAAATCATATCAGTTAATTTTTATACGCAAACACAGGAAAATTAAGGTCTTTCTTCCAAGCTGACAGCGAGATTCCATTAATATCTTTATAAGAAACTATTGCGCCTTTGTTTTTAATTTCGTCAAATTTATTCTTTAAATCTTTGTCAGCTAAACTAAAATCTATATCACTTGAAAAAGCAGAAATTCCTCTTTCGCACTCAGGATTGTAAGAACCTGTGCAAAAATACTCTATCAACGTGTCTTCGAGGAAAAAATTGCCATGAGCAAATCCAGGTGGCAGCCATATCCATTGTCCTTCACCGTCTTTTATATTTTGAGGCATGTCATAAAGAATTGCTTTTCCAAAAGTAGGGGAGTCTTTTCTTATATCCAAAGCAATATCAACCATGTGGCCGGATATTGTTCTAACCAATTTTCCCATCCTAGGGTTCCATTGAAAATGTAGACCTCGAATCACGTTCTTTTTCGAATAGCTCTCATTAGACTGCATAAATTCAAAATCTTTAAAACCGTCTATTGTCTTAAAATCAGAAAGTTTAAAGGATTCGCAGAAATAACCTCTCTCGTCCTTAAATTTTGCAAACTTAACTACTTGTAAACCATCAAGCGCTAAGTCAACTCTTTCGAAAATTTTCATTACACTTATTATATAGCACAAAACATTGCGAAAAAGGTTGCCAGGGAAGCTAAAAATTGCTACATTACACATCTAAAGTGAGAAAAAGAATTAAAATCATCAACAAAGTAATTCTATTAACTGGAGCGGGAGGCTATATTGGCGCCGTTACGACCAAGACTCTATTAAATAAAGGATACGAAGTCAGAGCGTTAGATTCTTTCTACTGGGGCCTTAAACCTCTTCAGGAATTTAAAAACAATATAGAGATAATAAGAGAAGACATTCGTAACGTTAACCCTAAGATCCTCAATGGTGTACACACAGTAATTCATACTGCAGGACTATCGAATGATCCAATGGCAGACTTTAACCCTAGCGCCAATTTCGAAATCAACACAACCGCAACTGCTCGACTCGCAAAAATTTGTAAAAAGAACGGTGTAAAAAAGTTTATCTTTGCATCATCAGCGTCAATATATGATCGAGCCCGTGGAGGAAACATTTTGCAGGACGAAAGTTCTAATGTTAGCCCAGTAGCTGCCTACTCCCTCTCAAAGTTCAAGGCGGAACAGGAAATAATAAAAATTAAAAACAATGATTTTTGCCCTGTCATATTTAGACAGGGAACTGTCTACGGATATTCCCCTCGGTTGAGGTACGATTTAGTAGTAAACACGATGGTTAAGGATGCATTAAACTGCCGAAGAATAAATGTGTTCTGTAAAGGCATGCAGTGGAGACCACTAGTTGATGTCAGAGATGTAGCAGAAGCCTACGTAAGGGCAATTGAGTGCAAAAATTTAATGATAAATGGACAGGTTTTTAACTTACTTTATAAAAACTATACAATGATCGAGCTGGCAAGAATTGTAAAAAAAATATTAAAAGAAAAATTTAATCTCGATATAAGAATTGTCATAGACAACACTCCAAAAATTGGCAGAAATTACAAAATCAGTTCAGAAAAATTGAATAGATATTTTAAATGGAAACCAAAATATTCTGTTGAGGATGCGGTTCAAGACTTAGTAAAGCAGATTAAAAGGAACACCAACACGGATTTTACTCATCCCCGATATTATAATATTGAATGGATGAAATTATTAGTAGAAACAAGTCAAATACTTTCTTCAACTGACAAAATATTTTAAAGTGTTTTTTTTCTTAAAAAAGTTATATATATCCGCCCTAAAAAAAATTGAGATTTGTAGCGCAATAGCAGTACGGCTTACTAAGTACACAGGGAAATCAAAGGTATTCATTCATCCAAAACACTTTTTAAATGAGAGGCCATGGTTTATTAAATTTCTCGCAAAAAATGACATAGTTTTAGATTTAGGATCAAGTAGCGGCCAGAATGCTATCAAGTCGTCAAACTATGTAAAAAAAATTGTAGGTATTGAAATAGACAAAACTCTTTTAGATATTTCCAGAAGAACAATTGAGGAAAAAAAAATTAAAAATGTAAAATTTATAGAAGGAAATTTAGAAAAAAAATTATCTTTTAAAAATAAGTCATTCGATAAGGTAATATTTCTTGACGTTTTGGAGCACTTAATAAAGAGAGATCAGATTTTAAGCGAAATACATAGAATTTTAAAATCCAAAGGCCTACTAATAATAGGTGTACCCAATAAAGAAACATCATGGAAAAAAGCCCAAAGATCGGTAAGTATGTTTTCATACTCCGACCCCGATCATAAAATAGAATTTAGTGAGGCTGAGATTAAAAAATTACTAACAAAACACAGTTTTCATATAATTCAATTTAATTATGCACCCTACGACACGCCTTTTAGAGGTTTTTACGATATTATTGGTGTTTTCTCTCTTAGTCTTTATAAGAAGATTCACGAATGGAGAGCAATAAAATCCCAGAAAAATGGAAAAGAAGCTTCTGGCTTTGAAATTGTTGCAGCCAAATGAAAATACTTTTTTTGCTTAAGTTCTATCAGCCGTTCGATAGGGGAGGATCAGAATGGAGTAGCCATGACCTAGCAAGGCTTCTAATCAAGGAGGGTCATGATGTAACTATTCTTACTCCAAACTACGGTGCCAAAAGAGAAGAAGTCATAGAGAAAATAAAGATAATTCGCTTTCCTTTTCCTATAAAACTTAGAAACCGTAAGCAAAAAATAGCACCTTACTGGACATCAAATATATTTTGGTACGTCTACACTTTCATAGTTTGCGTTTATTACAAAATTAGAGGTGACTATGAAATAATTCACGCCCATAATAACGAGTTTATACCAGCAGTGGCGTTGACTGGGCTCACAACAAGAATTCCTACCGTAGCAACCTTTCGAGATTATCAGGCTCTTTGTCCGTTAGGATTTTGTTTGTGGACAAGCAATATCGCTTGCACTTTACATTCTTATTTTAAAAATGACTATAAGTTTTTTTTCAACAATTACGTAGAGAACAAGAACCCCATAAACTTCTTTGTTTATTTAGGTGCTGCAATTAGAGCAAGGTTATCTTCATATCTTGTGAAATACTTTGCAAAACAAATAAATGAAAAAGTGGCAGTTTCCAGTAAGGTAAAAAAAATCTTTCAAACCAACAACGTTAAAGGCTTAAAAATTATTTATAATCCAGTGATCATTAAGACGTCATCAGAACATCGAAACAACACTGTTTTGTACGTTGGCAAATTTTCCCCAGGTAAAGGAATAAATTTACTCTTAGAAATATTACCTAAACTAGCTATTCAGCTTCCTGAAGTTACTTTTGTATTAATAGGGTCTGGAAACCTTGAGGCAATCGTTCAAAATTTTTTAATAGCACATAATTTAATTCACAGGGTTAAAATTACAGGGCAGTTACCCCACGATAAAACTCTGCAATATGTAAAAAGAGCGCAATTAGTCATGGTGCCGTCTTTGTGGCCAGAGCCTCTTCCTAGAAGCGTAATTGAAGCAATACTTTCTAGGGTTCCCGCTATTGCAACAAACACGGGAGGTATTAGCGAAATATTAAAAGATGAAAGGTACGGAATAATGTCAGAAGCAAATTCTAAAAGTTTCTACCGAGGTGTTTTAAAAGCTTATAAAAATCGTTTAAAACTTAGAGCGAATATCCAAAATGATATTGATGACCTAAAATATTTATATTCTACTCAAACAGTAAATTCCTACACCAGTATATATAAAAGTTTACTAAAATGAATTTAGGTTTAATTTTGGCTATAGGAGAAAGCTTCAGAGATCTTGAAAAAAAAGGTCAGCTGAAGAGGTTGATAAACTATAACATCAAAAGTTACGCTAGACACTTTGATAAGGTATACATCTTTTCATACAAGAATGACAGGAACTTTAAAATACCAAAAAACTGTGTGTTAGTAACTAACAAAAGAGGAGTGAATCGTTTCTTTTATAGCTTACTCCTACCTTTTTTAAAAAATAGTGAATTTAAAAACTGTGATGTAATTCGCGGTCTACAAATAACTGGAGGAATTCCAGCAGTTGTAGCCAAAATATTTCTTGGCAAAAAGTTTGTGATTAATTATGGCTATGATTACGCGAAATTTGCGAGTATTGAAAACAAAAAACTGCAGAGCCTCCTTTTCAAAGTAATAGAAATGCCTATATTGAAAACTGCCGAAAGAGTAATAATAACATCAAGTGAAATCTACAACAAACTTTCTAAAAAAATAAATAGAAAGAAATTGTTACTAATTCCAAACGGAGTAGATAATAAATTATTTAAGCCCGCTTACAACAAAAAGTCTAATCAATTTACTGTAATGTTTATCGGCAGGATAGAGAAACAGAAAAACCTGGAAAATCTTATTATCGCTGCACAAAAATTACCTAAAATCAAAATCATCTTAATAGGAAATGGGTCCTTGAAAGGACAACTAAAACTTCTGTCAAAAAGAAAAAAAGTAACGATTAAAATCGTTCCACCCGTAGACTATGAGGAAATACCAAAAAATTTGGCAAGAGCAGATGTTTTTGCTTTACCATCACTCGTAGAAGGAAATCCTAAAATCCTTCTTGAAGCTATGGCATGCCAAAAAGCCGTAATTGGCACCAACGTAGAGGGTATTAGAGAACTAATAATAAACAAATATAATGGTATTTTGACGGATACAGATCACGATAGTATAAGATCAGGCTTAATAGAGCTGTTAGATGATAAGTTAAGACAAAAACTAGGGAAGCAAGCCAGAAAATTCATAATAGAGAATTATGACATTGAAAAACTTTTAGAAAAAGAAAATCGAATTTTATTAAAGCTAGCAAAGTGAAAAAAGTATTATTTGTTTACAGAACTCCAAGAGGGCAAGTGCTTGAAAATTGGAAAAAAGGAAAAGGTCCAGACAGCCTGCTTTTTGGGGCCAATCATCTTAAAAGGTTAGGGTACAAAGTTGATTTTTTTGATATCGCATATTCACCTTTGAATATATTTCACCCCCTCTTCTACTTATTTGAGCACTCGATTATTAATGTCACAAAAATGGGCTTTAAGCTTGATCAGGCAACATTCTTATATTCAAAGTTTTCTAAATACGACGTCATTGTTGCAACGGGTGATTCGGTGGGTTTACCAATTCTGCTTCTAAAATATATGAAGCTAATTAATAAACCTGTGGTTTTTATGACAGCCGGCCTTGCTGGTGCTCTTAAGGACAAGACAAACACTTGGGTTGGAAAATTTTATAAAAAAATTTTACCTAGTGCCGATATATTTACTGCATATTCACAAGTAGAAATTGATTTTTTTGAAAAAGAGATGAGAATAAAAAACAAAATAAGATACATTCCGCTTGCAACCGATTACGAATACTTTTCTCAAAAGTCATCTTCAGAAAGAACAGTAATTTGTGCAGTCGGAACTGAGATAGGAAGAGACTACAAAACATTTTTTGAGGCGATAAAGAAATTGCAAATACCTGTAGAAATAGCATGTCACACGGATAACATCAAAGGTTTAAAAATCCCAAAAAACGTCAAGGTACATATAAACATACCCGAAAGTGAAGTATTAGAACTATATCAAAGATCTTTGCTCTCTGTAATCCCATGCAAAGAAAGATATAGATCGTCTGGCCAAATGGTTGTTTTAGAATCTGCAGCAGCAGGTCTGCCTATCGTTGCAAGTGGCATCTCTGGGATCACATCTGCTTTTTCATTTGAAAATAAAAAGCATATTATTTTCTCAAAACCGCATGATCCGATTGATCTTAAAAATAAAATATCATTTTTGTTAAATAACGGATCAATGGCAAGCAATCTTGGAAAAAATGCATCAATAAAAGTAAAAGAAGAATACACAACCATGCATTTTGCGAAAACTCTTGCAAAAATGATAGATCATCTATGAAACTGTTGCTACCATTTTTAGTAATCCTGGTATCGGTCATCTACGGAATGCCTAACGTGATACTCTACTCTAGGTTTAAAAATGAATACACTCCTTTTACACTCTCCTCAACATCCCCAATCGGTAGAGATGAATCATTCGCTTATGGGCCAGAAGTGAATTATATTTTGTCTGAGAGGAGTTTACTAAAAGAAATTTATATAAAAGAGTATAGTACAATGCCAACACCCTTCCTTGGAGAGTCAGCCTCAGCAGCAACCCTTTCATTTTTTGCTTTTTTGACAAGTTCAGTACCAAAGGCATTTATTATTGCTGATTTTATATTCCCTCCAGTGATATTCATGGGGTTATATTATTTTTCATGTAAATTTATTAACAACCGCGTTTTTGCAGCTTCTGCTGCCTTCGCAACTGTTATATCCAGAGACTTTATAGCAGTCATACCGTATCCGTTAGAAACTGCAAAATATCTTTTAAATCAAGAAAATCAAAACTACCTACTATATTTTTCAAGAGCGTTTCAACCACAAATAAGTTTTCTATACTTTTTGTTAGCGTTAATTGCAACATTAAAAATAATAAATGCACCTAAAAAGATAAGCAACACAGTATTTCTCGGGATTACTTACGGATTGTTATTTTACACGTACGTTTTTAATTGGAGCCTATTTTCTATTTTCTATTTATGTATCCTCATAATATTTATTGCTAGAGAAGAGTTAGCAATAGTAAAATCAATGATATTCGCCGGCATAATAGCGTTATGTATCTCAGGCTATTATTTATTTGAAATCTATCAATTTTATAAGTTACCCAGCATAAACGACTTTGTTGCTAAAAATTCTCTACAAAATGTCCCAATACCGGCAACTTTAATAAGATACAGTTTTCTGGCAATCGCTTTTCTTCTAACAACCAAAAAAAAAGGTTTGCATGTTTACACACTATTTATTTTACTTGCTACTGGGGTACTAGTAACTCCGATCTCAAAGACATTAATTGGTCAAGACCTTGAAACATTCCATTATTTAAGAAGAATTATAATGCCTTTTGCCACGATAGCAATGTTCGCGATTATTTACAATTTACAAGCTAAGAAGAAATATCTGCAAAATGTAACAGCAATTATTTTTATTTTTATTTTTGTAACGTATGGATTTAGAACACAGTTAATTGCAACGGACAAAATTGCTGCTAGTCACAAAAAGGACACTGACCTGGAAAGTGTATTTTATTGGATAAATCATAATACGCCAAAAAACTCCGTCGTAGCCTCTCTGAATCCAAATTTTTCTTCATTGATCCCATTGCATACAAGAAATTATACTTACTTTCCCCCAACCGACAGAACAATAATGCCTACTTATGAAGGAGTAGAGAGGTATAAAATTCTAAACCAGATTTTAGGTACAGATGAAAATTGGCAGAAAAAGAACATTGATACATTAGTTTCATACATGTTTGTGTATCAATCGTATGACGATATGAGAAACTTACATTTAGACTCAGAACGGCGACATGAAGCGGAAAGGCAAATGGATATCTTAAATGAAAATGATAACTGGAAAATGAAGGTAAATAAATACCAAATTGACTATATTATTACTACCCCTGATGAACTGATTAATATAAATCCTGACCCAAAATATTTGAAATTCATAACGTCAATCAATCAGTATCTGATTTTTAAAAAGATATGAAGCCAATTGCATATAAGGAAATGTACGAGAATGAGCTAAGTCATCCTTGGTACACATATACAAGAAAAAGACTACTGAGAACGTTCAAGACACTTATTAAAACAGAAGCAAAAATCTTAGATCTAGGGTGCGGTACTGGGGGCACACTCATAAAGTTAAAAGACGCTGGTTTTAAAAACATTTATGGTTTAGATAAAAGCAATGCGGCGATCGAATATTGTAAAAAAAGAAAACTAGAAAACCTGGTGATAGGGAACATAAATACTTTGCCATATAAGGCAAAGTCATTCGATGCGATAGTTTGTTTAGACGTCCTATATCACGAAGGAGTGAACTTAGAATTAGCTTTAAATGAAATTTATAGAGTATTAAAAAGAGGTGGCATTTGCTATTTACAAGAACCAGCACTAGATTGGCTAAAATCACAACATGACTTAGCGGTCGAAACCAAGACACGGTTTACTAAAACAATTTTAACCAGCGCGTTAAGAAGAAAAAGATTTCGAATAATTTACTCAACTTACTATAATACGTTTTTATTGCCGTTTATTATCTTAAAAAGACTGATAGATAAAACAAGAAAAAAAGACCAGGTTTCTTCAGATGTTTATCAATTACCTCCTGTTATATCAGCAGTTTTTTCATTCGTTCTTAATTTTGAAAATATTATTACCCTGAATTCAGGAAGTTTACCCTTTGGGCTCTCAATTATTATAGTTTCTAAAAAATGAAGCATGCACTAATAATAGCCGCTGCCTCATTAGCTGCAATATTTATTCATGGCTACCAGTTCGCCGTGTCAGACCAAGAGATTTTTATTCCTTACATTCTAAAATGGCAGAACCCTTCACTATTCCCGACAGACTTACTTTTTAACCAGTTTTCTGCAAAAGCCTCCATATTTTATCCCATATACGGTTATGTCATAAGATTTGTAGGCATACAGACAGCCTTTTTCATAAGTTATTTATTATTTCAACTTTTTTTCTTCCATGCTATTTACAAATTGTCATTCACTCTTTTACGAGATAAAAATCTTGCCTATGTCTCTCTTCTACTCTTTTTGCTACCGAAATTTATCGGAGGAACCGCAACACTGACCTTTGATAATTTTTTTGGATACAGATCACTAGGACAAATTTTTTTAATATATTACTTATCTTACTTGATAGAAAAGAAATTCAAAAAAGCAGCCGGCTTTGCTTTATTAAGTTTAATCTTTCACCCTCTATCTATTTTGCCAAGTCTTGTCCTGATGCCAGTTTTTCATGAAAGATTTAAATTACTAAACTTTTTTATAAAATACAAAACCTTTATTTCCATACTTCTCATTATTATTTTTATATTGTTTTTGAATACAAGAGATTACTCGTGGCTTTCAATAATTAAATCTAGAGATGACTACCTGTTTCCCTCTCAATGGGGAATAAGGGGTTGGCTTTCACTTTTTATGTACTATTCAATAGTTTTAATCTTGACGATGCAATTAACGATAAAATACAAAAAAATAGTAACTATTTTAATTTTAATCCTAACCTCATTGTTTATTTTTAACTTCATAGGGCTTGAGGTTTTTCAAAATCCTGCCCTTGCAAGACTACAATTAGTGAGATCCATCTCGCCAATTGCATATATCGCCTTAGCCATCTCACCACTCTTTTTGGGGGGCAAGAATGCTTTACAAACAATTCTAGGTACATTGTCTATTGTTTTTCTTGCCCTGAACCAATTTGAGGTATTCACCCTAGTTCTCATACTTTTTTTACTTTGCCACGCTCTAAGACGCGGAGAACACATAAAGCTAATGAAACCGTTACCCGTATACTTACTTATTTGTACGGTTATTGGCGTGTCCTTATTTGTGGCTTACCTAAATAATAAAAATTCACTATCTACTATTAATTACCCAAAGCCCCAAGACGAGTGGGTTGAAGTACAAATATGGGCAAAAAATAATACAAACCAATTTCAATTATTTCTCATTGACCCAAGCTTAACAGGGTTTAGAATCTTCTCTGAAAGACAAATATCAGGAGACATAAAAGATGGGGCAGTAGTAATTTATGACAGGAGTTATGCAAGATATTGGCAAAACTTAATAAACTCCACAAAAGATTTTGATAGTCTCACAGAAGACCAACTCATGAGAATAAATAAAGATGAAAAGTACCAATTTATAGTCACAAAAAAAAATAACCTTACTTTTTCTAAAACCTTTGAAAACCAGAAATACACAATATATAAGTTTTAACACCATGTGATTAATAGCGTGCTAAAATAAGCACCATGAAAAAAACTACAACAATAGGCATCACCGGCGTGTGCGGATTTGTCGGGAGTAACCTTGCAGAAAGGCTCGTAAGTATGAACTATCACGTCATTGGAATTGATGATCTTTCCAAAGGGAACAGACGAAATATAAATTCTTTAATAGGAAAAAAGAACTTTGAATTTAGAAAGCTCAAAACACAAAATCACAAACAACTAAAAAAGGTTTTTAAAAAAGCCGAAGTAATTTTTCATCTATCATCTGCAAAAATTCCCCGATACGGGGACCGGCTTCTAACTCTTATAGAAAATTCCAAAGGCATGGAATCAGTTTTAGAAACGGCAAGAGTCAATAAGTCTAAAGTAATTTTTACTTCAACTTCAGATGTATACGGTAAAAACACCCAACTTCCCTTTACAGAGGACTCGAACTTAGTCCTCGGATCCTCTGAGGTAGCTAGGTGGGCTTACGCGGCTACCAAAATATTCGATGAGCATTTATGCTTCGCGTATCAAGAGCAATATAAAACAAAAATAGTAATTCTTAGATTATTTGGAGTTTACGGCCCAAAACAACATTTAACTTGGTGGGGAGGCCCGCAAGCACTTTTTATAGATAATATTTCAAAAGGGCGTAATGTGGAAATACATGGTGACGGTTCTCAAACAAGAACCTTCGTTTACATTGATGATGTCATTGATGCTCTAGTAAAATTAATATCTAATCCTTCCGCAATTGGCCAAATCATAAACATAGGCACAACTCAAGAAATAACAATAGTTAATTTGGCCAGAATGATTGCAAAAATTCTCAAGAAAAAATTAATCGTAAAACGAGTCCCCTATAAAAGCTTTACTGGAAAAAAGTACGAAGATGTATTAAAAAGGAAGCCTTCTATAACAAAAGCGAACAAGCTTCTCAATTGGAGTCCTAAAACTGAACTAAAAAGCGGACTTGAAAAAACTATACAATGGCAACTTGATCAATGATTTATTTTTTAATACCTTCCTACAACGATTCCCACAACTTCCCAAAATTATTGTCCAACATTAATAAATCAACACGAAAGGCTAAAAAGGTAATCATCGTGAGCGACGGCTCTACTGATAACACAAAAGAAGTTTTAAAAGGCCTAAGCTATAAATTCTTAGTAAAACTACTAAGCTATAAGCCCAATAGAGGACCCGGTTTCGCATTTAATCATGGTTTTGAGTACATACTGAATAAAGCTAATTCAAATGACGTAATAATTACCATGGAGGCAGATAACACGTCGGACCATAAATTAGTAGAGAAACTTATTAAAGGTCTAGAAAAATCCGAGGTAGTTCTAGCATCACCATATGCAAAAAAGGGTGGAGGGATTGTTGGTATAAGTATATTGAGAAAGTTGTTGAGCGTCGTGTCCAACAATTTGGACAAGCTTTTATTCCGAATCCCCAACGTTAACACGTACACCTCTTTTTTCAGGGCGTATAAGGTTTCCGCTCTATTAAAACTCAAAAAAGGAAATAGAAAAAATTTAATAGATGAAAATGGTTTTCCGTCGGTAGTAGAAATTTTAATAAGACTTCATAATTCTGGAGCAAATATAACTGAAATACCGTCAACGGTTGATTGGACAAATAAATCTGGTAAAAGTCACATGAACGTTACGAGAACTATAACCAGACATCTTGTAGTGTATAAAAATTATCTTCAGGGCAATTACAGCAAATGAAAAAAATAATTTCTATAGTGGGTACTAGGCCAAACTTCATAAAACTAGCGCCAGTAGCAGATAGCTTATTATCGACATATAAACACATCATTGTAAATACAGGTCAACATTACAACAAAGAACTCTCAAAAAACTTTTTTGATGAGCTAAAACTTCCCGAACCCAAATACAACCTGAAAGTAGGATCCAAAGAAAGCAAATTACAAATAACCAGCATGTTTATTAAGCTTTGTCCAATTCTAGAGAAAGAAAAACCATCTTTAGTTTTAATTTATGGAGATACAAATAGTAGCTTGGCTGGTAGTCTTGCTTCTGCATATAATCGGATTCCGATTGCTCATATTGAAGCCGGGATTAGATGCTTCGATAATTCTGTGCCTGAAGAGGTTAACAGAGTAATAATTGATCAAATTTCTGCCCTTTTATTCTGCCCCACTCAAACAGCTGTTGAAAACCTTAAAAAAGAAAGTATTCATAAAAATATACATTTCACTGGAGATGTCATGTATGACATATTCTTAAAAACAAAACCTCAGCCTATAAAACTTAAGTCGCCCAAGAAGTATTTCCTAGCAACTATCCACAGGCAGGAAAACACAAATAACAATACAAGACTTTTAAGTATTTTTAAATTCTTAAACAACCAAAGGATAAAAGTAATAATGCCTCTACATCCCAGAACCAAAAAAGTCATAGGAAAATTAACCAAAAATTATAAAAATATTGCCTTCGTAAAACCAATTTCTCACACTAATTTACTTTCTCTTATAAAAAAATCTTGCGGAGTTATTACGGATTCTGGAGGCATACAAAAAGAGGCGTACTGGCTGGGGGTACAATGTTATGTAATACGCAAATCAACCGAATGGCCAGAAACATTAAACAATAACAAATTAATAAAAAACATTGATACTGATTTTAAACTTAGGATAGAAAAAAGGCATCCCATCAATAAAAATTATTTTGGTGACGGAAAAGCAACCAAAAAAATAACATCTATTATTGCAGCTTATTTAAACGACCCTGAGTGACTAAGAATATCTGTTTATCGCCTACAGAGATATATGCTGGCTCGAAGGGAGGAAAATCAAGTGCTCGAACAAAGTTATAAAATTTCTTCGGACTCCATTTTATATTAGCTTTTTTGTCTCTTAACGAGTTACGCGTATAATACCTAGCAATCTTTTCATTTTGAATTCGTGCTTTCACTGTTTTTCCTTGTTTGGCCTTTTCAATTATTATTGGTAGGTTTTTTGTAAAAACTCCAAGCGCAACTTTTTGTGCTCGCAGGTAGAGGCTGTAGCCCGTATCTTCAATTGAAATCGGTAAAGTTCCTTGAGCAATTATGGGCCCTGTATCAATACCAGTTTCAATATAATGCATAGTGACCCTATACTCCTTATCTCCATTCATGATCGCGTGTGCATAGCTATTACAACCTCTATATTCAGGAAGAGGCGCCGGATGTAAATTTATAGCTCCTAACGAACAATTTTCAAGATGTTGCGCTCCAAATATACCGCCATGCAATACACTAAAGGTAATATCAAACATAATATTATTCCACTTGCCCCAAGGAACAGTTTTAAATCCAAGTCTTTTAATTTCGTCCTCATCCACCACATCTTTCCACCAAACCTTCTCAGTTTTTTTAGGAAAGCAGACTGCTTTGATTTCAACATCATCTCGTTTGGCAAGAAGCTTAAAACACTCAATGCCAAGCCATCTCGATCCTGCAAAACCCACAACTATTTTGTTGTTTTTCACAAATGCCATTTTAAAGTATAAACTTCAGATTAAGCAATACAAGTTGAATAGATACTAAAAATATTAGACAATACTCGAAATTATGAAGGTCGCAGTCATTGGCTTGGGATACATGGGCCAAAATCATGCTAGAGTACTTTCTCAATTAGAGGATGTCGAACTTGTTGCAGTGTGTGACATTGATGATTCAAAATCTGAATCATTAGCAAAAAAGTACAAGGTAAACGGATACTCAGATTATAAAAAAATGTTTAAAAACGAAATGCTTGACGCAGTTTTCATTTGCTTGCCAACGACACGTCATTACCAATCTGCTATTTTTGCTTTAAATTTAAAAATCCCTACATTCATTGAAAAACCAATAGCGGCTACTATTACTCAAGCAAAAAAACTAGTTAAAATTTCAAAAACAAAAAAAGTACCTTTAATGATTGGACACATCGAAAGATTCAATCCTGTAGTTACTGAGATAAAGAATAGAATTAAATCAGGAGAACTAGGAAAAATAATACATATTCACACACAAAGATTTTCTCCACCGCCAACAAGAGCACAGGATGTCTCTGCCATAGTAGACCTTGGAACCCATGATGTTGATATAGTTAATTTTATAGCAGGTGAACAGCCAATTAGGATATTTGCAGAAACTGATACCAAATACCACAAAAAAGAAGATCTTATGTCTGCAATACTCAGATACAAATCAGGAATCATAGGCTTAATAGAAGTAAGCTGGCTTCATCCGACAAAAATAAGAAATTTAACAGTTTTGGGTGAAAACGGTATGTATATTGCAAATTACTTAACTCAAGAATTATTTTTTTATAAACAGAATGAATTAATCGTCAAAAAAACGACAATTCCATCGCCAATTCAAACCTGGGCGGACGTAATAAAAGTAGCTTTTGAAGCTAAAGAACCGCTTCAAATTGAGATAAGATCCTTTGTAACTGCACTAAAAAATAAAACTGAAATGCCTGTGACCCCAGCAGAAGGATTGGCAGCATTAGTACTTATTGAAAAAATAACAAAATCAGGTGCTAGATGTAAAATTGTAAAATGAAAGTCGCGGTTATTGGCTTAGGTTACGTAGGACTCCCTCTAACGTTGCTATTATCGTCTAAAAATTATAGCGTAGTAGCAATAGACAAAAGCATAGAAAAAATAGAAAAGCTTTCAAAGGGAGTTCTGCCTTTTTCTCGCAAGGAGCCAGGCATAGTTGATTTTTTTAATAAATCTAAAATTAAACGAAACATTGTTTACTCAAACTCTTTCGAAAAGCTAAGAGAGGTCAACACTATTCTCGTTTCTGTGGACACTCCCACGCGAGGCAAAAACCCTGATTACAAATCATTAAAAAGAGCTCTTCAATCTATAGCAAAAAATTTAAATAAAAAAACAACAATTATTATTGAGTCTACGCTTGCGCCAAAAACCACTAATAATTTAGTAATACCAATTATTGAGAAATACTCAAGCTACAAAATAAACGAGGAATTTTATGTAGCAGTAGCTCCAGAAAGAATAAGGCCAAACTATATATTTAAGCAGCTAACTACGTTATCAAGGGTTATAGGAATATCTAGTCCAACAATCAAAAACGCAATCAAAAAACTATATAAGGACATAACAATAGGAGATTTAGATTTTGTCGATCCCACAACGGCAGAAACTGTCAAAACGGTGGAAAATACTTTTAGAGACGTAAATATAGCGTTTGCCAATCAAGTTGCTATCGCCTGTGAAGAACTAGGTGTCAACGTGTGGAAAGTAAGAGACCTTGTCAATAAGTCACCTTTCCATAATTTGCATAGACCAGGATCCGGTGTTGGAGGTCATTGTATACCGAAAGATCCTTGGCTGCTCTCTTCCAGTGTTAGTAACAATAAACTTTCTATGATTAAGGATGCACGGAGAACTAACGATAATATGCCCATGCATTTATTTGAGCTTTTTCAGCAGGCACTCAAGGAAGAAAATATCGATCCTAAAAAAGCAAAAGTTTGTATTCTTGGTTATTCTTACGTTGAGGACTCTGATGATACAAGAAACTCTCCCACAATATTACTGATAGATATTTTAAAAACTAAAAAAATCAATTTTACTCTTCATGACCCAAACGTGGATGGATTAAACGCAAATATTTTGAATGCATTAAAAGGAGCTACCTGTTTAATCTTAACTGTTGGACACAAGGAATACAAAGATCTCACTCTTAAGAAGCTAGACAGTCTCCTCAAAAATAAAATAATAATAGACGGAAGAAATTTTTTTGATAAAGAATTATTACAAAAATCCGGATTTACCTATAAAGGCATTGGCAATGTTTAGTGCCCTGATAATTTTGGCCTTTGTTGTTCGATTAGCTTTAATGCCAATATCTGTTCACTCTGATTTATTCTTTATAAATTATTTTCCTAACTTAATTTACACTAAAAATGTTTTTGACATATTTTCCTTTACTCATAATGATTTATCAAAATTAAACGTATCCTACTACCCACCGATTACGTTTTACTTTTTTGGGTTATTTCAGTATTTCTATCATTTTTTGTCTCAAAGTTTTTCACCATGGATGACCCAGATTTATAACCTTAGGATGAGCGGTGTAAATGGACAATCTTATGATTACCTATCTAAAGCTCCAAATGAGCACATTTATAAGGATATATTTTTAGCAAAATTTCCATACCTCTTATTTGACCTATCTTCAATTTACGTGATAATGATATATGCAAAAAAACATCTTCTTAGAAAAAACGCTATTCTAGTTTGGCTCTTTAATCCTGTTATTTTGTATGGTGTTTACTTAATGGGGCAATATGACGTAATTCCAGCATTTTTTGTCCTTTTAAGTTTTCTGTTAATAAGAAAAAATGTTTATCTTGGAATCATTGTGCTTGGGGTTGCCGCAGCGTTCAAGAATTTTGCCTTTATTTTTATTCTTCCGACTATTCTAATTTATATGAAAAGCCCCATCGAGCGCCTCAAGCTTGCAATTGTATCCTTTCTGCCATATTTTGTTTTCCTCTGTCCTACGCTCATTCATGACCCAACAGCGGCAATATTTTCGTTCCTTCCTAAAGTTTATTTATCATACCGCAAGCCACTTGAAGACTGGGCACTTTACTCTCAATACATTAAGTATGGGTTGTTCATGTTAGGGTATGGAGTATTTTTGACTATGTCTTTTTCATTAAAAAGCAGAGATAAGTGGAGACTTGCTGTTGGACTTTGTTTGGCTTCCATTTTGCTCTTTTTTTCCTTTGCACCAAGAATCTCATTTCATTATCTTCTTTGGGGTGTTCCATTAATAATTATTTGGTATAAAAATTCAAAGACATCATTTTTAATAATATTAATCCAATCAATAAGCTTAGCCTCTTACAAATTATTGGCGATACAACTGCAACTAGGACTATTTGCTCCAATAAACCTCGCTTTTTCAGTATCAACAACGTTTAATGGTTACGTAAATAATTTTTTCCCTTATCGGATAATTAGTACAATGGGATATTTTATTTTTCTTTTTACAAATCTATTTTTAATTACTCAAATTATTTTAAACCTATTATTTAGCGAGCCTGCTCTCGTTAAAAATATTGAGAAGAAAAGAGAAAGAAAACAACTTATTTTTCAATCAAGTTAAAAACTACGTAGTTATCATTATCAGCTATTGTTGTGTACTTCTTGTACATATAGTCACTAAAATTTTTATTTAAAAGAAGTTGGTTTTTGTATGAGCTAGCAAATATTACCGCCCCCTGGCTCCTTAGCTTTTCTACTTCATCGATAGCATCAGAGACAACCATGTTACTAACTCCATAGAAACTAAAGTTCTCTAAGATCTTATTCCTCTGCACATCGAATCCCCATCCCCTTCGTTGTGAATAAAAGACTAACGCTGGGCCTGCATCCATAGATCCAATAACAAGGTCATTCGGCCCTGTATTCTTATTAATTACATCAGCAGTCTCTATTACGTAATTAAATCTATCTATTGGCTTATAAGCACGTTGATAAGTTGGTGCAAGCATTGTGATCAAAGTAAAAGCTACCAAAACAAAAATTATCAAACTCGGTTTAACACTTATTCTCCTTATTAAAGAAGACCACATATTTTCGCATGCAATTCCAATAAAAAGACATGCAATAGGCAACATTGGCAAGTGATAATACTCATGTGTCATATTGTGTTTGTTAAAAATTATAAAATAAGCAAATACACCGAACAACCAAAAATAAAGGAATCTCTGATCAGGTTTCAGTTTTTGAAAAATGCCAACTATAAAGAGCAAAATGCCTGTAGGTAAAAGAACTAAATGATATTCAAACCCGAATACATTATAATAATATTGGCGATTCCAAAATAAATTAATGCCGAACCAATTCCCAACAGAGAAGGCACTATGAGAAACCCCACTAAAATCTTTTAGCAAAAATCCATAAGCCGTCCACACTCCAACAGGTAGGCACGCAACAAAAAAGTATAAAAAAAAGAGCCTACCGATTTTGAGTTTAGTGGTTAAGATTAATAATAGTAATGGGAAAAGTAAGAAAATAATTGCTGGCAACTTTGTAAGTATTGCCAAAGATGCAAATATTGAACTAATTACAAAGTAAACTACTTTCTTGTTTTTGGTCCATTTCAAAAGCGTAAAAATCGCCGCCAAAGAAAAAGTGATCATCCATTGATCTGGCTGAAAACTTTTACTAATTAGAACAGATAAAGGAGAAAAAGTATAAAAATATAAAGCAGTCAACGAACCGATATTTTTGGTAAACATTCTCGAAATTGAATATATAAGAAAAGCGGCAATCAACCACGCCCATACAGACACAGCTCGCCCAAGTGTTTCGTTTACACCGCCAAAAATTTTATATGTTAACACTACAATTGAGTTATAGATAGGCGCCTCCAAAAGAAAAATTTTTTTCTCAGGACCTAAATAACTCACTTTTGGTTTTAGAAATTCACTATCATAAAAAAGATTTTTGGTAATTTCTGCTGTCTGAATTTGTCTTGAAGGATAAAATTCAAGAAGAGGAATATCTATTTTATAAAGTCTAACTGATAAACCGAAAAGCAAGATTATTAGAAATAATTTCTGATACGAGGTACTTTTAATTAAGTTCATACTCTGTTCGTTTCAACATATTAAATATTTTGTCCGATGAGTTAGTTCCAAAAGAACAATAATCCAACAAAAACTTAGCTATCTTACTGTTTTTAGTCGCACTTCTACTCCTTAGTATTGTCTCTAGACAATGGTTAAGCTCTGATTTATTCTTTGCGACAGATACACCACTGTTTTCTAAGAACTTCTTGGGAAAAATCATTGAAGGAAAGTAGATAACAGGTTTGCCCATCAAAAGTGCGTATAAAGTTGCTGTGGTTGTCTGCCCGATGATTACATCTGAGCCTCCCAGTAAGTTTACCAAATCCGAATTTTCATCAAAGTATATTTTTAGTTTTTCTTTTTTTGCAATCGCCTTTAAGACTTTATCGGAAGTTCTCGGATGCAATCGAACAATAATGTTCGCGTTAATTGCAGTATCTCTCAAAGAGGCTAAAATGATTTTAAAAGTTTTCTCGGTGTTATTGAATTTGTACTGAGAAGAAAAGCCTTCAGCTTGGTGGTGTAAATACAATATTTCTAGTCTAGATGACTTGAAGTCTCTTTTTGAATTAAATTTATTTAATTTATCAAAATTTGGCCAACCGCCAACGATTAATCTTTTTGCATCAATCCCAAATTTCCCACACAACTTTTTAGTACTTTCTCCCCATACTTCAAAAATGTTAGCCACTAAGTATTTACTATCAATCCCGACATGAAGTCCGTGCTGAATCTCAAGAGTTGGAATTTTATTTTTGTTAGCTTCTCTCAGCATTATTTGATTTGTCGAGTCGTTTGTAACTGCCACAACTTGTTTAACATTTATATTGCGCAGAAGATAGGAAAAAAAAGATTTGTAATTTTCAAGATTAAGCGCATCAACAATTACAACTGAAATTAATTTATCACTAAAAATTGGGTACAAGTCAAAATTTTTGTACTTATAGATAGATCTAGATATTGACCGAAGCAAAATGAAATACCTAAACTTTAAAACCAAGTTAAAAATTAATGAAGATAAGTTAACTTCGCCGGTGTAGTTTAAAAACCTAATGCCACTTTTTACTAGCTCTGGTTCAGCCTGGCCAACTCTGCCTACAACTAAAAGAGAATTTTTCTCAAACTTTTTAATTAGTGGAAAGCACCCTAGGATGTGGTAATGGTGAGCCAAAAAAAGCGTAACATCTTCATCTCCAAACACCGCAAAACTATTAAGTGATTTAATTTTTGGAGGCTTAAAAAGTTGTATCAGATGCTTGATTAAATTGATTTCTACAGTTTTGTTTTTTTTTACTCTTATTCCTTTTTCTTTACAAAGAAACTCGATAAGTGGTGATAGTGTTTCATGATCAAAGACAAAAAAACTTTTTACACCTTTCTTTTCTCTATCTATATAAACTGTAGTAGGCCGTTCTTTATCTAGTAGTGAATTCAAACTTTCAAGTAAATATAAACGTTTGGCAAAAAAATGATGCAGACTGAGATTCAGAGAGCGCAAAACGTCACTTTCTTCACTAACCCAATCTCTGGCCCAGATCTCTGAGTGTTTACTGATAACATCTTTATTCGCTCGGTCGTAAAAGTCTTCAAAGTTCAAATATCTGATATTTTTATTTATCAAGTAAGTCTTGACATCGTCATTTAGCGGTACTAGATGGTTTTTGTCATCGAAGTTAGACAAACTACTAATGTTTGACACGAAGGTAATGTTTTTTGCCATCTTACTGAAGCGAGCTTAAAAGGCCTGGGGAGTTGAAAGCCATTTTTTTTAAATTATTAATATCGCTCTTCTTAATATTTCTATTCATTTCAAGTATTCCTTCTTCAATTCCGATTTCTGTGTGGAAATCCAAAACTCTGTTGATTTTAGAAAAAGAAACTCTATAATTTCTTTTGTCTCCGACTGAATTTAAATTTTTAATAACGACATCTTTAGATAGTTTTTTTATCGTTTCGGCAATCTCGTTGATCGTGAAATTTGAATTATTTGAGCCTACATTAAAAATCTCGCCACTAATACTTTTAATCGGAGATTGCAAAACCATTTCTATTGCTCTTGCTGCATCCCTTACATGCAAGAACGGTCGCCATTGGTCACCTCCGTTAACCGGAATACCCTTACCTTGGCTAGCCAGTAATGTAAAAAAATTAACTACGAGATCAAACCTCGGCCTATGTGACCAACCAAACAAAGTTGAAAGTCTCAAAACGGTTGGTGAAAAATTCTGATCACTTAATCTCAAGAGTTCAATTTCACTTTCAATCTTTGATTGAGCATACAGAGATACAGGTATAAGAGGAGATGTCTCTGCTAACAAATTTTCTGATTCGCTTGCTCCGTATACAGAACAGGTTGAAGTGAAAACTAACCTATTGATTTGAAACTTTTTACAAGTATGAGCAAGATTGATTGTGGCAAGGGTGTTGTCCGATATAGCCAAAGTCGGATTAGCACTTGAAGCTTCATCTCCCACTATTGCTGCTAAGTGAACCACCGCATCAACATCCTTTGCAGCTTCTACCACTTCGTCAATATGCAAAACATCCCCCACAACTAAGTCAAATCCCTTATGCGCCCAAATTTTACTTAACGATTCCTTCCCAAAGCTTAAATTGTCCAAAACCTTAACTTTATACCCACTGTTTAAAAGCTTGCGAACTAAAACTGATCCTAAGTAGCCGGCACCACCAGTAACAAGAATTTTTTCAACTCGTTTTTCTGTCGATTTAGCCAAGGTAGTAAGATAGCTGAGTTTTCCGTCTGTATCAATTATTGCTACATCGATTGGTCTTCGGTGCTTATCGAGGATAGGCACCTGAATTATTCCGCCCGTTGTAGATAGCTTTGAAAGTGAAAGTGCTTTAATCCTTCTATCATTATCGCCCTTGTTTGCTGTAATTGGCCTCCTATTATATATATCCTTTATTTTGTCACTGTCGGCATGCCCCTCAAGAAGAGACCTTCTTAAGTCCCCAAAAGAAAGGACTCCCTCAAGCTTACCGCTGGATGAACACACAAGGACAATCTTTGCCCCCGCCTCGTCCATCATTCTTGCAGCTTTCTTAATAGTAGTAGATTCTTTTAGTAATATCTTCTTAAAATTTTTAATCACGTTATTTTTGAATTTTAATAGGCACTCCAAACGCAATTTTTCCGGCTGGTATGTTTTTGTTTACAAAACTGTGGGCGCCAATTATTGCGTTTTTGCCAATAGTTATGTTGGGCATAATCGTGGTGTGGCTTCCTATTCTAGCACCACTCTCAATTTTTACCGGCCCTCTTTTATTATCTATTGTAGACTCGGAGTATATAGAACAATGCGAACCAATCTGTACATCTTCTCCTATAAAAACTCCGTGTTTTGCATTGATATATGTGAAAGCGCCTATATCTGCACCACTATCAATTGTTAAATTCTTTCTGTTTTGGCACATCCACTGCCATTTAGTCATACCTAATCTATTAAACTTGGGTTGTTTCCAGTGAACAAAACGCTGTGAGTTCTTCATCTTCTTGCTCGTTCAACAGCTTTCTCAAGCGACAGGCAAACTTTTTCAATATCCGATTGCTTCATGTCTGTATAAAGCGGTAATGCTAAGCTGGATGCGCTTGTCGACTCACTGACAGGAAATCTACCAGCAGAAGCATTAATTTTTTTCCAATAAGGTTGCAAATGAATTGATGGAAGATACGGCTTTGACTGGATTTTATTCTTTTTTAGTATAGCCATTGTCTTGTTCCTATCAATGCTCTTGTCTAATAATACAATAAATGCCTGCCAGCTTCTGCTATAAACAGTATCGTCATCACGTAAAGTTTTAATTAAATTATTCTTTTTAAGAATTCTCTTGTAGTAAAGTGCAGCCTTTTTTCTTGATGAAAGTATATATTTGATTTTTTTCATCTGCATCAAACCTACAGCAGCGCTCATTTCATCCATTCTGTAGTTGAAGCCAAGTTTATCATGAGAAAGCCATTGTCCCGAATCACCCCTTCCCTGATTAATCAGGCTCTTCAAAAGAGTATAGTCCTCTTTGTTATTAGTCACAATCATACCCCCTTCTCCTGTTGTAATTTGTTTATTCGGGTAAAAAGCAAAAACTGCCAAATTGCCAAAATTGCCAACTTTTTTCCCTTTATATGTTGCTCCCAACGATTCACATGCATCCTCCACAATTTTCAATTTGTATTTTTCTGCAAGCTTTTTTATTTTTGCATAATTAATAGGGTAGCCAAATATATGAACGGGCAATATGGCCTTTGTGCTTTTTGTAATAGCCGACTCGATATTTTCGGGGTTAATATTCAAAGTTTCAGGATCTATATCGACAAAGACTGGTTTAGCTTGGCAATATAAAATTGCATTTGCAGAAGAAACAAACGAAAATGGAGATGTAATAACTTCATCGCCAGGCTTAAGCCCTAAGGTAACAACTGAGGCATGAAGGCCGGCTGTTCCCGAAGAGACAGCAATGGCATATTTTGTTCCGACAAAATCGGCAATACTTTTTTCAAATGCCTCCAGGTATTTTCCAAGTCCAAGAATTCCGGATCGTAAAACTTTCTGTACAGCTTTCTCCTCGTCAGTTGTAATAAATGGTGGACTCAATGGAATTAACTCTTGTGGTAATTTATTAATTCTTTTCATAAAAATGTTTTTGAATTAAATTAAGATGTAAATTAATTTTTTCCAGTATTTTTGCGATTTTCTTACCGCTATGCCCATTGCCGTAAATATTGTCCTTTTTAAACCTTTTTTTGCCCTTGATTATTTTACTTATAGCAGTCTCTATTCTTAAAGCATCGTAGTCAATATCCACCACGTTACTGTTTCTTTCTCTGCCTTCCTGTCTAGTACCGACATTAACAACTGGCAACCCAAAGGATGAAGCTTCAATTATTCCGCTGGATGAGTTACCAACAAGAACATTCGCAATTCTCAGAGTGTTAGCATAAATTCTTCTGTCCATATTTCTTAAGACTAGGTAGTCTTTTTTCGAACTGAATTTTTCAAGCTCATTGGCAATAGCGTTAGAACCAGGATCTCCATTAGGATAAATCAAAATTCTCGTGCACTTGATGTTTGATACAGCTTTTAATGTTTCTCTTATCTCTCGCCTTGCTGTAGTCGGAGATGTTGAAACAGGGTGTTGTAACAGAATTATTAAAGTGTTACCAATTTTGACACCCAACTTCTTAGAGAGTTCACCCTTGCTAATTACAGGTTCGCTCATAAGTTCATCAAGCCCGGGTGCGCCCACTAAAAATACATTTTTTGGATTTTCTCCCATCCTTAAAATCCTATTCATACTTTTTTTTGTCGCGGGAAAGTGGAAATGGGCAAGTTTTGTAATAGCGTGTCTTATAGACTCATCAAACCCGGCTTTAGAAAGATCCCCACCGTGGATATGAGCAATTGGGATTGGAATAAAAGCTGCAGAAACTGCGCAAGCAAGCGCTTCACTCCTGTCGCCACTTAAAACGACTAAATCTGGCTTAAGCCTTAAAAGAATTTTGGTAAATTCTAGTATCCCGTTGCCTATCTCGAGACTAACCTTCCCCTCAATCTCTTCGTCTATAACAATGTTTACCTTAGCATCTATTGAAAAACCATCTCTATTAATCAGCTCGATTGTGGAGCCATATTTCTTAAGAAGATGAACTCCGGAGACAATAAGTTGTAAATCAAGACTTTTAGATTCGCTAATCGCGGTAACTACAGGCCTAAGAATTCCATACTCAGATCTTCCGCCAGTAAAAACTGCAATACGTTTCCTTTTCATAAGAGCCTATCGCCAATTTTAATTTTTCTTGGCTGCCACTTAGTAACATAAATCGCACCATCTCGGCATTTAACGATAAAACCACCCTTTTTCTTTTTTACAACCTCGCCATTTGCTCCTGGAAAGGTTTCATGCATTTTTCTTGCTTGCCATATTATTAACTTTTTTTCGCCAAACGTACAAAATGCGCCCGGATACGGCCGGGTTGTTGCTCTTATTAGCTTATCAATTCGGTCTAAACTCCAGGACCATTTTATTTTTCCGTCCATTGGTTCTCTAGCTGGCCAATAATTACTCCTAGCCGGCTGCATAATTATTTTTATTGTTCCGTTTTCAATTTGGGGTAAAACTTTGTTAACCATTATTTTTCCAACAGCAATCATTTTTTTGTAAATACTAGCAGCGTCATCCTTAGAAGTAATCTTCCATTTCATTTGATATACAACGTCTCCGGTGTCTGCGCCTTCATCCAAATACATAAATGTCAGTCCGGAGACTTTTAATCCTTTTATTATCGACCAGGGTATTGGTGATCTACCCCGATTTTTTGGAAGAAGAGCCGGGTGAGTTCCAAGAACACCGATTGATGGTAACGTCAGTAATGTTTTTTTAACAATTTGTGAGAGGCCAAAAACCAACATCAAATCTGGTTTTAGTTTTCTTATCAAACTCACATTTTTATTTTCATTAATGTTTTTAAACCAAAAGTGCGGAATCTTATATTTTTTAGCAAGGTCAGATTGATCTCTGTAATCAGAGATGTTTTTTGAAAAATCTGGATGGACGTTGAAAACGCCAACTACATCGGCAAGTTTTTTTTCTAAAATCTCGTTCAGGCAGTACCAAGAGAACTCAATGCTGCCTATATAAACGACTCTCATAATTAATCATTTCTGGCGTATAAAATTGAAAAAACTTCTGCATATTTATACCCGGATCTTAGACCTCTTTCCGAGGCAAGTATCGTTAACCCTTTTAAGGATCTGGGATGAGGGTATTCTTTTAATTCTGATTTGTAAAAACTCATAACCTCCAGCTTATTTTTAAAATTTAAAGAAATGTTCTCGAAGTAATTAAAAACCTGCTTGTTACTTTTTATTTCCGAAAAATTTGTTGTGACTGGAATCTCATAGCTAATAATCTGTTTAACTTCACTTCCATTCCATGGTCTAACAACGGAAAGAACATTACCGGTCACAATTTCATGGTCCAAATGGCAATCGAAAAGCGGTGGCGTGTAAATAACCTCGGCCCTTGTTGACTTGACTGCATTTGAAATTGTATCGGCTATCTCAAGTTGAGGATAACTGGAAAGAGAAGCTGCTTTGAACTTAGCATTAATAACTTTCCGAAATCCATAATAACTCCCAACTTTTTTTATCTCCTTTTTTTTTGCAGTTATATAACGGGCATCCCATTTCGGAGTAAAAGCGCGAGTCACAATGAGCCAGGACAAGCTATGGCCGCGAGATGAAAGTTTTGAGAGAGTTCCCCCCATTCCTATTGTCTCATCATCTGGATGAGCAGAAATTATAAGAATATTCATTCGACCATTTCTGAAGTAATTTCTTGGTCGGCGACAACAGAAGTTTTCAAATTCTTGTCCAGTAACTGTTCAAAGTCCATCGGTGATTGTCTGCCACGAGTTCTTTTAGGAATAAGCAAGTCAATAGTGACCTTGTCTCCTTCGGCCATATCATTCCTTGCCCTGACAGCTTTTCTAAAAAACTCTATATTATTTACCTCAGATGGTTGTACTTTTTTTACTCCATCGCCAAGTGCTTCGGGGTGTTTTATTTCTTTTGAAGGGGATGATTCGGCTTCTCTTATTAAATTAACCATTTCACGAAACTCTTCTGTATTAAGAGAAGCTCTATGGTCGGGACCGTCCATTTTCTTGTCGAGTGTCATATGTTTTTCAATAGAAACCGCTCCAAGTCTGACTGCATCTGCCGGTACAATCATGTCGTCGCCGTTATCGGAAAATCCCACCAATACACCATATTTTTGAGAAAGCTTTTCTTTAAATGTTTTAATAACATCGAGGTTTTGTTCTCGTGTAGGAGTAGGATAAGAAGATGTACAGTGGTAAACAAGGATCGTGCCTTCAAAACCATGTTCTTGTAAAAATACTAGGGATCTCTCAACGTCTTCAAGTGTTCCACCCCCTGTTGAAAGGAACAATGGCTTAGATTTTAAATCAGGATGTTTTGCGATCTTATATAATAAAAGTCCGTTATTTAAATCCGGAGACGCAATTTTAATTACAGGTAAGTTTAATCTGGCTAATATATCTACACTTGTCAGATCGTGGGGTGTAGCATAGAAAATTATCCCCTTCTGCCAAGAATATTGCTGTAGTTGGACAAGTTGGTCTTCTGAAAGTGAAAGTTTTTTTAACATCTCGCGTTGGCTTTCGCCTTCGCCAGTGGTCTCTTTTTGGTAATTCCCTTTGGATGCATCCTTAGTTGCAATCTCATCCGGGATAAAAATCTGAAATTTGACAGCGTCTGCGCCGACAGCTTTTGCTTGATCAATAAGTTTTCTTGCCAAATCCACTTGTCCATTGTGATTGACACCTGCTTCTGCAACGATAAAGCATGGTTGGCCAATTCCTACAGACTTATCCCCAATGCTTATATTTTGTCTTTTCATATCGACGACATTGTAATTAATTGTTTAGTCAAATACAATCAACCCTTTTTATATGCAAATAAAGCTCTGGCTATGTTTAGGTCTTCCATATCATCTACGTCAATTGATTCTAACTTACTAGTAAGAATGTAACCAGACCGATTTTTAGCAAAAGGATACCTAAGCGCTTTTTTAATAAAATCCTTCTTATAAACGTACAAAACGCCATCTATTTCATAATTCTTATCAAAATCTTGTCCACGGATTTTTGAAAAATCATTTGCATAGATAAACTCCAATAGTTCTTTGTTTATTTTAAGAATCCAGTTAGAAGGGAATTTAGTTTGTTTTACAGAAAATATTGCGTCAAGCTTATCCCAATTCCCCCAAAGCTTTTTAATGCCAGAGATGATGGTAGTTGCTGATCTAAAAGGGGAAGTGGGTTGTAACAAGACTACCGTGTCGAATCGCACCCCTTCCTCTTCCAGTGCCTCAACAGAATGTTTCAAAACGGACAAGGTCGAAGATTTGTCTTTAGCATGTTGGTTAGGTCTTTTTATAATCTTTGCTTCATACCTGGTAGCAGTTTGAGCAATTTCTGCATCATCTGTAGAAACATAAATCCGACTAGGGAAGTACTTAGAGATTTTGGCAGATAAAATAGTGTATGCAATTAACGGTTTACCATCGATATCTACGACATTTTTTTTAGGAATTCTCTTCGATCCACCCCGCGCAGGAATAATTGCAATGGCACGGTGTTTCATAAGTAATTATTCTTCAATATCTTTGCTCTTCAATATTCTAGGGATGGGAAGAGGAATTATAAAATCACCTCGGAAACCATTTTTTTTAATTTTAGGAGCCAACTCATCTGCAATATGCCATGATAAAAGAAGTGCATAATCCGGTTGGTCGCTATAAAGCCTATCTTCATCAAGAACGGGAATTACAGTACCAGGGACGTACTTACCAATCTTATGTGAACCTTTTATTTCTAAAACACAATCCAAAATACCATCATCAATTCCAACGTAATTTATTAGTGTACTGGCTCGTGACGGGGCCCCGATTCCATAAATAACCTTATTTTGTATTTTTAATTTTTCCAAAAGGGACATGATCTTAAGTTTTGATAAAGTCACTTCTTTTTGGAATCTAATTAAATTTGCTTTATTAGTAACCGCAGCTTTCTCTTTCTTAAGCATATCCCCAACACTCTTCCCAATTTTTCGAGTGTCTTTCTTGGCAGCGTATACTCTGATTGAGCCACCGTGAGACGGAATGTTTTTTGCATGAAATACCTCAAGCCCATGCATAGCAAGGAGATACTTTAAACTGTGGAGTGAATAATATCTCATATGTTCATGATAAATAGTATCATATTGTAAAGTTTTAATTAACGAATAAAGATAATGAGACTCAGATATAAATACACCGCCTGGTTTTATGAGTCGAATAATATTTTTCAAAGCTTCATGAATATTTTCCATATGTGCAAAAACATTTGTGGCAGTGACGACTGTCGCTTTTCCTCTAGTTTTGATAATTTTATCAACAACTTTTGCAGTAAAATAATCTATTATAGTATCAATCCCTTTTTTAACCGCGAGTTTCCCAATTTCTTCGGGTGTTACCCCGAGAACTTTATGCTCATTAACAAAGTTAGAAAGAAGATTTCCATCATTTGATCCAATGTCTACAATCAAATCCTCACTTTTAAGTGATAGTAATTTTGAAGATTCGCGATATAATTCCTCAAAATTTTCTCTTAAAACCCTCGTGGTGCTACTCGTGTAAGGGTATTCTGGAGGGAATAAAATTTTTGGATCAACGATAAGTCCAAGCTGGACTAGATGACATTTTCGACAGTACAACCATTGAGCAGGGTAGCTGGGTTCCTCAGACGGTCTAGTGCCAATCTTTGGCATCGTGTTGACAGGGGGCAAGTATCCTAGAAAAAGGATAGAGGATAGTTTAGGGTTTTCACATATTTGACATTTTTTTACCACCACGCTGGAACCGGTACCAAAAGCAAAGGAAGAATTCTTAGTCATTAGATAATATTCGCTTCTCCATACATCATTTATTCTAAATTATATTCACTTCGCTTATGTAATTTATTCTAAATTATAAGGGCAGGGGGTTTTAAATGAGCGTTATTATTATACCAATCGGCAGTAATTTGTAAACCTTCGTAAAAACTAAATTTCGGCTGATAGCCAAGTTTTCTAATCTTCGAAATATCTGGAAGACGTCGATTAGTACCGCCTTTTTGTATCTTTCCGGGAATTATTTTTATTTTTTGTCCAAAAAAATCCGCCACCCCCTGTGCCACCTCATTAATAGCAATTTCCTGATCCGTGCCGATGTTATATATCTCTAAATGTTTGCCATGCTTAATTATAGTTTCCAGCCCTTTCACAAAATCATCAATGTACACAAATGCTCTCGTCTCCTTGCCGGAACCCTGAATATGAAATTTTACAAGTCCATGATCCTTTTTAGATAACTCTCTCATTCTGATAACGAATTGTGGGATTACATGTTCCCACCCCATCTCTGGGCCGAATACATTATGGGGACGGAAAATCATTGCACGTCTAAAATATTTTCTACCATAATTCGCGACAAAAAGTTCACTTATTATTTTCCCTCCCCCGTAAGAATAGCGGGGGTTTAACAAATCAGGAACAATTAAACGAACATTTTCCGGCGTCGGCACAACTGGGGGAGTTTGATAAACTTCAGAACTTGAAGCGAAATAAATTTCATCTACACCGTTCCATAAACATGAATCAATTACATTAATAATTCCACGCGTGGACACATCTAATACAACTTCTGGCATCGAATAAAAAAACTTAGTGCCGTTTACAGCGGCAAGATGAATTACTCCATCAACACCCTTGCATGCGATATTGACAATTTTTGGATCCCTAACGTCGCCGGAAATAAATTCAAAATCATTTACGATATCCTTTAAGCTCTCTAAATTACCTCTCGAATTGTTATCTAAAACTCTGGTAGTATAGCCGTTTCTTACCATAGCCCTCGTGACATTCCTACCGATAAACCCGGTGCCTCCAGTCACTAAATATTTTTTTGCAAACATTTTGCTTATCGGCAGTCTTTCATGTATATTCTATGCGATATGTCAAGGCAAAAAATACTCGTTTACGGAATTACAGGGATGACAGGCACAAGATTTGCCGAACTGGTCAGAGATAAATTTAAAATTATTGGCCCTCCTCGTTTCATTGTCGACCTCACAAATAAGAAACAAGTGAAAAAAAATATCCGAGATGTTAGTCCAGATCAGATACTTTATTTAGCAGGAATCACTAAAGTAGATGAGGCACAGCAAAATCCTAAAAACGCATATTTACTTAATTCGGAAGCTGTAAAATATGCTGCGAAAGAGTCAGCTCTCCTAAACATCCCTTTTCATTATGTTTCTACTGATGCTGTGTTTGACGGCAAACTAAAAAACAGACTGTATAAAGAAAATGATAAAACTAATCCGATTTCCATTTATGGTAAAAGTAAATTAGCTGGGGAAAAAGTTGTATTAGAATTTTCAAATAAGAATTCTGTCATCAGGACAATAATGATATATTCTCCAAATTATCCGCATAAAAAAGATTTTGCCAAGTTTGCTTACGAATCACTAAAATACAAAAAACCAATAACTGGAATAATCGATCAATTTATAAATCCAACCTATGTGGACGATTTGGTAAATGGCATCTGCAAAATATTGCAAAAAAGAGAAAGTGGCATTTACCATGTTGCAGCAACAGACAGTACCACTAACTTTGAATTTCTAAAAAAAATAGAGAAAACTTTCAAATTCAATAAAAATCTTATTACAGAAACAACATTTAATGAATTTTTCAAAGATAAAACCGCGCCTAGACAGCAATACAGTAGACTTTCAACCGAAAAATTTAGAAAAAAATTTGGAAACGGAATCCTTCACAAAATAGATCAAGGAATCAATGAATTTAAAAAACAGATGTCAAAACTAGAAACGCAACCTATTGACGTTTAGTCTCACTAAGATCCCGTATAAATACCATCGTACATACTTGGGCAGCCACTTCAATAGTTTAAATTTAGATTTTCCCACTGTTCTATCTCTCCAAACTGTTGGCACATCTCCGATTTTAAAACCGGCATGATACGCTTTTATTATTATCTCGCAAGAGTATTCCCAGCCACCTGTTGACTCGATTTTTATCTTGTCGAAAATATTTCTTTTATACATCTTAAAACCGTTTGATATATCTGTTGTTGGAATTCCCAGTAGAAAAGGACTAAGCTGGCCAGCAAATCTGGAAAGCAAAGTTTTTAAAAAACCTCCACCAATCTTTTTACCACCTTTTCCATATCTGGATGCACATACAATATCAAAGCCATCCTCCATTTTCGTGTACATCTTATTCACTGTTTTCGGTTCATCAGCTAAATCCGCAGGCATGATCACAACCACTTTCCCTTTTGCATTCTTAATTCCGGTTTTAACTGCGTTTATCACCCCTTTTCCAAAATTGTTTTTCACCAAAATTACGCTTTTAAATTTGCGTTGAAGTTTTCTTGCATATGGAATAGTATTATCTTCATCAAAATCATAAACGATTAAGATTTCATGAGGGTTTATTACATCTTTTTCTAAAGCAATTATTTGTGTTGTAATGTTCTCACCTTCGTTATAAACAGGCAAGACAATACTTAAATCAAAATGCTTATTCGAAGAAAAGCTTTGCTTATTCACTTCCAGCCAAATACTTTCTAAGATAAACAAGATAAATCAAAACGTGGATAGCAGCCAGTAGTGTCAGAAGCCAGTAATGCAAGAGATTTTCAGGAAATGCGACAAAACCACCCCTGACGGGAAATCCGTGAGTTAAGACTGGGCTTAAGCCAAAAAATATCAGTATTAAATACAGCCTAATATTACTCTTATTAGTGTTGATTATGGCCAAACATAAAGCGGCTAATATCGTGATGAATAAGTGGTTCGCGTGCACGCCGGTTCTCAAGATAAAATAACTCCAACTTATCATCAAGCTCGCCTGCAACAAACTGCCAACGTCTTTCTTTTTTATTAAGAAACTCTTCAAGATTGCTATATCAACTAACAGAAAAATCACTCCAGTAATTAATGAAAAAATATGGAGATTATTTTTAATAACCATTACGTACGTCTCTGGGTAAAATGGTATAAGGACACCATATTGAATAAGATACACGAAATTTAAAGACCCTATTTCAAAATACCAAACGCCATGACTGAAAGCTTTTCTTAAGGATTCAGCTAAAGAAAATAAAGATAAATGATTTACCAAAAAAACAATAATTAACAAGACAAATACTGACGTAAAGGCCACCAAGAATTTGAATATTGGCATGTCAATTTTATATTCGCTCGCAGAATGCCCTAGGCTATTAATCCACGGATGAATGCGAGAGAATACATACTTTCGAGGACTGCTGTGTATTTTTGCTCGCTCATGTAAACTTAAAGAATAATACCGATGACTTTCAGTCTTCGGAAGTTTATACCGCTGCCCATTTTTTATTATGAAATAAAACAGAAACACTGGTAGCATCATAATAGCAATCCATTTCACCAATACCGCCAAAGCAAAACAAATTCCGGAAGGAAGATACTTCCGTCGAGCGAATAAGGCCAAAGAGAAAATTACATATGGCGCAAAGGTAATATCTAAAGTGGTGAATGCCTGCGAAATAATGGCAAAATACAATCCCCCCAAATAAAGTCCAGAGACAACAGCAATGCTTGTCCAAATTGATTTTCGCCTCAAAATAGTAGATAAGTAAATTAAAGAAACCCATGTTGCTAAATAATAGACCAGCAACATTAGTTTTATCCCTATCATCCAGCTGACGCCAAAAACTGCAGCTGCTTTCATTGCAAGCCAGAGATTAATGAAAGCGAAAGGCGGGTAATCAGTAGTCCAATAATTGTAGTTGGCATTAATACTGTTACTAATAATAGTGTCACTAACACTGGTATTGATAATAGAATAAGCATTCAGGGGACCCCATCTATCAATATGAGCTGTCCATTCCAGCCAAACGTCCATATTCCCCAGTACCATAATTTGGGAAAAAGACAATTATGGGCAAAGACAAAAATATGAGAGCAAAAACAATTAATAATCTCTTAATTTGAACCATAATAGATGAAAATAGTTTGAGTATTACATTGTTTGAAGAAAAAAATATTTTCAAATCTCTTGTAGCAAGTTACTTTACATCCATGCAATATCAATACCAAATTCACTTCCTCAAACAAACTCTCTTGATTTTTTAATACCACCTATTTGGTATTATTTCTCTCATTAAAACCGATAAAGTAATAGATAACTTAACTTTTTTTCATCCCAAAACCAACCACCCACGCACCAAAAAACCGAGCAAAAGGAGTTTTTCCTAAAATGCCGTCTATAACATTGTAACATTTAAGCAAAGGTTTAGTTTTCCCCGCGATATAACAAAAGGCTATACCTGATTTTATTTGAATTTTTGTATCAAACCCTGCTTTTGAAAAAGTTTCCCCAATTTCTTTTGCTGTCAACAACCTTTCGTTAGATGTTATTCCTATATTCGAATGCAAAGGGGATGATTTAGAACGATAAATCCAAAATGCCGGGTTAAAATAATGAGGATCGTAAGAAAAGAATGTTCCTCTAGGTCTTAAAATACGATGACCCTCTTTTGCAACTAGTTCGAAATTGGGAAAATGGTGTAATATACCAGAATAACAGGCAACGTCTACAGAAGAAGATTTTATTCTTAAATTTTCTATGTCTCCAACCATAAAATCAATTTTGGGAAAGTCCTTTTGTGCTCTTTTGATGCAACCACGCGAAATATCAACCCCGATAATCTTGCAGTTAGGATATGCTTGATATAAGTGGCTGGTGAACGCCCCGCTTCCGCAACCCAAATCGTAAATAATTTTATTTTTTCGTGGTGGGATAAGATCAGTCATCCACGATATCATTTCTAAATATCCGTCTTTATCAAAAACGTCATATCCACCTTGCTTGTCAAAGTGGTCAAAAAATTTTATTTCTGCCTTTTTATTTTGCAATATCATTAGGTAATAATTCGTTAATTTTACATATTTTCTGACTCTGGATGATAGAGATCAGCTTTGTTATCATATTGGGCACAACTTTCAAAGGACAATGAATTTTTCTAAAAGGATACCTTTCGTATTTATTATTTCGACACTTTTTGTTAGTTTTGCCTTAAGGTTTTATGCATTAGGTCAAGTGCCGAATGGTTTGTCGCCAGATGAAGTTGATGTCGGCTACAACGCTTTTTCTATAATCAAAACTCACAAAGATGTCTACGGGAGAGCCTTCCCGCTATTTTTCCAATCACTTGACGACTATAAAGCTGGGCTTCCGATATACCTTTCGGTAATCGGTATAAAATTGTTTGGATTATCAGATTATTCAATAAGAGCGATCCCGGCACTTTTTGGCGCACTTACCCCGATTCTATTTTTCTTTTTTGCCAAATTGCTTTATCCAGAGAAGAAAAAATTTCCTTTTGTCATAATGATTTTAGCCACATTTGAACCTTGGGGTATAGCAATTTCAAGAGCCATGATTTTTTACTCGGAATATGTCTTTTTGTGTTTACTAGTTTTAATTACATTTTTAATAGGTATGAAAAAAAATATGAAGAATGTTTTATATGTCTCAGGAGCACTTTTGGGCCTTACGCCTTACGTTTATTATTCGTCATTTATTTATATGCCGCTTCTCTTTGTAGCAGTAAGTTTAATTTATAAGGATTTTATATTTAAAAATTTAAAGACTTGCACTATTAGCTTATTGTTTGTTCTTGTTGTTTCTTTTCCGGCCATATCTCTTTACTTAAATCCTCAAAACAGAAACCGTTTTAACGCAATTTCTCTCTTTAATCCAGATACCACTTTGACGCTTTCCATAAAAGAGCAGACGAGCGACATTGAAGAAAAGTTACCTTTTTCCGGCTATGTTCATAATCGCAGAATTATTTATGCAAGCGCATTCCTTGATAATTACTTCGATTACTTCAATTTAGATTATCTTTTTGTTAATGCAAAAAACATACGTTATTTTTATACAAACTATGTCGGTCTTTTTTACCTTTTTGCTATACCCTTCTTTTTGTTTGGTCTATTTAAAATAATCACAAGAAGGAAAAAAGATGACTTATTCATTTTAGCTTTAATTATAATCGGACCTATTTCAGCAGCTGTCACACTTGGCTCACCCTTTCCCCATCGTGGACTGCTTTTTTTGATAGGAGTTCAAGTCGTTTGTGCGCTTGGACTAACTGCTTTTTTTGATAATTTCTTAAAAAGAAAGCAATGGCAATATAAAGCCGCAATCATTCTTATAATTTTTGCTTATTTTTTAAATGTGTACTTTTTCATTCACCAATACTTTATTCATTCACCACAAGAATT